>WNGA01001383.1_pt1 | contig 37948 bp, 41 predicted proteins | sample 5400061 | NCBI WGS metagenome assembly WNGA01 (sample SAMN13153366, study PRJNA577476) | soil metagenome | isolation source: 100 cm soil or saprolite under grassland replicate 2 | place: USA:California | collected 2016-06-15
AGCAGACCTGTCATACCGCGATCACGGTGAAATCGACAGTAGAAAGTCACCTCGCTCTCCAATGTAAGGACGAACGTGGAGTGACCACCAGGCTGTATCACCTGATCGACGTTAAATGCTAGACCTTCGCTGGTAGGCTGCGTATCCGTAATCGTAAACGTATGGGCAACGCTACCATCGTTACGAACCTCTATTTGAGATTTGGAGTTCGCCGCCACACTGATATTATTTGGTTCAAACAAATAGTCTCTTTGAGTGATCGTGAACGGGGTGCTGGTAGGTGTCCACCAACCTTTCCGTCAGACGAGGAGCAAGCCACCAGCCAGCCCGCAAATATAACCAAACCAAACCATGCGAGGCCCCTTGTGGCCCGGCCCACGCCCATTGCGGTGTGAGTGTATCACGCGCGGATAAGACTCGTTTGACCCCCGGCAACCACATCCGTAGAATTGGGCGCTGAGGTTCCGCGACATGCACAAAGATAAGGACTTCCTGGATATTCTCGCTTGCCCGATGGACAAGGCGCCGCTCGAGCTAACGGTGGAGGAAGAGGTGGGGGACGAGGTTATTCGAGGCCACTTTACCTGCACCAAGTGCTCCGAGCGCTATCCGATAGAGGACCGCATTCCTAACTTCCTCCCGCCGGAGATGCGCAAGGCGGCACACTGAGCAGACATCATGGACAGGTCACAGAGAACCGGCCTCTTTATCATGATCGGCTCCGCCTTCGCCGCTGTGTTCTTCCTGTGGGCGATCCTACGGCGCAGCTACATGGCCGTCGCGCTGCCGGTGATGACCGCCATCGCCGCAGTTACCGCCCTCGCCTTCTGGATCGGCTGGACGATGTTCACCGCCGAGGGCGAGGAGCTTGACGAGCTCGAGGAAGAGCTGGAACAAGAAGCGGCGGACGTCAGCTAGAGCCGGACCTTCTCGTCCGTTCCCGCAACCCCATCCCAGCCGATACCCTTCATCCCCCGCACGCCGCTCGCATCGACACCGCCCGCGAGCTCCGAGACCGTTTTGCCAGCGACAGGGTGGCGGGCTTCGGGCGCAATCTCGGCCAGGGGAATGAGGACGAACGCCCGCTCGGCCAGGAGCGGATGAGGTATTACCAATTCTTCTGTCTCCAGCACGCGTTCTTCGTACAGCACGATGTCCAGATCGATCGGTCGCGGGCCCCACTTTGGTCCGCCCGGACGGCGACCGATTTCGTGCTCCAGATTCTTTAGGAAGCGGAGCAGCGATTGCGGCTCGAGGCCCGTCTCGATGCGGCAAACGGCGTTGTAGAAGGACGGCTGCTCCGGCCCCACGGGCTCGCTCTCGTACAGCGAGGATACGGCCTCCACCCGGGCCAAGCGAGTCATAGCACGTAGGGCCATGCGCAGGTTCGACTCTCGGTTACCGATGTTGGCGCCGAGGCCGATGTAGACGGTCGCCATCAGCCGCTGCGATTGGAGATGGCGAACGTGAAGCGGCCCTTTGCCAGCAATTCGCCGTCCCTCTGCCGGCGCACCTCGGACTCGCAGAACGCAACCGAGCGGCGGAGCGAGAGGACGCGCCCCTCGATGATGATCCGCTCGCCGGGCCGCACAGCCGCAATCAGGCTGGCGTTCATCTCGACCGTGGCGTGCGGGCTATCTTGGCGCGCTGCCTCACCACGAAGGCCTCCGAGGGCGACCGCTGCTGCGGAGTCCATTAGCGTCGTCGCAACGCCGCCATGCATGACGCCGTTCGGGTTCGTGTGCCGCTCCTCAACGGCAAGCGCGAGGCGGCCGTAGCCCTCACTCATCTCCTCCAGCTCAGCGCCGATGAGCTCCACGAACGGGACGCGTAGCCGTGATTCCCCGTCGATCACGCTCTCCTCGAGCCGCGGACAACAGCGTCCGTTATTCGTGCCACGCGCACCATTTCCTTCACGTCGTGGACGCGGACGATGTCGGCGCCGTTGGCAATGGCGATCGCCACAGTGGCCGCGGTGCCCTCAAGTCGCTCTTCGACAGGTAAGTCGCCCAGCACCTTGCCGATGGTCGACTTGCGCGAGGTGCCTACTAGTATCGGCCGGCCCAGGACGCGCAGTTCACTGAGGCGACGCAGCATCTCCAGCGCCTGCGCGTCCGTCCAGCCGAAGTTGAAGCCGGGGTCGACGATTATCTGGTCTTCCGGCAGGCCCTGCTGGCGGGCGACCTGAAGGCTCTCGATTAAGCCTTGGACAATATTGCCGATCGTGTCATGGAATACGCGCCCGCGGTGGTTGTACATTGCGATCGCGGGGACGCCCGCTTCGGCGGCGACGCGGGCAATATCCGGCTCGCGGAGGAAGCCATGCACGTCGTTGACGAGCGCCACGCCTGCTTCGTTCGCGGCCTTCGCCACTTCGGCCTTGTAGGTATCGATGCTGATGGGAATGTCGAGATCGAGCGCGAGCCTCTCGATGACCGGCAACACGCGGCGCATCTCTCCCTCGGCGCTGACTTCCGCAGACGCGGGCCGAGTCGACTCCCCCCCGACATCGATGATGTCGGCTCCCTCTTCGCGCATGTGCGCGGCCAGACGCGCGGCGGCCTCGACATCGCAGCCCAAGCCGTCGCCTGAGAACGAGTCCGGCGTGACGTTGATGATGCCCATGACGTAGGTGCGCTCGCCCCAGCGGAATTCGCACCCGCCTATTGTCATTGGGTTAGCGGTGTGAGAGTTCGGCGTGTTCATGCCGCGTATAATAGCAGCCGGCATGGCGGAACAAGCGGGACAAACGGGACAAGCGGGATACGCGCGACCTGAGGTACTCGCCGAGACCGAATGGCTCGCGGAGCGGCTGGATGACCCCTCGATCCGTATCGTCGATTGCGACGAGTTCCCGGCCTATCAGCGCCTCCACATTCGGGGCGCCATGGGCCTCAAGATCCATCATTACCTCAAGGATGCGTCGGACGAAACTCATCTCATGTCGCCGGATGACTTTGCACGCGCGATGTCGGCGCACGGCATCGGCAATCAGCACACGGTCGTCGCCTACGACGGCATGGGCGGGTTGTACGCGGCGCGGCTCTGGTGGGCGCTCGACTACTACGGTCACTCGAACTGCAAGGTGTTAAACGGAGGCTTTGAGAAGTGGCTCTTGGAGGGCCGCTCCGTCACTCGCGAGCAGCCGCACGTTGAGCGCGCGCGGTTCGAGGTCCGCGCCGGCAGCGACTGCCTTTGCCGGATGGACGAGTTGCGGGAAGCGATTGGACGGGATGACACCATCATCTGGGACGTGCGCTCGCGGGCCGAGCACACGGGCGCTGACCAGCGGCAGAACAAGCGCGGTGGCTACATACCGGGCGCTGTCCACCTCGAATGGCTGGACCTGACGGCGCCGCCGGCCCGCTCGGGCCTTCTGCTTCCGCCAGATGAGATGCGGCGAAAGCTGGAGGCGGTCGGCATCACGCCGGAGAAACAGGTCCTGGTCCACTGACAGGCAGGCATCCGTGCGGCGCACGGCACGTTCGTTTTGCGGCTGCTGGGCTACGACCGCGTCAAGAACTACGACGCATCGTGGAATGAGTGGGGAAACAGAGACGACACACCGATAGCGAGTGGTCAGTGATCAGTGGTCAGTGCACCGATGCCCCACGATCAGCCTCAAATCGTCATAGCCTCCGGTGGCTTTTGGGTTACGGTGCCGCGGCGATGCTGGCGGCGAAGCGTGCGAGTATCTCTCCGCCGGAGACCGGGATGCGGTGCAGCTGGTAGGGCGCGTCCGCCAGCTGAAGCGATATGTATGGGGGCCCCGAAGACGTCAGCAGCGCACCGGCATATCCGGTCTCACGCAACAGGTCCAGCACGGTCTGCTGCGACTCGGCGGAGCCGCTCGTGAACGGCTCTCCGTACGGATAGACGAAGAACTGCGAGGGTCGCCCCAGCTTCTCTTCCAGGGCCCGGCGTGAGTCCGCGAGCTCGGCCTGCGCCTGATCTCGTGTCAGGGCCGCGAGGTTCGCGTGCGTGGCCGTGTGTGAAACAAACTCAACGCCTGAAGCTGACATCTGGGCCGCCTGTTCCCAAGTCAGGTATCCTGGTTGGTCCATCGCTCCGGTGATAGCGGCCACCGTCGCGCCGAAGCCTCGCCCCAGAAGCATGGGAAACGCATATTCGTAAGCATCTGAATAGCTGTCGTCGAAGACCAGAATCACGGGTCGCGGCGGGAGTGGCAAGTCGTACTCGAAAGCGTTGTACAACTCTGCCACTGTGATTGTGGCGTAACCATTATCGGCCAGCCAAGAGAGCTGGTCGGCGAAGGCGGCCGTAGTCACGGTATCTGTGGCTTCCTGAATGTCGGCTGGAAGTTCTGGCGCGAAGTGGTGGTAAATCATGATCGGCACGTCGATCTCGGGACGCACAGGCGAAGCCCATGCGATGATAGGCCCCCGAGGGCCCATCGGACCTGCATCTGCCACAGCCAGCGAATCACCAACCCGCTTGAAGATCAGCGGCGGTCCGACCAGGCGATCATTGGAGTCCTTGAAATCGATCGTAACGGGAACGGCCACGGAATCTCCGAAGCCTGCCAGCGGGCCCGGCTCGCCCAGTTCGTAGTCAAGGCGTCGGGCGCCGAACTTACGCTCAATGAAGCCACTAAACGCCTCTCGCCCGGTCAAACGGGCCTGCGCTTCTGGAAGCAGCATCTCCCAAACGCGTTCGGTATCTCCATCTACGAAGGCGTCAAGGAAGCGCGCAGCGGTTCGAAGGGCGTCTCGGGAGTCGGCTTTGGAGGTAGGTACCGCGGTGTCGCCGGAAGGTGATGTCGAGGGACTGGTCGAGAGAGTGGCGTCCCCTTCGCATCCCGTAAGAACCAGTGCTATGAGAGTAGCGAGCGCGAGCGAGGGCAATAGCCGGACCGTTCCGCTGGCAGCCGGCCTTTCCATTCCGTCCCCAATCGTAGCACCAAGCTCGAGATAAACGCAGACGGAGCACCCGGCATCTACGCCCGTGCCCGTCCCTGGCAGTAGACGTAGAGCGCGTCGTAGACCGGAAACTCCAGCGCCAGCACCTCGTGGTCCCGAAGCGCCATCTGCTGGAAGCCCTGCGCGATCGCTTTTAGTCCCGGAGCTTCCGCGCGCCCGTATAAGTCATCAGCGACGTCGGCGCCGTGCACGATCTTGGATAGCAACTCGATCGCGGGATCGTTGACGCCGTATTTCGATACGATCGCCTCGAAGCTGCACTTGCCATCGTGATGACCGAGTTCAGCATCCGGAACATCGAACGGAGTCGCGTTTTCGCGTTCCGCCACCGTCGTCACCCGATCTGCCGGAACGAAAAGAAACTCAGCCTCGGGATCAATGAATTTCCTGATGAGCCACGGGCACGCGACCCTGTCCACCTTCACTCGCTCTCGGGTGACCCATTTCATCTGCGCACCTCCTTCGTGACTCGTCCCGTCGGGTCCTCGTTACGCGCGGACGAATCTCCGTCAATGGGCACGCGGCGAAACCATGACCAGATGGCTACATCATACGCCGCCTTGACACCGCCGCCGATGAAGAAAGGAAGCCCCAGTGTCACCTGCTGCGCTATACCCGCGAGCACCGGGCCGAGCGGGCGCGTCATATAGCGCGCTGTGTTCGTATAGGCGGCAGCGGCCGTCCGCTCATCTTCGTCGACGAGCGAGGCGATGTAGGCCTGACGAGTGGGCACATCCATCTGGCTGAGCGCGAAGCGGCCAAAGAGCACCACCATCGCGACCGGGAAGCTCGGGGCAAGCGGGATCACGGCCAGAAGCAGGTTCGAGGGTAGATGGGTGAATACCATCGTGTTTAAAAGGCCGATTCGCTCAGCGAGACGCGTCGCTAGCACGAACGATCCGGCCTGCAAGAGACCAACGGTGAAGAAGACAAGCCCGAGAACTTCCACCGAGACGCCAAACTTAACTCGAAACCAGTAGGCGATGAAGCTCTGAACGATGAAGCCGCCTGCGAACGAATCGACCGCGAATAGGCCCGCAAGCCGCGCAACGTTCGAGCGAGACCGGTGCAGCGGCAGTCCCAGTCCGGGCCGCCTCTCCACCTCGACTCGGCCCGTTAGCCGCGAGGCGACGATCGCGCCCAGAACGCCAACTGGTACGAAAACCAGAAAGAAGCGCTGGTCGGCAGGGAAGCCCCCGATGGCCTCGCGAAGAAGCGCCGGTCCGCCGGCGCAAAGCGCTCCGACGGACCCTGTTAGCGTCGCAATCGCGTTGTATCGGCCGAAGACGCGTGTGCGTGCGCGGCTGTCCAACCCGCTCGGAAGCATCGCCTGCTCGAGCGAAGTGAACGGCCCCGATTCCACAACATCGGTAGAGAGAGCGCCGGCCAACGCCACCGGCAACAAGATCCAGAAACGGTCCGTCAGAGCAAAGACCGCACCCGTAAGGCTCAGGCCCAGGAACAGCGCCGCGTAGAACCGGCGGCGCCCAATCCGATCCCCAAGTGTCCCGACGGCGATGGACATCAGCGCGGTGCCCGCAAGAATGCCCGTGAGCAGCAGGCCGACTCGCTCGCTGGACCAGCCACGGTCCTCCAGTGACACTCCAAGCAGCACCGCGCCGAAACCGTAGGCGAAGGCGCGAAGCGCCTGGGCGAGGAAGATCCGACGGACGTCAGGGTTCACGGCTGTGGATCCCGAGGGTAGCCACGCGCGGGTGGGCGCTCTGCGCCGCTTCTATTCGCACGGTTTTGTCGCTACAACGTCCCACAGCCGGGAAGCATCATCGCCTACAGCGGCGGCCGCCGCTTATGCCAGTCCGTCGCCTGCTCGAAAGCATGGCCCGCGCGCAGAACTGTTGCCTCTTCCCACCAACGACCCACCAATTGAAGGCCGATTGGCAGTCCTTCATTGGTGAACCCGCACGGTATAGACAAGGCCGGTACACCAAGAAAATTAAAGGGGTTGGTGAAGCGAATGAGGTTGAAGGTGACCTGGAGATCACCCTCCTCGATACGGCTCGCCGCGATCGGGGTCGTCGGGGTGGCAATCAGGTCTACCTGCGAAAAGACGTGATTCCGCCAGGTCTGCACTGCCTTACGACGCAGGCGCTGCGCTTGCACATATTGAACCGCCGGATACGTCGCCCCGAGCTCCAGCCGGTAGCGAACGTCGTCTCCGTAGTCTTCCGGCCGCTCGCGCATCCATGGTTGGTGGTACGCCAGCGCCTCCGGCAACATGATCGCCGTAAGGGCGCCGGGAATCTCGCTGATAAGCGGGGCCTCCACCTCGATCACGATAGCTCCCATCTCTTCGAGTAGTCTGATCGCAGAGCGCACTGCGTTTTCGACCTCAGCGTCAACATTCTCGAAGAAGAACTGTTTCGGAATCCCAACTCGCAGACCACGTACGCCATCTCCCAGGGCCTCGCGATAGTGAGGAACCGGCTCGTCGGCTGATGAAGGATCGCTGACATCGTGTCCCGCGATCCTTTGCAGGACGATCGCGGCATCTTCGACTGTCCGCGTCATCGGACCCACGTGATCCAGCGACCAACTCAGCGGCAGCACTCCCCGCTTGCTCACCCGTCCGTATGTGGGCTTTAGACCCACGATGCCGCAGAGGGAAGCCGGAATGCGCACGGAGCCGCCGGTGTCGGTTCCAAGGGCGGCGGAGCACTCGCCGGACGCCACGGCGGCGGCAGAGCCAGAACTGGAGCCGCCGGTGATTCGTTCCGTATCCCACGGATTCCTCGCAGAGCCGTAGTGCGGGTTCACGCCCGTCGCCCCGAAAGCGAACTCGTGCAGATTCAGCTTGCCAAGGATGATCGCTCCCGCTGCCTTCATACGGGACGTCGCCTCCGCATCTTCCGGCACCACGTTTTCGGCGAGGATCTTCGACCCAGCGGTCATGCGCACGTCCGCTAAACCAAAGATATCTTTCAAGGCAATAGGAACGCCGTGGAGCGGTCCACGGTAGGCGCCGTTCGCGATCTCATCCGCGGCCGCCTTTGAAGCCTTCAAGGCGTCATCCGGGGTCACCGTTATAAAGGCGTTTAGCCGGCCTTCCAGCCGCTCGATGCGGCCGAGGCAAGCTTCCGTCAATTCAACGGGCGACAGCTTGCGAGTACTGATCAGGCGCGCCGCCTCGGCGACGGAGAGCCACTCCAAATCGGAGGCGCTCATCCTTCGCTTCGTGGCGCGCGGAAACTAGGGGCGGGCTCGGATTCGCCGTAGTCGTGCTGAGCGAGCATCTCCGCTATTCGCCGCGTCAGTTCCAGGCCACCGACGAGCGCCGCCTCGCGCTCTGTGGGCAGGCTAACATGCGCCAGTTCCAATAGCAGTCGTAATCCGTTTTTGGAAGTTGTTTCCATGATGAACCTCCTGTGAAGGGACTGTAGCAGCGTCTCGGCCGTTGATAAAGCTGCGCCGCAACGAGGTTACAGAATGAACATTTGCTTAAGCACTTTACAGATAACCCTTGACAGTCAACCAACCAGAGAACAGACTGACTTTGACAACCTAGGAGGAAAACATGACCCTGGATCAGATCATTGCTCGCATCCGGCGGGCAATGCTCCTTGACGCTACTGCTTACGAAGAGACTCGGGATGACGCGACGTTCACGCTGTTTTCTCTCGCGGCGGCCGGTGTCGGTGTCTTGCTGGCAGGGATCGGCGCCTGGTTGTACGGGGAGACCGTTATTGATAGTGCGCGTCCAGGCACCGGCTTTGTTGACACAGTAATCCTAGGATCGATATTTACCGGCGTGTTGTTCATCATTGGCGCGCTCGCCATATATCTCTTACTGGGACAGGTATTCGGCCAAGAGATGAGCGCTGATGGCCTGTTTCGAATCGTCATGCTTACATACCTACCGTTCGGCCTGGGACTTCTAGTGTTCATCCCTGAGTTCGGCTTCGCTTTCGGGCTGGCATCGGTCGCCGCTACTTTCTACTACACGGTCTTCGGGATCCGGGCGGCCTATCCAAATACTGAGCTCAGGCAGGTCATGCTATCGGTCCTGGCTGGATTCGCGGTGTGGGCGATAGTTATCCCTTTCATTTCCGATTACCCGAACGACAACTTCGTGACCGGCGTATTCGTCTACAGCCTGTTCGATTCCTTTTAGGGCCCTAGGTTCGTATCTCTTCTTCGCTAACGACGCCTTCCAGAATGCGGAAAGCGCGGACGGCTGGCTCCTGCGCGTTCTGTAACGACACCAGCACGTAATACGCCTCGGGCCAGAACGCCAGGCGTACATCTGTCGGCGACGGAAATGCCTCGCTCGCTGTGTGCGAGTGGTAGATGGCGAGGAAGGTCCAGCCGCTTTCGTCGCACTCGCGGAAGATGCGGAAGAGGTCCTTGGGCTCGACGTTGTAGCGGTAGGGGCTGGCCTCGGCATTCTTGGCACGGAAGAGCTTGACGGCGCGACCGTTATCACTCGCGATGATGCCGCAGCATTCGTTCGGCGCGTCCTCACGCGCATGAGCGACGATCTCGTCGATGAAGGACTGCGGGAGGGCGAGCGTCATGCGAGTTGTGAGTTGTGAGTTGTGAGTTGCGAGTTGGTCACCACCAGACCGTCCCCTGTACGTCTTCTTCTTTGATGTCGCCGTAGTCTTTGGACCAAAGGCTGGTCGAGAGGTACTTCCAGCCGCCGTCGGCGAGGAGGGCGACGACGTTGCCCCTGTCCAGCCGCTCGGCTGCTCTCAGAGCGACCTTCATGATGGCGCCGGACGAGATGCCGGCAAAAATCGCCTCCTTCTCCATCAGCTCCTTCGTCATGGCAAACGAGGAGCGGGAGTCGACGACGATGCGGCCATCCAGTACTGATTCGTCGAGGACAGGCGGGATGAAACCCTCGCCGAGGTCGCGCAGGCCCTGGACGAGGTCGCCGGGGTGAGGGACGGCCGCGACGACTCTGACGTCAGGGTTATGCTCTTTCAGGAAGCGGCCGGCTCCGGTCAGTGTTCCGCCGGTGCCAAGACCGGCAACGAAGACGTCGACACGCGGCAGGTCGCGGAGGATCTCCGGACCCGTCGTCTCGTAATGGGCACGGGGATTGTTCTCGTTGCCGTACTGGTAGGGCATATAGTAGCGGTCCGGCTCCTCCTCGACCATGCGCTGGGCCATGATGATGGCGTCGTTCGTGCTGCGTGCGCCTTCCGCGTAGACCACGTCCGCACCGAAAGCACGCAGGAGATGTTCCCGCTCCGGCGTGACGATGTCCGGCAGCACACATAGCAGCCGATAGCCTTTGGCGCGCGCAACCATCGCCAGGCTGATGCCGGTGTTGCCGCTGGTTGGCTCAAGGATGGTCTTGTCGGGCGTTAGTTCGCCCCTCTCTTCAGCCGCGCGGACCATGTAGAGTGCGATGCGGTCCTTGACGCTGCCGGTCGGGTTTTGCCCTTCGAGCTTCGCGTAGATCTCGACGAGCGGTTTCGGGCTGAATCGCGTCAGGTGAACGAGCGGGGTGTTCCCGATGACGTCAAGGATAGATTCAAACGGCATTTGAGCAAAGGCTTGGACAGTATGTCAGACTCTGCCATCCTGCTACAACCACGGGTGTTTCCCCCATCGGAAGTCCTCTATCACTCGATTCGCCGTTCGCACGCACAGCCTGACCCCCGGTCAAACGCCGCCCGCGAGGGCGGGTAGTACCGAGACCACGTCTCCCTCGCTCAGGCGCGTGTCGAGCTGGTCCAGGAAGCGAACGTCTTCGTCATTGAGGTAGACGTTGACAAAGCGGTGGATCTGGCCGTCAGCGACAACCATGTTCTTGAAGCCCGGATGCCTGCGCTCGAGATCGTCGAGAATCTCTCGCACGGTGTTACCTTCCGCCCGCACCGATCGCTGGCCGCCTACGAGCTTCTGGAGGTTCGCGGTCACCTTTACCTCAATTGGCATCGGAGCCCCCGTCGACGCCGTCGTGACCGCCCGGGAAGGGAGCGCCGCAGAACCCCTCGTAGTCGATTAGCTCTGTGATCGTAGCGTCGTCGCCGCAGAGCGGGCACTTCGGGTCGCGCCGCAGTCGCACGATCCGAAAGTCCATGGCGAGGGCATCGAAGATCAGCAGCCGGCTCACAAGCGACTCGCCGATGCTGAGCACCTGCTTAATGACTTCAATCGCCTGGATCGAGCCCATTACGCCGGTGAGCGCACCCAGAACGCCGGCCTCGGCGCAGTTCGGCACGAGACCGGGAGGCGGCGGCGCGGGGAAGAGGCAGCGATAGCAGCCGTGGCCGGGCACGAACACGGTGGCCTGCCCGTCGAAGAGCAGTATACTGCCGTCTACGAGTGGCTTTCCGGCGAAGTAGCAGGCGTCGTTCACGAGGTAGCGTGTCGTAAAGTTATCCGCCCCGTTCACGACGATGTCGTACTGGGGGATGATCTCCATAGCGTTATCGGACGTCAGCGGGGTGTTGTGAATGATCACGTTTACATCCGGGTTGTACGACTTCAGAGTTTCTTTCGCCGACTCCGTCTTCTTGCGCCCAACGTCATCGTTCTGATGCAGGACCTGGCGCTGCAGGTTCGAGAGGTCGACTACGTCGAAGTCGACGATGCCGATCGTGCCCACGCCGGCGAGGGCGAGATACAGGGCGGCGGGGCCGCCGAGGCCACCTGCGCCCACGATCAGCACTTTCGCCTCCATCAGCTTCCGCTGACCGGCGGGGCCCACCTGCGGCATGATGATGTGCCGCGAATAACGGTTCACCTGCTCGGGCGTCAGAACCTGCCCGCCCGCAATGGCGGGTATCACGGCCATCTCGTCGCCGTCCTTGACAGGCGTGTCCTTCCCCTGGAGAGAGTGAATCTCGTGACTATTCACGTAGACGTTGATGTGGCCGGGGATCTCGTCAGTCTCGTCGTAAATCATGTGGCGCAGCGCTGGGTATGTTGTGCCCAGAGAGTCCAGTACGTCGCCCACTGTCCTCCCCTCCGCTTTCACGTACGTTTGATTGCCGGCTAACCGCCGAAACGGCGTCGGTATGTAGACCATCACTGCCATCAGCCTGTTCTCCCCGACTCCTTCGGTCTCACTCGGGACAGACAACTCACGCCTCCATTGTCAGGTAACGTTCGCCAGTGTCTGGAAGCACGGTCACAACTCTCTTCCCGGCGCCCAGGCGCTTTGCAACTCTTAACGATGCGACCACGTTGGCGCCGGCCGAAATTCCCACCAGGAGCCCTTCCTCGCGGCAAAGGCGACGCGACATCTCGATCGCCTCTCCGTCGCCGATCGCCATGATCTCGTTGTAGATCTCGCGGTTGAGTATACCGGGCACGAAGCTGGCGCCGATGCCTTGAATGGCATGGACTCCAGCGCGGCCGCCCTGGAGCACCGGCGAGCGCGCCGGTTCCACCGCGACGACCAGCATGTCAGGAATCTTCTCGCGGATAACTTCGCCCACGCCGGTAATCGTGCCGCCGGTGCCAACGCCGACGACGAAGGCATCGAGACGGCCATCGGTTGCGTCGAGTATCTCCAGCGCTGTTGTCTTGCGATGAATCTCGGGATTTGCGGGGTTCTCGAACTGCTGGGGCATCAAGTAATTGGGGTGGTTGCTGATGAGCTCCTGCGCGGCGTAGACGGCGCCTGTCATTCCTTCGATGGCCGGCGTGAGCATCACCTCGGCGCCGTAACGGGCGAGCAGGTCCCGTCGGGCCAGGCTCATGTCCTCCGGCATCGTCACGATCAGCCGGTACCCCTTCACGGCTGCCACCATCGCCAGACCGATGCCCGTGTTCCCGCTTGTCGGCTCGACGATGGTGTCTCCGGGCTTCAAGCGTCCCTCCCGCTCCGCCGTCTCGATCATGCTGAGGGCTATGCGGTCCTTGACGCTGCCGGCCGGGTTCATCGATTCCACCTTACCGAGGACTTCAGCCGAGCCGGACGGCACCACGCGGTTGAGCCGCACCATCGGTGTGCCGCCGATCAGGTCGAGAACTGTGTCGGCGATTTTATCGTTTCTGCTCATAATGTCCTCTAGATCGCGTAGCGAGTGCCGCCGGCATGCATCGCGCGCTCCCGGTCTGCGAGATCGGCGATCGTCGTATTGTCCAGCACGCCCAGGATGGCGTCCCTCACGTCTCGCCACATGTCTACCTGCGCACAGCCTCCGTTGCGTGAGCAGGCGCTGGCCTCATCGAGGCAATCGACCGGCATGATAGACCCTTCGAGTGCCTCGATTACTTCGGTCACACGCAGGGCAGCCGGCTCGCGCACGAGCGCGTGGCCGCCCTGCGGGCCGCGCACGCTGCGAACGAATCCGGCCTTGCGGAGAGTGGTCAGAAGTTGCTCAAGGTACGACTCCGGGATCTTCTGACGAGCCGCTATCTCGCTGCTTTGGATCGGCCGCGCCTCGCCAAAGTGATGCGAGAGCTCTATGAGAGCACGGATTCCGTAGTCGCCTTTGGTTGAGATCTTCATGGTCGGCTGGGGCGTCTCTTAAAGTAGAGTAAGTCCATCAACAATACTAACATACGGGTAGGGGGTATGTCCATCAGATAAGGAAAAGGACCAGCGGGGCCAGCAGGATGGCGCCGAGAAAAAGAGCAAAGCCCCGGCGCGTGTGCGTGATTAGGCGAGCCAGATGCAGGATGGTACGCGAGTACGGCTTGTAGAGGAAGAGCAAGACCGTGAGCGAGAAGCCAGCGCCCACCGCCATCTCCGTGAAAACGATGGTGAAGGCTCGCGGCTGTTGCAGCAGCAGCGCGGCGACCAGAGTGTCTACCCAGGTTGAGATGTTTGCGCCCATCACGTAGGGGATAATGTTATCGCGGCGTACGTACCCCTTGAGTGACAACGGAATGAGAAGAGTCAGGGAGATCGAAACCGATAACGTCATCGCCGTAATGCCGAGTCCCAGAGCGAACATCGCAAACGGATGATGCAGCCAGTCCTTTATCCGCTCGACGCGGAGGCTCGGTTGCTCCAGGTTCGGCAGCGCCCGGTCGAAGATCGTGAAGGCGGAGAGGAGGACGGCGATACCGAGCCCAAAGATCAAGATCCTCGGCAGAAGGTCGACGGCCCCCTCGACTATGGGGTCGTACGCCAGATCGATAAACGACGTAAGTTCGCCCGGCGTCCCCACGCTGATGCCATCGAACCAACCGGACTTCAGCGCGACAATCCCCACGGGCAGCACCGGTAACCATAGCGTGAAGGCCGTCAGGAGAGCGACGACGCCGATGAACAGTCCATCCGCGCTGCGGCGGTGCACAAGGTACTGGAGGAATCCTACGAACAGCACAATGAACGACGCGCCCAGCCGCGACCCGTTGATCATAGCGAACGACTCGACGTCGGAGATTGTGCCTCCGGAGAAGAGGCTCAACGATATCGCTGCCACAGGTGATCCGCTCATCACGCCGTAGGAAGCGATCCAGCCAAACCCCAGCAGATTGACGGCACCATCCGCGGAGACAGCATTCAGCACCGGCTTGAGGCCGGCAGCGCCGCTCTTCAGCATCTGGAGAGCGAAGATGAACAGGAAGAGACCGGTGAGGCTGTACGCGCCGGTGCGTGCCGCAGTGAACGCCGTCGCCCAGGTGCTCCGTCCGGCATGGTGCTGCTCTGACACCGCTTGTCTGGTAGGAGATGTTGGACGCAGCAGGTCCTTGAGAACCGCTTCGCGGGCGCCGTCCGCCGACTCAGATCGCATGGTGCGGCGTCACTCTCTCCTGCATAGCCTCGATCAAGACACGCGCGACTTCTGCACGAGAGAACTCGATCGGCGGCGCGACACCCCCTTTCAGCATCTCGCGCACTTGCGTGCCGGAGAGGGTGACGCGGGCGTCGCCGTCGTGAGGGCAGGTCTTCACGCTGGCCATCTCGTCGCACTTTCGACAGAAGAAGGTGTGATCGAACATCAGCGGCGTTATTCCGAGCTCGCCGGGGGTAAACTCGTCGAAAATGCGCTGCGCGTCGAACGTCCCGTAGTACGACCCGACGCCGGCATGGTCGCGACCGACGATGAAGTGCGTGCAGCCGTAGTTCTTGCGAACCAGCGCGTGGAAGACCGCCTCGCGTGGGCCGGCATAGCGCATTGCCGCCGGGTTCACAGAGAGCAGCACGCGATCCAGCGGGTAGTAGTTCTCGAGTAGCACCTCGTAGCAGCGCATGCGGATGTCCGCAGGGATGTCGTCGGACTTCGTCTCCCCAACGAGGGGATGCAGCAGGAGGCCGTCAACGATCTCGAGCGCGCACTTCTGTATGTACTCGTGCGCGCGGTGGACAGGGTTGCGCGTCTGGAAGCCGACGACGGTCCGCCAGCCGCGTTTCTCGAACTCGGCGCGGGTCTGCGCCGGCGTCAGGCGGTACTGCTGGAAGTCGTTGTGCGTTGGCAGTTCGAGCACATGGACCGAGCCACCGAGGAGGACATCGCCCTGAGCGTACAGGGCCGCGACGCCCGGATGAGCTTCATCTTCCGTACGGTAGACCTCGCGCGCTTCGAACCGCTTGTCGTAGTCGAACTTCTGGGCGACCTGCATCACCGCGAGTACGCGGCCGGATTCGTTCGCGAGGGCAACCTCGGAGCGCTCGTCGATCTCGTGAGCTTCTTCCGTCGAGAGCGCAAGCGTGATCGGCACCGGCCAAGCCAGGCCGGAGGCGAGGTGCATCTCGCTCACTACAGATCGGTAGTCGGCCTCCGTCATGAAGCCGTCGAGCGGGCTGTAACCGCCGACGGCGAGGAGCTCGAGGTCCGAGAGCGAGCGCGCGGAGAGTCGGAGGATGGGCAGCGAGGAAGCGCGCTCGCGGAGAGCGTCGACCTCCGCGCCGCTCGCGAGGAGGTCGCCGAGCGGGCCGCCGTGGGCCCCCTTGGTGGGGTTAATCGTCCGTTGTTCCATAGCGCAGCGCCGAGATTCTTCGCTTCCGTCCTCGGAGGCTATCACTGAGGCGCCGGTAATCTCGGCTCCCGGTGCCCAGCTGAAGGCGGTGGCTCAGAATGACAACGGGCGCGGCCTAGTGGTGGAGGCCGCACTCCTTGTACTCAGGGTTCTCCCACCACCAGCGGCCGGCGCGAATGTCCTCGCCGGCCTTGATGGCGCGGGTGCAGGGGGCGCAGCCGATGCTGGGGTACCCCTGGTCGTGGAGGCGGTTGTACGGGACTTTGTTCTCCTTGATGTAAGCCCAAACGTCGTCGTTGCTCCACTCGATGAGTGGATTGACCTTGATCATCGAGTTACCCTCGTCCCACTCGATGGCCGGAGTGTCCGTGCGCGTGACCGACTGGTCTTTGCGCAGGCCCGTCATCCAGGCGCTCGCGTCGGAAAGGGCGCGCCTCAGGGGCTCGACTTTGCGGATGGCGCAGCACTCGCGGCGGTTGTCGACGCTCTCGCGGAAGGAGTAGAAGCCCTTCTCACGGACGAGAGATTCGACCTTCTGGCGATCGGGGAACATTACCTCGATTGGGATATCGCTGTACTTGAAGCGGACGTTCTCCATCACCTCGTAGGTCTCGTCGTTGAGACGGCCGGTGTCGAGCGTGAACACGCGGATGTTCGGCGCGTTCTTGGCGATGATGTCCTGGAGCGCCACATCCTCGGCGCCAAAGCTGTTCGCGAACTTGATCGCGGCGCCGAACGTCTCGCCGGCCCAGCGCACGATCTCTTCAGCGGACTTCAAGCCCAGCTCGGCGTTGAGTCTCTCTGCGTCGGCCGCGGTGTATGTCTTCTCTGCCGCCTGTGTCATCTGTGCATATCCTCCGATTTCTTTACCACGAGCTGATATGGGCGACCACTCAGGGTCGCCTCTACCGGAGCCTAATCACTAACCACTACTCACTAAACCGCGCACTCACCTTCGCCGCGGATGACCTGGAAGAGCTCGTCCTTGCCCCAGTCCATGTAGGTGTGGATGTCCTGGTGGACGGGGCCGACTTCCTTGAACTCATCCAGCAGCGGGTCGAACGTCTTCGGGCCGACGCGGTCGACGAAGGCGACGAACTCCTCGCCCTCGTCTCGCTCGGTCTGGTAGTAGTCGATGATCTTCTTGATCGCCTCCGGCGCGCGCTTGGCGGGCACGCGCGAAACGCGGACGCCATACTTTGCGCCGCCGACGTAACCTCCGCCGCCGAGGAAGACGTCCGCGCACGGGATCTCGGCGCCGTTGGCTTTGAACGACGAGCCCTGGAGGCCGATCGCCGCCAGGTGGTGCTGGCCGCAGCCGTTTGGGCAGCCACTGGCCTTGATGTCGATCTGCTGTACGAGCGGGTCGTCGATGCCCCACTCCTTGACCGCTTCGGTTATGGCGCGGCCCACGCCTTGCGACGAGGTGATTCCCATCTTGCAGGAATCGGTGCCGGGGCAGGCGACGGTATCCGCTATGAGCCCAGCTTCTGACTCGCCGAAACCGATCGCCTTGAGTTCTGAGTGTAGCGCCGGAAGTGATTCCTCATGGACCCAGCGCAGGACGAGGTTTTGGTTCTGCTGAGTGCGAGCATTTCCGCCGCTGAACTTGCGCATGATAGCCGCGAGGCCGCGGAACTGCTCGGGCGAGATGTTTCCGAGCGGAACGGTCACCGTGACGGAGACGAAGCCGGGCTGACGCTGCTTGACGACGTTCGTCTGTACCCAACGGTCGAAGCCCACGGCGGGTTTGACACCGTTGGGCGCAGCGCCGGGCGTAGGGCCCTCGGGCGCTAGCTGCATAAGGGCGGGCATATCGAGCGGCTCCCAGCCCCACGGCTGGTCGAGCTCCTCCTGCACCTGCTTCTTGAACTCGTCGATGCCGATCTTGTGCAGGAGGAATTTCACGCGCGCCTTGTTCATGTTCTTGCGCAGGAAGTTCTGGAGTCCGCCCTCCTTGTCGAACACCTTGAGGCAGGCCTCGGCGACGCGGATGTATTCCCCGTCATCGGCGCGGGCGAACTCCCAAACAACGTCCGCTTTGCGCGGCATCGTCGAGAGGCCGCCGCCGACTACGACTTCGAAGCCTCGGATCTCCTTGCCGTTTTCTTTGCGGATCTTGGCGATGAAGCCCATGTCGTGAAACGGTGTGCCCGCGCAGTCGGTCGGGCCGCAGGAGAAGGCGGTCTTCCACTTTCGAGGCAGATTCTGACAGATCGGGTTTCGCAGCATATTGCGGGCATAAGCCGCCAGGTACGGCGTGACGTAAAACAGCTCGTGGCCGTCGCTGGAGACGCCGGCATAGGGGCAGCCCGTCACGTTGCGCACGGTGTGGCCGCAGGCCTCTCGCGTCGTGAGGCCAACGTCGGCGAGGATCTTGAGGACCTCAGCGGTTTGGTCGAGATTCACGAAGTGGAACTGGAAGTTCTCGCGCGTCGTGATGTGGCCGCGGCGGTAGCCGGAGTAGTCTTCGGCGACTATTGCCATCGCTTCCATCTGCTCGGCGTTAACGCCGCCGTAGGGCAGCTTTACGCGGATCATCTGGTTGTCAGCCTGGCGCTGGCCGTAGACGCCCATCCGCAGGCGGAACGGCGTGAACTCGGATTCCACGCCCTCTTCGTCTTTGCGGAAGAGGCCCGCTTCCGTCTTGAAGTTCTCGATCTCTTCGTCCAGAGTCACGAAGACGTGACCGGGCTTGAGTTCGTTTGGTATTTTCGGGTGCGCTCGGGAAGCGGGAGCTTCTTCGACCACCATGGGCAACCTCGATTCCTGCCGCTTCGGCAGTTACTCGACTTTGTCTATCCGGTAAGTCGGAATTATATTCGCTCGGCCGTCTGCCTGTCAAGGCTTCGGCGGTCGGAGGAGAAAGCCTCGGCGTCTAAGCGTGCCTTTCGGGCAAGGAGAACCGGTACTCCACAATCGGCGGCTCTACGCCCAATTGGTAAAGCAAAGTGTTGATGTCCCCGTGGTGCTCACGCTCGTGGAGCAGTACGTGCACGAAGATGTCTGCCGGGCTGTACTGCATGGGCTCGCCGTCGATATTCATCTCTCTCGGCGCCGTCAGTTCGCTATCGCTCAGCGAACTTAGGTATTCGCGAAAGCCAACGCGTACGCGACGCCGGTACGACTCCAGGTCGTCCCAAGAGTTGACGGGCTCTGGCTCGATGCCGGATGTTCCAGCGGGGTCGGCCAACCAGCGGTCGTAAGCCCAATTGATGTGCACGAACGCATCCCGCAACGCCGGCCAGCCGGAGCCCGGTGCCGGCTTCACGAGCGTATCGTCGCCGAGAGGACGAATCGCCCGCTCGTGCTCGCGCCAGGTGTAGTCAGTGAAGGCGAAGAGCTCTTCGATGGCTGGGCGGTCCATAGGCATGTGATTGCGCTCGCTTATCGTCTGCGTAGCCGGAGAAACTCCGCGGGCGTTAAGCCGGCGTGACGGATAATCGCTCGCAGAAGGGGTAGCCTAATGTCGCCTGCGTGTCGAGGCACGGAGACCGGTCGGGGAAGTCCCTCTCGCCACATCAGGGTGTGTTCCTGACCCTCGCGAGTAATTCGGAGACCTGCCTTTTCGAGCGTCGCAATGATCTCTTGTGGAGGAAGCGGTGAGAGCCGCTCGGCCAAACTCTACCCAGCACCTACGATAGGAGATTCCTTACCGAGATGCTCTAGCTCCCGCGGTATTTCGAGTCCTAAGTCGCGCGCAGCAGCGAGGCACTCAACAAGCGCATCAGTGACGTTAGCCAACGCGTCTTCGAACGTATCGCCCTGCGATAACGCCGAGGGGTACAGGACGGCCGACGCTACGTATCCCCCGTCCTCGTCTAATTCGAACTCATACTCGACCCCGCGATGGGTCACCCGGAATTTCTCGCCTGCCCTAAAAGTAGCCATCGATGCGATTATACGCTGCCTCCAGCCACCGCCGGGACGATGCTGATCTCATCGCCGGGCTTGAGCGGCGTCTGCACGCCCTGCTGGAAGCGTACGTCCTCGCCGTTCACGTAGATGTTGACGAAGCGGCGCAGCTCGCCGGTCTCGTCGAGGAGGCGCTCCTTGAGGCCTGGATACTGCGCGTCGAGGCCGTCGATGCAGGCTACGAGTGTTTCGCCTTCGCCGGAGACCACGTCTTGGTCGTTGGTTAGCTTGCGGAGCGGCGTCGGTATGCGGACGATGATGCTCAAGCGAAGGCTGTCTTGCCCGGGTTGTACCGCCCATTCAGGTTGGCGTTGCATGGCCACAGTTTCCTACCCTCCAGACTCCCGTTTGTGTCGAAGAAGAGATCGCTTATCCTTCAACAATATCCTCGTACACCGGGTCGACGCGCACGCCTTGCTGCTCAACCCACTCAAGAGCGCGGTCGATTTCATTTCGCTCTCCGTCGATTTCGAGGACCACCCAGCCTCGGTCGTCCTGAACGTCGGCGCGGCGGATGTTGGTCACGATTTCGAATTCACGGCCGAGCTTCCAGATGATCGGTTCTTTGATCAGGGACTCCACGAAGGTGAACTTTACGCGACGCTTTTCCATGACGTTAAGCCCCTCGCGCCAGGGGCAGCGCTCCGTCGCGCGCCTCAAGCGCCTGTTCAAATGAATCGAGCGTGGCTCGGATATGGAGCGCCGGCTGGATAGCCGGCAGAACGGCCTCCTGCGTCTTCAGGCCGGCGCCCGTGATGAAGGCGACGACCACCTCCTCTGGATTGACGTGCCCGTCCTCGACCAAGCGCCGCAGGCCCGAGATGACAACTCCTCCGGCCGTCTCCGCGAAGATCCCCTCGGTCTCGGCGAGGAGCTTGATTCCTTCGACGATTTCGTGATCGGTGACGATCGCCGCCGCGCCGTTCGATTCGGACATCGCTTTGAGAGCGTAGTAGCCGTCGGCAGGGTTGCCGATCGCCAGCGACTTCGCGATCGTGTTCGGCTTCTGGGGCTTGATGAGATAGCTCCTCCGATTCCAGGCCTCGGCGATGGGAGAGCAGCCTTCGGCCTGGGCCCCGCTCATTCGCGTGGCGCGCCAATCAATGAGACCCAGCCAGGCGAGCTCCTTGATGCCCTTGTAGATCTTCGTATACAGGGAGCCGCTCGCCAGCGGCACGATGCAGTGGTCCGGCGCGCGCCAGCCCAACTGTTCGCACACTTCGTAGCCGAGAGTCTTGCTGCCTTCCGCGTAATACGGGCGCACGTTGATGTTAACGAATGCCCATGGGTACTTGTCGCTGACCTCGCTACACAACCGGTTGACCTCGTCGTAGCTCCCGTCCACCGCGACGAGCGTTGGACCGTAGACGGCCGAGCCGATGATCTTGCCCTGCTCCAGGTCGGCGGGGATGAAGACGCGCGCCTTCATGCCCGCGCGGGCGGCGTGGGCCGACACGCTGTTGGCGAGGTTGCCGGTAGAGGCGCAGGCTAGAGTATCGAACTCGAACTCGCGGGCGACGCTGGTAGCCACAGAGACGACGCGGTCCTTGAAGGACCAAGTCGGGTTCTGGCAGTCGTTCTTTATGTATAGCCGTTCAAGACCAAGCAGCCTGCCAAGGTTGCGGGCGCGTACCAGAGGCGTGAAGCCCGTGCCGATGTCGACCGCCATCTCTCGATTGCAGGGGAGGAGATCGGCGTAGCGCCACATTGTAGGCGGACCTTGTTCGATGCGCTCTCTGGAGACGGCGCGTCCCATAGCCCCATAGTCGTAGAAGACTTCAAGCGGGCCGAAACAGAACTCACAAACGTGGACGGGATCAAGCGGGTAGGCGCGGCCGCATTCACGGCATTTCAGGTGTTTAGCGAACGATCCTTCGGTAAGACTCAGGACAGGCATTAGTGATTGAACCTCCGATTGGTGGGCAGAACAGCTTCAGTAGGGCCCGCCCGCTAGCGGGCCCGCCGCATCACCATTCGCGCTCCGGATCGTCGCAGTTCGCTCATCGAAGGGGACAAAATAAGAGACCTCTTCCTATCGAGAGAAGAGGTCTGCCGTCTGCCTTATCGATCCCCCCGATTCGTTGGGAGGCCGGCGTTGGCACCGTGTCTGTTAGACCGGTTGCCGGGCTTCACAGGGCCGTGCCCTCCACCTCTCTTGATAAGGATGTATTCGATTTACTGATGGGATGCTAGCACAGGCATTGAAATCGTGTCAACGAACCCACCTCAGTGGGGCTAGACGAGGCTTGCGTTACGAGTAGACGCGCGCCTGTCGCTTGATCTGCGCTCGACGAGATCGCCCAAGACGACCCGCAGCGTCAGGCCCTTGAGGATGGGATGGCGGAAGGGGGCATCGAGGTTCACGGTGTAATGGTGACGCCGGCCGTCACGGCGGACATGGAGCATTCCCGCCCGCCTGAGGTCGCCGATAAGCCCCCAGATGGTCCGCTGCGTCAACGCCATATCATCAGCGATCTGGCGGATCGTGCATTCTGGATGAACCGCAATGTAGAAGAGGATGGAGCCGTGGCTGGACACCAAATACCAGTGGTCATGAATCACCGGGCTCGCGACCATTAGAGAAGTAATCACCAATCCTTTGAATTGTAATTCATGTAGTGGGATAGCTGTAATGCTATGCTACGGTTTGTAACAAACGTTGAGAAGTGGTTAACGGTTACAGTACGGTGATAATCGCCGCCGCGCTCAACCGGCGGACGAGGAGATAACCGCGACCAGATGCGCCTCTTCCAGGGGAGCGGGCGCCACTTCGTCGTCATCGACTGCTACCACGGGCACCCGGTGGCGATAACGACGGAACAGCACTGGATCATCGTCGATGTATACGACATCAGTCTCGAAGCGGATCGAGCGTTGCAGCCTCCGTAGTAAGGCCTCGGCCTCCTCACACAGGCCACAGTCTTCCTTCGTATAGAGCGTTACTCTCAAGTCGCTGGTTCTTCCTCCGGGGCCGGCGCTTCCTCCTCGGGTAACATTCTGCGCGGCGGGGCAGTGCTGATGGCCCCGCGGGGAGCGGTGCGAAGCAAATAGCCTATGCCCGCCAGTCCAATCACCATCGCACAGATGCCGATGAGCTGGGCTGTGCGCAGGCCGAGAAGAACGATGTCGTCCAGGCGTAGGAAGCTGACGAACGTACGCAAGAGGCCGTAGAGGAAGACCCAGGCGAAAAAGGTCACGCCGGCTCGGTTGACGCGTAAGAAGATGAGGAGGAGGATGCCAAAGATCACAATGTCGCCGATCATTTCGTATGCCACAGCCGGGTGCTGGGGCGCCGCGTTTGGTCCAAAATGGATGACGCTGGGGCTTGCGGAGTTCGTGTAGACGACGCCCCAGGGCAGATCGGTATCACTTGCGAAGTGCTCGCCGTTGATGATGTCACCGATGCGCCCCACGGCCATCCCGAGGATTCCTCCCATCGCGGCGATGTCGGCCCCGCGGGGTATGTTGGGCACCCTGCGGATGATTACGTACAGCCAGCCGCCAATGGTGCCGCCGATGAGCGCACCGTAGATCGATATGCCGCCAGTATTGACCCGGACGATGTCCACCAGGTCATCGTCAAAGTCGCTGAAGTTCTCGATGACATAGAGACCGCGGGCGCCGATGATGCCGCCGATTACCAGGCACAAGGCAACGTTGTAAATCGTGTCTTCCTGGTATCCTTCGCGCCGGGCGAACGCCGTGGCTACCGCCACGCCGATGATGACACCAACCGCGGTAAACAGGCCGTGCCACGTCACTTCGATTCCCCACTGATCGAAAATGACAGGGTCGATCCCGATATCTATCGAGAGAAGCATTACATTAATCATCGTCCGATGTTCCCTTCAGCCGACCGGTAGCCGCAACACGAGCGAGGCGCGCCAACTCGTGGTTGTATCTCGCGTGGGCCGGCGCCTGCCCCGCCAGCGAGGTCCGGGTTGCGGTTATTCTAGCCCAAAACCTGCGTCGCGGCACCCAGAAAGTAGCCGCGAGGCCGATTACGATGAGTGCAGCGCCCGCCCAGACGAGGTAGTAACTACGATCGCGCTTCACGGTTATACCCGCGAACTCGCGCTGGCCCAGAAATGTGTACTGGTATCCATCAATCTCGACGCTCTCGCCCGCCTCAAACCTCACCGCCTGCGGTTTAAGGCCGCTCACGATGAGTTCGGGCAGCCCGTTAGGTGACGGAGCCGTCCTGGTCGTGCCCTCGGACGTAGTATTGGTGCCGTAGACCACGTTGTTCATCTGGAGTGCGGCCTCGCCGGCCGTCGCGCTCCCCGTGCCCGGCGGCAGTGGAAAGTCTGGAATCAACGCGTAGGGGGTCTCAGCCGCGTCCTCATAAGTTACGAAGAGGCCGCCGGACTCAGCGCTCTCCCCGACCGCAAGAGATAGATGCACGAGCCGCTCGCCTGCGCCCGGTTCGAGCAACGCCAGTCGCTCCTCTCCGTCAGCTGTCCGCTGCAGACCGATGGTGATCAAACGGCCATCGGGCAAGCGGACGAGCGTGCCCCGGTAGGTGAAGTCGCCGGCCTGCAATTCATCCGTCAGCACCAGGGTTTCGTCCAGCAGCACACCCGCACTGTCTCGAACGATTACGTGCGGCGACTTTGCTGTATCCGCCAGGGCGAGCGTCTCTCGATAGATGACGTTGCCGGTGGCCAAGTCGCGCACCTCGACGGCGGCGCCGAAGCCGAAGTAGGCGGACTGGTAGAACTTGTAGCCATCGTAGCTGCACGGGGAATTGACGGTAGAGGTGCAGCGCTTCGCTTCCGCACCGCGGCGGTAGATCGACATCTCCGAGCGATAGTCGAGCGGCTGGCCGTCGGCGGCGAACCGGGCTCGGGCGTCACGCAGCTCCACCTGCATCTGGTTGGAGTTGCGAACCGGGAACACGGGCAGCGTGGAGCCTTCCGCGAGGAACAGCGGGGAGGAAAAGGCGTCGGCGCGGCTGACGACTGCCGAGAATATGAAGACGATGACCGCCGCGTGGGTGATCAGCGTACCAAGCTGCGCCCAGGCGAACCTGTCCGCAAACAGGTAAGTCACACGGCCTTCCTCGAAGCGCTCGACGTGATATCGGGACCTTCGAAGCGTGGCTTCAAGGCGGTCCAAGTTCACTTCTCCGACAACCTCAAGGCGGTTGGGCGCCATCTCAAAATAGCGTTCCGGCACGCGCTTTCGCGGACGGGTAATCGCCCGCCATACGCCGGGATATCTGCTCAATACATAGGCAGCGGTGGAAGCGGCGGTCACTGTGAGGAGGATGCCGAACCAGCGAGCGTGAAAGACATCGAAGAGATGGGCGGCATCCAGCGGCCCGGTTAGAAAGCCGAACCTACCTTGCTGGACGTCAAGCCAGGAGGCTTCCGCCACGACGTCTCCCCTCACGGCGAGAGGCTTCTGAGGGAGGACGACGCCGAGCAGGCTTATCGCGCACAGCACCACCAGCAGGACGATAGCGAAGCGGACGTTGGTGAAGAGCCACCAGACGGCTCTCAGGGGGTTGAGCAGGCCGAAGGTACGAGACCAACCTCGTGCGGTCACCCGGGCGGGGGTGTGCGTCCGCAGCACTTCACCGCTGTCCATATTACTGTCCACCGGAACCCAGGATCTGGTTGATGCGCGCCTCCAGCTCGCTCTCTTCGATGGCGCCCCGCACCTCCGTATCTTGCCGCCGCTCCTCGAATGGTCCGGTGAACACGCTGCGGATCACACCCTGGCGATCGACGAAGTACGTCACGGGCAGGCCCAACAGCCGGTATTCGTCGCCTACTTCGCCGTCTACATCGATGGCTATCGGAAAGTCCATGCCATAATCGTCAGCGTACTGCCGAGCGATCGACTTTCCTTCCTGCATATTGACGCCCACCACCACCAGGCCATCGTCGCGAAAGCGATCGTATGCCTCTACGAACTGTGGAATTTCCTTACGGCAGGGGCGGCACCAGCTTGCCCAGAAGTTCACAACCACGGGCTTCCCCCGCAGATCGCTCAGGCGCAGGTCGCCGCCGTCCAAATCCTCCAGCAGGAAATCGGGCGCCAGATTTCCTTCCTTGGCGCCCACGTCCAAACCGGCGGTCTGAAGGGAAAGCGGCAGTTCTACCGGACCGTAGCGCTCGCCGGAGGGGCTCACGCCACCGTCATCGCGCGACTCCAGCCACCATATCGCGCCCACGATGGCGGCGATCACGAGGAGGGGGAGCGCGATCCGGCGAAAGATCCCGCGCTGTGCGCCGGCGCGCGCGCTGGAAATCGCGTCAATGGGCCCGGATGAGTGGAGATTTTCGGTCATGCTTGCGTGGACCGGATCAAGGCGGTGCGAACGCCTGCTCCCACAACTGGCGGGTCTGGTCTGGAGGCAGGCCGGCGCCCAAGAACGAATCGCCCACGCGGATCTCGAAGTGCAGGTGTATCTCGACACCGGGCGACGTGACGGCTTCCGGGGTGCCGGAGTCACCCACGTAACCGACAAGCCCGCCCGCCTCGACCGAGGTGCCCTCGGTTATCGCTGCCGGGATCGCGCTGAGGTGACAGTAGCGGGTCACGACGCCGTTGCCGTGGTCAATCCAGACTTGCCGTCCGCGAAAGCGGTCCAGAGCATCAGCGTCAGTGTAGCCCTGGGCTTTAGAGCGGCTCAACAATTCGTCCAGCTCCGCAGCGGTCATCTCGACGAACCCGTGGTCCGCCCTGACGACGGTCCCCGCTTTGGCGGCCATCACGGGCGTGCCTTCGAGGACGGTTGCGCAATTGTAGCCGGCATAGAAGTCAACGCCTTCGTGTATACCGGCCCGGTACTCGCGGGGAGCATTGGGCATTAGGTTATCGCTGTTCGGCAGACACGCGCCCTCGATAGGGAACACGAAGCCACCGCCAGTGGGGTCTCGAGGCACGACAACTGGCGAGGGCAGGTCCGGCGGCGCCTCGCCCGGAATGAGAATGATTTCGCCGATGGACAGCTCGTCGGGGCTCGATAGGTCATTGAGCGCCAGTATCTCGTCAACCGTCGTTTCGAAGCGAAGGGCGAGGCCGTAGAGGCTGTCGCCCTCCTGGACTTCGTACTGAAAGGCGAGGGGCTCGGGGGTCGCTGTCGAGGTGGGGGGTGAGGGACGCGGCGAGGGCGACGGCTCTTCGCTCTCGCCGGAGCCGCCACCGCACGCCACAAGCAGAGCGACACCGGCAAGGGTGGCGGAGATGAGAAGGGCCCTATAACTGCGCTCACTACTTTTTGACGGGATACCCTTCCTCCTCCATCGCGCCTTCGATAGCTGTAAGGTCCACAAGAGCGGGATCGTATTCCAGAGCGACGAGCTTACCTTCAGGATCTCCTGCGACAAAGCGAACACCGGGAAGCTTCGTCACCGCCTTTTCGATGGTCTTGATGCAGTGCTCACACGAGATATCAGGGGCTTCCAGTGAAATCTTAGTCATCGGCGCCTCCTATGCGATGATACTTCGGCGCGTCGCCAGCCGCACCGCCGCGGCATGAGCCGCGTTCTCGATTGCGTCGTCCATTTCGCTAACGTGAAAGTCGTTGTGCTGACGGCGCAGCGCCGTCTCTATTACGTGATCGGCAAACTTCGGGTTCTTGGGTAGAAGCGAGCCGTGGAGGTAGGTCCCGAACACGTTGCCGTAGACTGCACCTTCGCCACCATCTTCGCCGTTGTTGCCGAAGCCGGATATAACGCGGCCAAGCGGCTTCGCGCGCTCGCCGAGATAGGTGCGCCCCCCGTGGTTCTCGAAACCGACGAGCGTCGTCCCATTCCACTCAACGACGACGTTACCGATGAAGCGCTGCGCCTGAGGCCCAGGGTGGACGGTGTACAGGTCCAACACACCAGCGCCGGGCAACTCCTCGCCCTCGGCTGTGCGGTAGAAGCGGCCTAAGAGCTGATAGCCGCCGCAGACGGCGAGGACCGCGACACCACGCTTCACCGCCTCCCCCAGCGGCTTGGCCTTGATTTTGACGAGATCGACGGCGACGCGCCGTTGCTCCCGATCCTGAGCCCCGCCAACGAAGATGAGATCGCAGTCCTTCGGATTAAGCTTGTCCGCTAGCTCGAGCTCCTGGACCTCGAAATCGATGCCGCGTTCCCGGCAGCGGCGATGAAGACAGAGTATGTTGCCTCGATCGCCGTAGATGTTCATGAGCTTCGGGTAGAGATGCGCTACGCGAAGTCTGAGTCCCCTCACTCCGCCTCCCAGAAGGCGCCGCGGCCGGCCCCGCGCGCAAGGAGGTCGCGCACTTCTAGCATTGCTGTGTACGTTGGAATAACGTACAGCGTGCCGCCGGCGGGCGTTTTGGCGAGCGCCTGCTTGAGCGCCTGCGCGGCCTTCGGCTCCACTCGCGGGGGAGAGATTCCGTCACCGTAGATGCCGGCGTATTTCAGGCGGAGCGCCATGTCCCAGGCGCGGATACCGGAGACGGTGACCGACCGCGTCTTGCCGGCCAACAGCTCGAAGTCAACGTCCCAGATCCAGGATACGTCCCTCCCGTCGGCGATGTTATCGTTCAGGAAGAGGACGATGTCCGCCTGCGATCCGTTCGCCGTGATCGTACGAATGACCTGGTTAAGGCCCGCCGGGTTCTTAGCGAGGATCACCTGCACTTCGCGCCCGGCAACTTGCATGCGTTCCTGGCGGCCGAACGCGGCCGTAAAGGAATTCAGTCCACGCTCGATCGCGTCGCGATCTATTCCCAGAGCTACCGCTGCGGCTGCGGCGGCGAGGGCGTTGTAGGCGCTGTAGAGACCGGTGAGAGGAAGACGCGCGGCGACCTGTCCCTGGGGGAGCCAGACCGTCATGTCCAGGTAGTCAGGCGCGATGTCCAGACGCCCGCACTGCACGTCCGGCTCGGGGCGGGACTTCCCGCATTCCGTGCAGCGCCAGTGGCCAAGGTGGCCGTAACAGACTGCGTCATAAGTCAACTCCGCTCCACAAGCGGAGCACCAGCGTGCGTCCGCCGCGTGCTCCAGTGTACCGACGCCGCTTGACGTGTCCTTCATCCCATAGCTGACCACGGGGCCCTTCGCTACATCAGCGAGAGAGGCGACGGCTGGGTCGTCCACGTTCAGTACGATTGCCACGCCGGTGGGCAGGGCGTCCACCGTCGCCCTCCAGACCTGCGCGACGTGTTCGACCTCGCCGTAACGATCGAGCTGGTCTCTGAAGAGGTTCGTGAACAGGACCGCGCGCGGGCGTACAGCATTCACGGCGTGCGGCAGCGTCGCCTCGTCCACCTCGAAGATGCCCAAGCGCTTGCGCGCCGAGGCCATCTCGCCCGACCAGCCTGCCGCGCCCACCAGGGCCGAGGCGATGCCGCGCATCATGTTCGACCCCGCGCGGTTGGCAACGACGCTGCACCCGGCGGCGCGGGCAATGTTTCCGAGAAGGCGAGCGGTGGTTGTCTTGCCGTTGGTACCGGTCACTAGCGCGCTGCCCCGGCCCAACTCAGCCGCGAGTTCGCCGACCAGATTGGGGTCAATCCGTTCGGCGACCAGGCCGGGCAGGGCCGTGCCTCCCCCGAAGCGGAAGCGACGGGAAAGCTCGGCGGCGGCCTTGGCGGCGGCGACGGCAGCGGTGCGTCTCATGACAACGTCATTGTAGGAGGAGCCATGAGCCAGGAGCCAGGAGATGGAGGTCAGAAGTCAGAAGTCGCATGCACTGAATGCGCGCTCCGCAGCTTTGACAGATGGGCGAGCGGAAGCGACAATCGGTTCGCCATGAGTGTTGAGTACCGCCCGCTTACCGCAGACGACCTCGAACAGGCTGTTTTCGTTGAGTCCACAGCCTTCTATAACAGACCAACGCCGGAGAGGGTCCAGCAGACGCGGGAGTTCTTTCCGCCGGAGTGGACTGTCGGCGCTTTTGTGGACGGGCGACTGGTGGCGGACGTGCGCACTATACCGATGGCGCGGCGGATCAACGGCGGGGCGACCGGGTTCGGCGCCGTCGGGCCGGTCGCATGCGTTGCAGCGCACCGAAGGCAGGGACACGTCGGCCGGCTGCTGCGGCTGGCCCTTGAGCGGATGCGCGAGCAGGGGATGGCGTTATCGGGGCTCTTCACCCCGCACGACGCGCTGTACGCGCGCTTCGGCTGGGAGCGGGCGGAGGCGAAGAAACAGTACCAGATGCGGCCGTCGGATATTCGCCTTCGCATCAAGGGTGGGCCGGGGACCGTGGAAGCGGTGGGACCCGATGACTGGCGGCGGCTGGACGCCCTCTACCGCAGCTATTCCGAACGGCGGAACGGCCCAATACACCGCGCTGAGGTCTGGTGGCGGCAGTCAGTTCTCATGCACTGGGAAGCTGCAACCGGCGGCCGCGCGCCGAGCGACGCCTACGTCTGGCAGAGCGGGACCGGCGTGGACGAGGGGTATACGGTCTACCACGCGCAACCCCTGCCAAGAACAGCGCGCTTCGTACCATGGGAGGTGGATGTCCGCGACTTCGTTACCCTGTCTAGCGACGCCTATTTGGGACTGTGGCGGCATCTCCTGACACACGACATTGCGACGCGACTATCCAATCATATGCCGCTCGACGATCCGTTCCCCGATCTGGTCGAAGACCCGCGCAAGGTCGAGGTCGTTCGGAACGAGGGGCCGATGATCCGCATCGTGGACGTGGAACGCGCTCTCGGGATGCGGCCGTATGCCGGGGCTCGCCCGGTTTCTTTCACTATGCGCGTTACGGACGCCACTGCGCCTTGGAACGACGGCGTCTGGCGGATCGAGGCCGGCGAAGGCATGCTGCGAGTCGCACGACAAGACGGCGAGGCGGACCTGGAGATGGGCGCTGGTACGCTGGCGCCGCTGTACACGGGCTATATGCGGCCGGACGTGGCGGCGGGCGTTGGGTTGCTCAAGGTGAACCGCGCCGAGGTCATCGAGGAGATGTCGCAGGCGTTCGCGGTGACATATCCGCCGTTCAGCAACGATTGGTACTAGCTTCGGAGCGACGAGCCAGGATGTAACCGCGCCCGGATGAAGGCGAAGTTCTTGTGGCGCGTCGGGACGGCCTCGACGTCGGCGAACCCCGCGTCCTTCAGCATGGGCGTGAGCATGTCGACGATCGGTTCGCCGCGGGAGTGGCCGAAGATTGAGAGCAGGTGCCCAATGGGTCCATGACTGTTCGCGGCGAAGTCCATCGCGACGAGGCGGCCGCCGGGCTTTAGGACACGCCGTATCTCCGCCAATCCCTTGCGTTTGAGATCGTCCGGCAAGTGGTGGAGCATGAGGCTGCTGGTCACGAGGTCGAACGATGCATCGGGGAAGGGGATCGCCTCGATGAGAGCGACCTGGAAGTCGACGTCGGATGCGGCCTTCGCCGCCTTCTCTTTCGCGACCTCGATCATCTCGGGCGAGGCGTCGATGCCGTGCACTTCGCCCGCTCCGATTCGCGGCTTCATCGCGATAGCGAGGGTGCCGGTGCCGCAGCCAACGTCGAGGACGTTTTCGCCGGACGCAGGCGCGGCTAGGTCTATGAGCTTCTGTCTGATCGCCTTGTCTCGGCCGAACGAGATGAGCGTCCCGAACAGGTCGTAGAAGCGGGCCCAATGGATGACGCGGCCGGTCGTTTGCGGGGTTTCTGCGGTCTTATGGCGCATTTCGCGCCTCCTTCTCGGGCGACCACGGTCGCCCGAACCGATTCATTCGATCGCGGACCCAGGGCGTGACGGTTGGCATGAGGATGATCATGCAGAGGGCGCAGATCCAGACGCTGCCGCCAATTCGGGCTACCCAGCTGTAGTCGCCTACAAGAGTGATGATGAAGAAGACGAGGGCTGCAATCAGAGAAGCACCTGTGTAAATGATGGCACTCACCTGACCCGGAGTCATGATCGCGCCTCCAGCGCGGGTTCCGGCACCCGGCGTGCGGGTTCGGGCGACGCGGACGGCGGGCCGCGTTTGACGGGGGGCTTGTAGCCGCGCATGCGAAGGGTGTTCATGGTCACGGAGAAGCTGCTGGTCGCCATGAGGAGCGCCGCTAGCTCCGGGCTGACGATCTGGGAGAAGAAGGGGTAGAGGACACCTGCGGCCAGCGGGATTGCGGCTGAGTTGTAGCCGAAGGCCCAGAGGAGATTCTGACGCACAAGGCGCATCGTGGCTCGCGCGACCTGGATTGCAGCGGCGACGTCGAGAACGTCATCGCGGATGAGTATGACATCGCCGGTCTCTTTGGCGACATCGGTGCCGGAGCCGATGGCCATGCCGACGTCGGCCTGCGCCAGAGCCGGGGCGTCGTTGACGCCGTCGCCGACCATGGCGACGCGCTTGCCCTCTGCCTGGAGCCTTCGCACCTCGTCGGCCTTGTGCTGCGGCAGGACTTCGGCGAGAACGCGGTCGATCCCTACCTGGGCCGCGATGGCCTGCGCCGTGCGCTTGTTATCGCCGGTAATCATCGCCACTTCGAGGCCGAGGCGTTTGAGTTCGGCGACGGCGCGGGCTGAGGTCTCCTTCAGTGTGTCGGCGACGGCGATGATGCCGGCGAACTGCAAGGAGTCAGGCTGAGCCGCTGTGGCTTGATCGGCGTCAGCTGCCGACTGCGAGTTGTTCTCGCCACCGAGAGGTTCGGTCGGCTGAGAGCCTGACCCCCGTTCGGCTGGAGAAACGGCGACGAACATCGCGGTCTTGCCTTCGCCCTCCAAGCGCTCGGCTTCGGCAGCGAGCGGCGTGATGTCGATGCCTCGGTCTGACATTAGGTTGCGGTTGCCCAACAAAACCCTCACCCCCAACAGCTCTTCCGATGCGCGGGAGAGGGGAATTGTAGCTTCGACGCCGTGACCAGGCACCGAGTCGAAGGATTCAGGTTCCGTGAGGTCGATGCCGCGCTGCTGGGCGCCGCGGACGATGGCTTCGCCCAGCGGGTGCTCGGAGTTCTTTTCGGTAGAAGCGGCGAGACGCAGAAGTTCGTCTGCGGCAAATGAGGAGCGTTCTGGCTCAGCCGCGGGGTTCGCGGACAGACCTGAAGGTCTGTCACTACGTGTTGGGGCGACGATCACGTCGGTCACGGAGGGTTCGCCCCTGGTGAGCGTGCCGGTCTTGTCCAGGATGACCACCTGCGCCTTCGAGGTGGCCTCGACGGCGGCCGCGCCTTTGAACAGGATTCCGAACTCGGCGCCCTTGCCGGTGCCGGCCATCATTGCGGCTGGGGTGGCCAGCCCCACGGCGCAGGGGCACGAGATCACGAGCACCGTAACCGAGATCAGGAGCGCGAAGCCGAAGACCTCGAGGTCATCGAGGCGATAGGGAGTTAGGACGAGACGCGTGTCGGCGTCAAACCAGATGTCGAAGCCGGCGAAGAACCAGAAGAGGAAGACGACAAGAGCGAGCGCGTGAACGGCGAGGATGAAGTGACCGGCGACGCGGTCCGCCAGTGCCTGGATGGGCGCCTTCGTCGTCTGCGCGTCCTCGACAAGCTTGATAATCTGCGAGAGCGCTGTTTCCGCGCCCACGCGAGTCGCGCGGAAGCGGAAGGCGCCGGTCTTGTTGATCGTGCCGCCGATCACCTCGTCGCCCGGATGCTTGTCGACGGGCATGCTCTCACCGGTGACCATCGACTCATCGACGGCGGAGTAGCCGTCGACGACGACCCCGTCTACAGGAACACCGTCTCCGGGACGCACCAGGCAGACATCGTCGATCTCGACTTCATCGGCGGGGATCTCGACCTCGCTGCCATTACGGACGACTAGCGCTCTCTTCGGCTGAAGCTTCATTAGCTTGCGTATCGCCTCAGACGTGCGCCCGCGCGTGAGGGCTTCGAGGTAGCGGCCGAGGACGATGAAGGCGATCAGGAGGGCAGCGGCCTCGTAGAAGGTGGCCTTTTCGCCCCCGAAGCCAGCATCCGGGAAGAAGGTGTTTATCACGGCGATTAGGTAGGCGGCGCCGATGCCCGTGGCGTAGAGGAGGTTCATATCGGTCAGGCCGCGTCGGAGGCCGTTCCAGGAGTTGATGAAGAACTGGCGCCCCGGGCCGACGACCAGAGGAGTTGTAAGCGCAAAGAGGAAGAGTTTCTCGCCCAAGAACGAGGGCACGATTCCCTTGAGCGGCTCGTAGTCGCTGAAGGTGCCAAGCATGACGATAGCGCCGATAGGCCAGGCGATGAGCATGTTGATGAGTTGGCGGTGGACCTCCCGCCTGCGCAGCTCGCGCTCGCGGTCCATCCCGGCCTCTCCCTCGCCCTTCTCCGAGACGTCGTAACCGAGTTCGCGGATGGTCTTCTTGATCGCGGCCGCCGACATCTGCACGTCGAGGTACTCTACGCGGACGCTGTCCGTCGCGCAGTTGACGACAACAGACCTCACGCCCGCCATTGCACGGAGCGCTTTCTCAATGATGAGATCGCAGTGGCCGGCCGTCATGCCGAGGACGAGCAGATCGAGGCGGGCAAGGGGAATTTCGTAGCCGATGTCGGTGATCGCCCGCTCCATCTGTGGCAGGGCGACGAGGTCCGGGTCATATGTGACACCGGCCTTGCCGGCGGAGAGGTTGACGTTCGCTTCCTCAACGCCGGGCAGGGCTCCGAGCGCCTTCTCGACCTTACGGACGCAGGCGGCGCACGTCATGCCGACGACGGGGAGGGTGATCTCGTCGAGATGTCGCTCAGTGCCTTCTCGATCTGTCTTAGTGGTAGTCATAGGTTCTCTCTCATCGTTCTAAAGCGACGTGAGCTCACCCTCCACCCGCTTTAAGAGAACCGCGTTCGTCGCGACGATGATCGAGCTGGCGGACATGAGCAGCGCTGCCCACTCGGGCCGCAGTTCGATGCCCAGCGATGGGTAAAGGACTCCAGCGGCTATCGGAATAGCAAGGATATTGTAGATGCTGGCCCAGAACAGGTTCTGGACCATCTTGCGCACGGTGGCCTTGCTCAGTCGAATAGCCCGCAGCACGTCCAAAGGATCGCTCTTCATCAGCACCACCTTGGCGGTCTCGATCGCAACGTCGGTGCCCGCGCCTATCGCCACTCCCACGTCCGCCTGAGCGAGCGCAGGGGCATCGTTCACGCCATCTCCAACCATCGCTACGAACTTGCCCTCCTCCTGAAGTTGCTTGACGTGGCGTGCTTTCTCTTCTGGCAGAACCTCCGCGAACACTCGCCGTATCCCGAGCTCGCCAGCCACCGCGTCTGCTGTCCGGCGATTGTCGCCGGTCATCATGATCACCTCGATGCCCGCGTCCGCGAGAGCCCTGACCGCCGCGCGGGCGCTGGGCTTTATGGTATCGGCCACCGAAATGATGCCGGCAGCACTGCCGTCTATCGCGACGAACATCGGCGTGTTGCCCGCCTCCGCCAGCGAGCCGGCCTTTTCTTCCAGTCCGTCCAGCGATATCGATCGGTCATCCATCAGCTTGCGGTTGCCGACCAGCACCTCGCGCCCATCGATGCGCGCCTGCAAACCGTAGCCAGCTATGGCCTTGAACTCTTGTGCGTCAAGCAAAGCGGCCTCTCGCTGCCTTGCGCCCTCCACGATGGCGCGGCCGAGCGGATGCTCGCTGCCCTGCTCAGCGGAAGCGGCGATGCTGAGCAGCTCGCCTTCGTCCAGCCCTGCCGCCATCACGGAGGTGAGCTGAGGTCTGCCCTCCGTCAGCGTGCCTGTCTTGTCCATGACGATGGCCTCGACTCGAGAGACGTTCTCAAGCGTCGCGGCATCCTTTATCAGAATGTTGTGCCTCGCGCCCAGTCCCGTGCCAACCGCGACCGCTGTGGGCGTGGCGAGACCGAGGGCATCCGGGCAGGCGATCACGACCGCCGAGATCGCGAAGGTGAGCGACTGCAGAAAGTCCTCCCGAACGATTCCGAACCATACAGCGAAGGTGATAAGGCCGGCGGAAACGGCAAGAATCACCAAGTACTGCGCCGCCCTGTCGGCAAGACGCTGGCCGGGCGCCTTGGAGCTCTGGGCCTGCTCTACCAGCCGGACGATCTGACCCAAGGCAGTATCGCCACCGATCTTGGTCGCGCGGAAAGTGATGCTGCCCTGCTGGTTGATCGATCCGCCTACGACCTCGTCTCCTGGAGCCTTGTCGACGGGGATCGACTCGCCCGTTACCACAGACTCGTCGATAGTCGTGTCGCCGCGCTCGATCACGCCGTCGACCGGGATCTTGTCGCCCGGGCGGATGAGGACCAGGTCGCCGACAACGATATCGCTCGTTGCGATCTCTAGTTCCTGTCCTTCGCGGAGCACGGTTGCCTTGGGCGGCACCAGATCGAAGAGCGCGCGGAGAGCGTCGGTAGTGCCGCGGCGGGACTTCATCTCCATCCAGTGCCCGAAGAGCACGAATGTTACGAGCATGGCCGCGGCCTCGAAGAAGGCGTCTTCTTCGCCGGCGATCGTCAGGACGACGCTGGCGACGTAGGCGGTGAGGACGCCCGTGGCGATGAGGACGCTCATGTTCAAGGAGCGCCGTCGCAGAGAGTGATAGGCACCGCCGATGAAGATCCAGCCCGCCCACCAGACGACGGGCGTCGAGGTGATGAGCGCGATCCAGTTGTGACCTATCCCCGACGGGAGGTCGATGCCGAGGAAGTCATATCCCAGCGGCGAGTAGAGGACGGTGGGGATGGTGAGAAGGAGCGCGACGACGAAGCGGTTACGCATGTCCGTCTCCATGGCCTTCGCCATCTTCGGGTCGGACATGTCGTGATCCATGCCGGCGTGGCTCGACGCCTCCTTGTGCTGCGCGTCGTGAGAGCCGTGTGCGCTCGAGGCCGGAAGCTCGTACTGCATACGGTCGTGCTTCGTTCCCATCGTGATGGGCGCCATCTGGGCCCGATGGTGGAGATGCGTCGTGTCCTGCCGCGGAACCCGGGGACCGCACGTGCAGCGGCCGGTGCCGGCGATCAGCTCCCGGAGGGCGGCTTCGTCAAGCGTTCCCGTGTGGTAGCGAACCTCCACCTCGTCTGCTGCGTAGTAGACTCTGGCGTCGACGATATGGGGATTGGCCTTGAGCGCGGCCTCAAGTTCGTCGGCGCAGCATGCGCAGTAGAGGTCGGAGACCGGGAGCCGGACTACTGCCTCGCCGGTGGCAGGAGTGTCAGCTTTGGCCATCAGCGCGCTGCCCCGCTCCTCAGGTACTGCCAAACGTCCAGATTAGGCGGTTCGACGCCCTGCTGCGTAAGAGCCGTGCAGACGTGGGCGCGGTGCTCCGTGCCGTGGTTGATCGCCTGCGCGAAGAAGATCGAGATCGGAATCTCGTACTGCTGACCGCCGCGCTCGACCCTTATGACCTCGTTCGCGGTCAGGCTCCGGGCGAGGGCGATCAGTTCCTCCCCGCCGGTGCGCGCATGTCGCTTCAGCTCGGCGATTCCGGGGAAGTTGCCTTCTTTCAGCACATCGGGCGGCTCGGCGCGCCCGCTCATGGCTGCAAGATAGCGTCCTTCGGCGGCGAGGAGGTGAACGAGGGTATTGCGGATCGATCCGTAGGTGCCGGTAGCACCGGCATCGAGCCCCTCGTCGGGGAGGTGTTCGCAGGCGTCGAGCAGGCTCAGGTTCGCCCAGAGGTGGTGCTTGTAGAGGTCGACGAAAACTTCACTCATCGGCACGCCTACCGGTTCGCAAGTTCGTACAGCTCCACGAGCTCGCCCATTACGCGTTTGTGAGAGTCCATATTAGCCTCCGGAATTTGTTTTGCATTTTCCGTGTTTGCGCGGGTCTACCCATACCCCCCCGGTGGGGGTTCTACACGCAACGATAGCGCGGATGGGAACGTGCGTCAAGCCCGTTGCTTCCGCGCCCCAGCCGCCTGACCCACCACCCGGCCCCGCCCAGATCCCTTCGCGGCCGAGGTGGTGCCACGCTCGGGCGTGGTCGTCGCTCAGGATGACACTCGCCTACGGCGTGAACGCCTCGTTCACGCCCGACACGGAGAGGCCGGGAGTAGGGCCGCCGCCGATGACGTAGATGGTGTCGCCGACAACGGCGGCGCCGAGGCCGTGGCGGGCCGTGGGCATCGGTTCGAGGGTCTGCCAGGTGTCGGTGTGCCGGTCGTAGGCGTCGTTCTCGTCGAAGGTCCCGCTAGAGGCTTCGCCGCCGAAGACGTAGATGCGCCCGCCGAGGGCAGCCGCGGCAATGCCGCTGCGGGCCGTGGGCAGTGGCGCCCTGACGGCCCAAGCTTTCGACGTCGGGTCGTATTGTTCGTTGGCGTCGACGTTTCGGGCGAAGTCGACGTTACGACGGCCGCCGATTGCATACAACCCAACCGCGCAGAGATCTCCAGCGCACTCAA
>WNGA01001356.1_pt1 | contig 37944 bp, 36 predicted proteins | sample 5400061 | NCBI WGS metagenome assembly WNGA01 (sample SAMN13153366, study PRJNA577476) | soil metagenome | isolation source: 100 cm soil or saprolite under grassland replicate 2 | place: USA:California | collected 2016-06-15
CCAGCACGGTCACTTGTCGCTCGCCAGAAGTCCGCAAAGCCTTCATCGGTTGCTCTCCCCGTAGAAGCGTACTCCGGCCACAGCAGTAGCGGCTTCGCGTTGCAAGTCCCCTCTCTTCCTCTAGGCCCTCTGGGAGAGGCGACAGGCGTATCTCGCCAGAATCGGTACCGGGAGCCGGGGATGTGTAACGCAGCCAGCGAGGGAGGACATGAGCTTGACAGGATGAGCACGCTCCGTATCCGATTGCAAAAGTGCGCTTCGTCCAGAGTCGCCAGCATTGCCCTGCCGCTCGTTCTCGTTCGTCGGCGCGGAGCCCGACGGGCGCTCAGTAGTGTCGGAGAGGTTCGGGGTGAGCCTCTTGCTTTCCCCCTTCGGCACTAAACGAAGGCATCCCCAGGCTTGGACAGGCGTTGATCGACGCGCTTCGCGCTGCTAGAATGCGTGACGGTCGTGGTGTCGAGCTGCTTCAGCTCAGCGCCAGCGGTCTTCTGGCTGGTCTTGAGGAGGGACGAACCATGGTCGCCTTCCGCACTGCCCGCCCGCTCAGCCACTCCACGCTCCTCCGGCCGCCTCGCGACACGTTTCCGCCGCCTCGCACTCGTCACGTGATAGTTAGCCCCACCGAGCGCTCACGTGAGTCCTGGCCACAGCCTTGGCAAGGGTACGCTCGGCGGCTGGTTCTGGATCGGCGACCGGCGTCGCCGTCTCAACGTGCGCCAGTGTGTCTGCACAAATCTTGCCAACGGAGGTTAGGCAATGGCGGTTAGTGCTCCCGAGGTGAAGCAGCTCACCGACTTGGAACTGATGGCTCACCTATTCCGTCGAGCCGGCTTCGGTGCTCGGCGACAGGAGCTGGAAGCGGCGCTGGAGAGGGGCTACGAAGCGACGGTCGAAGGGCTGTTGCACCCGGAAGCCCAGCCGGACTTGGATCACGACCTGATCTGGCGCTACTGGCCCGACATGAAGGAACAGCGCCAGATCGATCCGTCCCAGTCGTACTGGGTGTACCGGATGATCAACACGAACAAGCCGCTTGAAGAGAAGATGGCCCTCTTCTGGCACGGGCTCTTCGCGACCGGCTTCGCCAAGCTCAACCACGCGCGGGTGATGCTCAACCAGATCGCGACGTTCCGCAAGCACTGCTTGAGCGATTTCCGAACGATCCTGATCGAGCTGTCGAAAGATCCGGCCATGATCTTTTGGCTGGACAACCAGGAGAACACCAACAGCGTCCACAATGAGAACTACGGTCGCGAGCTGCTCGAGTTGTTCTCGCTGGGGATCGGCAGCTACACGGAGGACGACGTCAAAAACTGCGCCCGCGCGTTCACCGGCTGGACCCTGAAGAACCCAATTCCCGGCGCCCTGCCCTTCGGCCGCTTCGATTGGGAGTTCGAGTTCCGGCCGGACCTGCACGACTACGGCGAGAAGGAGTTCCTGGGCGAGCGCGGCAACTTCCAGGGGACCGACATCATCGATATCATCGTGCGTCAACCGGCCACAGCCCAGTTCGTCGCCCGCCGACTGCACAACTTCTTCGTCTCCGACACGCCCGACCAGGAGGCGATCGATCAGTTGGCCGAGACCTACGTCCAGTCCCAGTACGACACCCGCGCGGTGATGCGGACGCTCTTCATGTCGGACTTCTTCCGCTCTCCCAAGGCCTACTACGCCAAGGTCAGAAGCCCGGCCGAGCACGTGGTCGGCGTGATGCGGCTGGTCGAGGACTTCACCTATCCGAAGTGGGGAATCCGTGAGATCTCTCTGGAATGCCGCTACATGGGCCAGGACCTGTTGAACCCGCCGAGCGTCGAGGGCTGGCACACCGGCAAGGAGTGGATCGACACCGGCATCCTCGTCGAGCGGGTCAACTTCGCCGCCGCGGAGGTGGGTAACATCGACAAGCCCGGCGTGCGCAAGATCATCGAGCGCCTGCGGGCGATGGGCGAGCTGTCGCCGGAGCAGCTAGTCGACAACTGCCTCGATCTGATGGGCCCGCTGGCGGTGTCCGATCGAACGCACCACGCGCTGGCCACCTTCGCCCAGCAGAGCGGCCCGCTGCGCCTGGTGGCGGGCGACCGCGCCGCCGAGGAGCGGGTCACCGAAATGCTCCAGCTCATCGTCGCGACCCGGGAGTTCCAGTTCGGGTAGGAGTGCTGTCCCGGCGCCCGCCGGCAGGCACACCCGCCCCTATGAGGAGGCAGCGATGGTAACCACACACAAGCCACCGACGCTGGTCGTGCTCCAGCTGACCGGCGGGAACGACACGATCAACACCCTCGTCCCCTACGGCGATCCGCTCTACTACGACAACCGCTCGACGGTGCGAGTGGCCGAGCAAGACGTGTTGAAGATCGACGACGGCTTCGGCTTCCACCCGAGCATGGCCGCCGTCAAGCCGTTCTGGGACGAGGGGAAGATGGCGATTATCAACGGGATCGGCTACCCGAACCCGAACTACTCGCACTTCCGCTCAATGGACATCTGGTACACCGCCGTGCCGGACACCATCGCGATCGATGGCTGGCTCGGCAAGGCCGTCCGGGAGCTGGACCCGCGGGCCGAGAACGTGCTAACCGCCGTCAACTTTGGGCGGGGGCTGCCGCGGGCGCTATCGCTGGCCGGCGTGCCGGTCGCCTCGGTCGGCCAGCTCGACTCTTACGGTCTGCTGACCAGTCTGTCGAGCGTCTCGCAGCGCCAAGCGGCGCTCGAGTTGTTCTCCTGCCTGTACGACGACGGCTGGAACGACCAGGGAGCGCCGCCAAGCCGGCAGCTGCTCCCAGAGGAGATTGGCCCGGTCCTGAGCTACCTGGGCCGAACCGGGCTGGACGCCCAGAAAGGCGCCGAGATCCTCGGCACGGCCCTCAGCAAGTACAGCTCGACCGTCGAGTATCCGAAGACACAGATCGCCGCCAGCCTCAAGGGGATCGCCCAGGTCAAGATGGCCCAGCTCGGCACGCGCGTCTTCTATACCTCGCACGGAAGTTTTGATACGCACGCCAACCAGCTGCTGGTCCACGCCCAGCTCTGGACAGAGGTTTCGGAAGCGGTGGCCGCGTTCTTCGCCGACCTGCGCGAGCACGACGAGGCGGACGACGTGATCATGCTGCTGTGGTCCGAGTTTGGCCGCCGCGTCAAGGACAACGGCAGCGGTACCGACCACGGGGCCGGCGGCGTTGCCTTCGTGCTGGGCGATCCCGTCAAGGGTGGCATGTACGGCGAGTACCCCTCGCTGAACGAGAGCGACTTGGCGATCGGCAACTTGCAGTACAGCAACGACTTCCGCTCGACCTACAGCACTATCCTCGAGCACTGGCTGAGGCTCGAGGCGAAGCCGATCGTGAACGGCAGCTTCGAGGAGTTTTCATTCGTGTAGATATTAAGCGGCAGGCGGTAGGAGGGAGGAGCAGCGGCTACCAGCATCCATACCGCCTGTCTTCCCATCCCCCAACCACTCCGCGCCAGGAGCGAACCAATGACCGTATCCGTGAAACCTCGGCCTTTTCGCTATTCCCACACCGTCGGCCTGCTGGCGGTGACGGGGAGAGGGTTCAGCAACCCGGTCGACCTCGCGCTCGGAAAGAATGGACTGGTCTACGTGCTGAACCGCTCAAACTCCTTCCAAGCGCCGATGGGCGCCGTGCGGGTCACCATCTGCACGCTCGATGAGGAATACGTCGGCCAATTTTCGGGCTTTGGCGAAGAGGACGGGCTGCTAGTTTGGCCGACCTCGATCGCCATTGACAGCCACGGCAACATCTACGTCAGCGACGAGCACCGCCACGACGTCCAGGTCTTCGGCCCAGATCACACCTTCGTCCGCAAGTGGGGCGGCCACGGGTCGGGAGACGGCCAACTCGACCGTCCCTCCGGCCTGGCGGTCGACGGCGACCACAACGTCTTTGTCGTCGATCACATGAACAACCGGATCTGCAAGTTCAGCTCTGGGGGAGAGTTGCTGGGGAGGTGGGGCGCGGCCGGCAGCGGCCCAGGCGAGTTCAATCTCCCCTGGGGCGCTTGCGTCGACAAGGACGGCCGGGTCTACGTGGCCGACTGGCGCAATGATCGCGTTCAGCAGTTCACCAACGACGGGGGGTACCTGGCGACATTCGGCACGTCAGGTTCGGGCGATGGCCAGCTCAGGCGGCCGGCCAACGTGGCGGTGGACGAGGAGGGCAACGTCTACGTCGCCGACTGGGGCAACGAGCGGCTGACGGTGTTCAGTGCGCTTGGCTTCCCGCTGACGACCATGATCGGCGACTCGGAGATGTCCAAGTGGGGGGCCGAGTACTTAGAGGCCAACGCGGACCTCGTGGGAGGTCGCAAGATCATGCACGACGGTACGCCGGAAAAGCGCCTCTTCGGCCCTACGGCGGTCGAGGTCGATGACCTGGGACGCGTCATCATCGTCGACAACTGCCGCCACCGCCTGCAGGTGTACGAGAAGGTCTAGGCAAGGGGCAGGCGGCCCAGGCCGCGGCGACGGCACCGGCCGGAGCCGGGGTGCGGTTGACGATATCCCGCTGGCATGGCGGGGGGTTCGGCCATAGCTCATGGCCCCTGGGGACCACTCCAGCCGTTAGTTTTTGACGGCGCAGTTGCCATGCCCGTACGGTCGACGCTGGTGAACGGGGCAGGCTTCCCAGCCAGTGTGCCGAAATAACGGGACGCGTGAGCGAGTAGAACGAAGCCCTTGACAGGGTGAGTGCGCGCACGTATCGTTCCCGTTTGTCAACGCGGCGGTGATGGCGCGCTGATACAGGGGAGGACAGTATGGCCAACGGTGTGAGGCGGCGTTTCTCTCGGCGCCAGATGCTGCAAAGCACGGCGCTGGCGCTCGGCGGTGTAGCGGGCTCGGCGATCCTCGCCGCATGTGGTGGGGCCGCCCCGCCGGCGGCCAAGCCAACTGAGGCTGCCAAGCCAGCGGAAGCTCCCAAACCGGCGGCGGCCCCGACCGCGGCGCCAGCGGCGGCCACTAAGCCCGCCCCGGCTGGCCAGCGCGTGGTCATCCGCGATCATGACTGGCTCCAGGGCAACCCAGGCCAGCCGAACGACTGGTATGACGGCTTCATCGCCAAGTTTGAGGAGGAGCATCCGGACATCAAGGTCGAGCGCGAGTGGATCCCCCGCGCGGAGATGCACGCCAAGGAGCTCGCGCTGGCCGCGACCGGCCAGATCGGCGACACCGTTCGCATCAACGTCGCGCCGCTCGTCTCCGAGCTCCAGCTCAAGGGCGTCCTGCACGACCTCAACTCGCTGTACGAGGGCGACAAGGAGTGGGTCGAAAAGGACCTCAAGCAGTTCTGGTCGGGCAACCTGAGGACCTACACCCGCGAAGGGAAGCTGTGGGGACTGCCGGTAGTCGGCCACCCCGGCGCGCTCCATTACTACATCAACAAGACGATGATCGAGAAGGCCGGGCTGAAGATGCCGCCCGCCGACGGCAACTGGAGCTATGACGACCTGCTGACGGTGGCCAAGGGCCTGACCAAGAGCGAGGGTGGCCGGACGACCGTCTATGGCGTCCTCCCGCCGATCAACAATAACACCGCCAATGAGGGTATCGTGGGCTTCTTGCGCGCCTTCGGTGGCGACCTCTTCGACGCGGACGGCAAGAAGTGCCTGCTCAACACGCCCGAGTCGAAGGCCGGCCTCAAAGCGCTGGCCGAACTCTACAAGGCGGGTACCGCCGTTCCGTGGGCAGCCGACATCGACAACCAGCGGATGGACCTGTTCTTCGGCCAGAAGGTGGGCGTCGTGATCCAGACCGCCTTCGCCGCCTCGGCGTGGCCGGACCAGATCGCCAAGCTGCCACAGCCATTCGAGATGGACGTCGTCCCGAACCCGATCGGCTCAACTGGCAAGCACGCGACGCAGGTCTCCTCCGATGGCAAGGGAGTCTCCAAGGCGAGCAAGAACCCGGACAAGGCGTGGATCGTCCTCTCGCGCCTGTACACCAGCCAGCGGCACGGTATCGAGCGGTTCACCAACGGCCTGGGCAGCCCGGGCAGCCGCTTCGACGTGTGGGACAGCGACGAGTTTCGGCAGAAGGCGCCCAAGCTGCAGAACATCGCCAAAGTGCTGGTGCTGCCGCCGGCGCCGGAGATGGCGGCCTGGCACCACCCGGCCAATGGCCGCTTCTTCGAGACCGAGCCGGTGCTGCTCAACGAGTTCGTCAAGGTCACCCTGGGCCAGCTCGAGGTGGACAAGTATGCCGAGGACACCGCGAAGCAGATCCAGGAGATCATGGACAAGCCGACCGTCTAGCTAGCCGTTCCGGGTTCCGAACTCCGAGCGCTGTGATCGGCCCCCAGGAAATCGGAACCCGGAACGGCGCCGGGAGATACGTGCTCGCACAGGCCACGACGACCGCTCGAGTCACTGAGGCGAAGGGGAGGCTGCGCCGAGAGGAGGTCTTCTGGGCGTATATCTTCCTGCTGCCGTGGATTATCGGCCTGGTGCTCTTCATCGTGGGGCCGATGCTCTTCTCACTGGGGCTGAGCTTCTTCACCTACACGCTGGGGCGGGACTATTCGTTCGCGGGGCTGGACAACTGGATCCGGGCCTTCACGAAGGACGAGCTGTTCTGGCCATCCGTCGGCCGCACCCTGCTCTACGCCGCGGTGCTGGTGCCGCTGAGCGTGTTCGGCGCGCTCGGCACGGCGATGCTGCTGAATCAGCGCCTGCGCTTCACGACCTTCTACCGCACCGTCTTCTTCCTGCCGCACCTGGCGCCGATCGTGGCGGCCGCCTATATCTGGCTGCTGCTGCTCAACGGCACCTACGGCCTGGTTAACGAGCTCCTCTGGCAGATCGGGCTCCTGGTGCAGGGCGCCGGCATCAAGGGGCCGACCTGGTTTGGCGATCCGGTCTGGGCGCTGCCATCGCTCATGGCCATCGCATTCTGGGGCGCCGTCGGCGGCAACATGATGGTGATCTTCCTGGCCAGCCTGCAGGGCATACCGCAGGAGCTGTACGAGGTGGCCTCGATCGACGGCGCCAATGCCTGGGCTCGATTCTGGCACGTCACGCTGCCGATGATCTCGCCGACGCTCTTTTTCAACTTCGTGCTGGCCTGCATCCTCGCCATCCAGGCCTTCGAAGCCGCCTTCGTCGCCACGGGAGGAGGGCCGGCCTACGCTACCTGGCTCTACAGCCTCCACATCTACCGCAACACGTTCGAGTTCTTCGATATGGGGTATGGATCGACGCTGGCCTGGATCCTGTTCATCGTCCTGAGCGCCTTCACCTACTTCCAGTTCCGGGCCTCTCGGAGCTGGGTGTACTACGCGGGCGAGACGCGCGATGGCTGAGCAGGTTGCACGCACGAGCCGGGCGGCCGCGGTGCCATCACGCGATCTCCTGCACCCGGCCAGACGGCTGCTGGGCCGTTTTGGCCTGCACCTTATCGCCGTTTTGATCGGAGCCCTGCTGATGCTGCCCTTCTACTGGGCGGTCTCCAGCTCACTGAAGCAGATCACGGAGGTTCGCCAGATACCTCCCATCTGGTGGCCGAGCGTCGCCCAGTGGCACAACTACGCCGACGTCTGGCGGGTGCGCTTCTTCCCCAGCTGGGTCTGGAACAGCGTCTTTCTCACCGTGATCGCCACGACCGGCACGGTAGTGTCGTCGTCGCTGGCCGGCTACGCCTTCGCCCGCTTCCGCTTCCCCGCCAAGAACCTGCTGTTCAGCGTCACGCTGGCGACGCTGATGCTGCCCGTCTACGTCGTGCTGATCCCGAACTACATGCTGTTCTGGCAGCTCGGTTGGCTCAACACCTACTTGCCCTTGACCTTACCGTTCTGGTTTGGCACGACCTTCTCTTCTTTCTACGGCACCGGCTTCTTCATCTTTCTTTTTCGCCAGTTCTTCATGACCATCCCCCTGGAGCTAGATGAAGCGGCGCGCATCGACGGGGCCAGCTATCCGCGCATCTTCTGGAGCATCATGCTGCCGCTCTCCGGCCCCGCCTTCGCCACTGTAGCCATCATCCAAGGGATTGCTCAGTGGAACTCGTTCCTCCCGCCGCTGATCATCCTCAACCGGCCGGAGGCCTACCCGCTCAGCGTCGGCCTGCGCTACTTCGTGGTCAATCCGGGCGACGGCCTGCCCAGGGACCATCTGCTCATGGCCGCCGCGGTGATCATGACCTTGCCCGTGATCCTCCTGTTCTTCATCGGCCAGCGCTACTTCGTGCGGGGCGTGGTCATGTCCGGCATCAAGGGCTAGGGGTCTCTTAGCCCACCAGCCGCTCGAAAGTCCGCCGCAGCTCGGCGGGGGACTCGATCCCGGAGACGCTCACGCCGTGCAGGTCGACACCGGCCGCGGCCTGTTCATCGAGCCGCTCGATGCAGCGCTCGACGGGGCCGATCGCCGCCAGCGACTCCGACAGCCGGTCAGGCACCACGCCCGCGCCGGCGCCCGATCCGCCGGCCGCCCACGCTTCGCGGACCGCCGCCACCTCCGCCGCCCAGCCCATCTCCGAGAGCTGGGTGTGGTAGAAGTCGCCCATACGCGCCATGTAGAAGGCCAGCGTCCGCTTGTGTTCGTGTCGGGCCGCGTCGCCGTCGTCAGACGTCACGACCACCTGGCCTGGAGCCTTGTAGACGACCTCCGAGGGGTCACGTCCGGCCGCGGCCACTCGCTCGCGGAAGCGACCGACCTCTTCGGCCAGGCGTTCGACGGGGATCATCAGGGGCATCAACCCGTCCGCCGCCTCGGCCGCTAGCTGGAGACCGGGCGGGCGGAACGAGGCCAGGTAAATCGGCACCCGCGCTCGGAGTGGCTTGAAGCGAAAGGTGAAGCCGCGCTCGAGGCGAAAGAGGCGGCCGTCGAACGCCAGCGGCTGCTCGGCAAACAGCATCCGCATGATCGCGATCACCTCGCGGACTCGCGTCAGCGGCCGTTCGTACGGGAGGCCGTGGAAATGCTCGATCACCCGCGGCCCACTCGTCCCCAGCCCGGCGATCGCTCGCCCGCCCGACAGCTCGTCGAGGGTGGCAAACTGCTGAGCCAGGGCGGCCGGTGAGCGCGAGAAGACGTTCACGATGCCCGTTCCAACCTGGATACGCGTGGTCCGCTCGGCTAGCTGGACCAGCAGCGAAAACGCGTCGCGGCCCCACGTCTCGGGGACGAAGACGGTCTCCACGCCGGCCTCGTCGGCGGCCCGCACGAAGGCGAACTGGCGCTCCCGGTCCAGCTCGCCGTCGACACGGATCGCAACCGAGAGCCGCCTAGCCACGCACAGCTCTCGCTAGCTCGGGCTGCGGGCGAGGCGAGCGCGGACCCAGGTGTGGATCTGGCGCCGGTTCTCACGGTAGACGTGCAGCGCGGTGGGCATGATCGACACGATGATGATCAGCAAGACGACGGGCAGCAGGTAGCGATCTACGTCGGGGATGACGCTGCCGAACACGTATCCGCCGCAGGTCAGGCCGAACACCCACACCAGCCCTCCGACGACGTTGAACAGCAGGAATCGGGCGTGGGTCATCTGAGCCAGCCCGGCCACGATCGGCACGAACGTCCGCACGATGGGCAGGAAGCGGGCCAGGACGATCGCCTTGCCGCCGTGCTTGTCGTAGAAGTCGTGGGCGGTCACGAGGTGCTTCTTGTGAAACCAGATCGAGTTCTCGCGGGTGAAGAGGCGCCGCCCGACCCGCTCGCCAAACCAGTAGCCGACGCTGTTGCCGCTGATCGAGGCGACGGACAACAGGACCAGCAGGACCGCCAGACTGAAATACCCTTGCGAGGCGAGGAAACCGGCCGTGAACAGCAGGCTATCACCTGGGAGGAAGAAGCCAAAGAACAGCCCGTTCTCGGCGAAGACGATCGCGAAGATGCCAACGTATCCGACCGTCAGCAGAATGGTCTTGAGGTCGAAACTGAGGTCCATCGTCCCCTCGTTGCGAATGCGCGGCCGATTGTACACGACTGGGGGAGGGGGATCGGGGATGGTGCCAAGGCCCCCGCCCCTCTCCCCCAGAGGGCCTGAGAGGGGTTGGGGGAGAGGGGTGGGGAAACGAACGGCCCTCTCCCTTGAGGGCCCCTGAGGGAGAGGGGTTGGGGTGAGGGCTGGAACTAGACCTCGGTAACGACGGGCAGGATCATCGGGCGGCGGCGGGCCCGCTCGTAGATGAAGGCGCTCAACACCTCGCGGATCTTGCTCACCAGGAAGCCGTAGCTGGGCTCGGCCTGCTGGACGCTCTCGAGGGCGTCGATCAGGACTTCGCGGGCCTCGCCCAGGATAGCGTCCTGCTTCGGGTCGACCACACCGCGCGAGACCAGGTCCGGGCCGCCGATCAGCTCGCCGCTCTCGCGATCCACGACCACCACCGCGATCAAGACACCGTCGGCCGCCAGGCGGCGGCGATCGCGCAGGACGACGCGCGTTACGTCGCCGATGGTCAGCCCGTCGACTAGGACCGAGCCTGAGGGGACCGTCCCGCTCCTCGATGCCCGGTTGGGCTCGAACTCGATCACGTCGCCGATGTCGGCGATCAAGACGCGATCTGGCGGGATGCCCGCCGCGATGGCCAGCTCCTTGTACAGCACCAGCATCCGGTACTCGCCGTGGATGGGGATGCAGTAGCGGGGCCGCACCAGCGCGATCATGTGTCGGAGCTCGTCCTGGCTGGCGTGCCCAGACACGTGGATCCCTTCGTCGATGGCGCGGTAGATGACCCTGGCGCCGCGGCGGTACAGGTTGTCGATCGAGCGAGCGACTGTCTCCTCGTTGCCAGGGATCGGGCCGGCGCTGAAGACCACCGTATCGCCCTCGATAATCTTGACGTGGTGGTCTCCGACCGCCATCCGGCTCAGGACCGAGGACGGTTCGCCCTGGCTGCCAGTCGTAAGCAGTACGAGCTGGTTGGCCGGCACGTCCTGGCTCTGGCGAAGGTCGATCAGCGTGTCCTCCGGTATGTCCAGATAGCCGATCTTGGCGGCCACCTTCAGGTTCTCTTCCATGCTGCGGCCTGCCACGGCCACCTTGCGGCCGAGCCGATGGGCGATCAAGATGACCTGTCTAAGTCGAGCCAGGTGTGAAGCGAACGCGGTGACGATCACTCGGCCGGAAGCGGCGGCAATCAGACGCTCGAGGTTCTGGCCGACGACGCTCTCCGACCCGGTCCAGCCGGGGGTCTCCACCCGAACGCAGTCCGAGAACAGCCCTAGAACGCCTTCATCGCCAAGCTGCCGGAGGGCTTCCTCGTCGGTCGCGATGCCATCGGGCGGTTGGCGATCGAACTTGTAGTCGCCAGTGTGAAAGATGGTGCCGACCGGGGTTCGGATCGCGAAGCCAACTGAACCAGGCACGCTGTGATTGACGAAGATAGCTTCGGCCTGAAACGGTTCGAGATCGATCCGCTCGCCAGGCACGATCTCGACGAGTCGGGCGCGGTCGGACTGACGGTGCTCACGCAGCTTGACCTCAATCAACCCCAGGGTCAAGCGAGTGCCATAGATCGGGACCGGGTCGGGCCGCTCGAGCTGCGCCAACAGGTATGGCAACGCCCCAATGTGGTCCTCGTGGCCATGGGTGATGAGGATCGCGCGCAAGCTGTCGGCGGCGTCCGCGACGTAGCCGAAGTCGGGAATCACCAGGTCGACGCCGTGCAGCTCCTCCTCAGGGAACTTGACGCCTGCATCGACCAGCAGCCTCTGGTCGGCGTACTCGAACAGGGTCGAGTTCTTACCCACCTCGCCGACGCCCCCGAGCAGGGTCGCCCGTAGCGTGGAACCAGCCATCAGCGATCAGCCATACGAGCCATCAGCCATTAGCCATCAGCTCTCAGCAGTCGAAGGTCCCCTGACGGCGAACAACTTCCGTTATAGCTGATAGCTGATAGCTGATGGCTCGGATGCCTCGGGTGTTAGAATCGGCGCATGCGGTGCCCCTTCTGTGGCTCGCGCGGGACACGTGTTCTCGACAAGCGGGATTCCGAAGACTTCGCGATAACCCGCCGGCGGCGCGAGTGCCAGAGCTGTGGTGGCCGTTTTACCACCCACGAACGCCCCGAGATCGCCAATCTGATGGTCGTCAAAAAGGATGGCCGCCGACAGCCGTTCGATCGAGCCAAGCTACGCGCGAGCGTGCAGACAGCGTGCGCCAAGCGTCCGATCAGCGCCGAGCGGATCGAACGCCTGGTCGACCAGATCGAGGCGAACCTCCGTAGTCGCGACCTCTTGGAGGTCCAGACCAGCGTGGTGGGTGACCAGGTGGTGGAAAAGCTGCGCGATCTGGACCACGTCGCCTACATCCGATTCGCCTCCGTGTACCGAGCTTTCGCCGATGTCTCGTCTTTCGAGGACGAGCTGCGCAAGCTACTCAAGAGCTCGTAGGCGCCACGTGGCCCGTCCCTCCTTCGGCGTGTAGGGCGGCGATGTTCCACGAAGAGCGGCCCCCGGCTCGCTCGGAGGTCGGAGGCCGGATCTGGGTAGCCGCGGCGCTCGGCTCTGGCCTAGCCCTGGGCGCGGCCGGCGGAGCCTTGCTGTTTGGCCTTCGCTGGCTGGGTGAGCCGGCCGGCCGAACGCCGGCCAACCTGGCGGCGACGAGCCTCATCCTGCTCGGGGTGCTCCTGGCCGGCTCGGGCATTGGCTACTACGTGCTGGCGCCAGGCTTTCGTGGCCCGCTCGCTGCGCGGGAGGGAATTGGCACGCATCGCCTGGTCTTGACGAGCACTCTGTTCGTCGTTCTGGCTAGCAACCTGGTGCCAATGGGCGCGGCGCTGTTTCGGCGACCGGAAGGCCTGTGCACGGTCCCTGGCTTCCTGAGCGCAGCCCTGAGCGTGGACTTTGCGCTGCTGGGTGTGACGTATTTGCGGTTCATCCGGCCTGGCGTCCTGACCCTTGACCGGCTCGGGCTGCGCCGCGGCCGGCTGCTCCCAGACGTCGGCTTCGGAATCCTGGTCGGGGTGGCAGTGCTCGTCGTGAGCGCGTCGATCCAGGCGGCGCTCGACAGATTCGGAGTCCGGCAGACGCAGCTGCTGGACTTTCGCTGCATCAGGCAGTTCCCGCTGGCCGGCTTTCTTGCCGTCGTGCTGGCCGGCGGCGTCCTTGCGCCCATCGCCGAGGAGCTGTTCTTTCGCGGTTTTGTGTTCCGAAGCTACCTCACGACTCGTGGTCCACTGGTCGCCTACACGCTGAGCTCCGTGCTCTTTGCCAGCCTCCACTTCAATCTGCCGGCCCTGCTACCGATCCTGTCACTCGGGCTGATGTTCTGTTGGGCGTACCATCGCAGCGGGAGCATCGTCCCGAGCATGGTCGGGCACGCCCTCAACAACTCATTCGCGTTCGCTATCCTTTACTGGACAGACCTGCGATGATGTACGCGCGACCAGGCTGTTCCGCCGGTCCCATCAGTACCGCGACCGTGAGGGAGCGGTCTCCGGGTGGCTATCGCCGCTCCCTCACGGTCGCGGTACCGAATCGCCAGCGGCATCCTGCGTTCGGAGGTCGATGATGGAATTCCCGCGAGCTCGCTTGCCAAAGATGGTGTCCGTGCGCCAGCAGCTGCCCCGCGAGCATCTCGCTGACGTGGCCGCCGCCGTGCGCCACGAGCTGCGCCAGGGCGGGCTTGCCGAACGGGTCAAGCCAGGCCAGCGTGTGGCGATCACGGCCGGTAGTCGAGGCATCGCCGACATCCAGCTCATCATCGCCACACTGGTAGGGGAGCTGCGCGCGCTCGGCGCCGAGCCATTCATCGTGCCCGCGATGGGCAGTCACGGTGGCGCGACGGTCGAGGGCCAGCGCAGCGTTCTGGCAGAGTACGGCATCACGCAGCGCGAGGTGGGCGCGCCGATCCTGGCCACCATGGACACCGTCGAGCTCGACCGGCTCGAGGATGGGACGCCGGTCGTCCTCGACCGAAACGCAGGTGAGGCGGACGCCATCGTCGTCGTCGGCCGCGTGAAGGCCCACACCGCGTTTCGAGGTGAGATCGAGAGCGGGCTGTGCAAGATGACCGCGATCGGGCTCGGGAAGCAGCTTGGGGCCGAGACGATCCACAGCCGCGGCCTGCGCGAGACGATCCCCGAGGTCGCCCAAATCACGCTGGCTCGCTCGAAGATCGTCCTGGGCCTAGCGCTGGTCGAGAACGCCTACCATCAGCTTCACACGATCCAAGCGGTTGCCCCCGACCAGTTTCTCGACGCCGACCGGGCGCTGCTCAAGCTGGCCAACGAGCTGCTGTCGCGGGTGCCATTCGAGGAGCTGGACCTCCTGATCGTCGACGAGCTGGGCAAGAACATCTCCGGCAGCGGGATGGACTACAACGTGGTCGGGATGTGGCGCCGGATCGGGGGCGAGAAGCGCCCGTTCTACAAGCGGATCGCGGTGCTCGACCTCACGCCGGAATCGGAGGGCAATGGCCTCGGGGTGGGCATCGCCGACTTCACGACCCGACGCCTGTTCGAGCGGCTCGACCTGCACAAGACCTACATGAATGCCCTGACCGCGAACGCGATCGAGACGGTTCCGATTCCGATCATCCTGGATAGCGAGCGCGAGGCGCTGGAGGTGGCGCTCAAATCCGCGAACACCTCGGCCCCGCCGCGAGTCGTCTGGATCAAGAACACCCTCTCGCTCGAGTGGATGCTCGTCTCGGAGGCGCTGCTGCCGGAAGTGACAGGGATCGAGACCCTCGTACTTGAAGGCCGGCCGGCCGAATTAGCCTTCGACGCCGAAGGGAATCTTGTCCGCGAGGCAGGTCGCCCGGTCGTCGGCACGCCGGCCCGGCTGAGCGTCGCTCGGTAAGTCCGTAGGGGCAGCGAAGCGTTGCCTCGCCCTCCCGTCTCCGCCTCACCCACGCTTGGGAGAGGGGGGCAGTGGGTGAGGGCCCACGATCGTGACCTACCGAGGCCTGGGAGTCCTGGTGGGCGTCGCCGCCGACGTTGGCTCCGGGGTGGGCGTCCTCGTCGCGGAGGTTGGCTTCGTCGCGGTGGCCTGGGGCGGCGCTGGCGTCGCCGTCGCGACGGCGGGCGCGGGCGTGGCCGGCTGGCCGGTTGGGGCGGGGGTGGGACCAGAAGGGCCAGGCGTGGGCGTGGCGCTTGGGCGCGAACCGGGCGGCGCGGGCGTGGGGACCGTTCCTGGCGCGACCAGTGCGCTGGCGACGATCCAGCCAGTTACGCCAGCCGAGTCACGAACCTGTCGCCAGAGCCGACCGTCGGCCTCTCGCTCAGGGCCGAGCGCTTCCACCGCCGCGCCCTCCGGAAGCGTCTTGAGGACCTTGCCCGCCGACCCGGGTTCCGAGCGAATGTTGGCCCCCTGGCCGTCGGTATTGCCCACCTGTGCCTGGTGGGCGGTCGGCCTGGCCGTCGGCGGCGCGGATCCCGGCTGGGATGGGCTCGGGGGGCCGCTGCTTGCGCCGCTCTGCGGCGGCGGCACGGTCCCTTCCGCCACCAGATAGGGCGATGGGATCCAGCCGGTCTCGCCGTCCAGGTCCCGAACGTTGCGCCAACGCCGACCGTCGGCATCTCGGTCGGGCCCGACGATGTCGAGCATGGTACCCTCTGGGATGACCCGCAGGGCTTGCGACGCCAGGCTCGGCTCGCGGCGCAGGTTAACGCCTTCACCTTCCGTGTTGGCTACCTGTACGCGCTCCGGCCGCGCCAGGGGGGTGGGGCTGGTGGCGCTGGTCGGGGTAGAGGTGGCAAATATGGCCGAGATCGGCAGCGGGGTCGCGCTTCCGAGGCCAGAGACGGTAGGCGTCGCGGAGCCACGCCCCTCCCCGGGCCGAGTCAACGTCAGGACGACGAACACCAGGCCGGCCGTCAGCGCGATCGCCGCCGCGGCGGCCAGGCCGAGGCCGACCCATTGAGCCCGCTGCAAGGGGCGCTGCTCATAACCCACCGAGGAGAACGGCTGCGCCTGAGACCGCAGCCGCCGCCTGGGTGGAGCGCCTGGGTCGAGCCAGTCACGTATCCGGTCCCCCAGGCTCATACGTGGCCCTCCGAGTATCTTAGGCGCAACCGCCACGAGGCGGAGACTCATTGTAGCAGGGCCTGGCTGGCCAGACTGGGACACGAGTCGCCCACGTCAAGCTTGAGCCGGCGACCGATCGGCTCGGCGTCCGTTGTACCGGCTGCGCCCCCCATGCCCGACCAGACTCCGCCAAACACTCCCCCACCTCGAGCACTCCGCCGCCGGCTCGCTCTGGCCGCGACAACCCTCGTGGCGGCTGCCGTGCTACTCGCCTCGGCTGGATTCGCGTCGGCGCCTGGTGTCCGGGCCGCGCCCGGTGAGCGCTCGGATGGCGGGCTGGTGTACGGCGTGATCGTCGATACGACCGATCCTATCAGCATGCGGCTGGCTCGGGAGGCCGGCTTCAGCCACGTCAAGATGATCCTGTCCTGGTCTCGCCTGGAGCCCAGCCCGGGCCGCTTCCTATGGCTGGAGACGCCGGAGAACGATCTGGATAACGTCCTCAAAGCGGCGGGCTCAGAAGGCCTAGTGCTGGTCATGCGAGTCGACGATGTCCCTGGTTGGGCTGGCGGCTCGCCGGCCAACGCCGACCTGGACGCCGTGGAGAGCTTCTACGCGGCCACGGCCAGCCACAGCAGCGGCCGCATCTCCGCTTACGAGGTCCTGAACGAGCCCAACCTGCCCTTCGAGTGGGGCGGACCCCCCGATCCGGCCACCTATGTCGAGTTCCTGAAGGCTGCCTACCGGGGCGTCAAGGCCGGCGATCCGGCGGCTGTGGTCGTCGGTGGCGGTCTGTCGCCGAATACCGGCGGGTTTGGCGGGACTATCGAGGATGACGAGTTCCTGGAAGGCATGTACGCCGCCGGGGCGCGGGGTTACTTCAATGCGCTTGGGGTCCACAATTACGGTGGCAACGTCGAGCCGGAGCGAGACCCAGGTACCTGCGGCATCTGCTTTCGACGGGCCGAGATGTACCGCGCCCTGATGGTCCGCCATGGCGATGCGGGAACGCCGATATGGGCGACCGAGTTCGGTTGGCTACTGGACCCGGGCCGTGGAATGGGCCAGTACGATTGGATGAAGGTCTCCGCAGAGCAACAAGCGGACTACGTGGTGCGGTCCTACCGTTACGCCGCCAGCAACTGGCCCTGGATGCGTGGGATGTTGCTCTCCAACCTGGACGCGAGCACCTCGCCCTACCACACCGGCCCGGAGGACGGCTTGCCCTGGTTCGCGATCCTCAACGAGGACCACTCGCCCCGGCCGGCCTATGAGGCGTTTAAGGCGATGCGCGCCGAGCAGTTCGCGGCTGCGGTTGTTCGGCCTTCGACGGAGCCACAGGCAGCGGCCGCCCCCACCAGCGTGCTCGGCTCAGCCAGGGTGGCGAGCACGGACGGCCAGGGCGTCAACTTGCGCGCTGAGCCGAGCACGTCGGCGCGCCGCGTGGCCTTGCTTCGGGAGGGGACACGTGTCGAGATCGTAGGCCCGGATCGCGAGGCGGAAGGCCGCACCTGGCGTAACGTGCGCCAGGCGGGCGGCCCCGCTGGCTGGGTCGCGGCGGAGTACCTGGCAGAGGAATGAGGACCGCGACTCGTCTGTAGGGGCGCCGCTTGCTGCGCCCTGAAGGCACGGTATGCCGTGCCTTACCGGGCGTCGCTAGCCTTCATTCGCCGCATTAGCGCGCTCAGGTCTGAGAAAACGAAGTCCGGGCGGACGGGGGAGTCGTCGAGGTCTGACTCGCGCGCCACACCGGTCAGCACCAGGATGGTGATCAGGCCGGCGCGTTGGCCACCGGCGATGTCGGTGTCCAGTCGGTCGCCCACGATCGCTACCTCGTGAGGAGCGCAGCCCAGCAGCTGGGTTCCCATGGCCAGCATGGTGGGCTCCGGCTTGCCGATCACGAGCGGCGTTACTCCGGTCGCGGCCGTGATCGCTGCCTGCAACGTGCCAGCCCCCGGAATGAGTCCGTCCGGCATGGGAAGAGTCGTGTCTGGGTTCGGGCCAATGAAACTCGCGCCGGCTCGAATGCCGCGGATCGCCAGCGTCAATTTTCTGTAATCAAACGCGCGGTCAAGCCCGACCACCACGTACGCGACGTCGCGCTCGGCGAGCTCGAATCCGGCCTCGGCGATGGCCGACCGCAGCCCTTCCTCGCCGATCACGAAGACGCGGCTGCCAGGCAGGGCCGTCTGCTGGAGGTAGCGGGCGGTCGCCCCAGCGCTGCCCAGCACCTCGCTCTCGGAGACCTCGATGCTCATCCGGGCCAATTTCTCGACGTACTGGCTCGGTCGCAGCGTCGAGTTGTTGGTGGTCAGCAGGAACCGCATGTCCGCGGCGCGGAGGAAGCGGAAGAACTCCGCCGCGCCAGCGAGACTGTGGTCACCGTGGTACACGACCCCGTCGAGATCGATCAGGAGTCCCTTGAGGGGTGGGAGGCGCGTCAAATCCGAGCTCCCCAGATCCGCAGCCCGAGACCGAGGGCGCCGGCCGCGAGCGCCTCGATCCCTGTCAGAAGCGCGATGCGGATCGTCGCGTCGAACCAGAAGCCCTCAGGAAACAGCATGATCAGGTAGTCTTTGCTGGGGTCGAGCATCCACAGGTCATTGCTGAAAGAGAGCTGGTGAAAACGTACGAACAGCTCGCCGAAGTCCAAGAGCAAGAGCGCGGCCACGACGACCAGCAAGCCGACTGTGAGCCCACCACCGGCCATCGCCTGCAAGCCGAGCTGTGACGTGAAAGCGCTGCCCCCAAGAGCCAGACCCAAGAGCGCGACGCCAGCCAGCGTGACACCGGCTGCGAGCTGAATCCATCCCACTCCCGACATCAAGCGCCGAACGTCCTCCATGTGGGCGAGCTCACGCTGATTGAACAACGCGCGCCGACCGCCAGCCAGCTCCACCTGGACGTCCAGGTTGTCACGGCGCCCGTCGAAGTAGTCGATGAACGCCTCGGCAACCTGGCGCAGCTGGGCTGAGCTGAGTCCGGTCTGCGTGGCGACACCGTATCTCGCGAAGCCGCGCTCGTAGAAGGATAGATCTCGAGCGATCTGGAGGACGTTGGTCGTGATCAGAAAGGCCGGGACCGCCACGACGAACAGGACTGCCCCGAGCCAGCGAACAGCGGCCGGCAGGGTCGCGAGAGCGGTGCTGCCAATCGCCGAGGTGGCGGCCATCGCCCTCACCCACTCCCCCTCTCCCACGCTTGGGGGAGGGGGAGTGCTCCCCCTCCTCCAAACGTGGGAGAGGGGGAGTGGGGTGAGGGCACGACCGCGTCGATCCGCGGATAGACCAGCCACACGCTCGCCAGCCCAAACAGCCCACCGGTGACGGTGCGCAGCAAGACCGTGCTTTCACGCAGCCCGAACAGCTGCGTGAAGCCGTCCAGCGCCATCGGAGCGATGAGCGCCAGGTAGCCGATCAGACTGAGTGGCCCCACGCGCGGGCGGAGCATGGCGTAGGCGAGCCCACCCAGGAGGACCGCCAGATAGATCGCGACGTCTCGCTCGCAGAAAGCGACCTTGTACCCCAGCTCTGGAGTCCCGAGCAGTGAGAAGGCTTGCTGGGCCCCGAGCAGCTGGGTTAGATCATCCCGCGCGTAGGTCGACTGCGCGCCAAGGAGGAAGTACGAGCGGAACGCCCACTGGTGGCAGACCGCGCGGTAGGCGGTGTAGATCAGGTTGGCTGGGCCAGGCTGACCAGCCGCCAGGAGCAGCGGCGCCAGGAATGGGAGGCCGATGAAGAGCCCAGCCAGAAGGTTGGTGAACACGAGCCAGTGGGCCGTGAGCGCCCTCATGCTCCTGCCCCCACCTCCGCGAGCGCTCGCCGCACCCGCTCGCGCGTCGTCGGCCACTTCAGCTCGGCGCCGCCCTCGATCTGGATGACGGGGATCTCATACCGGAAGCGCTCGAACAGTTCGGGCTCGGACTCGATGTCGACCCGGCGCCAGTCGAAGGAAATCTCGCGCGCCAGGCTGGCCAGGATGCTAGCGGCCTCGTCACACAGGTGGCAATCGGTCTTGCCGTACAGGATGAGGCCCGGCACGGCCGCGACAGCTGCCCTGGGTCGACGGGGAAGGCGGGCTGCGCCGCTAGTTGGTCGCGTCGCGAGCCTGGCTGAGGATGCCGGCCTTGGTGGCGGGCGGGGCGGGTCTGCTTGGCAGCAGGCTCAACAGCTCGACGGTCTTGCGAAGCGTAGTCAGATAGGCCGAGCAGTTGGCGCACTGGTCGAGATGCCGATCGACGCGCTCTCGATCGGCCAGGTCCAATGAGCCATCCACATATTCGGAGAGCAGGCCTCGAACGATCCCATGGGTCAGCTCCGCGACCCCAACCCTGCCGCCTGCCTGAGGCGGACTAGCCGATCGCGCCGCCCGCTCGACAGCTTCGTCGACGTGGCTCACCGCGCACCTCCCGGGCAATTCAACCAAAGTTCGGACTGGCTGGGATGGTCGTGAACGCGCCCCGAGTTGGGTCGCCCGGGAGCGACAGCATCCGCGACGGAGACTTTCATTATACCCCACATCGCTCGCCCCGTCTAACTCCGCACCGCCTCTGACTGCCCGCTCTGGCCGTCATACGCCAGGACGGTCGGCTCCCCATCTACGACCGTTTCCAGACGCACCGCCCGTCCCCACAGCCGGTAGAGGTAACGGAGAGTCTTGTCCGCGTAGTCGACGTCAAGCTCCTGCCCCTCGAAGGCGTGCTTGAGGTACAGCTCGCGGCTGCGCCGATAGTCGCCGTCCTCGACGACGATGTACGGCTGGCCGAAGTTCGTCATGCTCGATAGGATCGTATTGCGAACGACCTCCCAGTCCTTTTCGACGATCACCCACTGATCGTCCTCGAGCCGATACAGGTAGAGGTCTAGCTCCTCCACTAGCTCTTTGGTGAGGTAGTTCCGCAGGAACGAGGCGTCGTTCTCCAGCTCGCGGACTTCGAAGATCTTGGTGCGCCCCTCTCCGCCCGGCCGAGCCAGCTCTTCACGTTCTTTTTCGCTGGGCTCGTCCCACCGCCGCTCGATGTCCTCGAAGATCTTCATGCCGACGTAATAGGGGTTGATGCTCCGCTTCGAGGGCGAGAGGACCCCACTGTGAAGCCTGGCGAACTCCACGTAGTCATTCTCAGGCAGGTTTAGCTCACGCATGATCCGCGAGTGCCAGAGGCTGGCCCAGCCCTCATTCATGATCTTCGTCTGCATCTGGGGCACGAAGTACAGCTGCTCCGAGCGGACGATATGGAGCACGTCGCGCTGCCACGGCTCGAGGTCTGGGGCGTGTTCGGCGATGAACAGTAGAAGGTCCTTCTGTGGCTCGGCCGGGAACTTGTGCTCCGGCGGGAGCGCCTCTGGTCGCTTGTTGCTGCCGATGTAGATCAGATCGTCGAAGGGCCCCTCGCGACTCGCGACTCGCGACTTGCGACCTGGTTCGGACTCGCGACTCGCGACTCGTGACCCGAGACTCGTCTCGACGTGCTCCTGGATCGAGAGCACGGCGTCCAGGAAACGTTCGACCTCGTCGCGCCCGTGTTCGAACTCGTACTTGTGGATCCGCTCGGCGTTGACGCTTGCCGCCTCGAGCATGCCGCGATTGGTCCGCCGGAAGTAGGCGTTGTGCTTGAAGAAATCGACGTGCGCCAGGACGTGAGCGACCACGAGCGTGTTCTGCAGTAGCGTGTTGTTCTCGAGCAGGAAGGCGTGGGCTGGGTCGGCATTGATGACCAGCTCGTAGATCTTGCTGAGGCCGTAGTCGTACATCGTCTTGATCTGCTGGTAGGCTCGCCCGTGAGTCCAGTGCGAGAAGCGGCCCGGTATCCCGTACGCCCCGAACTCGTACATGATCGTGGGCGGCACCAGCTCGAAGTGGACCGGGAACGGGTCCAGCCCCATCTTCTGGGTAAGCGCCCAGATCTCCGCCGTCGAGCGCTCGATGTCGCGGACCTCGTCCGGAGTCATTGCCCCGACGCCTCGACCGACGCTGGGTCGGCCCTAGTCTCGATCGGCTCTCGAGTCGAGAAGAAGCGCTTGAGGGCCGGGTAGACGTCTTCTTTGCCGGTGATGGTCACACCGATGAAATGCGGGTCCTGGATGGCGGAGAAGGTCGACATCAACGTCGACATCGATCGCCGCCCGCCCTCCTGGATCTCCCCGTACCCGAAGGCGTTGCAGGACTCCAGCATGTTGTTCACTAGATCGAGGCAGCGCTGGTTATCCACTTCGCCCCAGTTGTCACCATCGGAGAAATGGAACGGGTAGATGTTCCACTCAGAGGGCGGATACCGCTCCGCGATGACCTCGAGCGCGAGCTGGTAGGCCGAGGAGACCTTCGTCCCGCCGCTCTCACCCAGATTGAAGAACGCCTCCTCGTCGACCTCTTTGGCCTCGGTGTGATGGGTCATGAAGACGATCTCGACCTGGCTGTAACGACTTCTGAGGAAGCGGACCATCCAGAAGTAAAAGCTTCGGCTGATGTATTTCTCGAACTCGCCCATGGAGCCAGACACGTCGCGCATGGCCAGCACGACCGCGTTCGACTCCTCTCGGACGTGGCGTTCCCAGGTCTTGAAACGCAGGTCGTCGGTCGAGATGCCCCCGAAGCGGGCCAGACCGACCCGCGCGTTGCGCAGCAGGTTCTCCTTGATCGTGCGCCGCTTGTCGAGGTTGTTTAGGACCCCATGGCGGCGTACCTCGTTGAAGCGCACGTCGTCCGAGGGTACCAGCGCACGACCCTTTGGTTGCAGGAACGGCAGCCCGAGGTCCTCGAAGACGAGCGCGGCGAGCTCGTCGACGGTGATCTCGGCCTCGTAGTAGTCGACCCCAGGCTGATCGCCAGCCTGCTTGCCGCCGCCCTGACCTTGGCCAGGCGACTCTTGCCCGAGCACGTCGCCCACCTTCGAGTCACCCTGCCCCTGGCCGACGTGCGCCTTGCGTCCGCGGTCAAAACGAAAGTGGGGCAGCTCCAAGGACTTGATCGGCACCTTGACGATCTTCTTGCCGTCGGAGGTGATGATCGCTTCCTGGGCGACGATCTCGCCCAGGTTGCCCCGGATCGCCTCCTTGACCTTGTCGTTGTGGCGGGCCTGATCGATCGGCCCCTTGCGGTGCAGCGACCAGTCGTTGTGTGAGAGCGAGACCGACGCAACCATCGGGCCTCCTTATCGGGAGAGCAGCGCGCCCACGTACTTGACCAGCTCGTTAGCGCAGACCGGACAGTAGCACTGCTCTGCGATCAGCCGGTCGACCACCTCGTTGATGCGCCGCAGCTGCTCGGCGTCCGGCGTCTTGGTGCTGGTCGTGATCTTGACGACGTCTTTCAGGTCGGCGAAGAGCTTCTTCTCGATCGCCTCGCGCAGGCGCTCGTGGGAGGTGTAGGCGAACGACTGGCCGCGCCGAGCGAGCGACGAGAGGCGGATCAGGATCTCCTCTCGGAACGCCTTCTTGGCGTTCTCTGAGATCCCAATCTGCTCCTCGACCGAGCGCATGAGCTGCTCGTCAGGGTCGACCTCCTCGTCGGTGATCGGGTCACGCAGCTTCGACTTGTTGCAGAACGCCTCGACGTTGTCCAGGTAGTTGTCCAGCAGCGTCTTGGCCGACTGCTCGAACGAGTAGACGAAGGCCTTCTGGACCTCTTTCTTGGCCAGCTCGTCGTACTCGCGGCGCGTCTCGCCGATCAGGTTGAGCAGCTGCTCACGCCGCTCGCGGTCGTAGCCGGGGTGGCGCTCGAGCCCGTCGCGCAGGGCTCGCAAACCGTCGATCGGGTTGATGCAGGTGGTGTTTTCACGGACCAGCGCCGCCGACAGCGCGTTGATCACATAGCGCGGCGAGATGCCCTCCATCCCCTCGCGCGGCGACTCTTCCTGAACCTCCCGAAGGTCCTTCTGGCCAAAGTCGTCGACCTCCTCACCGTCGTACAGCTTGAGCTTCTTGAGCAGATTCATGCCCGCCTTCTTGGACTGCTCGAGGCGGGAGAGGACGGCGAAAGTGCTGGCCACTCGCAGCGTGTTGGGGGCGATGTGGACGCCGGCCAGATTCCCCTGGTTGATCAGCTTTTCATAGATCTTGATCTCGTCCGAGACGCGCAAGTTGTAGGGGACTTTGATCAGGATGATTCGATCGTGGAGCGCTTCGGACTTCTTGTTGGCGATGAAGGAGCTGTATTCGTGCTCGTTGGTGTGCGAGACGATCACCTCGTCCGCGTAGATCATCGCGAAGCGGCCGGTCTTGATGCTTTGCTCCTGCGACAGGGTCAGCAGGTTGTAGAGGAACTTCTCGTCGCACTTGAGCATCTCCACGAATTCCATGACCCCTCGATTGGCGACGTTGAGCTCGCCATCGAAGCGGTACGCCCGTGGATCGCTCTCGACTCCGTACTCGCCGATGGTTGCCAGATCGATCGAGCCCGTCAGTTCGCTAATGTCCTGCGACTTGGGGTCTGAGGGTGAGAAGGTCCCGATCCCAACCCGCTTCTTCTCCGAGAACGCGACTCGACGGATCTCGACGTCTTCGATCCGCCCGCCGTAACGATCGTCCACGCCCACGCGGCAGGCCGGACACAGGTCGCCCTCGATGTACAGCCCATGCTCCTGCTTGACCTCTTCGCGCAGGCGCTCCGGCAGCAGGTGAAGCGGCTCCTCGTGCATCGGGCAGCTGGCGATCGCGTAGATCGCTCCCTCCTCGGAGCACGTGTGCTCCTCCAGGCCTCGCTTCAACAGTGCTACGATCGTGGACTTGCCGCCCCCGACGGGGCCCATCAGGAGCAGGATTCGCTTGCGCACCTCGAGCCGCCGAGCCGCCGACGCGAAGTAGTCGACCAGGTGCTCGAGCGGCCTGTCGATGCCGAACAGCTCGGCTGTGAAGAAGCCGTAGGAGCGTTCGCCGCTCGGGACCGTCGTGGACCCTTTGGCCATGATCGTGTCGTAGAGCCGAGCGTGGGAGAGACGGGCGAGGTCGGGGTTGGCCAGGACCATCTCGAAATACTCTTTGAAGGTGCCGCGCCACGTGAGCTGCTGCTCCTCCGCGCGATAGGCCTCCAAACGCTCGACCAGGTTCATGCTGCCTCCTTGGCGAGCAGCCGTACGGCTCTCCCCGCCACTCGCCACGAATCCCGCTCGATCTACTTAGATGCAGAAACGAAGAAAAGGATTCACCGGAGGTTCGTAGTGCGCACTTCAGTGCGCCCTCTAAGGCGCTAAAGCGCCCACCCCGTAAGCAGGCCCGGCCCTAGCTCAGGTAATCCTGGAGAGACCGCCGGAGCAGCGACCGGGCGCGGTGCAGGCGTGACTTGACGCTGGCCTCGCTGAGGTCCAGCACGGCCGCCGTCTCCGCGGTCGACAGGCCTTCGACGTCGCGCAGGACCAGCGCGACGGCGAGGTCGGACGGCAGTTGGCGGATCTGGCGCTCGATCTCGGCGTACAGCTCGGAGCGCATCGCCACCTGCGGAACGTCGACGCTCCAGTCACGAATCGGCGCGTCCTCATCCTCGACCGAGTGCTCGGCCACCGGTCGGCCACGGACGCGCTGGAGGGCCGCGTTGACGGCGATCCGATACAGCCAGGTTGTCGGCGAGGACTCGAAGCGGAACTCCGGCCAGGATCGGAAGGCCGACAGGAAGGCGTCTTGCATGGCGTCTTCGGCGTCGGCGGGCGAGCCGGTTATCCGGAGGGCGATTCCGTAGACCCGGTCTCCGTACTCCTCGACCAGGCGCTCGAAGGCTACCAGGTTCGGCGTCCCCTCGGACGAGAGGCTCATCACCATAGTCCTTGGCTAAGGCCGACCGACGGGCGCATTTTCACAGGCCTGCCTCGTACGGGGCAAGGTACGTGCCGGCCCATTCATATGGCAATAATCTCCGTCTGCGAGTCGACCAGCTCGGCATCCAGCCGTGTGTTCTCGATGTGCGCGACCACGCGCGCAACCTGCTGGTCGGCATGCGCGGACTCGTTGCTGACGACGGCGATGCCCAGCACTGCCGTCCGCCACGAGTCCTGGCTGTCCACCTCGGCGACGGCGACATTGAACTGGTGCCGCAGGCGCTCGACGAGCGAGCGGACCACGCGCCGCTTGTCCTTGAGCGAGTTACCCTCGGCCAGTCGAAGGGTGATGCGGCAGACGCCGACGTGCATGGTTGGTGTTGGGTGTTCGGTGTTGGCTGTCGGATGCTGGGTGATGGCCTCTCAGCACCGCACATCCGGCACCCTCTACCCTATATACGTAGACGGCCTGGCGATGGACCCGGTTCCTCTGAGCGTTGTGCTGCCGACCAGGGTTGATATACTCCGGATCGGCGGCCATCGGCTGGTCGCCTGGGGGTGGAAGGGTCCCGGTGGGCCTCGCGGTCTTCAAAACCGTTGCGCGGCCGTGAGCGCGGTCGCGGGTGGGTTCGACTCCCATGCACCTCCGCCAAATATCACCAGATAGGGATCGTCGCGAAAGAGCGAAAAGGAGGCCCGGACCGTGAATGACGGCTCCGGGCCTTCTTTCGGTTACTGACCCGACAGGTGACCCAACCGGCAACAGGCCACCGTGAGGCAAGGGGTGCGGCTGGCACGCCGGCGGGGGCGGCCGGGCTCGACGGGGTGCTGCCCGAACGTCCGAAGACCTCGCCGAGCTTCTCGGCCGCGTCGGCGTCCAGCTCGCGCATCGCATGTGTGTAGAGGTCCATCGTGATCCCGATCATACTCTGCCCGCGTCGGGCGGATGCCGCCCTTCGGGTGGATGCCCGCCGCCAGCATCGCGGTCGCCGATGCGTGGCGCAGGTCGTGAAAGCGGATGTCCGAACGGAGGCCGGCGCGAGCGAGTGCGCGCTTAAACTTGTGGGAGACATCGGCGACTAAGAACGCCGTCCCGATCTCGGTTGCGAAGACCAACCCGTAGTCGGCATAAGCGTCGCCAGGGCTTGGCGGTCCCAGATCTGGCGGGCCCGGCGCTCGCCGCAGTTCCACCGATCTAAAATGATGACGATGATAGGCCGTCGGCCATCAATTGGGACGTCCAAATAGCGACGCTACAGGACTTGTCTTTGACGGCAGGTCGGAGTCACGTCGTTGCGGCCCTGGCACTTTTCAATGAGTTCAAGGCGGCAGCTGACCGGAAGGACCCTTCCATCGACCAGAAGATCCTGCTGGGGAAGCTGGCGGGGGAATTCGTGTCCTCGCTGGAGGATCTGGCCGCGCTCGGCTGGGCGATCCGGCGTCGGCGGCTAGGCGGTGTCCTCCGCCACTACGTCGGCTACGGGCAAGCACGTCCGGGACTCCTAACTAATGCGCCCGGCAGATGCCCCGAGACAAACCGGAGCGTCTTGAGCAGCAGCACGCCTGGTCGAGCGACTGGACGCTGATCGAACGGCGGACGCGAGGGATGCGCGACACCAGCGACTACATGCCGGGCCACCAGCCCGCCGGGTCACGTCTCCGTGCACCTAATAGCCGAGCAGCTGGCGGCGGTCCGGGCCTACGCCGAGAGGCGCGGCGTCAGTGTCTCCAGGCTGATCGTCAAGGCGCTGGAAGAGGTCGGGTCATATGATCAGCCAAGTCCGCCGAGCTGGCACAGACACTGCGGAAAGTGGTATGGGTTTGTTAGGCTCGCGTACACTAGCCCGCGTTGCTCGCTAGCGTAGACTGAGCGCAGCTTCCGGCGGGGGCGACAGGGTCCTCTCCATGACGATCGCGCACGGTCTCACCCTCTTCGAAGTCGGACGCACCTTCGCGCAGGCGGTGCGTGACGAGCCAGCGGTGAAGAGCCTTTGGGCTTCGGCCCACCGCGACTACTTTGAGCTGTGGCTCGTAACGGCACCGGTCGACGCAGACACCGAGCGGCGTCTCTATGGCCTGATCGAGCTGCTGTTTGAGGCTTTTCCTGACGCACGGATCCGCCTCCACGTCATCAATCGCGAGGCTTTCGAGGACTTCGAACTGACCTCCATCGTCCCCCGGGGTGCCGAGAATTATTCCGCTGCGCTCGTCCTAGACGATGGATGCGCGGACGAGCGCTCATCTGCGCAGGGCTGAACGGAATCGGGACATCGCTCGGGAGATCATCGAGTCCTCGTGGTCGGTCCAGCCGGCCCCATATGAGTGGGCCGTGGTCGCTGGCTTCTACGCCGCGGTGCACGACGTCAACGCCTACCTCTGGGAAAAGCACCAGTATGAGCCGCGTGATCACGACGACAGACAGCGCGCCGTGGCCCGGCACGCGGACCTCAAGCCAGTCCTGGGGGCCTACACGCGGCTCCGGGATCTCGCCTTCCAGGCCAGGTACATGGCCACCTTCCGGGTTACCGAGGCTGCCGCACGTGCTGCCGTCAGCAGCGATTTGGCAGACGTCGAGCGAGCCGTGATGTCGGCTCTGGGCGCCGGGCCCGCCGGCTCACCTGACTGACAAGTTACACCCTAGTAAGATGATAAACCGGGGCCGGGTCACGACCCGGCCCCGGTAAACGGAGGCCCGCGCCCGGGTCGGGCGAAGGAGCGCGCCTAACCTGGACCCGAGTGGTTCCCTCAATGACCCTCGCCTCGACCGACTCGCTCACGTAATACCGCCAAATATCACCAGATAGCGGCTCCCGCGAAAGAGGGCCGGCGCTGGACACCACCCGTATCGCGAGCAACCCATTGGGTTCAACCCCTTCTTGAGCGACTTCTGCTCCGCGCGCCAAGAGATCGCTGGTTCAGGTGTTGGGCTCGGGGGTGGGCGCCGGAGGCGCAGGCGGGGCTGTCTGCCTGAACACCAGGTTCTCCAGAGAGTCTGGCCCTCGCTTCGCAAGTCCACCTCCAGAAGCACCGCAGCCGTTCGCCCAGTTCCGATGAATCGCGTGATGGTAATTTGCGATCAGCGTGCCCTGGGCCGCCATCTCCGTGAGCTGCTGCCGCACCCAATCGGCATACTGAGGAGTGTCGAACAGGGCTTGGGCTGAAGGATTCCAGTAGGTGATATCCCACTCGGTTACCCCAATCGGTCGCCCATGTAATGCCGCCTTCTGCGCTGCTTGACCAGAGACCCAATGAGGGAAGATGCTATCCGGGTATGAGTGGATCGCGACCCAGTCGAAGTCTCGCGATACCGCCCTGATCGCCGGTGTCCAATTCTCGTCATCGAAAAGCGCATTGTCAATGATCCCTATCTTCGCACCAGGGCGCACAGCCTTGATGGCATCCCGCATCCTGTACGCGAAAGCCACGTACTCCGAAACGTTCCATTCCGACATGTAAAACTCATTGCCGAGCTCGAAGTAGGCGATCTCAGGATGAGCGCGCGCTACATCCACCCCGTGCTGGATGTCGGCGTCCTGGCTCGTCCCAATAACTAGCCCGTTGTTCGAATGGCCGGGATAGGTCATGTCGAGCATCCACAGGATCTCAGCATTGATGCTGTGGGCCGCGACGAACCAGTCGTCAACGCTCGCGTTGGGCGCGAACGGCTGGTGCAGGCAGTCATCCAATCGTAACAAGCGGATGCCCTGTGTCCTCAGGTCGATGCCCTGAGCCTCGATCTGATACAGATCGCCGACAGCACGCCCCCAGACCAAATGACTTTCTGCTGTCGCAGGCAAGACTGAAACGGCGAACCACACGAGGATGAGGCTGACGAGAACGGGGGAGATTCTACGGAACATGCTTTTTGAGAGTGGCATGAGTTAGAAGCACATCGATTATATCGACCGTGATGGGACACCAACGTACAACGAGATGGGCATTCCGGCCGTCAAGATCGGGCCGCGGGGGAGCAGGATCGGGCCCAGGGCGGAGGAGATCGCCGTCGACGACATGGTCAAGGCGGCTCAGATCTACGCCCTCGTCGCGCTCGATATCTGCAGTCGCGAGGCCCCCTGACGCCACGCGTGAGGGGGCCTTGCGCGCCAACCCTGTTGCGGGCCGCCGGCAAAGTCCCGCTCAGCGCAGCCCGGCCTCACGCAGGAGCGGCATGACCCGCTCCGCGAAGAAGTCCAGCTCGTCGAAGTCGAGGAAGCCGAGGTGCAGCCCGTCGAGGCCCGCCCGCTGGACCTCGATCAGCCGCTCGGCGGTGGTTCGCGGGGAGCCCACCAGGACGACCCCGCTGACGAAGATCCGCCCCTCGCCGCGGGCCCGCTCGCTGTCGAAGCGGCTGGTGTCCTGCGTCAGGCCGCCGGCCACCGCCCGCCGGTTCATATCCTGCCAGGAGCCCACGACCTCGTCGTCGGCGTTGTCGAGGATCCACTGGTAGTAGGCCTGGGCCTCGTCGTCGGTCTCCTTGCAGATGATCTGCCCCTGGGTGACGAGGCGGAGGCGGCGTCCCGCGCGGCGGGCCCGCCCTCTAAGGTCGTCGCAGAGGGGCCGAGTCGACCCGAGGTCGCTGACGTTCGGCGGGTTGATGAAGGACCAGTCACAGAGGCGCGCGGCAAAGTCCCGCCCAGCGTCCGAGAGGCCGGCGTTGACGAGCAGCGGGTAAGGGCGCTGGACCGGCTTTGGGGAGACCCAGGCGTCCTTCGTACGGTAGTAGGCGCCGTCGAAATCGAACGGCCGGTCCTCGGTCCACGCGCGCTTCATGATCGTGACGAACTCGTCAGCGGCCCGGTACCGATCGTCGTGTTTCAGGGGCGGCGCGTCGAGGAGCGCCTGATCGTGGGGCGACATGCCCGCGACGAGATTGAGCCCCAGCCGGCCGTCCCCGACGTGGTCGACCGTCGTGGCGAGCTGGGCCAGGAAAATCGGGGCGACGTGGTACAGGATGTGGACGGTCGGGCAGACGAAGATCCGTTGGGTGATGCTCGTCACGGCGGCGGCGGTGGAGATCGACTCCATGCGGAAAGCGCGGAAGTCGAAGTCGGTCCTCGCGAAGGCCTCGTAGGTCGGGTAGGCCATGCCCATGAAAAGGTAGTCGAGCCCGGCCTCGTCGGCCCGTCGCGCCAGGCTGCTCAGGTATGCCCAGCGCCACTGCTCGCGGCGCTTGTGCCAGGCAGCGCGCGACATGATCCAGCCGCCGCTCATCGTCGGAAAGAACAGGCCGAGCAGGAATGGGCGCTGGTCGAGGCGCTGTCGATGGCTGATGCCGGGCTCCGCGGACACGTCAGCGCGTACTGCTGGCGATAACGCGTGGTGCGGGTAGCGGTTCGTCGTGCTGCCGCGCTCAGGCGACGAGCGCGGCGAGCGCCTCGTGCGCCTGCCTGATCGCATCCTCGTAGGTGTCTCCGTGGGTGATTGGATTGAAGACGTGGCCCTCCCACTCGGGTAGCGACACGACATAGGCCTGATCGTCATCCGACCACTGGATCATCATCGAGTAGTACAGTCGCTCGGTCACCGTTGCTGCCTTTCGTCCATCTCACGCAGCGCCTGGAGTATCCTGCGCAGCTGGCTCTCTTGGTACGGTCTGGCGTCAGCGCCATCGCTTCCCGCGAGGACTGCGCTGATTCCAGGAAGGAGCGGGTGCTTCCAGATCTGGTGGCCGCCTGTCTGATGGTCGATGGCTGATCCTGCGTTCCATGCGCTGCAATCCAGCACCAGATGGTAGCGCGGATGGGGCCGGGCCCGGCGTCCCGAGTGAGCGAGCCCCATGCCCGGCGGGCTTCCGGCGCATGCCCGGGCCCGGAAACCGGCCGAGGCGGGTGTGAAGTTGCCTCACGGCCAATAACCGACCCCGTACTGGTTGGGCGGACGGCGTTGACTACCCGCCCGTCCGCTGCCATAGTAGGGAAGTGACGAGGACAGCCTGCGCCGGTGCCCTGTCCTAGGGTTCCGTGAACCGAAGAGACCTACAACGGCTCGCGACCATGCGTCTCGATGACACTCGCGTCCTGCTCACGAACCGCAGGTACGCCGCAGCGTATTATCTGTGCGGCTACGCGGTCGAGTGCAGTCTCAAGGCCTGCATCGCCAAGCAGGTCAGAAGGCACGACTTCCCGCCAGATCGGCGCTTCATCGAGGATATCTATACGCACGACCTCGTGAGGCTCGTCGCCCGCGCCGGCTTGAGCGACCCTCTGGAGAACCAGATCAAAGCAGACGCTGCAATCGGGACCAACTGGGGCATCGTGAAGGATTGGTCCGAGCGAGCTCGGTATGAGAACAAGCGGAGGCAGGAGGCCGAGGCCCTGTTCGACGCGGTCTCCGATGAGAATCATGGGGTCATGCCATGGCTACGACAATACTGGTAGGCAGCCAAGTCGACGCGGGGCGCGAGATCATCGGCCGTCTCGAGAGCGCCGGGATCGTCGTCGATTCGGCCCTGTGGCTCCAGGACGAAGATACCGACGAGTGGCGGCTCGTTATCGCCTCCCCATGCGTTGATCGCAAGGGGCCACGGTACGTCTATGAACGCCTATCGGAGATCCTCGCGACGATGGAGGAGCCTGGAGTGGGGGTCGGGAATATCTCCGTTCTCGCCGTCGCCGACCGATTCGTCAGGGACCTTAAGCGACTCGTCGGCACGAACGACAGCCTCCACAACATTCGGGTAGATTACCCGGCCATCGGAGGGAGGACATTCAGGTCAACTCGCATTTACCGCGTCTCGGGCGGATCGCTGGAAAAGGACGCTCGAGTTCGGGTCAAGGAAGACGGTCGCCTTGGCACCGTTCGGGGGGTCGTCGACGCGCCGGGCGGTACGCGCTATCTGGTGCTGTACGACCTGCGGCCCGAGGATATACAATCGCTGGGCACGAGCCCGCGTCCCCCTGTTCGGCTAGACTTCGGGGCGCAGGATCTCGAATTCCTGTACGTCGTCCGAGCTGGAGCCTGACGGCGGGTCAGCGGACGGGCGTGTCGCCGACCCGACGAGCCGCGTGTCCTATGGCACCCGGTGCATCAAGCCGTCGCCCTTCTCCTCGGTCGTCTCCCCCCGCTCGATCAGGTAGATTTTGCTTGCCAGCAGCCGCGGCCACTTGAACTCGGACTCGCAGATCAGGACGGAAAGCCCTTGCTCGGCCGCGGCCAGCTCCCTGACCGCGCGCACCAGACGTTGCGCCAGGGCCGGCGCCACGCCCTCGAATGGCTCGTCCAGCAGCAGCACCTTGCTACCGCTCATGAAGCACCGCGCCAGCGCCACCAGCTTCTGTTGGCCGCCGCTGAGCTGGGTGGCCGGCCGGCCCGCCAGCGCTTTGACTTCAGGCATCCGCTCGTAGATCGTCCGTAGCCGACTCTCCGCGCCAGGAACCCGCCGTGCCCAGGCTGGGACCAGGATGTTCTCCTCCACCCTCAGGGTCGGGATGAGCCGCCGATCCTCGGGCATGTAGCCAATGCCATGCCCGGCCCGGACGTGGGCTGCCACATGCGTCAGGTCCTGCCCGTCGAGCTCAACCGCGCCAGACTCGAGCGCCACGAGCCCCATGATGCAGCGTACGGTCGTCGTCTTGCCGGCCCCGTTGCGGCCGATCAGTCCGACGACTGCGCCGGTCGGCACCTCGAGGCTCAGCCCACGAAGGATGGTGAAGCCGCTGATCTTGACCGTCGCCTGGTCGACCTTGAGCATCAGACACCCTCGCCGAGGACGTGCCGCCGCACCTCCGGGTTGGCGAAGACCGCGTCCGGCTGGCCGTCGGCCAGAATGCTGCCTTCGGCAAACACGATCACCCGATCCGCGTAGCGCGCCACGACGTCCATGTCGTGCTCGATGAAGACCGTAGTGATCCCGCTGTCCTTGACCACGCCGACGAGCGTGTCCATCAGGCCGAACTTCTCGTCCACGCTGACGCCGCTGGTCGGCTCGTCGAGCAGCAGCAGCTTTGGCCGGAGCGCAAACGAGAGCGCGACGTCCAGCAGCTTGCGGCCGCCTTCGGGCAGGGTCGATACCCTGTGGTGTGTGCCGTCCTGGAAACCGAACTGGCCGAGCACCCGCAGCGCCTGATTGATCCGCTCCCCAGTCTTGAGCGGTCGCCAGAACTGCCAGTGCCGCTCGGAGTGGGCTGAGAGCGCGATGAGCATGTTCTCCAGGATCGACAGGCGCGTGTAGAGCTGTGGGACCTGGAACGACCGCGTGATCCCGAGCTTCGTCAACTTGCGAGGGTCCAGCCCGGAAACGTCCCCTCCCTTGAAGAAGACCTGGCCCTGAGTGGGCTTGACGTACCCGGTGACGATGTTGACGAAGGTCGTCTTACCTGACCCGTTCGGGCCGACGATACCGACTATCTCCCCTTCCTGGAGCTGGACGCTCAGGTGGTCGGCTGCCTTGACCGCTCCAAAGTATCGGGTGACGTCTCGCGTCTCGAGCACGACTGTCATCGCGCCACCCCCCGCTGGACGCCCGAGCCCGATGCCGACCTCACCGCCCCTCCGCCGGCACGCGCTGTACCTCCATCCTCTCCGTCGGCGCCTGCGCCGGCTCGCGCTTGCGTCGCGCCGCCAAGTTCTCGAACATGCTCCACAGCCCGCCAGGCGCGAATAAGATGATCACGAGCAGCACACCGCCCAGCAGCATCTGCCAGGTGTACGGGGAGAACTTGAAGGCGTAGTTGCGGACGAACTCGAACACCACCGAGCCGATCATGGGCGCGAACACGCTACCGAGACCTCCGAAGAGCGCCACGAACACGAACTCGCCGGAGACGGTCCAGTAGGCCATATCCGGCGAGATGTGGCCGACCGTCACGGCCGTCAGCGCTCCGCCCAGTCCACCCAGCGCGCCAGCCAGGACGTAGGTGCGATAGATCGCGCGGTGCACCGACGCGCCCATGTATTCGACCCGGATCTCGTTGTCGTAGATCGCGCGCATCAGGTAGCCCAGCGGCGACGCCGCCACGCGGTAGGCGACGTACACGGCCGCCGCTGCCAGCACCAGCACGAAGTAGTACTGGATCAGCCGCACCGTGTCAGCCGACGTCTCCAGGCCAACGTACGTGGTCGCTCGGACGGGGATGCCGTCGGTCCCCCCGGAGAGCCAGCGCAGCTTGAGCAGGAGCGAGTACAGGATCATGGTGAACGCCACGCTGAGCATGCCGAAAAAGATGCCCCGGTAGCGCGCAATGAAGAGCCCGACGACGGCCGCCAGCACCGTTGTGAAGGCCGTACCTAGCGCGACGAGCGCGAGCGCTTCACGGACCGGGAAGCCGTCCTTGAGCGCGATGCCGATCGCGTAGGCCCCGCCCGCGTAGTACAGCCCGTGTCCGAACGAGACCAGGTCTCCCCGCAGCAGCAGCACCACGCCGAGGACCACCAGACCTTTCGCGAACGCGACGGTCAGCAGGAAGAGCAGCCAGCCCGGCAGAAACGGCGGGATCAGCAGGAGCAGCGCCAGACCGAGCAGGAGCGTCCTCCGATCCCGCAAGCGTCTCATATCCTGCGGACCTCCAGGCCGCCGAAGAGGCCGCGCGGCCTGATCAGCAGGATGAGCGCCATCAGTGCGTAGACCACGAACAAGTCGAACTCGGGCCAACGCTGGATGGCGACGGCCCGCAGCAGGCCGACCAGGACCGCCCCGATCGCCGCTCCCGGCACGCTCCCCAGGCCACCGATTGTCGTGACCGCGAACGCCAGGATGATCACCTCGATCGAAATGCCCGGCACGACCGCGCTCATCGGGGCGATGAAGGCCCCGCTGACCGCTGCGAGGACAGCGCCGAGGGCGAACGCGAAGGTGAATATGCGCGGCACGTTGACGCCCATCGCAGCGCTGACTTCCCGGTCCGCGATGACCGAGATGACGAGCTTCCCGAACAGCGTGCGGTTGATGACAAACCACATCAGTCCTGCCGCCACCAGGGCCACGAGCGGCAGCAGGAGCTGGTAAACCGGGTAGCTGACCTCGGCCAGGCTGATCGAGCCGAGCATCGAGTACGGCATGTCGGCCAGGTACGAGTTGACCCCCCAGAGCAGCTTCATGACGTCCTCGAGAATCAGGAAGAGCGCGAAGGTCAGGACCAGCGGGATGACCTCACCCCGATCAACAACCCGTCGGATGAAGACTCGCTCCAGGAGAGGACCGACCGTGACGCCGACGAAGATGCCGCCCAGCAGCAGGACCACGTAGCTCCAGGCCGGCGGCAGCGCGCCAGAGCCGCCTGGCCACAGCGTCAGCACCAGCCAGGCTCCCATATAGGCCCCCAGCCCGTACAGGCTTCCGTGCGCCACATTCAGGATCCGCATGACGCCGTAGATGAACGTCAGACCGGCCGACACCAGGAAGAGGTACGAGGCGAAGAGCACCCCGTTGAGCACCACGATGGTGAGCTCATCCATGCTGTCTTCCTACCGGCAGGTCGAAGATCAGGACGGCGAACGACGAACGACGAACGACCAACGCGCCTTCGTCGTTTGTCGTTCGTCGTTTGTCAGGTTGTTCGGATGCCGCAGGCCTCAGGAGGGCTTCTTGAACTCGGTGTCGATCCAATCGAGGGTCTTCTTGCCCGGCGGCGGGTTGACGACCTGAGCCGGCCAGGCTTGGACACGTTCGAGCAGCGGGAAGCCGTACTTGGGATCGGGCCGGCCGGACGTGATCCCGTAGACCGCCTGCTGGTTCCCATCCTGGGCCGAGGTGACCTTGATCGGCCCCGTCGGCGTCTCGAAGTCGAGGTCCTTGAACGCCGCGATGACCTCCTCCTGCGTTGGCCAGGCGCCGTTCTTGGCCTTCATCGCCTTCTCGACCGCGCTCTTGTAGCCGTCGATCGCCTGGACCATCCGATACGCGGGGTAAACGGGGATCTCGTTGAACTTGGCGGTGTAATCGGCGATGAACTTCCTATTCAGCTCGTACTTGTCGGGCTCCGGGTAATACAGGTACTGGCCACGGCCGGTGAGCGCGATCCCCTGCGGGACGTCCTTGCTCAGGGTGAGCAGGGCGGTCTCGCCGGTTGTCATGAGCACCAGGCTCTTCTGGAATAGCCCGCGCGCCTGGGCCTGCTTGATGAAGCTGTCCATGTGGCCGCCCCAGAGGCTGGTGTGGATGATGTCCGGCTTGGCTGCCTCGAGCTTAGTCAGCTCCGCGGAGTACTCGCCGATAAACGCCTTCGGCCAGAGCACCGCGTCATCTAGGATCTGGACGTCAGGCTTGATCCTTTTCAGCGCGTGGCTGAACAGGTCCCAGGAGTCCCGCCCCCAGGCATAGTCGTCGTTGATGGCCGCGACGGTCTTGATGTCCGGCTTGACGCTGACTGCGTACAGCGCGGAGGCGATGTTGTCGGTGACCCCCTGCGACGAGGCGCGGACGACGTACTTGCGCGGCTCTTTCTCGAACAGCTGGTACGTGCCGCAAATGTGGATGATCGTCAGCTTCTTTAGCTCGTCAGCGACTGGCGCGACGGCCAGGCAGTTCGCGCTCGACGTGTAGCCGATAACCGCGTCAACCTTCTCGTCGGTCACGAGCCGCCGGTAGTTAGTGACCACCTGGTCGACCGGTCCGTTCTCGTCGACCTTCTGGTAACTGACCTTGACGCCGCCGATGCCGCCCTGGGCGTTGATCTGGTCGAAGACCATCTCCCCGGCATTGAGGGCGACCGTTCCAAACTTGGCCGCACCGCCGGACATGAAGTCGACCATGGCGATCTTCAGCTCGGACGGCTTCTGCCCCCCGGCGAGTGGCGAGCCAGGGATGCAGGCGCTCGCCAGCAGACCCAGTGCGAGGACAGCGGAGAGCGATATCGACAACCGACTGCCCGTTCCCATCTTCTTCTTCTCCTTTCGCGCGGCTAGATCTTCCATCGACCTCGAAGCGGTGCCGCGAACTTACCGGACGAACCACCAAGTTGACCCATTCTACGACCGCCATTCGCACAAGGCAAGCTTTGCTGGCGCCAGCCGCCGCGTGTTGCTGAGCGCGAGTGCTGCCCGCGCGCCCGGCCGCGATGAGGTTTGACATGCCTACCCCTCTTTCCGATTCGGCCTGACGGCCGTCCCGTCACCCTGGAGTTGGTTAACCAGCTCCGAGACGAGCGGGCATGACCACCTTATCTGCTGGATGTGAACCTGCTGCTCGCTCTGACCGACCCCATGCATGTCCACCACGAGACCGCTCACATCTGGTTCGCGCAAACCGGTCGGCTTTCCTGGGCCACCTGCCCAATCACGGAGAACGGCTTCGTCCGGATCGCCAGCCATCCTCGCTACCCGAACCGACCGGGCAGCGTCGGCGC
>WNGA01002239.1_pt1 | contig 37937 bp, 28 predicted proteins | sample 5400061 | NCBI WGS metagenome assembly WNGA01 (sample SAMN13153366, study PRJNA577476) | soil metagenome | isolation source: 100 cm soil or saprolite under grassland replicate 2 | place: USA:California | collected 2016-06-15
ATCCGTGGCCGGCCGCCAGCCATGGGTCGTTGGTGATGAACACGTCACCGGGCCGCATCCGCTCCAAGCCAAACTTGTCGATGAAGGCGCGTGTGACCACCGGCAGGGTGCGGTTGAAGACCGGCATGCTGCGGGTGGCATGGGAGAGCGAGCGGCCACGGGCGTCCATGATCTCGCAACCGAAATCGTTGGCCGCGCCGACGACGGTCGAGAAGGAGGTCTGAATCAGGATCGTGGCCATCTCGTCGGCCGTTGTGATGAGCCGATTCCACAGGATCTCGAGGCTCAGCGGATCGAAGGCTGGGGTTACAGCATGCATAGTTGTCACAACCTTGTTGGGCCCTCAACCCGTATTGTCATCATGAGCGCAGCGAAGGAACCCGCTTCCTGAAGACCGGGTCACGGATTCTTCGCTGCGCTCAGAATGACAAGAATCAGCCGCATGGTCCCCAGCATGAGATCCTTCGCTTCGCTCAGAATGACAACAAGCAGGCGCATGTTCCCCAGCATGAGATTCTTCGCTTCGCTCAGGATGACACGCCAAGCGCAGGTGATATGAACGGCGATCATATCTTCAATACCAGGTTCATCTGTGGATCGAGCTCCGCGGCCATCTGCGCGCCGATTACAGTCGTCGATTCGCGCTCCTCGACGATCGCCGGGCCCTGGATCGGGCCCTGGATGCGCATCCCGGGCTGGAGCGCGTAGCGATCGTATACAGGCGTCTCGACGAACCGGCCCGCCTCGCCGAAATACGCCGCCCGCCGCCCCTTGAGGGCTGGAGCGGCGTCGCGACCACGCGCTTCGCGGTGCGGGAGCCGGACCTCAGGACGCGGGCCGCGAGCGGTGAGGCGCCAGCTGAGTAGCTCGATAGGCATACCTCGCGGCAGGTGCCGGTACAGCCCCTCGTAACGCTCGTAGAACGTGTCCAGGAGTTGGCGCCTGGCCGCGGGTTGGCCAGCCAGCAACTCCGAAGCGAGCGGAATGCTGATCTCGTGGAGCTGGCCGGCGAACCGCCCGTCGACCGATCGTTCGAAGCTCACGTCCTCCGGCCGCACGCCAACTTCGCCCAGCCGAGCGCACGCCCCTGCTTCCAGATCTCGATACAGGGCGGCGATCTCCGACCAGTCGAGCTGGTCGAGCAAGAGCGGATAGGAGCGAGCCAGCTCGAGCGAGGGCGGGGCAACCAGCAGCCCGATCGCGGACGCCACGCCGGCCGCCGGCGGACAGAGCACCTCGCGAATCGCGAGCGCTTTCGCCACTCCGCCAGCATGGACCGGCCCGCCGCCGCCGAACGCAAGCAGGGCGTAGCGGCGCGGGTCCTGGCCCTTCTCGATGACGTGGATCTTGACCGCCCCGGCCATGTGCTCGTTGACTACCTGATGGATGGCCCAGGCCGTCTGGATGGGGCTCTGGCCAAGACGCCGCGCCAACTGGCCCACAGCCACCTCGGCCGCCGGGCGGTCCAGGCGCATCTCGCCTCCCAGGAAGTACTCAGGGTTGAGGTACCCCAGCAGCAGATCGGCGTCGGTCACCGTCGGCTCAGCTCCTCCTCGCCCGTAGCAGGCTGGGCCCGGGTCGGCCCCGGCGCTACGAGGGCCCACCCGCATCAGGTCCAGCGAATCGATCCAGGCGATGCTACCACCCCCCGCGCCGATCTCGAGCATCTCCACCGTTGGGATCTGGAGTGGGATGCCGCTTCCCTTCTGGAAGCGGTCGACTCGCGCGACCTCCAGCCCCGGCGCAAGACTTGGCCGACCATCCCGGATGAGGCAGATCTTGGCGGTCGTTCCGCCCATGTCAAATGAGATCAGCTCGCGTCGCTGGCTCAGCTCGCCGAAGAACGCGGCCGCCGTCGCGCCGGCCGCCGGACCGGATTCGACCAGTTGGATCGGGGCCGCTAGCGCGGCCCGCGTCGAAGCGGTTCCGCCGGACGAGAGCATCGGATAGAAAGCGCCCCGAAATCCAAGCTCCGCCAGCGCCTGTTCGATGGTCGCGAGGTAGCCCTGGAGCAGAGGCTGGACGTATGCGTTGGCGACTGTGGTTGAGGTCCGCTCGTACTCTCTGATCTGGGGAGCAACCTCGGAAGAGAGTGAGACCGGTGCGTCTGGCCATTCTTCGTGCAACACGTCGCGCACGAGCCGCTCGTTGCCAGGGTTGCGGAAGGCGTGCAGGAAGCAGACCCCGATCGCCTCGACGCCGTCGCGTCGAAAGTCACGCAGCACCGCGCGCACCTCGTTCGGGTCCGGCTCGACCAGGACCTGCCCGTCGCGATCGGTCCGCTCGGCCACGCCCCGCCGAAGGAAGCGCGGTACGAGCGGCTCGGGATACTTGAGGAAGAGGTTGTAGATCTCGTAGCGCTGCTCAGTGCGCATCTCCAGCACGTCACGAAAACCGCGCGAGGCAATCAGGCCGACCGTCGCGCCACGCCGCTCGATGAGCGCGTTGGCGACCAGGGTTGTCCCGTGCACCAGGTGGCTGACTCTGTCGGCCGGCACTCCCTCGCGCTCGAGGAATGCCCTGAGACCCCCGAGCGCCCCGTTTGCCGGCGCGGCCGGGGTCGTCAGGACCTTGAAGACGCTCAGGGACCCGCGCTCCGTCTCGAGCATGGCGAAGTCGGTGAACGTCCCGCCGATGTCGAGGCCAATCCGGTAGGCCCGGTCCGAAGTCATCGATGATAGTTTAGCCCTCACCCCCTGGCCCCCCTCTCCCGCGGGGGACAGGAAAAACTCGCACTCCTTCCCGCCTTGAGGGGGGAAGGGGTAGGGGATGGGGGCTTCAACCCCGCAGCCTGGGGTCCAGCCAGTCGCGGAGCGCGTCGCCGAGCCAGGTGAAGCCGAGGACCGCCAGGAAGATCGCCAGGCCAGGTAGCGTAGCGTACCACCACTGATCGAGCAGGTACAGGCGGCCCGTGGCGACCATTCGTCCCCACTCCGGAGTTGGCTCCTGGGCTCCCAGGCCAATGAACCCGAGGCTGGCGGTGTAGAGGATGGCGTACCCGACGTCAGTGGTGATGCGGACAACCAGCGGCGAGAGGGTGTTTGGGACTAGATGGCGAACCACGATCCGCGCCTCGGAGGCGCCAAGCGAGCGAGCCGCGTCGACGAACGGCTCGTGCTTCAGCGACAGGACCTGGCCACGGATCAGTCGGGCGTAGGTTGGCCAGTAGACGATCGAGACCGCCACGATCGCCGAGGTGAGGCTAGCGCCGAGCGCGGCCGAGAGCGCCATCGCCAGCACCAGGTCGGGGAACGCCATGAACACGTCGGCCAGGCGCATAACCGCCTCGTCCCAGCGGCCGCCGCGGTACGCCCCGATCGCGCCTAAGGTGACCCCAACGCTGACGGCCAGCGCGACGACGGTCGCCGCCACCTGGAGCGAGATCCGCGCCCCGAAAAGGACGCGGCTGAACAGGTCACGCCCGAACTCATCGGTCCCGAACAAGTACTGCGGCCCAGGCGGTCGCAGCCGCTGGCCAAGGCTCAGCTTGACCGGGTCGTACGGCGCGATCAGCGGTGCCAGCGCTGCGACCAGGAACAGGACCCCGACGAGCAACGCCCCGGCAATGGCGAGTTCGTTGCCACGGACGCGCAGCTGCCAGCGTCGGGAGACGCGGGGCCGCGCCGCGTGAACGACGGATTGGTCGGCCTGGAGAGTGGTGCTCATGTGAAGATGCCGAGGCCCGGGCCAGAGGATGCTGCCGTCGCGAGTAGCCCCATTGTCATCCTGAGCAAAGCGAAGGATCTCATGCTCCTCGCCAGCAGGTCTTTGGCTGGGTGAGAGCGACAATCCGGCTTGAGCGCACCCGAACACGCGGCTGACGGTAACTCCAGGCCATTGTTGTGGAACATGAGATCCTTCGCTTCGCTTTCGATGACAAACGGGAGACGAATCCTTCGCTTTGCCCAGGACAGAGAGTGGTCTTCAGGATGACAAGGACGTCCTCAGCATGAAGCCTTGTGCCTAGTAGCTGATCCGCGGATCGATGACGACGTACAGCAGATCAACTACCAGGTTGACCAGTACGAACACCGCCGAGGCGAGGAGGGTGACGCCCATGACGGCCGGAAAGTCGACGCTCGTGATCGAGGACACGGCGTAGCGGCCCATGCCCGGCCATTGAAAGATCGCCTCTACCAGAATCGCGCCGCCGAGCAGAAAGCCGATCTGGGTGCCCAGCGTCGTCAGGACCGGCAGGGCCGCGTTCTTCAGCGCGTGACGATAGACCACTATCCACTCCGGGAGCCCCTTGGCTCGAGCAGTTCGGATGTAGTCGCCACCCAGCACCTCCAGCATGCTGGCGCGTGCCATTCGAGCGACTACCGCAACACGGGTGAGCGACAACGCAAGAACGGGGAGGACCAGGTGCTTGAGTGCGCTCGCCAGCGCCCTCGCGTCGCCCTGGAGCACCGCGTCGACGGCCATCAGGCCGCTCAGTCTGGGGAGCGTGATGCCCGGGTCGAGCCGTTCGCCCGCCGGGAGCCAGCCCAGCTTCAAGTAGAAGAGGAGCTGTAGCAGGAGTCCGAACCAGAAGACCGGAATCGCCACCCACAGCGTGGCCAGGAGCCGGGTGAGGAGGTCCACCAGCCCGCCGCGTCGAGTCGCCGAGAGCACGCCAAGCGGCACGCCGACCAGCACGATCGCGAGGATCGTGAACAGGGCAAGCTCCAGCGTGGCTGGGAAATAGTCGTGCAGGTCGTCGGCGACGGGCCGCTTGGTGATGATGGAGGTACCCAGGTCACCACGCGCGAGGTTGCCCACGTAGATCAGATACTGCTCGGGCAGCGGACGGTCCAGGCCCAGATCGCGCTTAACCCGCTCGATCTGGTCGGCCGTGGCGTCCAGGCCGGCCGCGAACTTGGCTGGATCGGCCGGGATCAGGTGGGTAACGACGAACGTAACGAGCGTCATCCCCACCGCGACGACGACCAGCCAGACCAGCCGGCGGATGACGTAGGAGGTCACGACAGTAGGCAGTAGGCAGTAGGCAGTAGACCCATCCTCCGCCTACCGCCTACTACCTACTCGCTATGGTTTGCCTTCCAGCGAGATCTCGTCGAGGTAGAGGGCCTGGTTCCAGGCTGGGGTGTACTTGTAGCCCTTGACCCATGCACGCTGGGCGACGATGGCGGTCGGGTTGGCCAGGGCGAGCACGGCCACGTCGTTCATGAGGCGGGCCTGAAGCTCTTTGTAGATCCGCTCTCGCTCCCTCGGGTCCGTCGAGGTCCGGCCCTTGTCCATGAGCGCATCGGTCTCGGCGTTGCCGTAGAAGGTGCCGTTGTAGCCCTTGATCTGCTGGGAGGTGTGGAACGGCCCGAAGAAGTAGGCATCCGGATCGGCATAGGGTGGGAAGCGGTAGTAGCCGTACAGATGCATGAGCTGGGACTTGTCGTTGGTCTGCATCCGCCCGACCATCGTCGGCCAGGTCTGCTCGATTACCTTCAGGTCGATCCCCAGCTCCTTCAGGCCTTCCTGCAGGATCAGGCCGGCCCCACGCTCTGGCGGGTCTCCCGTTACAGCCACGTACTCCATCTCGAAGCCGCCGTTTGGATGGCCAGCCTCAGCCAGCAGCTGCTTGGCACGCGGGAGATCCTTCTGCAGCACTGGCAAGCTTGTGTCATGAAGCGGGATCCCGCGCGCCACGATCCCCTGGGCCTGGGTGGCATGGCCCTGGTAGACACCGTCGATGAAGCCTTTGTAGTCGAAGGCCAACGCGACGGCCTGTCGGACTTTGGGATTGTCCAGGGGCGGCCTGACCTGGGAGACCTGGATGTACAGGGCGACGATCGTCTTGTCCTCCGGGATCGTGATCGCCTGATTGCCCTTGAGCCGCGGCAGAGCGTCGAGCGGCACGCCGGCTCCCCACAGGTCCAGCTCGCCCTTCTCGAGGAGAAGCTGCTGTGTGGAGGGATCGGGGATCACCCGCAGTACGGCGCGGTCGATCTTTGGACGATCGGGTGCTCCCCAGTAGCCCGGCTTCTTGGCGAAGACCATCTGGCTGTTGTGGTCCCACTTCTCGACGTCGAACGGGCCCGTCCCGCTGGCGTGATCGTACAGGTACTTCTCGGCCCACTTGTCGTCGGGGGTAGCGTGGTCGTTGACGAACTTCGGGCTGACAATGAACGCCTTCGGCAGCATGCTCAGGAAGTGGCCGACGGGAGTCTTGAGAACGACGTTGACGGTCAGGTCGTCGACCACGTCGACGCGGTCGTAGATTCCAGCCAGTACGAAGGCCGGCCCTTTTCCGACCCCGTTGAGTCGGTCGAACGAGAACTTGACGGCCTCGGCGTTGAAGGGCGTGCCGTCGCTGAACTTGACGCCAGGCCTGAGCTTGAACGTGTAAGTCTTGGCATCTTCAGAAAGCTTCCATTCGGTCGCCAGTTTCGGGCCGATCTCACTGGTCCCGTACTTGTAGGCGACCAACGGCTCGTAGATCGCCAGGACGATGATGTTGGCCTGCGACTCGTTCGCTATGGCGGGGTCCATCGTCGTCGGGTCGCTGGCCGTATACGCCAAGACGAGCGTCCGGCCGCTCTCGGAGGCGACCGGCTTGGCAGCGGGAGCGGTCGTTGCCGCCGGCGCGGCTGGCTTGGGCGCATCGGTCGGCTGAGCTGCGGCCGGCTTAGCGGCCTCGGGCGGCTTGGGCTCGGGTTTGGCGGTCGGAGCCTGCGGCCCACAGGCCACGACGAGCACGGCCAGCAGAAGCGGGAATACCGTCTTGGATTGGATCATGGCTCGCCCTCCCTGATGTCCTCGGCGCCACTCTCGCTTAGAGAGTACTGCGCGAGAGTCCGGCTCGCAAGCGGTGCCTTCACCTACCCCCCATCCCCAACCCTTCCCACTCAAGGGGGAAGGGGCTAGGCGGAGGCCTCTCCCCTTGAGTCCCCTCGAGGGAGGGGGGCGGGGGTGAGGGCACGCTACGCGGCGCGGCGGAGGACCACGCGGTAGCGAGCCGTCTCGAGCGTGCGCGGCGCCAGACCGCTGGTGGCCAGGATGGCCCGCTCGACCGATCCTCCCAGGCTGGGCAGGCGCTCCACCAGGCGCCGGTCGGGATCCGGAACAAGCGGCTTGATGGTCACACCGCCCCCGCGCTGGTACTGGACGAGGCGCAGGCCCCAGGGCTGAGGGATCATGTTGTCCGAGCGGATGAAGCCGTCGTAGGCCCAGCCGGTCTCGCTCTCGGCGTCGTCGATGTAGCCGATCTCGGGGATCGCCACGTCGTCTAGCAGCACTCCTCGAAAGTTCGTCGCCTGGTCCGTCACGTACTCGAACCGGAGCAGGACCTCGCGGCCCGCGTACGGACTGAGATCGACTTCCTCGCCTACCCAGATCGGCCCGGGCGTGCCGCTCTTGCCGCTGTAGCCAGGCCCCACCGCGTTGCCGGTCGGGTTCCAGTCGCTCGCGTTGGCGCCGCGAAGCACCCGCCAGGTGGCGCCGCCATCCCCCGACGCCATGACGTAGAAGAGGTCGTAGTCCTTCTCGGTCTCAAACCACAGGTTGAAGCGTAGAGTCGCGCTACCGACCCCACGCAGGTCAAAGACGCGGGTCATCGAAGCGTCCAGGCCGTCGCCACGGTTGCTCCACCACATCTTCTGGCCGCTGGTCGGATCAGCTCCCACCAGCCGCACGGTCGGCTGGCCCTCGAAGACCAGCTCCGCGTCGCTGCCGTCGCCGTCCAGCTCAACATAGTCCGCGCCATACTGGTGGACGTCGTCCTCCATCGGTGGGTCGTCCGGTCGCAACCGCGCGAGCAGCGCGACCCGTATGTCGCTACGCTGGTGAGCGAAACGCCCACCGTCGACTGCCGGGTCATTCACGACGTTGGCTACGAGCCAGTCTTCGAAGATGTCGTCGAAGACGACACCATAGCCGGCCGTGTGGAGGTAGCGATTGAAGGTCTCGGGTGGACGGCCGCGCTCGCTCAAAAGGCCCCGCAGCCCATCCGGCCCCCCATAGTGCGACGCGAAGTACTGCATGAATAGAAAGGCAGCCTGGTAGTGCGGCGCCAGCGCGCGCGGCTCGGCCCAGGAAGTGAGCTGGAGGTCGGGCTGGCGCTCGAACTGGCCGGTGCCGATCGAACGAGCCGAGACGGCAAGCCAGGACGCCAGCTCGGCACTGCCCTCGTCCACCCACGTCTCCTCGGAGGGGTTCATGTTCCAGTGGACCATGTGCTGGAACTCGTGCGCCAGCGTGCCGTCGAACGAGGCCGTTCCCGGCCGCAACGCGCCTAGACCCAGATGGATCATCTCGCGCTCGTTCGAGTACGGATAGACCGCCCGCGGATATTCATCCCAGGATGAGAAGTAGGCCGTCACGGCGGGCACTGTGGTCAGGAAGATGGTGATCCGCGGATCGCCGTCGATCCCTGGCGACCACTCGGTCCCGAAGTATAGATGCACGGTCGGATAGGTCTGCTCTTCGAACACGGCTGCAGAGCGCGCCAGCTCATCCTGTGACACCCGCTGGCCGATCTCGACGTACCAGTAGGCGTTGGGGCTTGCCAGACGCAGCTCGCCGTCTCGCTGGCGGTACGTGTTGGTGGTCTGGTCCAGCACCCAGAAGTTGTCCAGACGGCCAACCTGGAGCGGCTCGACTGGCCCGCCGACGACTAGACGCGGTAAGGCCACCCCCGTGATTCGAGACATGAGTGCCACTGGGTCGCGGATTGGCTGGGGCGACGAGTCAAGCAGGTCGAGCGTCGTGGGCTCGGGGGAGGCGAGCGAGGAATGAGGAACGAGGAATGAGGAATGGGCGGGCGGCCCGCCTGAGAGCAAGAGCAACGAGAGGCTGAGCAGAGACGCGGCGAGGCGTGATGACAGAGGAGGCATGCAAGAACGTGCAGGGGCACGATATCCCGTGCGCCACAATGATACCTGCGTCGATTCCGGAACCAGGGTTCCAACGAGGGCACGGCATGCCGTGCCCCTACCGTCCCCGCGGGACTCAATCCTCGAAGGTCAGCTCTCGGATGACGCCTCGGATGATGCCCTGGAGGCCGGGCGCGGCGCGCTCGGCTACGGCCAGGACAGTTGCGTGGCTCACTTCCAAGCTCGGCGGCGCGAGCCCGGTCGCCGCGTTGGTGATCACTGACATCGCGAGCACGCGCATGCGCTCGTGCCGCGCGACGATCACCTCGGGCGCCGTCGACATGCCGACGGCGTCCGCGCCGGTCAGGCGAAGGTAGCGGACCTCGGCCGCGGTCTCGAAACTCGGGCCCGCCACGCCGACGTACACACCCTCGTGAACTCGAACCCCCAGGTCGGCTCCGATCTGGAGCGCCCGAGCCCGCAGCTCGGCGTCGTAGGCGTCGGCCAGGTCCAGGAAGCGGACCCCAAGCTCCGGCTCGTCTGGGCCCACGAGCGGATTGAGGCCCGCCAGGCCCATCAGGTTGACGTGATCGCGCAGAACCATCAGGTCGCCCGGCTGGTATCCGTCGTTCAGCCCGCCGGCGGCGTTGGTGATGATGAAGACCTCGGCTCCCAGGCGGCGGAGGGTGCGAACGGGAAAGGTGACCTGCTGCAGGCTGTAGCCCTCGTAGTAGTGGACGCGACCCCGCATCACGACCACCGGAACGCCCTCCAGCGTCCCCGAGACCAGCTGCCCGCTGTGGCCTGGAACGGTTGAGACCGCGAAATGGGGGATCTCAGGGTACGGCACGACGACGGCATCGGCGACCTCGTCCGCGAGCGGTCCGAGCCCGGAGCCGAGGATGATGCCGACCTTGGGAAGCGTCTGCAGGCGGCCGCGCAGACTCGAGGCCGCCTCGCGCACGCGATACGCTAGCGATGGAACACTCATCCGAGTAGGAAGTCGCGAGTAGGAAGTCGCGAGTAGGGAGTCGCGAGGGAGGAGCAACGCGTCGAACGCGCTCGTCACTCGCCACTGGCTACTCGCTGCTCGTTGTTCAGCGTCGGCTAGCTGCGGTGAGGGTCCTGGTCCGTCCGATCTTGACCTGCGTGTAGATCTGGGTGGTGGAGATGTTGGCGTGGCCGAGCAGCTCGCGCAGGCGAGGTAGGGTAAAGCCATCGCTCAGGCGGTGAGTCGCGAAGGAGTGGCGGAGTGTGTGCGGTGTCACCTCAGCGCGAACCCCACTGTCTCGTGCGACTGACTTCATGATAAGCCAGAAACCCTGGCGAGTGAGTCGCTGGCCGCGATGATTCAAGAACAGGGCTGGCTGGGGTAGGCCTGACCGCAGCAGCGCTGGCCGCCCGCGGTCCAGGTAATCCTGGAGCGCCGCCCAGGCCCGTTCGTCCACGGGCAGTTGGCGCGCTCGAGCGCCTCGACCAATGCAGCGAACGGTCTGGCCCGCTGCATCGATGTCGGAGACGTCGAGGGAGACGAGCTCCGTGACGCGCATCCCAGTCGCGTACAGCAGATGCAGCATCGCCCTATCGCGCAGGCCCTCCGGTGTGGTCCGCTTGTCCGCCTGCCGGATGAGCAAATCCACATCGCCAACGGAGATCGCTCTAGGGAGCGGCTTCTTCACTTCGGGCGAGCCCAGCTCGGCCGTGGGGTTGTGGGAGATCACTCCCTGGCGAAGCAGGAACTGAAACAGGGACTTGACGGCCGCCATCTTTCGGGCGATGGTGGCCGCGGAGTAGCCCTTGTCCACGCGCAGATTCAAGAAGAAGCCTGCCACGGTCTCGCGGGACAGCTCGGACTGGCCGACCTGCCCGTTGCCGCTGCCAGTCAGATGGTGGACGCCGTTGCCAAGTGGGCCGGCGTGGCGACTGCTCAGATACGCCTCGAACTGGCGGAGATCGTTCTTGTACGCGGCCAGGGTGTTGGGGGACAGCCGACGTTCGGCAGCCAGAAACTCGAGGAACTCCTCGATCTTCTGTTTCATGGCCCGCCTCCTCAGCGTTCTGGCCAGGCTAGACGCCCGACCAGAACTCGTTGTGAGTGTAACACAGGAAATTTCGACTCATCGCGGGTAGGCGATCAGGGCCGGCGACCCGGCGTGGCGCGGCTGGGGGGACGACCGCGCCCAAGCTGACGCTGAGCCTGGCGCGCCAGCTCTGGCGACCATTTCCAGACGTTGTAGTAGTGCGGCCGGCGATACTCCGGCGGCCCTTCCACGAAAAACCCAGGGATGCTGTCCAGAATCTCGTTCCAGACCTCGGAGTCGCGGCGAACCACGGCCGTGGCCGCCAGCGGCGAGAGTGAACGCAGAAGCTCGCTCAGGAGATGCTTGACGATCCCAGCGTGAGGCGCCTCGCCCACGGACCCGACATCGCGAAGCGTCAACGTGTCGTCCACCCGCATGTGCCACTCGACGAATCCGCCGAGGACCCATGCCTTCTCGCGGGGGTCGTAGCGTTCGAGCAAGAGCAGCTCGTCGCGCTGCTGGGCTGTCCGCAGGCTGCCGCTCCGAGTTCGACCGTCGGGATGCGCCAGGCTGACCTTCATCGCCGCCTGCAGCGGCTTGAGGTCTTCCGGCTCGGCGGAACGTATCCGAAAGGCGAGCTCGTCCACGCGGCCGCATCCACTGCCCGGGTATTTCGACCCAGGTGGAGAATAGGGTAGCGATTGCGCTCCAGGTGGGCAAGCTGGCCAATTCGCTCAGCCCCGAACGGCGTCGTTCGCGTACAGCCACTTCAAGAAGATGAGCTGGCCGACCTGCCTGGCGGTGAAGCCGGACGACTCGAGCGCGTAGCGCCACTTGTACAGAGTCAAGCGGCGGACATCCTCTGACGTGAGCGGGTGTCGAGTGGCGGCCCGAGGCGCCGGGCGCGATTGACCAATTGAGCGGCGTGGGACCGGACGATGATCTGTCATAGGCTGGTCTCCCTGAACGCAAGGGGCGACGGCCGGGACGGGGGCACGCACTTCTGAAACCTGCCCCGACCGCCGCCGCTTGTCCATCCTCCTGACACGGGGGGTCTTTTTGGCACACCCCCGAGGGCTGGCCAAGCCGCGCGACTGCCAGACTGCCTCCCCACGGCCTGGTCGCGGCACACGCGAGACTCCTCACCCCCCTGTCTCACGCGACAGCGGCCGCACCGCGAACGAGCCAAAGCTCGGCGTTGACCTGGGCACGCCAGCGACGGCTAGGCGGAAACGGCTCAGCCGAGACGGCACGGCATGAATGACGTGCCTGCTGGCTCCCTTGAGGCTGCTATCTTACGTCTGGGAGCGTTACAACGACGTCTCGGGGCCTGGCGATTCTGTCACGAAAACATAACGAGTGGGCAGTGAGCAGTGGGCAGTGAGCAGTGCACGCACTTGGCCGCTGCCTACTGCCCACTGGCTACTGGCTACTGGCTACTGGCTGGTGGCCGGCTCGGTTTCGGGCAGCTTGTTAAGGGTGTAGCCGATGCCCGGGCGAGTGGTGACGAAGCGCGGATTGCTGGGGTCGAGCTCGATCTTACCGCGCAAACGGGCAATGTTGACTCGCAGCAGGTGGGCCTCATCCTTGTATTCGGGCCCCCAGACCTTGGTCAGCAGGTCAGCCTGGGTGACCACGCGGCCGGCATTGCGCGCCAAGAAACTCACTATCCTGAACTCCGTAGGCGTCAGATTGACCTGCTGGCCGCTGACGCGCGCGACTTGTTGCGCGAAGTCCACCTCCAGCTCGCCGGTCTGGAAGACCGGCTGGCCTTGGTCAGGGCTGGAGAATTGGGCGCGGCGGAGCGCAGCCCGCACGCGCGCCAGCAGCTCCATTGAGCCAAACGGCTTGGTCAGATAGTCGTCCGCACCGGCGTCCAGGCCCGATACCTTGTCCTCCTCTGCCTCGCGAGCAGTCAGGATGATGATCGGCACGGTCGAGAACTCGCGCACCCGGCGACAGACGTCGCGGCCGTCCATGCCAGGCATCATGATGTCCAGCAGCAGCAGGTCTAGCTCCTCGGCCTCGGCCATTTTGAGCGCGTTGTGGCCGTCCATGGCGGTCAGCACGCGGTAGCCGTTCAGCTCCAAGTTGCGCTGGACCAGCTTGAGCAGGCGCGGATCGTCATCCGCTACCAGCACCGAAGTCTTGCGGGTCGTATTCATCGATCCTCCATCTCGTTCAAGCCGTCAGCTGTCAGCCTTCAGCTATCAGCTATCGCCTGCACGTGCTGACGGCTGACTGCTGACCGCTGATCGCTCGTAAAGTGGCAGCGTGAAGAAGAAGGTGCTGCCCTTGCCCAGCCGACTCTCTGCCCAGATCTTGCCTCCGTGTGCCTCGACCAGGCGCTGGCAGATGGCCAGGCCGAGGCCAGTCCCTCCCACTCGCTTCGAGATCTCGCCCTCCACTCGGTGAAAGCGGTCGAAGACTCGGTTCAGGTCACGGGTTGGGATGCCCACCCCCTGGTCGGTCACGCTCACGACCAGCGTGTCGCCCTGGATCTGCCCCCCGACCACGATCTCGCCGCCGTCGGGCGAGTACTTGACCGCATTCTCCAGGAGGTTCGTGGCGACCTGCGCGATGCGGCGCGGGTCAGCCTCCACGAGCTGATCACAGCTCCAGGCCATCATGATCCGGTGTCGGTCGGTCAGGCGTTGGACCCGCTGGGCACAGGATTCGACGACCTCGGCCATCTGGATCGGCTCGCGGTCCATCTTCAGAACGCCCGCCTCCAGGCGCGACATGTCGAGCAGGTTTCGGATCATCTCGTCCAGTCGATCGCTCTCACTGTCGATGGTCTCCAGGAACTCGCGGGTCTCGGCGCGACTGAGCACCCTGTCGTGCTCGAGCAGCGTGGTCGCGTAGCCCTTGATCGAGCTGAGGGGGGTGCGCAGCTCGTGGGAGACGGTTGAGAGCAGCTCGGTCTTGAGCCGATCGATCTTCTTGAGTGCAGCGACTTCGCGGGCGTGCTCCGCGAGCTGGAGGTTGTTGATTGCTAGCGCGACGTGGTTGGCCAGGACCACGACGATCCGCTCGTCCGCGTCGCTGAAGGGACGTTCGGCCCGCTCCAACTCGACCACGCCAATCGCGCCATCCTTGAGCGGCAGCGGGATAGCCATCAGCGCCGGAGGAGGCACGATGTGCACCGAGCGCTCAGGAGAGCGGCCGTCCGCCGGCTGCTCGTCAATTAGCATCGAGTCGCCCGGCCCGCTTCGTGCGGGATGCCCGGACCGAAAGGCCAGACTGGCCAGCGACGAGGGCAGCAGCCCTGGCGGCCGGCTGGCCCGGGGCACGGTGCTGCCGCGCAGTCCGTTTCCTCCGGTCGGCGCCCGGACCCGCTCGTCCGTCACTACCGGCCGAAGGACCGGCGAGTTTGCCTCGCACAGCAGGACCGAGGCCCGATCGTAGCCGATCCGCTCGCGGATGATTTCGAGTAGGCGCTGACCGATCTCTTCCGGAGTGACCACGGTGTTGGCCGCGTTCGCGATCTCGTACAGCGCCTTGGTCTCTTCGAGCTGGCTGCGGACCTCGCCGTACAGACGCGCGCTCTCGAGCGCAACCACGGCCTGGGCGGCCAACAGCTCGGCCTTGGCGAGATCTCGGCCCTGGAAGGCCTCGGGGTGGCGCGAGCTACCAAATATGATTGCGCCGATGGTCTCGCGGTGGCGGACGAGTGGCACGGCCAGCAGGCATTGCTGGCGCAGCATGACGGTGAGGCGCGGGTTGCTCTGCCGGGCCGTGGCGGCATGCTGGACGATCTCGGGCGCCTGCGTGCGCACGACTCTGGCGGTGAGGGAGATCGGATCATTCAGCGACAGTCGCCTGTCTTGTAAGATGTCGCGGCGGACGCCGGCCGACTCAACCAGGCGCAGCTCACCAGCCTCCTGGTCGACCAGCCACACCACGGCCGAGTCAGCGCGCAGGGCGGCACGACCCTGGCGGCAGACTAAATCCATGACGCGCTCCATCTCCAGGCTAGCCTGGAGGTTGAGCGCCAGTCCCAGGTCTCGCAGGCGCTCTTCAGCGTAGCCGGCCGTCTCCAGGCGCCGCAGCAGCCAGCCGTTCTCGGCAAGACTGAGGATCAAGCGGATTACCAGCAGCACAGACAGACCGAGCGTCCCGACGAACAGCTCCGTCTTGGGAGCGTTTTCGGACAGGAGCTGCGCGGCGAGCGCCAAGCACACCAGGCCCCCGGCCGCCGTGGCTGGTACCAGCCGGAGTCGGCTGTCGTCGCGGGCGTCTCCCTCGGGCGGGCTGTGAGCCAGCTCGGCGTCGGGCGCGAGGGCCACGACCAGCCCGCCCAGTGCGACTCCGGCGAGCCCGACGGTCCAGAAAGGCTGGCCCAGCCCGAGCTGCCAGCCCGGCAGGTGGAGCAGTCGCCCGGCGTGGAGGGCGGCACCGGCCGCGACAGCCAGCGTCCCCCATGCCAGCAGTCCCTGGGGTGACGCTGGGCGCGCCAACGCCGTTCGTCTGGTGACCCAGACCATGGCGTAGGCTGTGGCGACGTACGCGGACAGGTACAGCAGACCGCCCGGCGTGAGCGACTCTTCGCGCGGACCCAGGACGTCGGTGTGAATCGTGATCAGCAGGCCCATGACGGGCGGCGCCAGGCTCAGGATCGCGACGTCGAGCAGGAGCTTCGCCCGCCGCGGGTTCACCCGCTCGCCATCCAGGCGGGCTAGCGCAGCGACCAGGAAGAACACGACGGCCGCCACGAAGCCAGCGTCATCGCGGCCGAACGCCGCTGGCCCGGCTGCCGGGTCGAAGCTCTGGTAGCCGCGTGCCAGCATGCCGACCAGGATCAAGGCCGCCGCCGCGCCGGCCAGCAGCCAGGTGAGGCGAGTTCGCGCGCGCGCTGCGTGCGCGGCGCAGACGCCGGCCATGGCCGCGCCGAGCGCGACCACCAGGCAGGCGCCCCAGGCGATCGGCCGAAGGCCTGGCAAGAGCGCCAGGAGCGCTTCCAGCCCCAGCACGACGGCGATGGCGACGCCAACGACCAGGCCGGCCCTTGGCTGCGCCGAGGCTCGCCCGGCCGCCAGGCGGTCCGCGGCAATCGCCTGGACCGGAAGATGGGCGGACTCGCGCGCCAAGCGTGCCGGCGGGCTACCCTTGGCGCGGAGATCGGCGATGCCCGTTGGGACGAGTGGGCGAACGCGCCCGGCGACGCCACGGCGGCCGCGCCGCGCCGGGGCGTGCGCCACGCTCACGACGTGCACCTGCGAGGCCAGCGTCCCCCCAGATCGAACAGCACGTGCCATGGTACGGCCGAAGGCCGACAACAGGCAAGAGGTTTGGCCCGCCATTTCGGGCGCTTTTCGGGAACGGTCGGGGGTCTGGGCCCGAGGCCAGCGGCCAGGCTTCAGGGAATTGGAGCACTCGCCTCTGACTCCCGACCCCTGACCCCTCTAGAAGACGGGAATGATATCCGTCGGGTCGACGTCGGTCACTTCGTGACCACTGATTCCGACCTCGGGCATCGCCGGGAACGCGATCCCGTAGCGTTCGACGACCGCCTTGACCTTGAACATCGCCTGGCGCCAGACCTCACGCTTGACGTCGAGAGTGGCCACCCCTAGTCCAGCCTGGCGAGCGATCGATTCCAGCTCACGATGGGTCGCCAGGAACTCGGGCGGTAACTGCCAGAACTGCTCCGGCGGCTCGTACAGGATCATCGACAGGAAGACGAAGCCGGCTCGAAGCTGCTTGGTGATCATGGCCTTCTCGTCGTCGGACAGGCTGGGGAACGACTTCTCGAGCATGGCCAGGCAGATGGCCATGTGGCGGGCCTCGTCTTTGCCGACGTTGCGCAGGGCGTGCTGGAAGACGGGATGGGTTGCCTGCTTGCTCATCGTGTGAAAGAGCGTTGTCGCCGCGACCTCGCCCATCATGAAACTGGAGAAGAGGACCGACAGCGGGTATTTGTTCAGCGCCTGGCTGTAGCCTTTCCAGTAGCGGGCCCCGTTGTAGTACAGCCAGCGCAGGTTCCTGAGTGCCAGAGCCTCCAGCTCGGTCTCCGGCTCCCAGCCCTCGGTTGGCGTGGCCGACCAGAGTCGGCTCACCGTCCGTTGGCAGACCTCCTCGTGGTTGACCTCGTCGCGCGTGATCGAGAAGAACGCCTTGCGGACCGGGTCCTCCTCATGGTGCTCGTACGAGTGGATCATCGCTTTGGCGAAAACAGGCGGGCCCGAGCCGTCGAAATTCGCCAGCACGGCGTACCAGTACATCACGGCCAGGCGCTGCTCTCGCGTGAAGTCGAGCGGGTCTAGCTCGGCCCAGGGCAGGTCGGCCGGATTCCAGACCTCGCGCTTGGCGCGTTCGTACAAGCCGGCAAGCTTGCCCTCCTGGTCGCCGTGCCACTCCATGGGGTAGATGTTCGGCTGGTCGATCGACGGGACGTCGGCGAGGAGATCCCGAACGAGCTGGCGGATGTTCTCGTGCTGCGTAACCACGATCGGTACCCAACGTAGAGGCGGACCCACGTGTCCGCCCTGGGGCGCGCACACGGTGCGCGCCTACAATCATACTGGCTACTGATTACTGACTACTTCGGTCAGGACCGTTCCCGGTGCGGGCTCAGCCGCCGCGCGCGCGAATTCCACGGCGTCCGTCACCTCGGCCGCGGCGCGAGCTTGTAGCTCGGATTCGCCGGCTTCGTCCAGGAGCCCTTGAGTGCGCAGGTAGCCGGCCAGTCGCGGCAGCGGGTCGCGGGCCCGTTCGGCGGCTAGCTCCTCCGCGGGCCTCGAGTCCGCCACCTGGTTCGTGTGCTGGCCCAGGCGAGCTACACGCGCCTCGACGAGAGTTGGACCCTGGCCGCGCCGGGCTCGCTCGAGAGCTGCGCAAGTGGCCGCGTACACCGCCAGGGCGTCGGCCCCGTCAACCGCCTCAGCCGGTATGCCGTAGCCCGATGCTCGCGCGGCAACGCTCGGGACGGGCGACTGTGATCGGAACGGGACAGTGATCGCGAGGCCGTTGTTCTCGCAAAAGACGACGACCGGCAGCTTGTGGATCGCGGCGTAGCTCACACCCTCGTGAAAGTCGCCCTTGCTGACGGCGCCATCGCCAAAGTAGACGATCGTGACGTCGTCCTCACCCCGCAATTTGCTCGCGAGGGCCACGCCAACGGCGTGCGGGATCTGCGTCGCGACAGAGCCCGAGATGGTCATCAACGCCAGCGCTCGCTTCGCCCAGTGGCCAGGCAGATTCCGGCCCCCCGACGACGGACTGTCGGCCCGCCTGAAGTGATCCAGCATCAACTCACGGGCCGTCATCCCGCGAGCGTAGGCCGCAGCGAGGCTCCGATAGAACAGAAATACTTTGTCGCGCGGACGCAGCGCCCAGATGCTGGCCGCCTGGGCCGCCTCATGCCCGTCGCTCGGGATCGCCACGTCAAAAGCGCCTTGCGTCGCGAGCCCCAAACATTGCTTGCTGAGCAGGCGCGAGACGAGCATCGCGTAGTACAGGTCAGTGGCGGACCGATCGGACAATCCAAGCTGCCGATGCGGGGCCGATGATGGCCTCTGCGCGACGCGGCTGGCGGCAGGGGCGGAGGTCGAGCTGGTCTGAATCGTGCGGAGGTCTGGTCCTTCAACTGGCGGCCGCTCGATCAAGCTTTTCATCGGCTCTCCATCCCAAAACGGAGACACTGCAGGCCCGATGCCAAGCGTAAGAGATTGGCATCAGGCATGGCATATTTGGCAATTCTAAAGTTAGAATTCCGAGATTCGTCGGAAGAGTAGGCGGCGATGGTGAAAGATCTTCGCCAACTAGCGCCCGTCCGACCGCGCGCGCCGAAGGGTCGTCGGCCGTATGAGCCGGACCCGCTGGATCAACGTATTCTGGCCATGCTTCGCGACGATGGTCGGGCCCCGCTGGCCGCCATCGCGCGGGCCCTGCACTTGAGCCATCCAGCGGTCCATGAACGGCTCCAACGCCTGACCAAGGCGGGCTACATTCTGGGCTACCACGCCGACCTCGATTACGCGAAGCTGGGCCTGGGCTTGACGGCTTACGTCGGCGTGCAGATCCAACAGGCTGAGGCGACACGCTCTCGGATGGCCGAGGCCTTACGCCAGATGCCGGAGGTTGAGACGATGGCCTGGCTGACCGGCGACTTCGACGTCTTACTACGGGTCCACACGAGGGACCCGGCCCACCTCCAGGACGTCATCTTCCGCATCATCAATGCGGGCGATGGCCGCGTGCGAAGTCGGACGATGGTCGTAATGTCAGTCCCGTTCAGAAAGCCAGGCCCAGCCTTCGAGGCCATCCCGGACGCAGGCCCAACGGCCTGATTCGAACGCCCGCGGTTCCAGCCGCAAGGAGCTCAACATGGGAATGGTGGACACGCATTGTCACGCTTCGCCCGTCTGGTACGAGCCGGTCGAGAGCTTGCTTCACCAGATGGACCGCAATGATGTCGAGCGGGCCGTCCTGATCCAGATCAGAGGCCAGACCAACAATCGGTACCAATTCGAGTGCGTCGAGCGTTACCCTGACCGCTTGGTCTCGGTGGTCGTCGTGGGTTCGGACGGGCCAGATGCGCCCCAGGAATTGGAACGGCTGGCCGAGCGAGGCGCGCGCGGAGTTCGCCTCTGGGCCGACACGCGCTCGCCGGGCGACGATTCGCTCGCCATCTGGAGAAAGGCGGCCGAGCTGGGCCTGCCGGTCAGCTGTGGGGGCACGAGTCGAGAATTCGCCTCAACCGAGTTCGCGGAGCTGGTCGAGGCGCTCCCAAACCTGACGCTGATCGTGGAGCATCTAGGCTCGGTCGGCACACCCGATGGTGAGGTGGCGCCGTACGAAGTCCGTCAGAGAGTGTTCTCGCTGGCTCGTTATCCGAACGTTTTCATCAAGGTCCACGGTCTGGGCGAGTTCGCCAAGCGGGCGATGCCCGTCACGGAGCCTTTTCCGTTTGAGACGCCGATACCGCCGCTACTCGAGCTGGCGTACGAAGCGTTTGGACCGAAGCGGATGATGTGGGGCAGCGACTACCCACCTGTCAGCCGGCGTGAGGGCTATCGAAACGCGCTGCGCTTGACCATGGATCAGCTCGCCACAAAGAGCCAGGCCGACCGCGATCTGATCTTCGGCGGCGTCGCCTCCGCGGTCTTTCGGTTGCCTTAGCGAGAGCCGGGCGCGGCAGTCGCAACGTGTGAGAGGGAGTGGATGATGGACGACGCTCAACTGGTCCAGCGGTGCATCGAGCTGGCGCGAGCAGCGGCGCAGCGCGGAAACGCGCCGTTCGGGTCTCTGATCGTCCGGGAGGGCAGGGTGGTGGCCGAGGGTGAGAACAGCGTCAACACGGACCTCGACCCGACCGCTCACGCTGAGGTCGTTGCCATCCGCAACGCATGTCGAGCCATCGGGCGCCTGGACCTGTCGGGCTGTTCTTTGTACACCAGCTGTGAGCCCTGCTGGATCTGCTCGACTGCGATCCGCGAGACACACATCTCGCGGGTGGTCTTCGCCGCGCCAGGCCCGACGATTGGTGGCTATTCGTCCCCTCACCCGATCCTGCGCGAGGAGGGGATCGCGCGCTTCGGCCCGCCGCCAGTCGTGGTTGCCGGGGTGCTCGCCGATCGCTCGGAGGCATTGTTCGCAGAGGTCGGCTGGCCACGGACCAGTGCCGGGCTCCCGGCTGATTGAAGCCGTTAACTTCCCGCGAGAGCGCGGAGCGGGATGGCGACCCAGTCCGGGCGGTTGTCCAGCTCGTACTCAAGCTCGTAGACCGCCTTCTCCAGCTCGAGGGCGGCCAGCACGCTTCGGACCCCAGCGCGCGAGCGCGGCAGGAAGGTCGCGCCGGCCGACCGGGCCTTCCCAAGATAGGCGTCGAGGAAGGCGCGGCGGGCCCGGCGCTCCCATGTGCGCAGGCGCGAACCGAAAGCAGCCCGCGGCGAGGAACCAGTAGAGAGTGGCCGTTCTCGGGCCGCGACGGCGGCCGCGTAGCTAAGGGAGCGCAGCATTCCCGCCACATCCTTGAGCGGTGTGTGGCGGGCGCGCCGCTCGGCGATCGGGCGGAGCGGCTCGCCCTCAAAGTCGATGACGACCCAGCTGTCGGCCGTCTTGAGGACCTGGCCAAGGTGATAGTCGCCGTGGTGGCGGGTTTTAGTCAATGTTCCGTCCGCCAGCCACATCAGCCCGTCGACCGTGTCCCGCAAGTGCGGCAAGGTCGGGATCATGTCCAGGCCGCGCATCGCTTCGGGATGCGCGGCGAAATGCTGGTCGAGTCGGATGAACATTCGCTTCACGCGGCCCGCTATGGCGCGCTCCCATTCCAAAACGTCCTCTCGCGTGATCGGCGTCGGCGCGAAATCCGCCACGTGCGGTGCCGAGGCGAACGCGAGGTGAAGGTCTGCCGTGACATGTCCTAGATCCGTGGTGCTGGCCAGATAGCCGCTAGCCAGCCCGGCGGTCGCTTCCTCTCCAGACGACAAGCGCTCCAACTCGCGCAGCGTATGGCTCCATCCGTCGCCTTCATTGGCGACGAAGTCCTGGAGCACGCCGAGCGCGAGGCGGCCGCCATCCGGAGCTCGGTACTCGATGACGCCGGCGAGCTCGGGGACGTGCGCGAAGTCGGTGTGGTTAGTAAGAAACGCCAGCACCTCGAGCTCGGGATTCGGCCCCTCCTGCAGCCGCCGAAACGCTTTGAGGATGAACTTCTGATCGAAGAACACCGAGGAGTTACTCTGCTCGGCGGTCGAGAATCGAACGCTCACAGACCGGTGGTGGGCGGCGAATCCCGCCAGTCGAGAGCGCGGACGGAAGAGGATTTGGCCGCCCAGCTCGGTCGTCAGCTCAGGGCCGCGAGCGAGCGTCGCCAGCATGGAGCGGCAGAAGCCAGGATCGGTCAACGCGTCGACGACGACCGACTCGCCGGTCCGGGCGATGGCGGCGCCGCCAGCTGCCCGGTCGCCCGCGGCCGCCAGCAGCGGGACGAAGTACCGTTCGTGATCGCCGTCGACATAGACGACGTCGATCATCGCCAGCAGCGCAGCCTCGACGTCGTCGAGACTCGCGTGGTCGGCGATGGCGGTCGATGCGATCGGGCGGCCCTTCCCGCCGAACCAGCGCTGTCCGGCCAGGAAATCGGGCAGGCTGGCGCAGACCCGGGGCAGCTCGTCAAGGAGCGTTCCGGTCGCCGTCACGATGCTGCTCCGCGCGACCTCCAAGGGCGAGTGAGGATACAAGAAGGCCTGGGAGAAGGCTCACCTAGCGAGTGCTTCAGACTCCGGCCGCTCCAGACGAAACCAGTAGAAGGTGTGCGGGCCGAGCGTTAAGAAATACGGTAGCTCGCCGATGGGCGGGAAGCGCGTCTCGCCGAACAGCTCGATCGGAACCCACCCGCGGTACTGGCTCAGGTCGAGCTCGACTGGCTGACTGAAGCGCGACAAGTTGTTGACGATCAGCAGGGTCTCGTCGCCATATCGCCTGATGTAGGCCAGGACACGGGCGTTGGCCGGGGCGAGGAACTCGATGCAGCCGCGGCCAAAGGCGTGATAACGCTTGCGAATGTGGATCAGACGGCGGACCCAATGGAGCAGGGAGGTAGGAGTTCGCAGCTGCGCTTCGACGTTTATAGCCTGGTAGCCGTAGACGGGGTCGACGATGAGCGGGCTGTACAAGCGCGCCGCATCAGCGCGCGAGAAGCCAGCGTTGCGGTCCAGACTCCACTGCATCGGGGTGCGGACGCCGTTGCGATCGCCCAGGAAGATGTTGTCCCCCATCCCGATTTCGTCGCCGTAATACAGGACCGGTGTGCCCGGCATGGACAGCAGCAGGCCGTGCATGAGCTCGAGCTGACGGCGTCCGTTTTCCATCAGTGGGGCCAACCGTCGGCGAATACCAAGGTTGAGGCGCATCAGTCGGTCTTTGGCGTACTCGTCGTACATGTAGTCCCGCTCTTCGTCGGTGACCATCTCGAGGGTCAGCTCGTCGTGGTTGCGCAGGAAGATGGCCCACTGGCAGCGGGGCGGAAGGTCCGGCGTCTGGGCAAGGATCTCAGTAATGGGCCGGCGCTCCTCGCGACGGATCGCCATGAAGATGCGTGGCATGAGCGGGAAGTGGAACGCCATATGACACTCGTCGTCGTCGCCAAAATAGGCGAGCACGTCAGCCGGCCATTGATTGGCCTCGGCAAGCAGGATCCGACCGTGGTACGAGCTGTCGACGGCTGCCCGGATCTCCTTCAGGTAGGCATGCGTCTCGGGTAGGTTCTCGCAGATAGTGCTCTCGCGCTCGAAGAGGTAGGGGATCGCGTCCAGTCTCAGCCCATCGATGCCCCGATCGAGCCAGAATCGGATGATGTCGAGCAAGGCCCGTCGGACGTCAGGATTTTCGAAGTTCAGGTCCGGCTGGTGGCTGAAGAAGCGGTGCCAGTAGTACTGGCCTGCTTCGTGGTCCCAGGTCCAATTCGAGCGCTCGGTGTCGGTGAAAATGATTCTGGCATCCGCGTACCGCGTGTCGTCGTCCCCCCAGACGTAGTAGTCGCGGTACGGCGAGTCGCGACTGGACCGCGCCGACTGGAACCAGGGGTGCTCGTCGGAGGTGTGGTTCATGGCCAGCTCGGTGATCACGCGCAGGCCACGTCGATGCGCCTCCACGATGAAGTCCTCGAAGTCGACCAGGTTGCCGTACGCGGGATGGACGTCCTGGTAGTTGGAGATGTCGTACCCGTCGTCCTTGAGCGGTGACGGGAAGAAAGGCAACAGCCAGATGCAGTCGACGCCAAGATCCTTGAGATAGTCGAGCTTCTCGATCAAACCCCGGAAGTCGCCGACGCCGTCGGCGTTGCTGTCGCAGAACGCCTTGACGTGCAGTTCGTAGATCAGCGCGTCCTTGTACCAGAGGTCGTCGGCTTCGACTTGCGAACGTGGCTGGATCGACATTATTTCGTCACCGCTGGAGCACCACTTGCTGCGCCACGCTGGTCAGGGCATGCCCCGCCCTACGGTGCCGGGTTCACCCGAAGGATGTGGGCCGGCCAGACCTGGGGGTCCAGGCGGACCCAGTTGTGGCGGCCGCGCCAGGAGTAACGGGCACCGCTCAGCAAATCGTGGACCTCGTACGGCTCGTCGTCGGCGATGCCCAACTCAGCGGCCGGCAGGTGGACCCACGAGTCGTGTGGCCCGAACGGGTCCAGGTTGAGCGCCACCAAGATGACGTTGTCCAGGTCTGGCGTGGCTTTGCCGTAAAAGAGAATGTGTGGATCGTCGGAGTCGTAGAAGCGCAGATTCGTGTACAGCTGGAGGGCAGGGTTCTCGCGGCGGATGCGGTTGACCGTCGCCACGATGTCGACGATGTTGCCCGCGCGGTCCCAGTCCCAGACCTTGTGCTGGTACATCTCCGAGTCGGCATAGACCTCGGTACCTGGCCGAGCCCGCGCCTCGCACAGCTCGAAGCCGTTGTAGATGCCGTAGACCGACGAGCAGGTCGCCGCCAGGATCAGCCGCATGATGAAGGCCGGACGACCGCCCGTCTGAAGGACGTCGGTCAGGATGTCCGGGGTGTTGGTGAAGAGGTTGCCGCGCAGGTACTCGGCAACTGGCGGGCTGGTGATCTCGGTCAAGTACTCGGCCAGCTCGAGCTTCTCGTTTCGCCACGTAAAGTACGTGTATGACTGGGTAAACCCCAGCTTGGCCAACGCCTTCATGACCTTAGGGCGAGTGAACGCTTCGGACAGGAAGATCACGTCCGGGTGCTCGCGCTGGACCTGCCGGATCAGCCAGGCCCAGAAGTCGAACGGCTTGGTGTGAGGATTGTCGACCCGGAAGATCCGGACCCCGCGAGCCACCCAGAAGTCGATCACCCCCTTTAGCTCGCGCCACAGGCTGCGCCACTCCGGGTTGGAGAAGTTGAGCGGATAGATGTCCTCGTACTTCTTGGGCGGGTTCTCGGCGAACTTGATGCTGCCGTCCTGGCGCCGGTAGAACCAGTGCGGGTGCTCCCTGACCCACGGGTGGTCCGGGGAGACCTGGAGCGCGAAGTCCAGCGCTAGCTCCAAGCCATGGGCGCGGACGGCCTGCTGGAAGTGGTCGAAATGTTCGAGCGTTCCCAGGCTCGGCTCGACTGCCGTGTGGCCACCGGCTCGGCTGCCGATGGCGTACGGGCTGCCGGGGTCATTGGGACGGGCCGCCAGGCTGTTGTTGGGACCCTTGCGATTCGTGGCCCCGATCGGGTGAATCGGGGTGAGGTAGAGCACGTCGAAGCCCATCGCCTGGATCGCCGGAAGCCGCCTCTCGGCATCGCGGAACGTCCCGCTCCTTCCCGCCTCGGTGCCCTGCGAGCGCGGGAAGATCTCGTACCAGGCCGCGAAGCGGGCCCTCGGGCGGTCGACGATTACTTCGAGCTGCCGATCGTAACGCACGACGAGAGCCGAGTCGCGATGGCGCGAGGCCAGCTCGACCAGGGCTGGGTCCGCGGCCGCCTTGAGCGCCCCAGCCTGATCGCGGGGCCTCCGCAACACGTGAGCCGCGTCGAGCAGGGCGACTCGCTCAGGGCCGTGGGCGCGCTCGGCCGCCTCGCACAGCAGGCGGGCCCCGTCTAGCAGGTCGGCCGCCAGGTCCTGGCCGGCGGCTGCCTTCTTTTCAGTGTCGGTAACCCAGGACCGGTACATGTCCGGCATCGCTTCGATCGTGTACAGGTAGCGACCGATCTCGTCCAGCGCGAAGGCGGCCCGCCAGCGGTCGTTGTCGACGTGGGACATCGGTGTCTCACGCCAGTCGGCCGCCGCGGGCCCACGGTACTTCAAGTGGGCCATGATCGCGTCATGGCCCTCCGTGAAGATGTCGGCCTCCACCACGAGCTGGTCACCCACGACGCGTTTGACCGGGTGGCGGCCGCCGTCTAGCTCGGGCCAGACATTCTCGATGAGGACCGTTCGGAAACCGAATGGCCCGCGCCGCACCAGCTCCTCAGCGCCAGTCGGTGCCTCGAGCCGAATGGCTCGCTTACCGTCCCTCGTGGAGGGTCGGGCTCGGATAGCCATATGAATAGGTTACACCGCTAGGGGCAGATCTTCACTCCGGACTTCCCCCAGCGGACCGGGGCCCATCTGGTAAAGGCTGGGCACACGGGCCGCCACCTCGTGGAGGAGGTCAAACCCGGTGCGTCCTGTTCGCCAGCTCGTGGCCTTTCGCAAGGCGCTCGCATAATCGCTAATCAGGTCCACCCGATGGAGGAGCTCAGCTTGCCGCAGAGCCCATAGGCCATTGGCGATCGCGTAGCGCGGCTCGATGCGGTCGAGGTCATCGAAGAACCAGGCGCAGCTGGCAAACATCAGATGACGGTGGTGCTGCGACTGGAGGAGCGCGAACACCTGGCGACGGCCGACGTCAGCTCGGAGAGTGTGACGCTCCCAGAATCGGTCGCCCGCCTCGACGCCAAGTAGCACCCTAATGTACTCCTCCTCGGCGACCCAGGGATCGCGCAGCCACGCTGCGCTCGTCGCTTCGTACAACGCGTCGAGTCTGGCCGCCAGATCGACCAACGCCTGCCGAAGATGGGATTTCCATGTCCCGTCGCCCTCGCAGCACGCGCAGTCCCCGCTCCAGCGGTCGACGCCGTGATGGCAGCTCCAGGATGTCCGGCCTGACAACGTTACCTCTCGTCGCGGCGGGTTGGCATCCAGGTAGCGGCCGAGGCCGGTAATCTGGAAACCCTGATCGGGCGCACTGACCGTGAGAAGCTGCGAAAGGAACTTGTCGCGGTTTGGCTGGTGATGTCCGTACAGCTCGCCGTCCGAGGCGACCAGGATGAGCTGCGACTCCCCGCTGGCCTCCTTGTCCGGCTGCAAGTAGCCGGGCAGGGCGTGGTGACCGAAGGTGTCGGCGTCCGTTGTCGCCCGGTAATCAAAGGACACTTTGCCGGACAGCTCGGCGTGGAAGAAGAAGGCGACGATCCGCCGACCGTCGGCCAGGCGGACCCAATGCGGCTCGGAGGCATCGACCGCCTCGATCGCCTGCCAGGGCGCCAGCACGGTGAAGCGTACGCCGTAATCCGCCAGAACTCCAAGCGTAGCCTCGTCGGCGGCCGTTTCCGCCAGCCACATGCCCTCCGCCTGGCGGCCGAAGCGGTGGGCGAAGTCGGCCAACCCCCAGACGACCTGGATGCGTTTCTCGCGGTCCGTCGCAAGCGGCATGATGGCATGCCCGTACACCTGCGCCAGGCCGTTGCCGTGGCCATCTCGACGGTGCGCCGCGCGCTCGTCGGCGATGATGGTCTGATACGTATCAGGATCCCAGCGCTCGAGCCAGGAGGCGAGAGTTGGGCCCAGGTCGAAGCTCATCCGCCCGAAATTGCCCAGCTTCGCATTGGGCCGGTAGCAGTCGGCCGCGATCTTCTCGTTGAAGTCGTGGGACGGCTCGGCACCGGGCTCACGCGGCACCCGGCCCGTGAAGGGATCCTCGCGCGGCGGCTGATAGAAGTGGCCGTGCACGCATAGAAAGCTGTGACCGTCGATGGTCATCCGTTGCACCTCGCGTCGTCGAAAGATGCTTAGCAGGATTCGGGCCGGAGCGGCCTGACGTTATGACCTCATCTATTAGTCTTAACGCCCGGCCACCACCAAAGGGTCCAACTACAGATGCGAGCCCTTTGCCCGCCCTTAATTATCGCTTTTGGGAGCCCCGGGAGCATAGGGTAGCAGGAAAGGCGCGAAAATGAAATAGGCGCTCGCGCGCGTGTCGCGGCTGTGAGTCCACTGAAGTCAGGTCTCCGGCGATCCTGTCAAGGCGCGATCTTACCGCGCCGTCCAGTCGCGATAGTCGACGTCGGCAAACACCTTGTCACGCTCATACAGCTCGGCCGCGAGCTGGCCCACTGATTCGTCCGCGGGGCCCGCTTCGACGAGGGCGGCCAGGCGTTCGAAGCGCTCGTGATGGTCGTTGAACCGCTCGATCGCGTATTCGCCGGCTTGGCCGGTTGTGATCAGGAACGGCCAGTCGCTCGACTGGAGCAGCAGCAGCTCACGCGCGGCCTGCTTCAGCACCTCCAGAGTCGGTCCGCTGGCAGTCGAGTCGCGGGCAACCAGGCGCTCCATGCGCGTCTCGGCCTCGTGAATGAGCGGCCACATCCAGTCCGTGTCGACATTTTCCCACGTGAAGTGGTTGCCGCCCATGCCCCAGGAACTCTCCGGCAGGGCGACGACATTCTCGGGCGGATGCCTTTCGAGGTAGCCGGAGGCGGTGGACAGCTCAACGCTCTGGCTCGCGGCCAGGCGCCTCAGCACCTCACCCAGCCAGCGGACGCCCTCAAACCACCAGTGGCCAAACAGCTCGGTGTCGTAGACGGCCGCGACGATGCCGTACCGGCCGGTCCTGGCGTGATAGTCGCCGATAAGCTCCTCGACCAGCTCAGCGAAGTGGTCCGCCTGCAAGCCGATCTTCCCCTCAGCCCAGTCCGGGTGGTAGTAGTCCTTGTCGCCCAGGTCGACTCGCGGGCCGGTTACCCGCCAGTACTGCAGCCCAGACACGCCATCCTTCTTGTGAAACTCGCGGTAGTCGAAGTCCCCTGGGTAGCCGTGCTCGGCCGACCAGACCTGGAGCCCGGTGCGGTTGTTGCGGCCCATTACCGCCACGTCCGCGCGGGCAACGTTGTAGGCTTCGAAGGTGCTGCGCTCCGAGACCGGGATGCTCTCGCTGACCGGCACGACGTAGCGGCGGGGGATGTCGCCGTATGGGCCGATGACCTCCTCCATCGCTTTGCCGACCGGCCGACCTCCCTCCACGGTGTGCGTCTCGGCGAAGAAGAGCCGCAGCCCCGCCTGGGCCAGGAAATCCTCGAGACCAGGCCGGATGGCGGCCCCCTCATGGTAGGCGGGACGGTATGCGCACTCGGGCAGCCAGACCGCCCTGGGTGCGCGGCCGAAGTGGCGGCGGTACGTGCGGACGCCGGTCTGGAGTTGGGCCGAAATCGACGAGTCGCGGGACAGCAGGGGCAGGTAACCGTGGGTCGCGGCCGATGTCAGGACCTCGAGATGTCCGCTTTCCTGGAGCTGGCGAGCGGCGCCCATCAGGGAGCGTTGGAATCGGTCGGTGAAGGTCGCCAGCACGTGGCGGTAGAAACTCTCGTACCAGCTCGCCAGATACGCCGCGTGGCGATCGCCAAGCTTCTCGAAGCGTCCGACGTCGCGCCCCGCACGCTCGGCCCGGTCACGCGTGTACCACGCGAAGTGCTCGACGACGAGCGGATCGGCCAATTGCTCGGCCAGGACCGGCGTGATGCCGAGCGTGAGCCGAGCTGGAACGCCACTCTCGGCCAGGTCGGCGAGCACCTCGAGGAGCGGGACGTAGGTCTCGGCGGCGGCCTCGTGGATCCACTCCTCGCCGTGCGGCCAGCGCCCGGCCTGGCGGCAGTAGGGCAAGTGGCTGTGCAAAACGAAGGTAAAAGCGCCCAGTTTCACAAGTGGCCTCGCGCCATACCGGATGACGGCTAGTGTACCCAGTTCGTGCCTGCAGGAAGCGTGCCCGGACCTAGTCTCGCGCCAGCCGCTCGCGGACGAGGGGCTCTGCCATCAGCAGCGCGAGGGCACTCTGACCCTCGTTGATTCGACCATCGCGAGCCCGCGTGAACGCCTCTTCGGGGTCCAGCAGGACAACTTCCATGAGCTCGGTCGGCTCCCGATCGGTCGCGCCCAGCTCCACATCCAGCGCTAGGAAGGCATGGGCCTGGTGGGAGGCGTGTCCGGGCGAGGGATAGAACGAGCCCAGGAAGATCAGTTCGCCACAGCTACCGCCCACCTCCTCGGCAAGCTCGCGGCGGGCGGTCGCTTCGATAGACTCGCCGTCCGGCGAGCCGGCCGGAACCTCCCACGCCCAGTCACGGGCGGGGTGGCGGTACTGGCGGATGAGCACGACCTGACGATCCTTTGTCAGCGGTACCACGAACACCGCTGCAGGCGCCTCGAGATACGTGTAGGTGATCTCGTCGCCAGTGTGCAGTTTGAGCCGGTCCTCCCGCACATCCCGCCATGGGCTGCGCCGCAGATATGCGGTGTCGAGGACCGTCCAGGGCTCGGGCTGATCGTTCAACGTTCAACCTCGACGTTCAACGATCGGGACCCACGTTGAACACTGAACGCCCAACGTTGAACCTCAGTTCGCGGCCAATCGGCGGAGCACCATGGGGAGGATCCCGCCCTGGCGGTAGTACTCCCACTCGATCGGCGCGTCGATCCGCACCCGCGTCTCAAAGCTCAAGGCGGACCCATCGCTCCGCCTGGCCTGGACGGTCAGTTTCTGGCCAGGCTTGAGGCCGTCGGCGATTCCGCGAATGGTGTACGTCTCCGTCCCGTCCAGGCCGAGCGAGGCCCGCCCCTCGCCCTCCTGGAACTGGAGTGGCAGGACGCCCATCATCACCGTGCCGTCTTGCTGATAGCGCTGCGAGACGTCGTAGATCGTGTCGACCTCTCCACTCGGCAGGTAGACCGTCCAGCTCCCCTCCCGATCCGGCGCCAGCTCGTTGCGCAGGCGGATGTTTCCAAATGTCCCGCGCACCATCACTTCGTGGTTGCCGCGGCGGGCACCGTAACTGTTGAAGTCGCGCGGCTCGACGCCGTGCTCGATCAGATAGCGGCCCGCGGCGCCGGAGGCCGAGATCGAGCCGGCCGGCGAGATATGGTCGGTCGTGATCGAATCGCCCAGCATCACCAAAACCCGCGCGTCTGCGATGTTGCCGGGCGGCGTCGGCTCGGGCTTGAGGTCTTCGAAGAAGGGTGGCTCGCGGACGTAGGTGGAGCCTGGGTTCCAGGCGTAGAGGTTGCCCGTCGGTATCTCCAGATCTCGCCACTGTTCATCGCCCTCGAAGACGGAGGCGTAGTTCTTGCGGAAGACGTCGGGACTGACCGTGGCGTCCACCGCCTGGCGCACCTCGTCTGGCGAGGGCCAGATGTCACGCAAGTAGATGTCAAGCTGGCTGGCATCCCGACCGATCGGCTCGCGCAAAAGGTCGACGTCGACCGTTCCGGCCAGCGCGTAGGCGACCACCAGGGGCGGCGAGGCCAGGAAGCTGGCCCTCACCTGCGGGTGAATGCGCCCCTCAAAGTTCCTGTTGCCGCTGAGCACCGCCGCAACGACCAGGTTGTTCTCGTCGACCGCCGCGGCAACGGCCGGGATGAGCGGCCCACTGTTGCCGATGCAGGTGGTACAGCCGTAGCCGACGAGCTGGAACCCCAGCGCTTCCAGATACGGCATCAGCCCGGCGTCCCTGAGGTAGTCGGTGACGGCGCGGGACCCAGGAGCGAGGCTGGTCTTGACGTACGGCTTTGCCCTCAAGCCTCGCTCGACGGCTTTCTTGGCGAGCAGGCCGGCCCCAAGCATGACCGATGGATTGGAGGTGTTGGTGCAGCTTGTGATGGCCGCGATGACGACCGAGCCATGCCCGACCTTAGTGGTCTCGGACTCGCTCAGCCGCGTCTCAGCGGGTGGTTCCGACAGATCGGCGGGCACGACCGGCTGGCCCAGCTCCTGCTCCGAGCCACCGGGCTGTTTGGACTGTGCCGGGAGAGCGTCGCTGGCCGGGAACGTGGCGGCCAGGGCGGAATTGACGGCTGCCTCGGCGTGCTCGACGCCGTTGCCGATCCGGCCCTCGAAGGCCGCGCGGAAGGCGCGCCCCACCTCGCTCAGGCCAACGCGGTCCTGCGGACGACGCGGACCGGCCAGGCTCGGCTCGACGCTGGCCAGGTCCAGCTCCAGCAGCTCGTCGAAGATCGGGTCGGCCGTCTCGTCCGTCCGGAACAACCCCTGCTCTTTGGTGTACCGCTCGACCAGGTCGAGCAGCTCGGGTGGCCTACCCGTGACGCGCAGGTAGTTCAGGGTCTCGGCGTCGACCGGGAAGAAGCCGGCCGTGGCGCCATACTCTGGCGACATGTTGCCGATCGTGGCCCGATCCGCCACCGGCAGACGACTGAGGCCCGGCCCACAGTACTCGACGAAGCGCCCGACCACGCCGTGCTTCCGCAGCATTTGCGTCACGGTCAGGACGAGGTCGGTGGCGGTCGCCCCCTCTCGGAGCTGGCCGCTGAACCGCACCCCCACCACCTCGGGCAGCAGCATGTAAAGCGGCTGGCCGAGCATGGCGCCCTCGGCTTCGATGCCACCCACGCCCCAGGCGAGGACGCCCAGGCCGTTGACCATCGTGGTGTGCGAGTCCGCCCCAACCAGCGTGTCTGGAAGCGCCACCATCTCGCCGTCTACCGGTCGCGCCTGAACGACCTTGGCCAAGAACTCCAGGTTGACCTGATGGCAGATCCCAGTTCCTGGCGGTACGACGCTCAGGCCGTCGAAAGCCTGCTGGGCCCAGCGCAGCAGCGCGTAGCGCTCCACGTTGCGCTCGTACTCGCGCCTGACGTTGGCGGTGAACGCCTCAGTGGAGCCGAACAGGTCGATCTGAACTGAATGGTCGATTACCAGGTCGGCCGGCAGCAGCGGGTTGACCTTCGCCGGATCGCGCCCGAGCCGCTGCATAGCGGAGCGCATGGCGGCCAGGTCCACGACGGCCGGTACGCCGGTGTAGTCCTGGAGAAGGACGCGGGCTGGTAGGAAAGGCAGCTCGGCATCGCGGGCCTGCTCCGGTGACCAGCGCGCCAGCACCTCGACGTGGCCCGGCTCGAAGCTCTCGCGGCCGCAGTTGCGCAGCACGTTCTCCAGCAGAATCTTGACCGTGTGTGGCAGCCGCTCGACGTCCGCGAGATCACGGAGAGCGGCGAGGCTGTAGTAGCTGACGCTTTGGCCAGCGACGCTAAGACTGGCACGCGCCCCGAATGGGTTGTCCGCATACTCCATGAGCGACCCCCTGACTCTATCTTACTACGAGCGAAGTGTGGCGCTCTGCGGCCTATACTCGCGCCATGACGGAGGCCACACCCGACAGGCTTCGCGCGGAAGCCGACCGACTAATAATCGAGGCGGCAACGGGAGCCCATACACTCAGACCCGACGAGCTCGGGCGCGTCTTGGAGCACGTGGCGAGAGCCGGCTTCGACCCGGACGCCGTCGAAGAGGTGCGCGGTCGCCTGGCGGGCGTAAGTTGGCGGGGGACGAGACTCAAGGGAGGCGACAGGCTTCCGCCGTCCGAACTGAAATATCTGTGGCACGCCGTCGAGCGCCAGGAGTGGCCTAGCGGCACAACCCTGGACGAGTATCTCGAGAGCCTTAGGGCTGTCGTGCTGGACGACAGGAGCGGCGTGTTTGCCAGCCGGGTATCAGGGTGAATGGCAGTCCGGTGTCGTGCGGCGGTCCGGTGACCTCCGTGGCCCGCGAGGCTTCGAGTGGGTTCTTGTAGAATATCGGCTAACAAGGGAAGATGGATTACAGCGTACCAGCCACAGTTGGGTCTCCAGGAGATCCAAAGCCCGAGAAGGAGCGACGTACGATGGTTGCGCCGGCCAGGCCGGATCAGGGAATCGAGATAGGGCTAAAGTCCTTGCGTTTGATGCTCGACGACTTGCCAGAGGTTGCGCGGGACTGGCCTCAGATGAGCGATGCTGAGCGCGCCTCCTGGAGCTTGGATTGGGACCAGGTAATCGGTGGCGACGTGCGCTTGCTGGAGCGTCAGCGCCGCTCCGACCAGATGACGCCGGACCAGCAGGCCCGCTATCGCGACCTGCTCTGTAAGCTGAAGGAAGCACTGCCGATCATCGAGCGACTGGGCCTGTACCGGCCGCCCGTCCAGCTCGAGGACTGAGGTCAACCGCAGCCCTGACATGGCGCTCGGGGCCATGCGCGAGCGCTTACGCTTTCTTTACGGCGATCGGCTCGGGGACCAGACCTACGCTGAGCTCCAGCGCTTGCTCGCCGAGTTTGGTGCGCCCGTCTCGTCGGGCACGTCTAGTCGGTCGCCCTTCCACCAGAGTGACGTGATCCTAATCAGCTACGGCGACTCGGTCCTGTCGAATGAGCTGAGGCCGCTGGCTGCCTTACGGGCTTTTGCCGAGCGCCACCTGCAGGACCTGGTCTCGACGATCCACATCCTCCCGTTCTTCCCATACTCGTCGGATTACGGCTTCTCGGTCGTCGACTATCTCCAGGTTGACCCCGAGCTGGGCAACTGGGGCGACATAGCCACCCTTCACGCCCGGTTCAAGCTGATGTTCGACTTCGTCCTCAACCACGTCTCAGCCGGGAGCGCCTGGTTCGCGAAGTTCTTGCGCGGCGATTCGCCGTACGACGAGTACTTCATCACCGTCGACCCGCGGACCGATCTCTCCAGCGTCACGCGCCCGCGCACCAGCCCGCTCCTGACTCGCTATCAGACGTCCCGAGGCGAGCGACACGTCTGGACCACGTTCAGTAGCGACCAGGTGGACCTGAACTACGCCAATCCACGGGCCCTGCTCCAGATGATCGAGGTGATGCTGAGATATGTGGAACGTGGCGCCGATCTGCTCCGCATGGACGCGGTCGGTTACCTCTGGAAGGAAGTCGGGACGTCCTGTATTCACCTGCCCCAGACCCACGAAGTCGTCAAGCTTTTGAGGGACATCCTGGACGAGGTTGCGCCGCAGGTAGCAATCGTGACCGAGACCAACGTCCCGCATCGGGACAACGTCAGCTATTTCGGCGACGGGTACGATGAAGCCCAGTTGGTCTACCAGTTCCCGCTCGCGCCGCTCGTCTTCGATGCCTTCGCACGCCGCGACGCCGGCCAGCTCACCACCTGGGCCGCCGCGCTCGAAATACCATCCGAGAGTGCTACCTTCTTCAACTTCCTGGCCTCGCACGATGGGATCGGGCTCGTGCCCGCCAGAGGCATCCTGAACGACTCCCAGATCGCGAACCTCGTCCAACGGACGTTCGCCCACGGTGGTCAGGTCTCGTACAAAACCGATCCGGACGGCCGTGAGAGCCCCTACGAGCTGAACGCCACGTTTTTCGATGCTCTCTCGGACCCACGTGACGAGCGCGAGGGCTGGCCGACGAAGCTGGACCGCTTCATCTGCTCACAGGCGATCATGCTGGCGCTGGCCGGCGTGCCGGGCATCTACATCCACAGCCTGCTCGGATCCCACAATGACTACGTCGGCTATGCAAGGTCCGGCTGGAAGCGCGACCTGAACCACGAGCGTCTCGGCCTGGATCACGTGGAGCGGCGGCTGGCCGACCCGGCCGACGAGGCCAGCCAGGTGTTCGCTCGGTACGCCCGTCTGCTGGCCACCCGCGCCGCCCAGCCGGCCTTCGACCCCGGCTCCCCCCAACAAGTGCTCGAGGTCGGCGGCCAGGTCTTCGCGCTGCGGCGTGGCCCGCGTGGAGGCCAGACCATCCACGCGCTCCACAGCGTCAGCGAAGAGCCGCAAGTCGTTGACCTTGGACAGCTCGGCGAACCTCGCTCTGCCGAGCTCGAGGACCTGATCGGCGGGCGGAGGGTCGCGGCAGACGGACTGCTGGACCTGGCGCCTTACGAGGTCGTCTGGCTAGCGTAGCTGGGAGCGCGGGGTTAACCAGCCCCTGCCCGATCCACTCGATACACGTGGGCCGGCCAGTATTGGGCCCGGGCGGACAGGTCCAGGCTGCTCTGGGCCAACTGGACGATGGTGCCATGCGCGCTGCGGGGTGAGATGAAGGCCTCCTGCCAGGCCGGGTCGTCGTAGCTCTCGCCAACCACGCGCACGCCGGCCGCCCGCGCCTCAGCTACGCACGCTGCCAGGTCACCTAACATGAAGGTGATGTGGTGGACCCCCTCACCCCGGCTGGCCAGGAAGTCCTGGACGAAGCCGGCCTCGCCGATCGGCGCGATCAGCTCGATCCCGCCCGCGCCAGGGTATCGGAGTGTGAGGGTCCGAAAGGCGCGCTCAGGCTTCTCGTACAGCTCTTGGGGATCCCCGCCCAGCAGGTCACGGTAGAAGGGGAGCGCATCCTCGATGCTGTGGACGGCGACGGCGGTATGATCGAGCGAACGGATGGCGAGCGTCATATCGACTCCCGTGCTGGCGTTGGCACTCGAGCCGGCGGTCTCGCGCCCTTGCCCAGTACGAGGGCTGAGGCCAGCGAGAAGGCGAGGCTCGAGTAGAAGAGCCACTGGTAGCCAAGCGCGGCAACGACCTGGCCACCGATGAGCGGGGCGATGGCCGCTACCAGCCCGAGCAGGCCCATGCCCAGCGCAACGTAGCTCGGGCGTCGGTCAGGCGGCGCGAACTCGATCGGCCCAGTTATCTTGCTGAGCATCCCGCCGGCCTGCGCCAGGCCCAGGAAAACAAAGGAGACCGCCAGCCAGATCGGGCCGGGCGCCGCGAGCGCCGAAACGGCCATCGCGGCGACGGCGAGCGCGCTGATCCGCGCGACGGTGGTGAAGCCGGCTCGATCTGCCAGCCAGCCAAACCCGAGGTTACCCAGCCCCTCGGCGACGAGCAGGGCCACCGTGTACCAGGCCGCCAGCTCGTCCTCGGCACCCAGGCGTTCCGCCGCGTAGACGACCAGGAAGCTGGCGCTCATGCCACTGAGCGCGCCGAGTGCCATCCCGCCCAGAAAGCGTCTGAACGGCTTGTCGGCCGCGAGCACCGTGGGCAGCTCGCCGAGCTGGCGATCGAGGCGCCTCGGTTCGCGGGGCGGCGGCCCGGGTGGCTCGACGACCAGGAAGAGTGGAACGTATCCGACCAGCAGGATCAGGAACGCCAGCCCGAAGCAGGCCGCGAACCCGTACGGGAAGCCGAGCCAATCCAGCAGCGGAGCGGCCAGCAGGGCTGAGGCGGCCCCGAAGAGGTTGCCCAGCGTTGTGAAGCCGCCCATGAACCGGCCGCGGCGGCGCGGTGACACAGCTCGGGCGACTAGGTCCAGCCAGGACGTCGCCGCCAGACCCCCGGCCAGGCTTTGCCCAAAGCGGCAGACGTAGAGGAAGGCCAGCACGATTGGCGCGGCGACGCTCGGCGCCGCCAGGGCGCACAGGACGAGCCCCAACGCCGGCAACCGTTCCAGGCCGCTGGCGACCACCAGCCAGGGAAGCTTACGCGAGCTGCGCTCGACGTAGCCGACCGCGAAGAGCTGAGGCAGCCAGCCGATCTGGAACGCTGCCGTCGACGCCCCGATCGCCAGCGGATTGTCGGTCAGCTTGCTGATGAATAACGGGACCAGTGTCGTGGGCGCTAGCAGTCCCACGGCCGCCATGAACAGCGCCAGGTCCGCGCCCAGGAACAGGACGTTCCGACGCTGCTGGCGTGGCGAAAGCTGGGCGATCATTTGGGCTGGCTATGGTACCCCGGGGCCTCGGGCGTCTCCCAACCACGTGGGCCAGCCTCCCCAGCGCACCAGTTGGGGCCGAATGGTGGTCGCCACGATGTCTGTGTGAACGGGCTCACGGCCCGGCCGATTCTGAACGAAGACGGCCAGAAACCCGCTATCGAGGCCCGCCAGGCCTTGATATTCGCCGACGAAATAGCCGCCCGCGTCGGGAGCGGCGCGTAGGTCGAATGGCTGCCCGAGGCGAATCGCATCGCCGAAGCTGGCGCCGTCATCGGCCGAGACGGTGAGCCAGTAGTCGGTCAACGATCCCTCCGTTTCGGCGGCCGGACTCCGAAAGGCGTAGTACGTGGCGCCCAGCAAGCCCGCGCGGCCGATGCTCAACGAGGGTACGAAAGCCGCCCCACCGTTCGAGGCACTGACCCGCACAGGTGGGGTCCAGCTAGCTCCACCATCGTCTGAGCTGCAGATCAGGACCTCGTCATATTGTCCCGCGTTGAGGCGAGCGTCCTGCCACGCGACGTACAGCCGGCCGGTCCGGCCGTCGATGGCGGGACTCGGAATCCGACTCGCGGTCCGTACGGCGGCGCCGGTACCCGAATCGACCACGCCGACCGTCTGCAAGGGCGTAATGATGAGCGGCTCCGACCACGTCTCGCCGCCATCGGTCGACTTCTGGAAAGCAACGTTGTTCTCGTGCTCCGGGCTCGGCCTGACGCCGCTCCGGATGATCCAATTGAAGACGTTGTACAGGGTGCCGGTCCGCGGGTCGATCAGGATCCGGTTGCCGAACGCTTCGTTGTACGGGCCGGGCCGGGCTACGACCCTCGGCTCGCTCCAGCTCCCGCCGCCGTCTTCTGTCTCCGACAGCCAGGCCGCGACGGTAAAGAAGCCGGGATCGCTCGCGTCGAGCCGCTGCCAGATGACGTAGGCGACGCCAGGCCTGG
>WNGA01005783.1_pt1 | contig 37919 bp, 36 predicted proteins | sample 5400061 | NCBI WGS metagenome assembly WNGA01 (sample SAMN13153366, study PRJNA577476) | soil metagenome | isolation source: 100 cm soil or saprolite under grassland replicate 2 | place: USA:California | collected 2016-06-15
GGCGGCATACCTTACTCAAGAGCGAGCAAAAATTCCTCGTCGATGTTTTGCTTCTCTTCGCCGGCCTGTTCGAGCAGACGCTGTCGTTGCACAAGCGGGTCGTTGAGCTCGCTATAACCTGGCGCGATCTCCACACCGTTGATGACCAGTTCAAAAACGTCGACAAGCGAGCTGTCTTCCACGTTTTGCTTGGCCAGTGGTACGAGTTCTTTCGGACAATGCGTTACGAACAGAGGATCCATCGTTTTTTCTTCGATGAGTTTCTCGAACACATGGTGCGTCACCTCGAAGTCAGCCAGTTGCGGCAAAATTTCGAGTTTGAACTCGTTCATGGCGCGTTGGCGCCGCTGCTCGGGCGAGAGCTCAAACCAATCCTTGCCTGCGACTTCGCGCACGACATCGTGGTACCGCACGCGACGCCACGGCCGTTTCAAATTAATCGTCCGGGTGACGTTCCCGTTAGCGTCTCGATGCTCAATGGTGAGGGAGCCCCAGATTTTCTCAGCCAGATAACAAATTAGTTCTTCGACGAGATTCGCGATCTTCTCGAAATCGGCATAGGCCCAATAGGCTTCAAGCATTGTGAATTCCGGATTGTGCTTCCTGGAGATGCCTTCGTTGCGAAAGTTGCGATTGATTTCGAATACCTTGTTGAACCCGGCCACCAGCAGACGTTTCAAATAAAGCTCAAGCGCAATGCGCAGATAGAGATCGATGCCAAGTGCATTATGATGTGTTTTGAACGGCTCCGCCGCAGCACCTCCAGCTATCATTTGTAAGATTGGCGTCTCCACCTCCAGAAACCCGCGCTCCTCAAAAAAACGCCGGGTTTCACGAACAATAGCGATCCGTTTTTCGAACACCGCGCGCGAACGTTCGTTCGTGAGAAGATCAAGATAACGCTGTCGATAACGCGCTTCGATGTCCTGGAGCCCATGCCATTTTTCCGGGAGCGGCCGCAACGTCTTGGCGAGCAACTGGAATGTTTGGACTTTTACTGTCGGTTCGCCGCTTTTGGTGACAAAACACGTCCCTTCTACGCCAATGAAATCGCCTATGTCCAGCAAACGAAAAAGCTCGATCAATTCCGGCCCAACCTCCTTTGCGTGAATGTAAATTTGAATGCGGCCGGTGACGTCACGGAGGTCGAGAAAATGGCTTTTTCCCATGTCGCGATGTGCCGTGATGCGGCCGGCGACACGACGCGTTTCATCTTCTTTAAATTGCTCGCGCACCTCTGCGATTGACCCGCTAACATCAAAGCGGTTGCCGAATGGTTCGATGCCTTTCGCGCGCAGCGTCTCAAGTTTTTTTCGTCTGAGCGCAATCAGCTCGTTTTCGTCTTCCATATTCGGACAGCGAATGTAAGGCGCGACACGTGCTTCGCCACGTCAAATCGTTCTCCAAGGAACGACGGCTTGGGCAGCCGTCGACAACCATGACGGCTGGGAAGCCGTCATTCCTTGATAACCCTCCAAACCAACATATTACGTTTGCCAACGAAACACCTACAATGAGATAGTTTGGGCTGGCGCGCCCAAATGAGCTTCCGTCGCGCCGCTATCATTCAAATGACTGCTAACTTGCCGCAAACGAGTTCCAAGCTGGAAGGACCGCTCGTGAAGCAGTTCTCGGTTTTTCTGCCGAACAAAGTGGGGGCGATGCTGGAAATTGTGAAGTTGCTTAGCGCACATCACACCCACGTTGTCGCCCTCAGCGTATCGGAATCCACTGACTCGGCTATTGCGCGGATCATCGCGAGCGACCCGCAGGGCGTGGAAAAATTATTTAGGGAAAACAATGTTGCTTTCGGCGTCAGCCAGGTGGTGGTGGTCGAGATGAAAGAAGTAGCGACGCAACTGGTAAAACTGCTCGCGGCATTGGTCATGGCAGAGGTTAATGTGCATTTCGCTTACCCGCTGCTGATTCGTCCACGCGGGTTTTCTGCGATCGCTCTGCACGTGGATGACACAGATTGCGCGTCCTCCGTGCTTATGGGCGAAGGATTCAAAATGCTAAGCCAGGACGATATCTCACGATAGGCGATGGTCACCGTTCTAACGTTTTAACGTTTCAGCGGTCAAATATCCGGCAGATTGTTGACAGGCTAGCAACAGCGCGCATACAAGACTGGGTTATTCCTCCCCATGCGGACTCTTCTCTCACGGGCTATTCAAATCGATCCAAGCTTTCAGGTCGCACTTGGTGTGCTTGTAATCCTCGCCATGGGCGAGGTGTTCTTTGCGACGTCGTATTATGTCGGGCGGGCGCGAGCGAACCGTGTCTCGGCACAGGCAGTCGCCTCCATCCATCGTTGATCAGTTGCTGCGAGAAGGTAAAGAATTCCGGGAACGTGGCGACACGACAAACGCGCTCGCACGTTTTCAGGAAGCGTTGGACAGCGAACCGGACAATACTGGCGTGCTCCAGGAGACGGCGCAGACTTACGAGTCTATGCAAATGTTGGATCGCGCGAACGATGTCTGGCGCAGAATCAAGCAAATCAGTCCGTCCGATAGCACGACATACGCTTTAGCCGACCATCGCTTGAAGGTCGGAGTTCCTGCTCCGCCCGCCGTCGAACCGGGCGGCGGCGCTCCTGCGGAAACGGACGTTCCCTCGCGGAAAGATGTTGGCGGCAATGCGGAAGGTCCAATCATGGGGATTTCTGAGGTCAAAACCAAGGAAACGTCTGATCCGGAAGCCGAAACGAATCTGGCGTTTGAGATCGGGATAAAAAAACAGCCAGGTGCCGTTATCGACCATAACAAAGTGAAAATCCTGGTGTTTCTTTACGACGTTGTGAACGACAAAGACGTCAAACTGACTGATGCCGACGTGAGCAACGAATGGCTTACCTCGAAACACGACTGGTCTGACACGAGCCCGGAAGTGCTTCTCGTACGCTATGTGCGCGCAAAAACCGGCGGCGCATTATCCGAATCATCACTTTCGGAGGCGGCGGCAAAAGTTCGGCCCGGTCAAAAGGTTCGGAGCTCAAAAGGTTCTGCGGACATCGGACAACGCAAATATCTCGGCTACATCGTTCGCGTTTACTACGGCGACGACCTGCAGGCTGTTCAGGCGGAACCGGCGCGGCTTTTGCAGCAGTTTCCTCCTTCGAAAAGTCCCTCGGCACGATGACGCGATTGCTTCGAGGCTGTGTTGCTTGCGTCCGAATCAGACGGAGCCACAGAGGCAATCTCCGACGCGTTCTTCCATGGTTCTGTATTTTTCTTTTTGCCGCCGGAGCAGAAGCGCAGGTTCAGGTCGACCTGAAATTCAAACGACTGCAATACATCGCTTACGAACCGGTCGTGGCGACACTTGCCATCACGAATCTGGCCGGACGCGATATTGAACTTCACGACGCCGACGGGCAATCCTGGTTGGGCTTTGAGATCACGGGCAGCGAGGAACAGCCGATCGCGCCGCTCAGCGGTGCAAATCGAGAGCCGCCGCTGAGAATCCAAGCCGGTCAGAGAGTCACCCGCCAAATCGATCTCACGCCGCTGTATCCCGTCCATGAATTCGGAGCCTATCATGTGCGCACGAACATTTACTTTGCGGATCTGGGAAAATTTTTCTACTCCGGCACCCGGGTCTTCGAAGTCACGGACGCGCGGCCGATCTGGCAGCAAACCGTTGGAGTTCCAGATGGCGCGGGCGCATCCGGCGATGTGCGCACGTATTCGCTGATGACCAATCGTTTTCCAGACCACACTTCTTTGTACGTACGGGTGCAGGACAAGGACACCGGTGTCGTTTATGCCACTTACTCGTTAGGCCGCACCATCTCCTTCGAGCAACCGCAGGCGGAAATTGATCGCGCCAATCAATTGCATGTTTTGCATTGCGCGGCTCCGCGCGCATGGTCGTATGCCCGCATCGGACTAAACGGTCAATTGCTGACGCACTCTTCGTTCATGGAAACCAAAACGCGACCCCACCTTGTTCATTCGGGTAACGGAGAAGTAGCCGTGCACGGCGGCATGGTCGAAGCGCCTGCGCAGAGCTCGGGTAGCAAAGCACCAAAACTTTCGGCTCGCCCGCCCGGCGCGCCCACAAACGACCGGTGATGCGCAGGAATTCCTTCCGAATCCCTTTATTAGCTGCCGGTCTGCTGACGACACTTCTGGCATGTGGCTCGTACGCAGCGAAGCGCAGTTCCGGCGACGACAGCTCACCCATAACTGTAGTGATCGATGCAGGACACGGTGGGTATGACCGCGGAGGGATTCCAGGCCAGAGGGTTTTAGAGAAAGACATGACACTCGACGTCGCGCGGCGGCTTAAAAGCGTCCTCTCAGCCAGCGGTTATCGGGTAGTGATGACCAGGGACAGCGATGTCTTTGTTCCGTTGGGAACGCGGTGCGCAATCGCCAACTCCAACCGCAATGCCATTTTTGTATCCGTCCACTTCAATTCAGCGACACGAAGAGGAGCAAGCGGCATAGAAACATATTTTTACAGTCGTGACAGCCTATCGCTCGCGTCGGCGATTCATCATTACGTTTCCGGGGGTGCGCCGTCATCGAACCGCGGCGTGCGTCGCCGTGGTTACTACGTCTTGCGAAGGACGAATATGCCGGCCGTGCTCGTCGAGTGCGGTTTTCTCACTAACCCGACCGAAGCTGCGTATGCTCAGAATGCCTCTTATCGTCAAAAGCTTGCCGAAGCGATTGCAGCCGGAGTCAGCGGACGCAATTCCGTTGCCAGCTCCCGTAGTGCAACCCGAGTCGCGACAGCCGAAAGCATTCCGCTGCAACCGTACATCGACCAAACCAGAGTCACCAAATCGAAAAAGAGCCGGTCGAAGCGGTCGGCCAAGAAAAGCAGTCGACGAAAGAAGAAGACTTCATCGAAACCGGCCGAGATAGAAGCGTACGTGGCGTCATCGGATCGGGAGGGTTGATTGGACCTGGCAATTTTGACTTCGGCGCAGATGCGCGCCGCTGAACAGGCTGCATTTGCAAACGGCGTGCAAGTCGAGGCGCTGATGAACAAGGCCGGCGCCGGTGTCGCTCAGGCAGTGACCAAATTTTTCCCGAAACCCGGTCGATGCATCGTGTTCGCCGGGAAAGGACATAACGCGGGGGATGCCCTATTCGCCGCGCACTGTTTAGAGGGGCGTGGATGGAAAATCGAAGTGCGTCTTGCTTTCAAAGAAGCTGATTGCAGTGATCTAATGCGCAAGAAACTCACAGACCTGTGCCGGAGACCGCCTGAAATTCTGGGCGCTGTGCCATCGAAAACGGCGAATACAGATCTGGTCGGCACGCTTATCGAACTCTCGCCGGGCGCCACAGATCAGATAGCTACTACGCAGAATTCAATCGTCACAAAAGCGTGTTCGGGCGTTGCTGCTCCGCTCGTCATAGTGGATGGTTTGCTCGGCGTGGGGGCAAAACCACCGCTCCGCGAGCCGATCCGCTCCGCCTGTCGCGCCATCAATCAACTGCGAACAAGAAAGGACGCCTACGTCTTTGCGGTGGATCTTCCAACCGGTCTCGATACCGATTCAGGCAAGGTAGATCGCGACTGCGTAGTCGCCGATTTTACCGTTACGATTGGTTACGCGAAGCCAGGTCTCGTCGCCGACGGCGCGCTGAATTATGTGGGCCGGATCGAGGTTGTGCCGCTGGACGAATTGCGGCCCCCGGAAACAAAAGCGAAGGAAATTATTTCCGGGCCGGCAGCCTTTCGCGGCTTGCTTCCAAGGCGCAAGTACAACTCATATAAAAATCAATTTGGCCGCATCGGCGTCGTAGCCGGCTCCAAGGGATTCGTCGGCGCGGCGCTGATGGCATCACAAGGTGCTCTCAGAGCGGGCGCAGGTCTGGTACAAGTTTTTGTTCCCGAAGAAATTTACGAAATCGTCGCCGGCGCGGCCTTTGTGGAAGCAATGGTAAAGCCGATCGCGTCGTATCGTCACTTGCTGAAGGAGAAAGCCGACGTCTGGGCAGTGGGTCCTGGACTTGGCAAATCGCGCGCGGCCGAGATCCTTGAGCTCATTGAAAAAGTGAAGCAACCCATGGTGCTAGACGCGGATGGGCTGAACATTGTCTCCGAAAAAACTTCGGTGCTCCGGCGCTGCAAAGGCAAACGGTTGCTGACCCCGCATCCCGGCGAAATGAAACGGCTTTTTCCCGAAGACCAACAGTCGCGCGGCAAAACAGCGACGAAATTCTGTGATGGTTTTCCGGTCACACTTTTGCTCAAAGGCAGTCGCACCATCATCGCTGAACACGGTCGTCCATTGAGCTACAACACGACGGGCAACCCGGGCATGGCCACCGGCGGCATGGGTGACGTTCTCACCGGAGTCTGCGCCGGTTTGCTGGGGCAAGGTCTCTCGCTTTACGACGCCGCTCGAATCGGTGCATGGCTATGCGGTCGCGCAGCGGAGATCGCAATCTTCAACGGCAACCAGAGTGAGCAATCGCTGTTGCCGGGCGATGTTCTTGATCACCTCGGCGACGCGTTCAAGGAGCTGTAGGACGTCTGTTAAGGGCTGCGAAACAGACGGGCATCCGTTTCGCAATCTTTCCTGCTTTCCTGCGTTCCTGATTCGTAGATTCTTACTGAGTGCCAAGGTTTGTTCTGATCGGCAGCGGACTGGCGGGGGGGTTGCTCGCGGCATATCTCGGTCGGCGCGGGTACGATGTGGATCTTTACGAGCGGCGCGCTGACCCGCGAGAAGGAAACATCGTCGGCGGGCGCTCGATCAATCTGGCGATTTCGACACGCGGGATTCACGCGCTAGAAAAGATCGGCATTGCCGAGAAAGCATTGCAACACGCCATCCCGATGCGCGGTCGGATGATCCACGATAAATCCGGCGAGCTGCATTTTAGCCCGTACGATGTCGATCCGAAAAAGTGCATTAACTCGATCGGACGCGCGGCGCTTAACACGACAGTTATCGAAGCGGCACAGCGCTATTCCAATGTTCGTGTGCATTTCAATCACAAGTGCACAGGCATCGATATCAACTCCCCACTTGCTCATTTGGAAACTGCAAATGGCGCCGTAACCGCATGCGGCGACGCAGTGATCGGGGTCGATGGCGCGTTCTCCGCAGTACGCAATTCGATGCAGATCGAGATCGCCAAATTTGAATACGACGAAAGTTATCTCGCTCACGGCTACAAGGAATTAACCATTCCGCCCGGGCCGGATGGCTCATGGCGAATGGAAAAGAACGCGCTTCACATCTGGCCACGGAAAAGTTTCATGATGATCGCGTTGCCCAATCCCGACGGATCATTCACCTGCACGCTCTTCTGGGAATTCGAAGGACCTCGCAGTTTCGCCACGACAAAGACCGATGACGACGTGCGCCGCTTTTTCCAGGAAGAATTCCCAGATGCTGTTCCGCTCATGCCAGGTCTGCTCGACGATTTTCGGAATAATCCAACGGGTTCACTCGTGACCATTCGCTGCGCGCCGTGGTTTTACCGAGAGAAGCTTTGCCTCGTCGGCGATGCCGCGCACGCGGTCGTCCCGTTTTATGGTCAGGGGATGAATGCTGCCTTCGAAGATTGCGTCGTGCTCGACGAGTGTCTTGAAAAATTTCCCGAGAATCGCGAGCGGGCATTCGCCGAATACTTTCGTCGCCGGAAAGAAAACGCCGATGCGCTTGCCGATCTTGCGATCGGGAATTTTATCGAGATGCGAGACAAGACCGCGTCGAAAACATTTCGCGCGAAAAAGAAACTGGATCACGCGCTGGAAGCCGCCCTGCCCGGAATATATCTGCCGCTTTACACGATGATCACTTTCACGAGGATGCCCTACGCAAAAGCAGCGAAGCGGGCTCAGCTCCAGAACGCATTGGTGTATGCGAGTCTCTTCCTAATCGCATCGATCTCGGTCGCAGCGATGCTTTGGTTATTCGCAACCTGAGCCAAACTCTGAACTGCGAACATCTCTGGTGCATTCTTGTGTCCAAAACTGATCGGAGATTCCTCGCTTCGCTCAGAACGACATTACGACGGTGCCAGTAGCGCAGTAGACGTTTCTCGCGGCGGCTACTTGCATTCCATCTATGCCGGGATTACCAAATTGGTACTATGGCTGATACACATGTTCCATTGATCAGTTCCGGCATTGCCGGACCACTTGGCGTTTTGCATCTCCCGCGTCTCTGGCAGAAGGTCTCGCTGGAGGAAGCGGGCAAACTTGCTTCCGGTTATCCCGGCGTCGGCAAAGGTTTCGACGCGATGACGCTCGCCGCGCTCGGACTCGAAGAGCAGGCAGTCCGGGAGTACATCAGGCAAAGCAAGCCGACCTATCCGCAGTTCGAGGCGTGGGTAAAGAAAAACGCGCAGTCGTTAAATCGGAACGCCATCGAGAAGCACAATGCGGCGGTGCGCGGCTACAATCATGACGACGAAACGCGCAAGGGGATTCTGGGCGCATGCAAGATTGCGGATGACGCTTCTTCGCCAAAAGACGCGGTGAACCTGAACAATCTGGACGATTGGTACGAGTTTCATCAGGCGGTGCTGGCGTAAATTTATTTTCGACGGCCTCTCAGGCGCTTGGCAGAAACGCCTCTACAACTCCGTTGACGCAAACATATGGCGCATACAGCTTGCTGTGTGCCTGTGACCCAAACGAGAGACGGATCAAACTTTCGCAGAACGGCTGCGACGTTTCAACCCGGCGCGAAGACGCTGCCGCAGCGCTATTTTGTTTCACCGGAGATTTTTGCTGAAGAGTTGCAGAAGATATTCGCGACCAACTGGGTGTTGGTGGGCCATCAAAGCCAGGTCGCCGAAGCCGGCGACTATTTCCTTGCGGAAGTAGCCGGCGAAAGCTTGATCGTCACAAAGGATCAACGATCGACAATCCGCGCCTTTTACAACGTTTGCCGTCACCGCGGGGCGCGACTTTGCGAAGAGCAAAATGGACACGCCGCAGCGATTCAGTGCCCGTATCACGCATGGACGTACGCGTTGGATGGGAGATTGCTTGGCGCGCCGCACATGGATGAGACGCCGGGATTCAACAAGGCTGAATATCCATTGAAGCCCGCGCGGCTTGGACTTTGGGAAGGTTTTATTTTCCTGAATCTCGCCCCGAAAGCGTCCGGGGCTTCACTGGAGAAATGGTTTGAGCCGCTCGGCGAAAAGTTTTCACCGTGGAACCTGGCAGCGCTACGCTCGGCAAAACGAATCGAATACGACGTGAAAGCCAATTGGAAGTTAATGTTTCAAAACTACTCGGAGTGTTATCACTGTTTGGGCGTGCATCCAGAGTTGTCGAAAATTTCACCGTACGACTCCGCAGAGAATGATCTGACCGAGGGACCGTTTTTAGGTGGGTTCATGCGGATCGCGAGCGACAAAAGTTTGACGATGAGCGGCAATACCTGCGCCTTGCCCGTGGGCAATTTCGGCGACGAAGATTTCCGGTTCGTTTTCTATTACTCCATTTTTCCGAACACGCTGCTGAGTCTGCATCCTGATTACGTGATGGTGCATCAACTTGAACCGCAGTCACCGGAACGAACACTGATCTTCTGTGATTGGTTTTTTAATCCGGAAGCGTTCAAGCGCAGCGATTTTGATCCCGAAGATGCCGTTGAGTTCTGGGACATGGTCAACAAGCAAGACTGGCACGTGTGCGAATTGAGCCAGCAAGGCATTTCCTCGCGCGCGTACGAACCCGGGCCGTACTCGGCTCGCGAGAGTATTCCGGCAGCGTGGGATCAATACTATTTGCGAGTACTGCGCTGAGTTTTCGTCCACGCATTAAAACAAAACGACTTTTGTCATTCTGAGCGAAGCGAAGAATCTCTGATCAGAGATGTCTGAAAGCCTGGCCTCATGCTTTGCCGCGTATAAGGCATCCTTTAGGTGTCGGAAATCACGTCGTTTACGCGGCTTCGCATTTCGTTGGAGCGCTTCGCTCAACATGACAGGCTGAACCGACTCTCACTTTTGCTTATCGTTTGTCTAATCTGCGTAAATCTGCGAAATCTGTAGATCACTTGCATCCATGCCGCCGCCGCTAACCTACGCGAGCTATCTTGATCTGGAGGAGCTGCTCTCGCTTCAGAAGCCGCGCTCCAGCCCGGCGGAACACGATGAGACGCTGTTCATCATCATCCATCAGACATACGAGCTTTGGTTTAAGCAGTTGCTGCATGAGTTTGACAAAATTAAGAGGGATTTTTCCGCAGGCGATGTCTTTGGGGCGATCCACACCTTCAAGCGTGTGCGCACCATCATGAAAGTACTCGTGGCGCAGATCGACATTCTCGAAACGATGACGCCATCGTCGTTTTCGAGTTTCCGCGACCGTCTGGAGACGGCATCGGGATTTCAATCCGTTCAGTTTCGGGAGGTCGAGTTCGCACTTGGATATAAGCGCGCATCAACGGTCAATTATCTAAAGCCGGACTATCCGGGCTACGACCGGCTGAACCAGCGCCTGCATGAACGCACAGTGGTGGACCATTTCTATGATTTTCTTGAGACGCGGGGTGCACAGATCCCGACTGAGTTGAAGAATCGCGATGTGGCGCAACCGAATGGGCCAGACGAACGAGTGCAGAAAGAGATTCTACGCTTGTACAAAAATTCGCCCGAATGCTCGATCCTCTTCGAACTGATGACCGATTTTGACGAAGGCCTGCAAGAGTGGCGTTATCGACACGTGAAACTCGTGGAGCGCACCATCGGAGCGAAGAAAGGTACCGGCGGATCACCGGGTGTCCCGTTTTTAAAGGAATCGCTATTCAGACCGATCTTTCACGATCTCTGGGCAATCCGGCACGAAATGTGAGATTTGTCATTCTGGCCGAAGTGGAGGCTGCAACGCAGCCGCCAGAGGCGGCGAGGCCAGGCTTCCCATCCGGTTGCATTAGTTTTCGGTAACACCGCGGGATCCTTCGACTCCGTTTCGCTCCGCTCAGGATGACCGGTTATGATTTGAACGCTTCAGCCCTTCAACAAATCGCGACCCAGTCCGAGAAATTCGCGGACCGTCCCGGAAAACAGTTGCGCCCTTTCTTTTTCGGCAAGCTTCATGGAGTCAATCAGTTTTCCCGGATACGTTTCGCCTAACGAGAACGGGTAATCCGAGCCGAATGCGACGCGTTCGGTGCCAAACAATTTGAGAAGAAGCCTCAGCACGTCGGCGTCATGGACAAGTGAATCGACATAAAACCGCGCCGGCACGCCGTCATGCGCGAGATAGCGACGTGGACTGGTGGTGTTTTCAGCCGCCACCACATCAGGGCGCACATGAAATGCGTGATCGACGCGTCCGATGGTAAATGGAAACGCGCCGCCGCCATGCGCAAACGCGACCCGCAGTTTCGGAAACCTCTCGAACACGCCTCCAAAAATCATGGAACAAATCGCGAGAGACGTTTCGGCCGGCATGCCAACCAGCCACGGCAGCCAGTATTTCGGCATGCGCTCGCTGCCCAGCATGTCCCACGGATGAACGAAGATCGCGGCATCGAGTTCTTCGGCGGCGCTCCAGATTGGCTGAAGGGCTGCGTTATCGAGGTTCAGAGTATCTACGCGTCCGAAATGCGGATTTGCATCCACGTGTGTTCCAATCTGCGCGCCACGCAGCCCGAGTTCCCGGACGCAGCGTTCCAGTTCGTCTGCCGCGACGTCGGGGTCCTGTATTGGAATAGTTCCGAGACCGGTGAAGCGCGTCGGATGATCACGAACCACTTCGGCGATGTGGTCGTTTAGTCCTCGGGAAAGATCGAGCGCATCAGTCGGTTTTGCCCAATAGCTGAACATCACCGGAACTGTGGAAAGGACTTGCATCGAGACACCCTCCCCGTCCATCTCTTCAATTCGGCGCGTTGGCTCCCATACGTTGTCGCTGATTTCGCGAAACAGCCGGTCGCGGACGATCATTCGCGCGCAGCACGGCTTGTAATGATCGAGCCGCACAAAACCGTTGTAGCCGTATTTCGCGTCAAGGTCCGGCCAGTCGCGCGGCAAAATGTGGGTGTGCAGATCGATCTTCACGGGCTGGAATTGTAGGGCGTTTCTGTGAAACGCCAATGTGAAAGGCGCCTGACACAGACGCCCTACAGTAACGCGCTACAGCGCCTTTACCGGTTGCGCTTTTTCGACTTTTCTACCGCACTTCTTGCAGGTCCGACGCGCATCGTCGCTCCAGAATTCGAGCATTGCCTTGCTAAAATGGTCGACGATGTCTTTGCAATCGAAGTGGATGTCTTCCACCAGTGCTCCACAATTTTCACAGTAGAAGATGACGTGCTCCTTTTCACCCGGCGGACGACGCCGCTCTACAACCAATCCAATCGTGCCTGGCGGGCGCTGGGGCGAGTGCGGCACATTCGGCGGAATGAAAAACGTTTCGCCCTCGCGGACAATGTGATCAACGATGCGGTCGCCTTCGCGGATACGCACCTTAATGTCTCCTTTGAGCTGATAGAAGTACTCTTCCGAATCAACGAGATGAAAATCGTTCCGCGCGTTGGGGCCTTTGATGACCATCACAAAAAAATCACGGCCGTCGTAAAGGTAACGGTTGCTTACTGGCGGCTTAAATTTCTCGGCGTTCTCTTCAATCCATTTCCCTATATTAATCGGCGATTGCACTCTGCTCATAGACATGAGCGTATTTCTGCGCGTGCAAAGCGTCAAACTGCGTCATCGCCAGCAGAATAAAACTCTTGCGCACTCGTTTTGCCTATCTGGATCCCGCCGGCTTCAGCATTCGGATTCCTTAAGCGACCATGAATTTTCCGATCTCGATTGAAGCCTAACGGCTCTACCTCGACGGCTAAAACCCGGCGCTTTTGAGAGGCGACCGCCCGGCCTCTTAAAACCGACTTTAGAGTTGAATGCGTTATCTCTCATTGAATAGTATCCGCCGCTTTGTGAATAATGGCCGACTACTGAGAATTGCAGGTGCGCTGCTCGCAGCGCTGATTATTTGCAGTTGCGAAGAGTACCCGGAGCCGTATGCGGCGGGTCTCTATCCGCGCGCTGCTCCCGCAGGCTGGTGGAACGACCAAGGCGGTTCCGGAAAGCCACGGATTGTTGTGCACATCGGTGAGCAAAAAGCTTACTTTTACAAAGGTAAAACTTTGGTCGGCGAAACCACCGTCTCCACTGGCATGCCTGGCTTTTCGACTCCGCCGGGCCATTACACGGTGCTTTCGAAAAGTGCGGACCACGTCTCGAGCCTGTTCGGCGATTACGTGGATGATTATGGAAATGTCGTTAGGTCAAATATCGACTCACGGAAGGACAGCCGTCCGAAAGGAACCCATTTCGATGGCGCGCGAATGCCGTATGCGATGTTCTTCAGAGGCGGTTACGCAATGCACCAGGGCTATGTCCCGCCCTTTGCCGCGTCGCATGGTTGCATCCGTTTGCCGAGACAAATGGCGCCAAGGTTTTTCGAGAATGCTACCGTCGGAACTCCGGTTACTGTAACTGAGTAGTTTGATGACTGATTCGAGTCGGGATCAGTCAAACCGGCTTAAAGCAACCGTGTCGGGGTTCCGCGCGATCATTAATACGCCTTAGAGGACCGGATATAGTCGGCGAAGTGCCGGCTTCATGTTCGATACTCGTCCGCGGGTGCACAACGCACGCGTATGCTCAAGGTCCAAGCCGTGCTAATTTATAGCGAGCCATGCATAAAAGTGTCATCGCCGCAGAAAGGCTTTCCGATGTCGGCCTAACGAAGGAGGAACTGCAACGCTATTCGCGACATCTCATCATGCCCGAAGTGACTGCCGAGGGACAGAAACGACTGAAGGCAGCGCGTGTTTTGTGCATTGGCGCCGGTGGTTTGGGCTCCCCTGCTGCGCTGTATCTGGCAGCAGCCGGCGTGGGAAGACTTGGGCTTGTCGATTTCGACCGTGTCGATCTCACCAATCTGCAACGGCAAATACTCCATGGAACAAAGGACATCGGTCGGAGCAAACTTGAATCGGCGCGAGAGCGGCTGCGCGACATCAACCCGGACATTGAAATTCAATTGCACGAGTGCCGATTCTCCAGCGAAAACGCGGAGAGAATTGTTGCTGACTACGACGTGATTGTGGACGGCTCGGATAATTTCGCCACGCGCTACCTGTCCAATGACGTCTGTGTTTTTGCGCGGAAGCCAAATGTTTACGGCTCTGTGTTTCGGTTCGAAGGCCAAGCCACTGTGTTCGCGCCGCAGTTCGGCGGGCCATGTTATCGTTGTCTGTTTCCCGAGCCACCTCCGCCAGAGTCAGTCCCGAACTGCGCGCAAGCGGGTGTGCTCGGTGTTCTGCCTGGTATCATCGGAATGCTTCAGGCGATTGAGGCAATCAAGCTGATCGTGGGAATCGGCGAACCCCTGATTGGACGCCTGCTGCACTTCGACGCGCTTAAAGTAACATTTCGCGAGCTAAAGCTGCGGCGCGATTCGCAGTGTCCCGTTTGCGGTGAAAACCCAACAATCCTTGCGCCGATTGATTACGATCAGTTTTGTGGGGCGCGCGACGAAGCAAGCGTTCCTGGAATATCGGTACAGGAATTAAAAGCAAAGATGGATGCGCGCGACGAGTTCGAGTTGATCGATGTACGGGAGCCGTTCGAATTCGAGATCGCACGAATCGATGGCGCGAAACTGATCCCGCTCGGTGAAATCCCCGAGCGCGCAGATGAGCTGCAGCGCGAACAAACGTTTATCGTCCATTGTCACAGCGGTCGCCGCAGCGCGCAGGCCGTGCAACTGCTCAAACAACGGGGTTTCGTTAACGTGTATAACCTCGAAGGTGGAATCGATGCCTGGTCGGACTTCATCGATCCGACCGTGACGAAATACTGAGAGAATTTCATTAACACCGCGGCTTTAGCCCGTTGTATCAGACACACCTGATTGGATCAAAGTGCAACCACCGGGCTGAAGCCGCAATGTTAATCAGATTTCTTTACGGCCGCGGCGAGTTCGTCCGCGCTGGGAACACTGTGCCATTGCGCTAACAATTGCCCAGTTTGTCCAAATACGAACACGCAGAAATCCGTTGCTCCCGCCGACTGACCTAACTGCGAAGCGATTGTTCCGTCAAAATCGGTGATGACAAATATGTCGCTTTTGGCATCGCGCGCGATTTTCTGCGCGTCATACCGCGCCTGAAGCCGTTTTGCCTCTTCACGCACCCGGTGCCGGATAAACGCAGCCGCCATCCGGCGCCCTATTGCCATGTGTTTGCGGGTGAAATGAATGACGGTAATCATTTTGTAAGCTGGATTGCCGAGACAAAAATCTGGAACATGGTCGCCCACGGTGCGCGCCTGTTCGCGATCAGCACTCGTCGTCAACACGACGATGGTCACATGTCCATCGGCCGTGGAATGTTTGTTGCCGTCGATATCGACAAAGCTAATCGAATAAGTGTTGCCAGTTGAAAGCTCGCCACGCGCAGGCATGGCGGGCAGGAGGAGCGCGGTCGCCAGTAACAAAAAGATTTGAAGTGCACGCACACTCACAAGTAAGCAAATTGCCGAGAATGCGCCGCACTGACAATCCCCAGCCTCGCCGCTCCCGTTCTTTTTCACTATCGCCCGCAAACGCGAATCTGAGCTGGCTTTGCCTCTCGCTGCTTTTCGTTTGCGGGCTTCTTGGGTGCAATCGGGTAGGCAATTCCCGTTACAGTCAACTGATGCAGGACGCAGACAATAAATCAGCCCAGGGCGACTTCGAACGGGCGGTGAATCTCTATGAAGCCGCGCTCGATGACAGCCCACGCGGCGCCGAGGTCCACTACAAACTGGCTCTGCTTTACGATGACAAGCTCAAAGATCCCATGAGCGCCCTGCACCATTTCAAACGCTATCTCGCCCTAAGTCCAAATGGTCCGCATGCAAAAGACGTTAAGGATTCGATTAAGCGCGACGAAATCGCCGCGCTCACGGCGTTGTCCAGCGATTCCGTTATCACCCGGGCGGAAGCGGCGCGGTTGCGCAATGAAAATCTGACGCTGCACAAGCAACTGGAAGAGCGCGCAGCACCGCGAACGGCATTTGAGAAGTCTGAAGCAAACGACCCCAGGAAAGCCGGATCAAAGAAAGCGGGCCAAACCTATGTTGTGCAGTCGGGCGACACGCTCTTCTCGATTTCGCGAAAGTTTTATAAATCGCCGAAACGTTGGAAAGCCATCCTTGAAGCGAACAAAAAGAATATTCGCGATCCAAAAGGCCTCACGGTCGGTCAGACGCTGGTAATCCCATAACTACAACGTCACTCTTTTATTCCGATCAACTCACGTTGCCAGGGAACCAGCAAGGCTCTTGCCCGCGCAGGATCAACTGCAATAGCCTCGAGAGCGCCACGCGATGCGATGAAAGATCGCTCCAACCCAAGTTGCTCGGCCGCTTTGTCGCGCCGTTCGCGCAACTGATCGGCGCGCCGACGCATTTCGGCAATCGGGCGAGAACCGGAACGGCGGCGCATGACCGGCCACTCCGATTGCGGCGATTGCAATGCACTTTTTGCTGCCTCGCGGAACGTCTGCCGCCGTCGAGCGGAAAAATATTTGTAATCGGGCACCTCTCCCGAAATGAAACTTTCCGCTGCCTTCAAGAGCTCACGGTTCTGTAAAATGTGAAATGGCGGTCGATCTGCCATTTCGGCTTCTGCCTCTCGCCATTGCCATAGCGCGCGAAGAACTGCTCCCGTATGCGAATCGAGCGCGCCGGCTCCTCCGATGCGCCAAAGTTCATCTTGGATGCGTTCGCGCTCCGCGGCGGCCAACTCAATTGCACGCCCACAGGATTGCCGGAACCAATCGTGGCGCTGAATTCGCGCCAGCTCTTCCTGTAATTTTGCGGCAAGTGGCAGCAAATAATGCACGTCGTCCACGGCGTATTGCAGCATCCGCGTCGGCAGCGGTCGCAGCGCCCAATTTGCCTTTTGGGAATGTTTGTGAAGCTCGACATTGAAGAAGCGCTTCACTAGTGCACCCAGACTGAACTCGCGGATCCCAAGCAACCGCGCCGCAACGACTGTATCGAAGATTTTGCTCGCCGTGAAATTCAAGCCGCGCCGGAGCATGCGCAGATCGTAATCGGCGGCGTGCAAAACAATTTCTCTCGGTTCCAACGCGTGGCGCAGCGGTTGCAAATCGAGATTTCTCAACGGATCAACAATGAAATCATCCTCACCACACTTCGCCCCCGTGGATGGCGCGCTGATCTGGAGCAGACAAAGTTTTTCCCGGTATGAGTGCAGGCTGTCTGCCTCAGTATCTAGCGCGACGCGGTCGGCGGCATTAATCTTGCGGACTAGCTCCGCTAACTGAGCGTCGGTCGCAATGACAGCGGATCGGATTGACGAATGACGAATTTCTAATGACGAAGGAATGACGAAACCCGAATGACGATGCGGGCGCTGCGATTCCTGCTTCGTGATTCGATCATTCGTGCTTCCTTCGTCATTCGTCATTCGTGCTTTGTCATTTCCCGCCATCTCCCTCACCGCAATCCGCTCAAGAGCAATTCGGCGTTCGTTTTGGTCGCATGCAGATTATCGATGAGTTTTTCCATCGATTCGAGCGGCGGCAACGCAGCCATTGTTTTGCGCAGCATCAGCACGCGCTCCCATTCCTCTGGATGATAAAGCAATTCCTCGCGTCTTGTAGCCGAGAGCATCGGGTGAATCGCCGGATAAACCCTTTTCTCCTGCAGCCCGCGGTCGAGATGCAATTCCATGTTGCCCGTGCCCTTGAACTCTTCGAAGATCAGTTCGTCCATCCGGCTGCCGGTTTCGGTCAACGCCGTGGCCAGCACGGTGAGGCTGCCGCCTTCTTCCGCGTTCCGCGCCGATCCGAAAAATTTCTTGGGTTTAATCAGCGCCTTCGCTTCGACACCGCCCGACATAATGCGGCCTTTGCCCGACTCCAGATTATTATAGCCGCGTGAAAGCCGTGTGAGGCTGTCGAGCAACAGCACCACGTCGTGTTTCATTTCCACGAGGCGTTTTGAGCGTTCTAGTACCATCTCCGCTACTTGCACATGGCGTTGCACGTTTTCGTCGAAGTTTGAATGATAGATCTCGCACTCGATCTCCCGCTGCAAATCCGTCACTTCTTCCGGCCGCTCGTCTACCAGCAGCAGGATAAGAATAATCTCGGGATAATTTGCCCGAATCGCTTTCGCAATTTCCTTTAGCAAAATGGTCTTGCCCACTCGCGGCGGCGCAACGATAAGGCCGCGTTGCCCGCGACCGAGTGGCGTCATTAAATCGACCGCGCGTGCGCAGACGGAGTTCGTACTTGGATTCTCCAGGATGATTCTGCCCTGCGGAAACTGTGGCGTTAGCTTGTCGAACGCGGTCGATTGCTTCCATTCCTCCGCGGGTTGATCCTCGACCTTTGCAACTTTGTCGAGCGACAGGAACTTCTCGCGTTGCACCGGCAATCGCACCGTGCCGGCAACTTTTTGCCCAGGCCGCAGATCGTATTGCTCAATCAGTGCGCGCGGAACGGCTACATCCTCGGGAACCGGCAGAAAATTCAACTCCGGCCAGCGCAACATCGCGAACGAATCGCTGACCTGATCGAGAAATCCTTCCGCAGAAACGGTTGCGCCATTCGAGATTGCCGCCCGCACAACATCCAGAATGTGCTGATGGCGCGATCGCGCGGGATGCAGATGCAGATCCAAGTCACGAGCCAAAGCTTTGAGTTTCTTCTCCGAAAATTCCTGCAGCTCGTTTAAATCAAGCGCGCGCGGTGTTGTAGTGGCGGCCGTGTCGGCCGCATCTTGTTCCTGCGCAGGCGGCACGCCTTCCTCTTCAGTTTCCATCTGTGAAACTGATGTCTCTACTTTTTCGTCCATGTATGCCCGTGCCATGATGCGACCAAAAATCGCGCCTGCTCCATAAGCGACGTTTGATCTCCATTGTTCCAAACGACGTGATCCGCGCGTCTGATTTTTTCCTCCAGCGGCATTTGCGAGTTAATCATTTGTTTAGCTTCGGCGCTTCTTATCGACATCCGTTTTCGTAACCGGGCTAGCTGCACCTTCTGCGAACAAGCCACCACGACCACTCGGTCGCACAAATTTTCACCGCCGGTCTCATAAAGGAGTGGAATATCAGCAAAGAAAAACTTGGGAGAATTGCGATGCTTTTTCGCCTCTGTCCTCCATTGGCGGCGAATCCGCGGATGAAGGATCTGCTCAAGCGCGCGTTTTTTGGTCGCGTCGGCGAATACTATGGCGCGAAGCTTCGTTCGATTCAAGTCGCCTGCCGTTGAAAAGACTTGCGCGCCAAATTCACGCCGGATCTGTTTTACAACTTCCGGCCGATTCAGGAGCGCATGAGCCGCCTCGTCTGCATCGAAGAATGTTGCGTCCGGCAGAACCGCGCGCAGACATTCCACGAACGTGCTTTTACCCGTGGAAATTCCGCCGGTGATCCCGATTGCAGGCATAAGAAATTAAGCGCTGTAGAGGCGGCTGTGTCAGCCGCAAAATTCCAAAAGCAAAGCCGCCGCGCAAAACGTGATTCCTCGTTGTTGGTGGCGGCGATTGACCTCAATCGCCATCAGGCGGTTCGGTGAACCGTCCTATTTTCTCGCCAGTTCGAAATATCTTTATTGGCCACTCCTCACCACTTTCGCGGCCGGTTTGGTCATTTCGAGTTGCGCACTGACTTTCTGTAGGCCAACAGCAAGCGCTTCAATTTGCTTTTGCTGCCGCGCGGCATTCGCTTGCAATTCCTTCCTTAGCTCCGCGATCGTCGCTTGTTGTTCGTCCACTTTGCGGTGCTCCTTGAGGAATTCATTAAGCAACATCGCGTTCACCGCTTCGTAGCGAACTGTGTAAGGTTTGCCCTTATCATCTCTATCAGGGTCGAGTTCATGCTTGTAACGGAAGGTCACCGGTTGCAGCGCGAGGATCGCCTCGCTCGCTTTATCCATCGGCCGGATCGCCTCCTTATAGCGCGCCGAAGAGTTAACCGTCCCGAGGTGACCATTAAAGTCGATGATCACGTTCACACCTCCCGGAACGGTTGATCCGCTAATACCGGCAATAAAAGTGCGAGTGTGCGTTCCAAACCTACCGAGACGAATGGTGTCGGACTCGCCCTGCATGCCGACCGCGCCGATATCGATGTTGTTCCTGCCAGTGGTGAGACCGGAACCGGCGTCAAAGCCCAAAGCCACGTTATTGCTGCCGCTGATGCCGGAACCGGCGTTAAAGCCCACAGCCACGTTATTGCTGCCCGTGGTGGTCTGATTCAGCGCGTTAACGCCAATGGCCGTATTGTTGTCGCCGAGCTGATGGCTAAAGAGCGCAAATCCGCCGGTGGCAGTGTTATTGCTACCGGTGGTGTTGCTACGGAGCGCGTTCACGCCCGTGGCCGTATTGCCGAAGCCGGTGGTGTTTCTAAATAGAGCTTGCCACCCATCGGCTGTATTGGTGTCGCCGATGGTATTGTTGAAGAGTGCTTGGAGACCACTGGCCGTGTTGCCGCCGCCGATGGTGTTGTTATAAAGCGCTCGATAACCGGTGGCCGTGTTCTCGCCCCCGGTAGTATTGGAATTAAGCGCTTCAGATCCATTACCTGTGTTATAGGCGCCTGTGGTATTGCTGTAGAGGGCGCGAAACCCGGTAGCCGTTTCAGAGCTACCGGTAGTGTTGTGATACAGCGCTTGCGAACCGTTGGCGACGTTCATGCCTCCAGTCATGGTGTTTAAGAGGGCCTGAAAACCGGTCGCGGTGTTCTGGTTACCCGTGGTTAAGCGCAAGAGCGCTTGATGACCAAGAGCGGTATTCCAGACGCCAGTGGTGAGGGTAGCGAGGGCGCTAGTGCCCTCGGCCGTGTTGCCGCCTGGATAGCCTCCGTCCGGCTGTGGACTGACTGCTTGCGCGCGCGGCACGAGCGCAACGCAGCTCAGCAGGAGCAGAATGAAACAAAAACCGCGCTGCAAAGTCGTGCTCTGGATCGAATTGGTTATCGGTAGAGTGATCGCTTTCATATTTGCGTGTTTACGAAAATCGAAACGGCTTGTCGATGCCGAAGGACGAGAATTGTAACTGGACGTCCCGGTTCCGCCTGGTCTCCGATCACATCACATTTGCAAACGGTTTGGGGCTGAAACCATTCAAGAAGCAGGCGCTTTGAATGTTTGCTGCACAATAAAGCCGCGTATGTTGCTCGGCTATGACGCAAGAAGTTTTGGCAGGAAAGATCGGGCTTGTGTTCGGCGTGGCGAACAAGCGCAGCATCGCCTGGGCGATCGCGAAAGCGTGGTCCGCGGCGGGTGCGCGCCTGATTTTCAATTATCAAGGCGAACGGCTAAAGGAAAATGTCGAGGAATTGACTGGCGAGTTCGGAGAAAAGACTCCCCTATTTCCCTGCGACGTTACGAGCGACGATGAGATCAAAGCATTTTTCGAAAACGTCAGCAGACAAACTGATCGAGTTGATTTGATGCTGCACTCCCTGGCGTATGCGCCGCGCGAAGCGTTGGAAGGCGATTTTGTCAGCACGACTCGTGAAGCCTTTCGCGTCGCGCAGGACGTCAGCGCCTATTCGCTAGTCGCGCTGGCGCGCGAAGCGACGCCGCTGATGACCAACGGCGGAAGCATCGTCGCGATGACCTATTACGGCTCGGAAAAAGTCGTGCCGCATTACAACGTGATGGGCGTGGCCAAGGCCAGTCTCGAAGCCAGCACGCGTTATCTTGCTTACGATCTCGGCCCGAAAAAAATCCGTGTGAACTGCATTTCCGCCGGCCCTGTGCAGACGCTCGCCGCCCGTGGGATCAGCGGATTCACCTCCATGTTGAAACATTACCAGGAACGAGCGCCGTTGAAGCGCAGTTGCGAACCCGCGGAGTTAGGCGCCACGGGAGTTTTTCTCGCCAGCGATGGGGCCGCAGCCATTACCGGTCAGGTCATCTACGTTGATGGCGGGTATCAGATAATGGGCATGTGACCCCATCTCTTCCGCTTCCTCTCACTTTCAATCTTACTCTTGCTCACATGATTGCGCGCATTTGGCATGGGTGGACGAAACCTGCAGACGCGAAGGCATACGAGAAATTGCTGCGCGATTTTTCCGAGCATCGCCGCGCGAAAGATCAAGGGTTACCGCGGCGCAGAATTGTTCGTTCACGAAGACGGCGACGAAGTGGAATTCGTCACGCTACTCCACTTCGATTCCATGGATGCGGTGAAGGAATTCGCTGGCCCGGATGCAAGTAAGCCGGTGATTTTTCCAAAAGCCGAAGCGCTCATTACGCGCATGGAGCAGGCTCGGTATTATCGCGTCGCGATCGGCAGGTGAATTGTATGGCAGGCGCACCGCCTGCCGGCCTCTCCTCGGCAAGCGGAGCGCTTGCCCTACAACTGGCGTGCGCGACGTTGCTCGTAATGGAACTCGCTTCGAAACTTCGAGAAATCCTCGATAACACAATTGTCGCGGACGATCTGGAAACGGTCGCTGCGCACAGCGGTGATAAATGGTTCGCAACGCATCCGCCGGAAGTTGTCGTCTTTGCAAGATCGACACCTGATGTGAGCAAGCTTCTTCAGTTCGCCTCGCGCGAGAAAGTTCCGGTCACCGCGCGCGGGGGCGGATTTGGCTATGTAGGCGGATGCGTGCCGGCACGCGGCGGGATTGCGCTCTCGCTTATGCGCATGAATCGCATCAAGGAAATCAACTTTACCGATGCCGTCACCGTTGTTGAACCGGGCGTTTTCACCGGCGAGCTCAAAGCAGCCGTGCGCACGCAGAAATTATTTTATCCACCCGACCCGGCGAGCATGAAGGATTGCACGATTGGGGGAAACGTTGCCACAAATGCCGGCGGCCCGCGCTGTTTGAAGTACGGAGTGACGCGCAATTACGTCATCGGTCTTGAGGTCGTGCTGGCCAATGGTGAAGTCCTGCGAACTGGCGCGCGTGTGCATAAAAACAAAACTGGCTTCGATCTCATGGGTCTATTCGTTGGCTCGGAAGGAATGCTCGGCGTTGTCACCGAAATCACGCTGCGTCTGCTTCCGCTTCCCCCGGCACGCGCGACTTTGTCGGCGGCATTCGCCACAGCTCCTCAGGCTGCCGAAGCTGTGCAGGCGATTTTTGCGGCGGGATTTCTACCGTCGGCACTGGAAATCGCCGATCATTTAACGCTCGAAGCGGCGCGGCGCGATTTGGGTGAGAAGATCGTCCCCGATGGAGACGCGCATTTGCTCGTCGATCTGGATGGGCAACAAGAAAGCGTTCGCAGCGAGGCCGCGGCTATTGGCCAATTGATCGAGATGAAAAAACCAAACGCGCTTCAGATAGCCAACGGTGAAGCCGATTGTGAGAAGCTCTGGGCGTTGCGCCGCCAGTTCAGCAACTCGCTGCGCGCCACCGGCCTAACGAAATTGAACGAGGACGTGGTTGTCCCGCGCAGTCGCTTAGTCGATCTGATGGAATTCGCCGAGAAGCTGCAGGAGAAGCATGGATTCCCGATTGCCTGCTTTGGCCACGCCGGGGACGGCAATATTCACGTGAACATCATGGCAGACCGCTACAATCGGGACGCTGTTGTGCGCGAAAAGGTCGAACGCGCGCTCGACGATCTTTTTGCGCAAGTGCTGGCGTGGGGCGGCGTGATCACAGGCGAACACGGAATCGGTCTGGCAAAAAAACGGTGGTGGCCGCAAGCAACGACTGAGGTGGCGCGTGATCTTCATCGTCTGGCCGCAAGCAACGACTGAGGTGGCGCGTGATCTTCATCGTCGGCTCAAGCAAGCGCTCGATCCTGATGGAATTTTGAATCCCGGCAAATTTCTTTGATTCAGGAACCCGGTCACTCAGTAGTTATAACGCGCGAATATTCTGAATTTTAGGTTGACTAGGGCGGATCAGCATCAACATTGGGCCACTTTTTAGGCGCATCCTAATTCGCAGCGACTGACGCGCATCCGCGTCCTCGTTCACGAACTATTAAGAAAGAGGCAACGCCGTCCTGTTTTGCGCCGGCTTTAACAACAAATGAAACCTGGAAAATTTACTCATGCGATTGCGGTTCTGCTTTCGTCCATCGCGTCTCTTTTCGCGCATGGCGGCGCTTCGAAGGCGGAACCTGCGAAAACGAAGTTCAGCAAAAAATCTGAGAAGACGGCAGACGGTCGCGTGCTCGATCTCAGTTCACTCGCGTTCACGCCGGGACAGTTGGCCGCCAATCGCCCGGAGCCGGGCCAGCGTTTCCCGTGGAAAAAAGAGATTGTAACGACCGTCTTTTGGATCGGCGAGAAACCGACGGCTAACAACCCAGTTCCCAATCGGGTGAGCTCTTGGGATAAGGATTGGACCAAAAACTACGGTGGCGTTGACGATCCTAATCCCGCCAATCGCAACAATTACATTCCGGTAAAATTCACACCGAGACAGAACCCATTCTACTGCGCACTCCCATACAACGACAAAGCAAGGGAGGGACACCGGCTCGAGGCGCCGCGTGTCGTTCCCTGGTTCAATGAAGCGTATCAGGGGCCGGCGGTTTCGACTTGCAAAGGGCGATGGATTGCCATCCGCAAAGGCAATCGAACCGCATATGCGCAGTGGGAGGACGCCGGACCGTTCCGAACAGATCACTGGCAATACGTTTTCGGGAACGAACGGCCAAAGCCTAATCTCAACAAAGGCGCCGGCCTCGATGTTTCGCCTGCCGTGCGCGATTATCTGGGATTGCAACCAACTGACGTCACCGACTGGAGATTCGTGGGTTTCAGTGAAGTGCCCCGCGGTCCGTGGTCAACGCATGGCGAAAACAACACATTCGTTATCAACGATCGCGCAAAGGGCAAGGCGCTGGTTGAACGACTGAGCACGATCGCGCGCTAGATTCCAAAGAAACGCCGTTTCGAAGCCAGCGCGATTCCGCTCGGGTATATCAATATCGAAACGTGGCCTTCACGCGTTTCGAGAAAGACACGTACGGAATCCAGATGGCTGCAGCTAGCACGATTGGAGCAAGATCAGTTACGGATGTAATAACCGGCTCTGCTGCTGAGGGAATGCGGTCCACAAGAACCGTGTCCAGCACTGCTCCCAGCAAAAAGAAAATTAAAAACAAAGCGAACGCGCACCGCCAGGCCGCTTTCTTTGTGAAGAACAAGGCAATCAACAAGACAGCAAAGAGAAAAGCTCCCACGTTAAAGAAAAGTTCGAAGAGAAGTGCTGGCGCCCACCACGCATTGTAACTGGACTCAATTGGATCGGTAAGCGAGCGCCAAGAACCTGTGTTCGTGGATAGCGAGATAACATCCCAGATCGGTTTGACGAAGCGCAACGGAAGCAATACCTGACCGATCGCCAGCAGAATAAGCCAGCCGCCGATACCGTTTAATCGCGCCGGCGCATCGACAGGCGGAGGCATTTGCTGGGCGAGGTTGCTGTGACGGAAATAGCTGTAGGCCAAAAAGGTTGCCGTGGCGAAGAAGCAGAACGCACTGGCGGCAACCGCCCAGTTGAATGTACTGAGGCTTTTCGCTTTTTTGATTTGTTCCGGTGTCTGGTATCGCAGCGAATACCCGAGCGTGTCTTTCGCCTTGCTGATTGCCTCGTTGAATTTCTCGATGTCAGCAACCTCTACCCGGTCCTTAAGGGCTTCGTATGAATAACGCAATTGCAGAGTCGATCCGCTACCGCTCGGTTGATCACGCATTCGGAAGAATTCGTTGTTTATGCTCGCGCCTTCTGCATTCAGCGGCCAATCCTCGAACATTTCAACGTTCACTTCCTCGATAACAGTGTTGGGATACTCGAGCTTGAACGGATCCCACCGTTGGGGCGAAATAGTTGATCCCAGTGCCGAATACATTTCGAGAGGTTGCAGATACAAGCTGTAGCGACTTTTATCATCACTCAGCTGCCACAGCCTCGGTACAATGTATGACTCCGTCACGCGGCAGGCGTTTTCACCGGGGAGTTCTTCATACCACGGAGCCTTTTGCGCTTTCGCGTCCGGGAACGTGCGATTGTAAAACTCCAAATACGTTTTTTGGATTTCCTCACGCTTGTTCTCGCGGAAGAACCCACGAGTGCGATCGGCGGCCCGTCCGCGGTATTCGGAAATGACTTCTAATTCAGCAGCCTTGCCCGGCGGCGGAATGCGATAATTTTCGATAACCTTTTTCACAGGAAATGACGCTGCCGGTTGTTCAATTGGCGTTAATTCAGCGCTGCCGGGCCGCAACACTAAAGCGTACTCAAACCGCGGGACGTACACCTGCGATAACGGTCCGCGCTGAGCAGTGGCAGCCGTGTCTAGCCAATAAGTGCCTGCGCCAAGTCGCACTTGTACAATTGCGTCGTCAAATAGGTCGGCTGAAGGAAGCAGTTTCTGAATCAGGCCACGATACGACCAGCTGACCGCTGCCGGCGCGGCGTCGATGTCGGTGCCACGCAGCAGAGTCAGCAACAGCAGCGCCTTGTCCATTTTGTCGGCGAATCCACGCCGTAATACCTCATCCGGAGGCGTAAGAGCCCGCGCACCGAACCGCTCTCCCAACTTGATGTACCGAATTTCGTCTTCGACGAACTGCAAAGCCGCTACGACCCGCTGCTCGGCATCACCGATGGCACGAAGATTTTTGATTTCCGCATTGAATTCAGGGGAATGTGCCGGTTCGGCTTGGAATAGCGATGCCGCCCACACTGCAAATTCAGTCCAACTCCGAAACTCACTAACGGCTAACAGTTGGCGTGGCTCGTACTCGTCTGGCACATCATCTTCTATGGTTCGGCCCGGAACATTATGGTCTTCATACCACATTTCAGTGATGCCGTTACCTGTGGTGACCATCGGCTCACGCGCACCATTGCTTGTTTGAAACGCGAGTTTTCGATCCGCCGAATAAATAAGCCGCAAAATATTGCGGACAATCAGAGCTTCCCATTGGACCAGGTAAAGCTTGCTGTATTTTCCGCGATCGAACGGGCTCGCACCTTCCACCGTTATGGCAAACTCAATAACATCTCCGACGCGCACGTCGTCTAGGACCATTCGCGCGCTAAGCGATGGGTCATAGATCGACCGGTCCGGCTCTTTCTCTCTTGGAACAACCTCGATCCGTGAGCGATTAAGTCGGTCCGAAACCGTTCCGTTGCGGGTCACTTTAATCGAATTGAAAACCAGCTTTTCGAACGTTGGATTAAAGCGAGCGAAAATTGAAGCACCTCTTTCAATGCCCTTTTCGGATATGATCTTTCGCACCTCGCGATAATAGAACGCGTTTCGTTGAAGATTTTCCTGCCGATCAGCCAGCAGATAAACCATGCCGGCATTGTCTGCGCCAACTCCGATATCACTACCTGGTTCGATTGGCTTAACCCAGGGCGGCACTGGGCCAATCTCGAAAGAGACTTTGTTAGGCGATTTGTTTGCCGTTTGCGCCGACAGACAAGTCGCTGCAGTGAACGCGAGTATGACGATCACCCAGATGTGGAAACAACGACGCAGCATTAAAACGAGCATCTTAACGTAATCTGGCCTGTGATTTTCGGAGCATGATTTGCATTCTTCCATTGGGCTGTGAGCTACCCGTCGGGGGCGATCTCAAGCCGACCATGAAAACCGTCATGCTATCCGATAGCAAGCGTGTTCCAGCGCTTGGCCAGGGACGTGGGGCATAGGTGAAAGCAAGAGCGCGCGTACCAGAGAAGCCGTAGCGCTGCGGTTGGGAATCGAGCTTGGCATGAGCTTGATTGACACTGCGGAGATATACAGTGATGGCGGGGCAGAGCAGATTGTCGCTGGTGCGATCCAAGGACAACATCAAGGCGTTTTTGTGGTTACGAAAGTTTATCCGCTTAATACATCATGCTCTGAATTGCCAACAGTTAGTGAGCGCGTTCTTAAAACGCCTCCGCATCGACGCTATTGATCCGATGCTCATTCATGCTGCCGGGCAAACCACTACCGAATTTCGCGGGATTCGTCCGGACGCGTTCTTGACGAGGATGATGACTGCCGCTTGGCGGCGTGAACGTGTCGGTTTCGATGGCCAGAAGTCAGATTCCCAGGCCGGAGAGCACCGCGGAATATTCGGTGACGAACGCGGTCAGCTGCGGATGAGAGGCTTCGAACTTTTCAACGGTTTGTTTTAGTTTGTGCAAAACTTTCTCAACACTTTCCGGTCGTTCCTTCCTGCTGGCGACTTCATGCGCCGAAGCTTCGACGAACCGACTGATGCTCTCAGCCTCCTCCTCGCTCGTTTGCGCAACCTCGGCAATAGCGGGCTTGAGCTTGGCGAGCACGGCCAATAGCTCAGTCTTCTTCTCGGGCGAGATATGATCGGCCGCCTCAATTGCTGATTTGATTTTCTGGATGCGTTCGTCGGTCATGTCCGAATATGATCCGTTGCGCACCTCGGCACAATCTCTGTCGGCGATTGTGACTGCCGGAAAGAGATTGACGAGAAATGAAAATCCCGATTCGATGGCGCTAATGAAAACAAAAACCATTGGGTTAACTCTCGCGTTCTGCCTCTTAGGATGGGCGCTTTGTTTCGCGGCGGATCCACAGATGGGCACTTGGAAGCTGAACGAAGCAAAATCGAAGATCACACCGGGAACCTTGAAAAACACTCATGTCGTTTACTCGGGCATACTCGGGCAAATGAAAGTGGCGTCGGATGGTATCGACGCGAATGGTAAACCCGTCCACATCGAATGGTCGGGTAAGTTTGACGGAAAGGATTATCCAGTTGCTGGCGATCCGAACTCAGACACTCGCTCCTACGCGAAGGTGAATGATCGGACATTGACGACCACTGCCAAGAAAAATGGCAAGGTCACAGTCACAGGTCAGATTGTCGTCTCGGCCGATGGAAAAAGTCGGACAGTCACGATCAACGGAACCTCTCCAAAAGGCAAAAAGTTCAAGAACGTCGTGGTTTACGATAAACAGTAAACGGAACGTTTAAGGTCACGCGCGACTGCTGTAGCGTCCGCTGTCCTCAGCGGAATCAGACGCGTACGACTCTTGGGAAATGCGCTGAGGACAGCGCACGCTACACCTCCGATGGCGCGCCTAATCCGCGACGACCTGCCTAGTACTGGCTGTAAGGATTCCGGCCAGGCTCACTATTTGCCTGTCGATCTTCATCGCCTTCTTCACCGCCGAAGGGACGATGAGACTTCTTCCATTTCACTTTCCACTTGCCGTGTTTGAATTTCGTCACGGGTATCCAGGTTTCATAGCCGCGAGATGCTGGCGCCGAATACGCGAAGTCCGCATCGGATGACCCAAGCGCCTTGACCGTCTCGATGTCCAGACGTCCAGTCGGCGGAAGTCCAGCGCTCGATTGAAACGCGCGTATGGCAAGAGCTGTCCGGGATCCATATCTTCCATCAACGCGCCCGCGATAATATCCGCGGCTCAACAGTTGGTATTGCGCTCCGGCGATGATCCGACGGTTCATCCGAAGCGGCACGGATTGATAAAAGCTTGCCGAGTATGGCTGATTGGTTTCCAGCGGTCGATCTGGTTGGCGAAATGACGGCGGCGGCGAGCTTTGGCTCAGGCGTGCGCTCGCATCAGGATGAAAGCTGTTGGGTTGAATGGCGGCCGGTTTAGAAGCCGGTTGCGATGCCGACGCAACGGAATTCGAACTTGAATTGACCGAACGCAACGTCTCCTCATTAATCTCGCCGGTCACCGGCAAACCATTGCGAATCTGATAACGGCGAATCGCCGCAGTTGTCTCGGCGTTCTTGTCGCCCGTAACGGCGCCGTAGTAAAAACCCTGGTCCTTGAGAGTTTGTTGCAGCGACCGAATCGTCTGGTCGGCGCGCACAAAGCTGACGGCGTACAACGTGACGACAAAGCATAGCAGCGGTCGTTTCATAATCCCAAATATTCGACTCGCTATTGGATTCGTATGCGCACGTGCGAGTGCGCGCGTCGCGGCGTACCGGTCAGCCGCTCGCCTTCGCTTGCGCGACGTAACTTTTCACTTTTTCGAGATCGCCTCCGAGTACCGTGCCGACGAGACGGCCACTTCGATCGTAAACGTTCACCTGCGGAATCGAGTGAATGTTGAATTGCTGCACAACTGCCGTTTTCCAATTGACGATATCGATCTTGCGCAGCGCAATCTCGGGATCACTCCTCGCCATTTGCTCGAGGCTCGGTGAGAGCCGTCTGCACGGGCCGCACCAATCCGCATAAAAATCTATGACGGTCACGTTACCGAGCGCGAGGTGTTGATTGATGTCGAGCTGCGCACCGTGAGAAATCACTTCGATCGGTTCGCCGCGACCGGCAGCGGCCATCGTCGACTGATTGACTGTTTGTTGCGCGGAATAGGCCGAGGCAATCGCCGCGTTGTAATGAAAACGTTCCTGAACTTCTTTCGGCAACTCGACGAAATACACTTTCGAGATTCCCGATTTCGTTTTTAGCACGATGCCGTCAGGCTCCACCCGAGTCACGGTCACATTCTTGTATTCTTTCCCGCTAACCAGTTTGAAATCTTCAGCGAACGCGGCTGCCGTGAAACACAGAATCAAAAAGGCGAGAAGCTTCATCATGCAATTACGCGAGAGTTTCTTGAAGCATCAGGTTGCCCGATTCAAGCGTTTTTTAGGATGCGCTTGAAGCACAACGGGTTGATCAAGATATCGGGCTGTTGGCAGAAATATGATGATTGTTGTCATTGCTGCCACGAACCTCTCATCCGAAAATTGGATCATGAATGCACGTACGATCAACAGAATAGAGCTCGTTTACGAGGTAGCTCGATTTGGTTTCCTGCTTGCATTGGGTGTGCTGGCGCTCAGTGCATTGTTCGCAACCGGAACTCCGGTCAAGACTGACAACCGTTCGAATCCAAACGCTGTCGCGACCGACACAAGTTCGTTAAAACCGCCGGATGCGGGCCAGATTCCAGTCGCCTTTCTGATTTCCGACGGCGCCGTCGTAATCGATTTTTGCGGGCCGTGGGAAGTGTTCCAAGACGTTATGATTCCGGGTAGAGAAGAAATGCCATTCCGTCTGTACACCGTGGCCGAAACGAAGAAACCGGTCCGCGCCAGCGGCGGAATGCAGATCGTTCCCGATTACACGATTCAAAACGCTCCACCGCCGAAGGTGATTGTCATTCCCGCGCAAAGTGCATCGAGCCCGGCGGTAGTGGAATGGATCAGAAAATCTTCGAAAACCACCGACGTGACGATGTCGGTTTGCACAGGGGCATTTGTGCTGGCGAAAACCGGACTACTGAACGGCAAATCTGCGACCACCTATCACCGCGCATTTGGACGTTTCGCCATGCAATTTCCGGACATTCAGCTCAAGCGTGGCGCACGCTTTGTCGAGAACGGAAATCTCGCAACCGCCGGCGGTCTTTCTTCCGGAATCGATCTCGCGCTCCGCGTGGTCGAACGCTATTTCGGTCGCGAGGTTGCCCGGAAGACCGCTTACAACATGGAATATCAGGGACAAGGATGGATGAATCCTGATTCGAGCCAAAGCTACGCCACTTCACTTATGTCCACCGCTGAACATCCGCTTTGCACCGTGTGCGGGATGGATGTTGATCCAAAGATTGCGCCGAAATCTGTCGTTAAGGGTGCCACTTATTACTTCTGCTCAGAAGACGACAAGAAAACTTTCGACGCGGCGCCGGATAAATTTATCACCGCGGTCGCACCTGGGCCGACAGTATCCGGCTCTTCCAATTGAAATCAAAAAGCGCACTCAAAAACAACACACCGTCATTCGAACCGAGCACGCGCCGGATCGTGTTCGTGGCGGGCCGGGGCGTCGAGATTCTCGACTTGGTGGGACCGCTCCAAGTCTTCGCCCGCGCATCGGAAATGCACGCCAGGGCCAATCCTGGATCACCTCCGATTTATTCGGTGGAAGTGGCGACCATTTCTTCGCGTCGGTCGTTGATTGCCAACTGCGGTGTGCGCATCAACGCGGATAGGACCTTACGCGAACTGCGCGGAAAGATCGATACGCTGCTCGTAGCTGGAGGGGACGCGATCGAGCAGAATGAAATTAATCCGGAAGTGGTGCGCTGGTTGAAAAGAATCTCCCCACGAATCCGGCGAGTCGGCTCGGTCTGCACTGGCGCAATGCTCCTGGCCCGCGCCGACTTGCTCGACGGTCGTCGCGCCACGACTCATTGGAACTGGTGTCAGACCTTGATCAAACGTGCTCCGCGCGCACGCGTCGATGCCGAACCAATATTTGTTCGTGATGAAAATATTTATACGTCTGCCGGGGTCACAGCCGGAATGGATCTGGCGCTGGCGTTGGTCGAGGAAGATCACGGTTCGCGGCTCGCTCTGCAGGTAGCGCGTAATCTTGTGCTCTATTTGCGGCGGCCCGGCGGCCAATCGCAATTCAGCGCCGCGTTATCACTGCAACTGACCGATCGAAAGCCATTGCTCGAATTGGAGGCGTGGGTACTCGATAATTTGCAGAAACCGCTCACCGTGCCGCTGCTCGCAGAACGGGTGGCGATGAGTCCGCGCAATTTCGCCCGCGTCTTCACTAAAGAGATGAAGACTACGCCGGCAAAATTTGTTGAGCGCCTCCGCATCGAAGCAGCTCGCCGTCGGTTGGAAGAAAGTCACAACAGCATGGAAATGATCGCAGGCGAATGCGGCTTCGGGAACGTCAACTCGATGCGTAACGTCTTTCAGCGCACCCTGAAAATCGCACCTGGCCAGTATCGTCGCCACTTTCGTCACGTGAAACATGCGGCTCAGAAAAAATCAAATTAGGCTGCAACGGATGCGAAGCCGCGTAAACGACATCATTTCCCGCCACCGAAAGGATGGCTTATACGCGGCGAAGCAACGGCCAGGCTTTCAAAGCAGGAACGCAGGAAACAGGAACGCACGAATCCGAAGGTTCTTTCCGCGAAGATGGGTTCCTGATTTCCTGATTAAATTAGTTATGAAAGCAGGAAGGCAGGAAAAGCGACGAACCAGAATTCTATTGAATAGTGGCGAGGGTTTCTGGCTTCCAGATTCAAAGCTTTCCAGGACCACAGGGTTCCTTCTTTCCTGATTCGGAATTTTCAGGTCTGTAGCAGCTATTTCGTGAAGTAATCCAGAGATCGTTGAATTGTGATTTCCTTAGGATCACAACAGATGGCAGAGATCTCTAGTTCGTCTTCGCCTTTCTTTCCGCCGCCGGTTCGTAGAGTAATCTTCGCGTTTTCCAAATCTTCAGCGGTGAACCCGTTTCTGAGCAGGACTTGTTTGGCCAAGGCTACCTCGTTCGTCTTGACCGCTATCATCAGCTGGTCGCGATCGTCTTTGTTGGCGTGAATCCGAGCCTGGGCTTGAGTGGCTTTTTTCTGAAGCGATGCGGCGTCGGCTCTTGAGGATGTGTCTACGACCTGGGGGTTTTGTTCTCCATTAGTCATTTGCGCTGGCATCGTCACCGGAATAGCCATGAAGCCGAGTGATGCAAGGATGGATGGTATGATGCATCTGCGCAGGAGATTCATAGCGTGACAGGCAAATAAAGTGCCGTCTCGGACTCTGAGGGGCAAGCCACCGAATAAAACAAAAATCAATTCACCGACGGGCTGATCACAAAAGTCGATTGAATCTGAAGGCTTGGCGTTTCCGGGTAGAGATTCAGACACCCGAAGCGAATGTCCAGCACCGCTTCGTTGGTGGGCGTATTCGGGACGGTCCAATAGAAATATTGCACCTTCGGATTACGCTGCTCTGTAAGCATCATGTAGATCGTCCTGCCGCCATCGAGCGAAAGAAGAAGTTCCGTCTCACACATCGTCAGGTCCACGTCTGGAAAGTCCGCCGTCCATTCAATCCTCACAACTTGGCCAGGCACCAAAACCTCTCCCGCTCTCGGCGAAATCAGTCTGGCACTGTATTTCTTTTGGTAAGGCCGCGCGAATGCGGTTGGAGGCGATTGCGGAGCCAAAGCAAATGTCAATGCAAGTAGCGCGAGAATGAATCGTGGAGTTTTCATCTTTTCACTCCATCCGAGTGAGCGTTGATTGTCAATAATAGTTTGCGGTTCGTCACGCCGGCCTGTCGAAAAGATCTTCGCACTCAAAATAAGGCTCGACAGTTGTACAGAAATCCTTCAATAATGGCATCCCTTGTGAGTTCTCTTCAATCCAGTCTTACCCGCCGCATCAATCGGAATACACATATGAACAAACGCATCTACCTGACTACCCTCGCCGCCGTTTTCGCGCTTCTCATGCCCGCCACAACTGTCTTACACGCCCAAGTGCCGGGGGCGACCGAGGGTATCGATGTGCCCGACGGTACACGCAAATGCATAAAGCCTAAAGAGCGTGCACCGAAACAGACCGATCGGTTGTTCGAGCCGCTGACCTGCCTCGAGCCGGTGGTAAACGTCAGCGCCACGACCGGCAACCAGGCTGAGAGTTTCATCAACGTCAACCCGACTAACACAAACAACCTCGTTGCCACTTCGAACAACCCCGGGGGAGGAGCCAGCATTTTCCGCGCGTACTCAACAGACGCTGGCGCGACCTGGACGCGCGGCACGATTGCCACGGGTGTGGCGTGCTGCGACGGACAGGCGGCGTGGGATACGTTCGGCAACCTGTTCCTGGTCTACATCAACAACAGCGTCAACCAAATCAACGTGATTTTGAGCACCGACGGCGGCGCCACATTCAGTGCACCGATAACCGCGGGCACCGGCAGCATTGACCAACCCTCGATCGCTGTGGGCAATGGCAGCGTGTGGGTCGACTGGAACCAGGCCGGAAGCATGGTCGCGCGCGGGGCGCCAGTGACGGGTCTCGGTACTTGGGGACCGTTCAACGCGCAACAGGCGATCCCCACAGCGAGTGGCAGCTTCGGGGGCATCGCCGTCGGCCCTGGACCGAACGGCGGCAAAGTCATCGTGACCTATCAGAGCCCGACTGGTGGACAGGGTCCGGCGACCATCTTCGCCAACGTAGACGCGGACGGTTTGGGAGCGGGCGGTTTCGGCGCGCGCGTCACCGTTTCGGCGACCAATGTGGGCGGATTCGACTTTATCCCGGCGCAGAACGGACGCTCGGTCGACGCTGAGGCCGGGCTAGTATGGGACGCGACTGGTGGGCCGTTCAACGACCGCATCTACCTGGTGTACACAGACGAGACCGTCCCCGAGAACAACGACACCGAGATTTTGATGCGCACTTCGACTGATAACGGCGCGACGTGGAGCGCGCCGGTGCGCGTGAACGACGACGCGACTACGCGCAGCCAGTTTTTGCCATATGTCACGCTCGATGCCACAACTGGCACGGTGGCAGTGGGCTTTCATGATTGTCGCAATGACAACGGCGTGCCCGGTCCCGGCGGGACGAACATGATTCCTAATGACGATGCGGAATACTACGGCACCTTCAGCACCGACGGCGGCGCGACCTGGGCGCCGAACAGACGCTTGAGCGGCGGGTTCTCGAACGCGGCGGCGGCGGCCAACGGCGTCGACTATGGTGATTACGTTGGTCTGGATGCGCGCGCGGGCAAGCTCTACGCGATGTGGGCGGACAACGCGAACTGCGATGGCACGAATCCGAATGGCACGTTGCACCAGTTTGACCTGTATGCGAACCCACTCATGCTCACGGGGGGCACTCCGTCGCCCACCCCAACGGCTTCGCCCACTCCCACCCCTACGCCGACAGCCTCGCCCACTCCAACTGCGACGGCAACGGCGACACCTTGCGTGGGCCAATACGTGATCAGTCAGATAGGGGGCAGTATCGTGCCAGGCACGACGGACATCGGTAATCACGGGGATGATACGGTGACCACCATAGCGTTGCCCTTCCCTTATAACTTGTACGGCACGACTTTCACCAGCGTCAATCTGTCCTCCAACGGTAATGCCCAGTTCCTAACTACGGATACCGCCTTTACTAACAGCTGCCTGCCGTGGACTACCCACAACTACACCATCTTCCCCTACTGGGACGACCTGTATTTGGTCAACAGCGGTTTCGGCATATTCACCTCGGTAAGCGGTACTGCTCCCAACCGCATCTTCAACATTGAGTGGCGGGCGCAGTACTTCCCGGGAAGCGGCAGTGCTAACGTCGAGCTGAGGTTGTACGAGGGGCAGAGTCGCTTCGATGTGATCTACGGTACAGTGAGTGGCGGCAACACGTCGGCCACAGCCGGGGTGCAGAGAGACGACAGCACTTTCCTTCAGTACTTCTGCAACGGCTCAGGCGGCGCGGCCACTGGCGGGCAAAGCTATATCCTTCAGCCTTGTGGAACTCCATCACCAACACCAACGGCTACGGCAACCCCAACAGCCACGGCAACCGCGACGGCCACACCTACCGCAACTGCAACGGCCACGCCAACTCCTACAGCTACGCCAAGACCCAGTCCAACCCCGAGACCCCAGCTCACACCAAGGCCCCGTCCGACCCCAGCGCCTCGTCCGTAACGGGAAACACCCGCTTTGAAAATCTGATCAAGAGCCGCAATCCGTTTTCTGGGAAGGTGGGTTCCTGATTTCCTGATTCGAATTAATTAGGAAAACAGGAAGGCAGGAAAAGCGTTGAACCAGAATTTTTTTGAATAGTGGTAAAAGGTTCCCGGCTTCCAAATTCAAAACTTTCCGGGACCAACGGGTTCCTTCTTTCCTGATTCAAAATTTTCAGGTCAGCGATCGACGATCGATTCCAGCGGCAGCTCTGGATCGAGATGATTGGAAGCGAGCCAGTCGCGATTGAACAGTGTTGATTGATATTTGTGACCCGAGTCGCAAAGGATGGTAACGATCGTTTGACCCGGGCCCGATTCTTTGGCGAAGCGCACGGCGCCGGCAACGTTGATACCGCTTGATAAACCGAGGAATAAGCCTTCTTCACGCAGGAGCTGATAAACGATCGTTAGGCCAGTCTGATCCGAAATGCGATAGGCGCGATCGACCTCGGTGCGTTCGATGTTCTTTGTGACACGGCCCTGTCCGATACCTTCCGCAATCGAATCGCCGTCGTTCGTTTCCAGATTGCCGTTGGTGAACCACGACCACATCGCCGCGCCATAGGGATCAGCGCAGACGATTTGAATCTTCGGACTTTGCTCCTTCAGATAAGTGCTCACGCCGGCAAGCGTGCCGCCGGTCCCAACGGCAGCAACAAACGCGGTGATCTTGCCTTCGGTTTGCTTCCAAATCTCGGGGCCGGTGCTGCGATAATGCGCGTCGCGATTGGCCGTGTTATCGAACTGGTTCGCCCAGAACCAGCCGCGCTCCTCCGCGAGTCGACGCGCGATATGATTGTAATTTTCCGGATCCTTGTACGGCTTTTCCGGCACCGCCTTCACCTCTGCGCCAAGGGTTCGGAGTAAATGCATTTTCTCCGGCGACTGATTATTCGGAATCACAATAAGCGTGCGATATCCCCTCGCCCGTCCGATCACGGCAAGCCCGATCCCGGTGTTACCAGCAGTTCCCTCAACGATCGTTGCGCCTGGCTTAAGCCGGCCCGCTTTCTCAGCGTCAGTAATGATTCCATACGCGGCGCGATCTTTCACCGATCCGCCCGGATTCATGAATTCCGCTTTTCCCAGAATCTCGCAACCCGTCAGTTCAGACAGCCGCCGCAGTCGAATCAACGGCGTGTTCCCAACGTACCCATCGATGCCTGAGTATGTCGCACTCATCTAATCAGAATGTCCACTTTTATCGTCCTCGTCGTCGACGTCGACGTCGTTCTCGAATTCCCTTTCGAAATTCTTAAACCACTTCCCAGTTTTCGATAGCCAGTTTTTTGTGACGCGACGAGCACGGCGAATGACAGTACGGATCTGCCGATGTGCAGCCGGGCTAGAAAATAATTAGAAAAACGGCCGGGCTTACTTTTCGTCCCAAGCGAGGCCTTCAGTCATCATTTTCACCTCGCTTCCTCCGCCCTCCGGTTTCACGAAGATTG
>WNGA01004335.1_pt1 | contig 37910 bp, 32 predicted proteins | sample 5400061 | NCBI WGS metagenome assembly WNGA01 (sample SAMN13153366, study PRJNA577476) | soil metagenome | isolation source: 100 cm soil or saprolite under grassland replicate 2 | place: USA:California | collected 2016-06-15
CCACAGGCCCAGGATCGAGGCGAGCGCCCCCGAGCCCCAGGAGATGTAGGTGAGGCGCCGCATATCGCGAGTGAAGAGGAACGCGATCACGGCAGGGACGACCAGGAAGCTAAAGACCATCAGCACTCCGGCGACGGGCACGGCGAGCGTGATCACGACGCCGAACGATAGATAGAACAAGAAGTCCCACCATTTGATCTTCCAGCCCAGGCGCTCGGCCTCTTCCGGGTGAAACGAGATGGTGAGAAACCGGTGGCGCAGGAAGTAGTGGAACACGCCGAGCGCGGCGTAGGCCGCCGCCAGCTTGATGATCGTGGGCTGGAACGTCACCCAGAGGATACTGCCGGTGAGGGTCTTTTCGATCGCTTCGCCGCCCCCCGGAACCTTGTTCGCAACGAGGACGGCGGCTGCGGAGGCGACCACATAGACGATACCGATGAACGCCTCTTGCGGCACGCGGCGCTCCTCCCGGGGCGACGAGCGCGTGAGTGCGAACAGCAGGGCGCCGACCGCCGTCGCGAACAGGGCAAAGATGTACGCCCAGGTCGAATCGGCCTCCACGTGAATCAACAACGCCGACAGTCCGCCCAGGGCCGCCATCTGCGCCAGCGAGAGGTCGACGAAGATCACCTCGCGCGCGATCACATGCAGCCCCAGGTAGGACAGCATGGCAACGAGCACCATGCAGGCCACGAAGGGTGGAATCATCAGCTGGAGACCGCTCATCTCGACTCCCCGTTGTTAGTCAGTTGGCCGTGGCGGTGCCCGTGCCGAAGGCGTGGGCGAGCTCTGAGATCCAGAGGTTCATGAGGTCGAAGTACGTATTGATCCCGGCCGCGCCGCCGGTGTTCGACGGCACGATCACGGCCTTCGCACCCGTCTTCTGCGCCACTTCCCTGACCTGGTTGCGGTCGTAGTAGTTCGTGGAGAGCAGAACTTGGATGTGCTGCGTTCGCATTTCGTTGATGACCTCGAGCACATGCCCCGGCGTGGGTGGTATCCCGGGCTTCGGTTCGATGTAATCCACGCATAGGACGTCGTACTCCCGGGAGAAGTAGTCCCACTCCTTGTGATAGCAGGCGACCGGCTTCCCGCGGAACGGCATTGCCTCTTTGAGCCATCCGCCGAGCCGATTGATAAGCGGCGCACGCTGGTACTGCTTTGCCTTCAGGAAGTCGAGCAGCCTTCCCTGCCGATCCAAGTCAGCGAGCGTCGGGCCGCCAATTAGTGTCACGAGCTCGTTGCCGAACAAGGCCTGGTAGATGCGGTCTTCGAAGTCCTTCTCGCGCTGCGAGAAGTATTCGCCGTTCTCGGGGGAGACACGCTTCAGGCCGGTCAGGATGTTGCGGGCGATCTGGACCGCATTGAGCGGACTGGTCCAGATGTGCGGGTTGCCGTACACGTGGATGTCGCCCTGGGAGCGTGAGAAGGTCGTGGGCACGTCGAGTAGGTCGATGCCGGCGTAGGCCGCGACATAGCCCGGCCCGCCCTCTGTCACCCTGGGATTGTTCGCTTTGTCGAGTAGCGCCGGTACCCACAGCTCGAGGTCGAGACCCGTCGTTACGAACACGTCGGCTTGGCCCAGCAGCGGCACGAAGCTCGGCTTAGGCTGGACGTAATGCGGGTTCTCGTCGCCGGTGGCAATCGAGCTGACGATGCCCCGATCCCCGACGATTTCGCGCGCGATGGCCCCGTACGTCGTGAGCGACGTGACGACTTTGACCTTGTCCGCGACCGGCGCTCGGACGGGCGGGGGTGTCACGGGAACATGGAGAGCAACGAGCATTGCCGTGAGTCGTAGCATGTCAGTAGGTCTCGTGTTTGTGTGGTCCAATCGCCCAAACCGCCTGCAGGGCAAATTGGTTCGTGGCGTCGACCCCGGCGGTCTTGGCCCAGGTGTACTGCGCCCGTAGCTCCACCCACTCGCTCTGCCACAGAGTGAGGGAGGGGATCACTTGCCGCGTGACAACTCCGAAGAGCGGGTCTTCGACGTAATCGTAGCGCGCTCCGGCGATCCAACGCTGGCCGAGTTTGTAGGTGGTCCCGGCGTACCACCCGAGCCGTGTCGTGCCGGCGCCGGCGTACTCTTTGCGAAGCGCGTACAGCTCGCCGCGCAGCGTCCACTCCCGATACAGCGCCTCGGCCGGCGGCCGCCACGTGAGGCGGAAGTCGATGCCGCCTACCTTGGTACGAAGGCTCGAGTCTGGGTCCGTGCCGTACAGCCCCGTGCCGCCGAGCTGGACGTAAGTCGAGCGCGTCAGCTGCCAGAAGTTGAGCAACCGGACGAGATACGTCGGCCGGCCGCTGCCGCCGAACAGCTCGTTGTCGCTCTCGCTGCGGGTCAGCTGGGCCGTCAGCTCGTGCACGCCGAGCCCCCCGAAGGCGCGGTACAGCGAGATCCCCGTTCCCGCGAGCCCGTCTTCACCCAGATAAGCCCGCAACGCAAGCGGGTATTCGGTCTCCGGGAGCGCGTGCAGGTGCCAGCGATTCAACTCGCCGAACTGCTGGCGGAATTTGCCGATGTCGAAGCGGATGCGCCCCGGCAGGCCGGTCCAGTACGCATACCCTTCCTCGATGCTGACATTACCGTTTTCGAAGCTCACGAAGATCTTGGTGCTCGAGTAGGGATCGAGCGCCGACTGGAATCCCACTTCGAACTCCCGCGGGTCGAAGTTCTCCCGCTGCACCCCCTCCGTGTAGCCATTGGCCCGCACGTCCCCCGTCACGCTGATCTCCGGATTGAGCTGCGCTTGGTTGCGCTCCCGCCCGATGAACCGCGTCGGCTGCGCCGTGTCGGCTCTCAGCCTCGCGGTATCGGTGCCCGCCGCGGCCGCGGCGGCGGCGCGCAGCGCCGCGAGCTCGTCGATGGCGGCGGTGTCCCGTCTGGCGGGGGCCGCCGTCGGCGCGCGCGCGACCTGGGCGCGCAAACTGTCGAGCCGGGCCTTGAGCGCCCGAACCTCCGCCGCGAGCGAGTCCACTCGGCGCTGCTCCGCGGGCTGCTGGGCCGACGCGCGGCCAGCCGGCGCGAGCAGGGCAGCCAGCGCGGCCACAACGGCAAGGTGATATCGAGTCATCCTGAAGAGTCTCCCGTTCCAGTGTTGCCGGCGGGCGCCCCGCCGCACAGCGGGCGCCCACGGTCGGCGGGCCGGCACGGCCGGCCGCCGTCATGCTAGGAACGGGAGGCGGGGGGAGCTCGGGGTGGGGCGGTGCGGTGGTCGGAACGGCGGTACGGCGCGACGTCGCGCTCGATCGGACGCCGCTCGATGGTCGTGGCCGCCGTGGCCTGCGCGCGCACCGGCGGCGCCGTCACCTGCGACCCGGCGTACTGGCACATCGAGCAGCGCAGACTGTCGTGCAACGCGAGGCAACCCGCCCCATGCTGCGCCTCGATGTGCGCCGGCGCGCTGAGCCGCTCCGACGCGTGCGCCAGCGATACCGCGCCCCCGGCCAGGCCTTGGAGCACCAGGAGCAGCGCGGCGAGGCGCCGGGTCCAGCGATTGGGGGTCGTCGTCAGTGCGATCACGCCCTGCCTACGGTTTGCGTCATCCGCTCGTTGCGGCGGGTCCCGCGCGCGTACGCGCGCAGCCGGCGCAACATCCGGCGGTCGTGACGGATCGGATCGTCGCCCTTCGGCGTCTCGATAATCTTAATCACGGGCGCGAGCCGCGGGTCGCGCATGATGCGCCGGAACGGCTCCGGGCCGATCGTTCCCTCGCCGATCCACTGGTGGCGGTCGAGATGCGAGCCGGGCGCGCCCTTGGAGTCGTTGAGGTGCAAGCACTTGAGATGCGTGAGCCCGACCACCTGGTCGAACCGCTCCCACACCTCCTCGAGCGCCGTAGCCACATCATAGCCGGCGGCATGCAGATGCGCCGTGTCGAGACAGAACCCCACCCGAGCCTGCAACCCGGCGGGCAGCGCGTCGCGCAGCGCCCGCAGCTCCTCGAACGTGCTCCCGAGCACCGTTCCCGCGCCCGCCGTTCCTTCGATCAACACGCCCACCTCCCCCAGGACCGCCGCCAGACACTGGGCGTAGCCGCGGGCGTTGCGCGCGAGCCCCGCGGCCCGGTCGTCGATATAGTTACCGGGGTGCGACACGACCCAGGGGATCCCGAGCGCCCGGCAGCGGACCAGCTCGCCGGTGAACGCGGCAACGCTTTTCTCGCGCAACGCCTCATCCGGCGATGCCAGGTTGATGAGGTAGCTGTCATGTGATACGACGGCGCGAATTCCGCTCGCGGCCAGCGCTGCGCGGAAGGCCACCACGTCGCCGTCCCGGGGGCTGGGCTCGCGCCACTGGTTGGGTGTCTTCGTGAAGACTTGAATCGCGGTCGCTCCGATCGCGTTCCCTCGCGCGGGCGCCTCCGCCACGCCGCCCTGCGTCGACACGTGGGCGCCCAGCAGGTCGCCGGGTATGCGCCTCACGCCCAGGGCTCCTCCGTGAACGCGAGCCGGGAGATGAGGGGCACGAACCGCACGCCGCCGGCGCGTCGCTCCACGAGCCCGGCCGGGCCGCGCTGTAAGATGACCAGCTCCTGGGACGCGAGGTCACCGACCGGGATCACGAGACGGCCGCCGGGCGCGAGCTGCTCCGTGAGCGGCTCCGGCACGCCGGGCGCGGCGGCGGTCACGATGATGCCCTGGAACGGCGCGCATTCGGGCCAGCCGGCCGCGCCGTCGCCCAGCCGGGTCTCGATGTTCGTGAGGCCGAGGCGCCGAAATCGCTCCTCCGCTTCGACGAGCAGGTCGGGCAGCCGCTCGATCGTGTAGACGCGCGCGGCGCGACGTGCCAGGATCGCCGTCTGGTAACCGGAGCCGGTGCCGATCTCGAGCACGCGGTCCCGGCGCCGGGGCGCGAGCGCTTCGGTCATCAACGCCACAATCAGAGGTTGGGAGATCGTCTGCCCGCTCCCGATCGGCAGCGGGGCGTCTTCGTAGGCCTCGCTCGCGAGGTGCGGGGGGAGGAACCATTCGCGCGGCACCCACGCCATGGCGGCGAGCACGCGGCAGTCGTGGATGCCGCGGCTCGCGAGCTGACTCGCGACCATGCGGCGCCGCTGGCGGCGCGTCTCAGGCGCCGGACCGCGCACCCACCGCTCTCCGCGGTTGCCGTCCCATAGGGTGAACTATACCTTGACACCCTTCATCGTGCGGTAAGGACCGTTGCCGGAACAACCCAAGCACCGAATCCTCCTCGTCGGCGACGCCGGGGCCCGTCCCGACGGGCTCGAGCGGTTTCTGGTGCGGGGCGGCTTCCAGGTCACCGAGGCCGCCTATCCACAGCCGGGCCCCGACCGGTCGCAGCAGCAGCCTCCCGACCTTCTGATCCTCGCCATCGCCGCCAAGGAGGCCGGCCTCGCGGAGGCGGTGCGCGATCTGGCGACGGCCGCGCGCTTCGCGGGGGCCCCGGTCATCGTCCTGGTGGCGGACGGCGGGGCCGCCGCCGTGGCGGACGCGCTCCAGGCGGGGGCGCGGGACGCCATGGCGAGCCCCGTGCACTTCGGCGAGCTGCGCGCCCGCATCGACGCCGATCTGCGTCTGCGCCACGATCTGAGCGAGGCCCAGGACGCGCTGCGGACCCGCGACCTCCTGTTCGATATCTTCCAGGAAGTCTCGGGCGCCCTGCGCGCCGACGAGATCTTCCAAACCCTGGTCCGCCGGGTCGGGCATGCCTTCGGCCTCACCCATTGCTCGTTCGTGCTCACGGCCCCGGGAGAAGACAAAGGCCGCGTGGTCGCGGTGTACGAGAACCCGTCCATCCGCGACCTGCGGGTCGAGCTCGAGCGCTACCCGGAGATTCAGGAAGCGATCCGCACGGAACGGCCCGTCCTCATTCCGGACGTTCACGAGCACCCGCTCTTCGAGTCGATTCGCCGGCGCTGGTTGCAGCAACGGATCGAGGTGAACGTGCAGTCGGCGGTGGCGCTGCCCGTGTTCGTGCAAGGCCGCGCCGCCGGGGTGTTCTTCCTGCGCACCATACGCGGGGATCCCCAGCTCCGCCCCCAGGACGTCGCGTTCGCCAATACGATCGCCCAGGCTGCGGCGCGGGTACTCGAGAACGAGGAGCGCCGGGCGGCGATCTATCGGCGCCAGATCAGCGCCGGCGTCACCGACGTGCTCACGGGCTGTGCCAGCCTCGACGCGCTGGACCGCCGCCTGCGCGACGAGTTCGAGCGCGCCCGGCGCTATTCACTACGGTTCGCGCTCGTGGTGATCGACGTGGACCGGCTGCGGGACATCAACGAGCGGCTGGGCCAGCAGGCGGGCGACCGCGTGCTCGCGGAGATCGGCGCCATGATGCAACGCGAGATCCGGGCGCCGGATTTCGTGGCGCGCTACGGAGGCGACGAGTTCGCGCTGGTGCTCCCGGAGACCGACACGCAGGGCGGCCGGCGCTTCGTGGAGCGGCTGCGGCACGTGGTTGCCCGCCACACCTTCCCCGACCTCCCGCGCGGGCAGGTGCCGAGCCTGACCGCGGGCGTCGTCGCGTTCCCGCACACGGAGGTCCTGCGGCCCGAGGATCTGTTCGCGCAGGTCGAGGCGGCGCTGGAGCGGGGCAAGAAGGGCGACCCGGACCGGATCGGCGTCGCGGGCGGGAAGGCCTAGTCCAGCGTCTTGTGGAACCGTCGTACGGCGAGGACGATCAGCCCCAGCGAAAACGCCGTCAGCACCGCCACCTCGCGCCACAGCTCGTCGAACCCCACGCCCTTCAACAGGATTCCACGCAGGACCTTGAGGAAATGCGTAAGTGGCAGCAGGACGCCGACCCACTGGAAGATGACCGGCATCGCCTGACGCGGGAACATGAAGCCGGACAGCAGGATGTTGGGGAGGACGAAGAAGAAGCTGACCTGCATCGCCTGCTGCTGCGTCCGCACGAGCGTGGAAATGAAGAGGCCGAGCGCGAGGCTCGCCACGACGAAGAGCAACGCGATTGCATAGAGCAGGAGCACATTGCCCGTCAGGGGAACGTCGAAGACGTACCGGCCGAGCACGAGCACGGCCGTCATCTGAATGAGGCCGACGCCCACGTAGGGCGCGATCTTGCCGAGCATCAGCTCCGTCTTCGTGATCGGCGTGACGATCAGCTGCTCGAGCGTGCCGCGCTCCCGCTCGCGCACGATGGCCATGGAGGTGACCAGCACCAGGGTCAGGGTCAGGATCACCCCCACGAGGCCCGGCACGATGTAATTCGGGCTGCGCAATCCCGGATTATAGCGCGGCCGCACCCGGGCCTCGACCCGGGGAGCCGCCGCCCCCGCCGCGCCCGCCGCGCGACTCACGATCGCGAGCGTGCGCGCCTGGGCGACCCCGGAAGCGGCCGAGATGGCGGATTGGGACGAGAGGGGATCGGCGGCGTCCACGATGACTTGGACCGTTGCCGACGGGCCGCGTGCCAGCGCGCGCGGGTAGTCGTAGGGGACGATGATGCCGGCCTGTGCATCGCCCCTGGCGATCGCACGATCGAGGGCCGGGCGATCGTCCACGTGCGCGACAACGCGGAAGTTTCCGGTATTCTCGAACGCGGCGATCAAGGCCCTGCTCTCCGGTGTGCGCGACTCGTCGACCACCACCGTCGGCAGGTTCCGCACCTCGGTCTGGATGGCGAAGCCAAAGAGCAGCAGCTGGGCCACGGGCATGCCGATCATGATGCCCAGGGTGAGCCGGTCCCGGCGCATCTGAATGAATTCTTTGCGGAACATGGGCCAGAAGCGCGCGATCACGACGCGGCCCGCTCTTGCAAAATGATGAACGCGTCCTCCAGCGTCCGGCCGCCGACCTGGGCGGCGACCTCGACGGCCGTGCCGAGCGCGATGAGGTGTCCGCCGTTCATCATCGCGAGGCGCCCGCACCGCTCGGCCTCGTCCATGTAGTGCGTCGTGACGATGACCGTCGTTCCTTGACGCGACAGGTCGTGGATGGTGCGCCAGAAGTCGCGGCGCGCGGCGGGGTCGACCCCGGCGGTCGGTTCGTCCAGGAACAGCACCGCGGGCTTGTGCAGCAGCGCGCAGCCCAGCGCGAGGCGTTGCTTCCATCCGCCCGAGAGCTGCGCCGCCAGTTGCCCGAGCCGCCGTTGGAGACCGAGGAACGCGACGACCTCCGAGACGCGGGACGCGCGGGCGGTGTTGCGCAGCCCGTAGATCCCGCCGTAGAAGGCAAGGTTCTCGGCCACGGTGAGGTCCTCGTAAAGCCCGAACTTCTGGCACATGTAGCCAATGTGTTGCCGCACCTGCTCGGGAGCGACGCGCACGTCAATACCGGCGACCAGCGCCGTCCCCTCCGAAGGTTCGAGCAGGCCGCACAGCATGCGAATCGCCGTGGTCTTGCCTGACCCGTTCGGGCCCAGCAGACCGAACACCTCGCCCTGCTCGATCCGCAAGCTGAGATGCGCGACTGCCGTCAGCGTGGCGAATCGACGGGTGAGGTCGCGAGTTTCGACCGCTGCCTGCGTCACAACAGGAGCTCGATCTCGAGGGTCACGGGCATCCCCGCCTTGAGTCGGCCGCCCAGGTCCTGGCTGTCCGTTTCGACCTTGATCCCGAATACGAGATCCGCACGCTCGCGCTCCGTCAGCGCGGCGCGGGGGGTGAACTCGGCCCGCGACGCGATCTCCACGACTCGTCCCGCGAAGGAGCGGTCGTAGCCGTCGAGCCGCACCGTAACGGACTGGCCGACCTTGAGCCGAGCGATGAACGGTTCGCCGACGTATGCCCGGATCCAGGGACGCCGCACCAACCCCACCGACACGACCGGTGCGCCGGCCGAGAGGGCCTCCCCCGGATGGGCGAAGCGGGTCAGCACGACGCCGTCTTCGGGCGCGATGACGATCAGCTGGTCGCGCACCGACTCGGTGACGAGGAGGCCGGCGCGCGCTGCCGCCGAGTCCCGCGTGGCCGCGCGGACCGCCTGGAGGCGAGCGGCGGCGGCGGCCGCGGTCGCCTCGAGATTCTCGTATTGCTGTTCCGAGATGACGCCGCTCTGATGCAACGGGACCGCCCGGCGCAGGTCGTTGGCGGCCCGCTGGCTGTCGGCCACCGCCGCCGCGATTTCCGCCGTGCGCGCCGCGGCGGCCTGCGCCTGCTCCCGGCGTTGGCTGATCAGGGCCTCGAGCCCCGGCTGCTCGAGCGTCGCGATCGTGTCGCCCCGATGCACCGTGTCGCCTTCGTCCTTGAGAAGCCGAGACAGCCGGCCGGACGCCAGCGGGGCGAGCTGGAGCTCGCGGATCTCGACCGTCCCGGTCACACGCAGCGTGTCACCACGGCTCCGACACCCGGCGAGCAGCGCGACTCCGGCCAACGCGAGGACCCGTACCCGTCCGTTCACGCTGATTCCTTTACCGGGTCGAGCGCCCGGTTCACGACGTCGATGATGTGCCGTTCCACGACGTCCGCCATCTCGGGGCGATCCATGGGCACACCGGTCACCACGGCGATCGTATGCCGCACGACCGCGAACCACACCGCTTGTGACACGAGCGTGAATGTCGCGAGCAGCGGCTCCACGGCCCGGAGCTCGCCGCGGGCCTGGCCGGCCCGCACCAGGTTGATGATCGCTTCGGGAACGCGCCGGAACTGGTGCACGGCAGCTTCGGGCGGAACACCGACACTCGCGAGGTGGCGGATCATGAGGCGCGGCGCTTCGGGATACTGCTTGAAGAAGGCGAAGAAGGCGCTGACAATCGCGCCGAGGCGCCGGGGCGCCGGACCCGGCCCTGCTGCCGCCGCCGTCACCCGGTCCGCAAGGCTCGCGAACAGCCGCTCCAGGACGGCTGTGTAGAGCGCCTCCTTTGAGCCGAAGTGGTAGGTGACCGCACCGAGGTTGGCGCGGGCCGCCTGCGTGATGGCCCGCACCGAAGCGCCATCGAACCCATTGTCCGAGAAGAGCTTCCGACCAGCCTCTAGGAGGCGTTGCTTAGTGCCGTTGGCGTACTTCATACGTTTGTATCATACTGCGCCAAGCACATGTCGTCAAGGTGGTCCGCTTATCAGCGTCGAGTCTTGAGCCAGTTCACGGGGTCGAGGGCGATGCCGCCCTGGCCCCGGATCTCGAAGTGCAGATGCGGTCCCTGATCGCTCGACCCGCCCCCCACATGGCCGAGGATCTGCCCTTTGGTAACGCGCTCCCCATGCGCCACTGTCGCATCACTCAGGTAGCCATAGAAACTGTAGTAGCCGCCGCCGTGATCGACCAGCACGGAGGTGAGGTAGGTACCGAGCGGTCCCGCGAGGCTCACGGTGCCGCCCGCGATCGCGCGGACGGGCGTGCCGGCCGGCGCCGCGATGCCGATGCCGTGCCACGGGATGCGCGTGTTGTTGGGGCCCGAGGCGGTGCCAAACTGGTACACGATCCGCCCTTGCACGGGCCAGTCGAGCTGACCCAGGTCCGCCGTGGTGATGGCGGCGGTCGCGGTGGCGGCGCCGCGCGCTTCGGCCTCACGGCGGGCGCGCTCCAGGGCGACGATGCGGTCGTTCAGGCTCTTCTCGTCGCGCTCGAGCTCGGACAAGCGCTGCAGGGCCTCACGCGCACTGCGCCGCGTCTCACGGAGCGATGTCTGCCGCTCGCGCTCGAGTGACAGGTAACGGTCCAGCTCCTCCGTGCGCTCGTTCTTGCGCCGCCCCAGCGCGTCGCGCGCGTCGACCAGCGTCTGTCGCTCCCGGCCGATGCGCCGCTGCAGCTTCGACATGTCGTTCGCCAGCAGCCGGTCCTGCCGGCTCACGAGATAGAGGTACTTGTAGCGCGACAGCAGGTCGCCGAAGCTCTCCGCCGCGAGGAGCACCTGGTACCCGTACAGCGCTCCGCGTTTCGAGATGTCGACGAGGCGCCGCTCGAGCACGGCGCGCTTCTCGGCGAGCGCGTTCTGGGCGAGCAGCAAGTCGACCGTGGTCCGGTCGATCTGGTCCGACAGTGCATAGATCTGGCGGTCCAGCTCGTTCACGATGCGATTGGTCGTCTCCTTCTGTCGCTCGATGTTCGCGAGCTCGTCGGAGAGCGAGTGCACCTGCGTGCGCAGCCGCTCGAGCTCCTGCTCGACGTCCGACCGCTCGCGCCGGATGCTTTCGAGACGCTGCTGGTTATCCCGCAGCTGCTGATCGAACGGTGCCGGCTTCTGGGCGAGGAGCGAACCCCGCGACAGCAGCGTGAGCACAACGGCGTGGAGGAAGACCGTGGAGGGACTTCGTGGAGGAAAAACGAAACGCCGCACACGGTTTCCCTCCACGTTTTCCCTCAACGTCATCCCTCCACGTCTCTCCTCCACGACGTCACACCCGTCTCAAGTGTCGTCCGACCGACGCCGCGCTTCCGAACAAGCCGATCAACGTCCCAAAGCCGATGATCGCGAGCGCCTGCACGTTCGAGAAGAACGCCGCCTGGATCAGCCAGCGGTTGATGAGGGTGTACGCGCCGTAGGAGAGCCCGACCGCTACGAGCCCGCCGAGCATCCCTTTGATTGCCCCCTGCAGCAGGAACGGGCGGCGGATGAAGCCGTTGGTCGCGCCTACGAGCCGCATGATGGCGATCTCGCGGCTGCGCTGCAGCACGGCCATGCGGATCGTGGTGCCGATGATGATGATGGCCACCACCGCGAACGCCGCCCCGACCACGAGCCCCACCGCCGCGGCGATCTGCCGCAGCCGGTCGAGCTTTTCCACCCAATCACGCCCGAACCGCACGTCGTCCACGAACCCGAACCCGCGCAGCCGGTCGGCGACGTCGTTCACGTGCTCGGCGTCGCGGAACCGGGGCTTGAGCTTCACCTCGATGGACGCGGGGAGCGGATTCCGCTCCAGCTCCTGCAGCACGTCGCGGAACTCGACGAGCTCGGCCCGCGCCCGCGCCAGCGCCGAGTCCTCGCTCACGTAGACGGCCGAGTGCACTTCGGGGAACCCCTCGATGTCCTTTTCGGCGAGCGTGATGGACTCGATCGGCGTGCCCGGCAGCAGGTAGGCCACGATCTCCACGCGCTCGGCCACGCCGCGCAGCGCATCCTGCAGATTCACCGCCACGAGTCCGAACAGGCCGACTACGAACAGCGAGAACGCGATGGTCGTGACCGAGAGCGTCGAGAGCAGCGGGGCGCGTCGGAAGGCGAGGAGGGCTTCGCGAATCGTGAGGTTCACGGCGTCGCCGCCTGGTCGCGAGGCTCGTCCACGGCGGAGTCGTACACCAGCGCTCCCTCCTGGAGCTCGATCACGCGGTAGGGCGCCTGGCGCACCAGATCGAGGTCGTGCGTGGCCATCACGACGGCGGTGCCGCTGGCGTTGATGTCGCGCAGCAGCTGGAACACGCCGCGCGTGGCCCGCTCGTCCAGGTTGCCCGTCGGCTCGTCGGCGAGCAGAACGCTCGGCTCGTTCACGAGCGCCCGCGCGATGGCGACCCGCTGCTGCTCGCCGCCCGACAGCTCGCGGGGGTAGGCCTGCGCCTTGGCCGCGAGTCCGACCTGCGTGAGCACGCGCATCACGCGCGCCGCGATCGAGGAGCGCCGTGCGCCCGTCACCTCGAGCGCGAAGGCGACGTTCTCCTCGGCGGTCCGGTCCTCGAGTAGGCGAAAGTCCTGGAACACGATGCCGAGGCGGCGGCGCAGCATCGGGACGTCGCGGGGACGCAGCTCCGCCACGTTGAAACCCGAGACGCGCACTTCGCCGCTCGTCACCGGCTCGTCGGCGTAGACCAGCTTGAGGACGGTGGACTTCCCGGCGCCCGAATGACCGGTGAGGAACACGAACTCGCCCTTCGCGATGTGGAACGACACGTCCTTCAGGGCGAGCCCCCCCTTGGGGAAGGCCTTGAAGACATTCGTGAACTTGATCACTTACAGCTGCGCCAGGGCTTGGGCGAAGTCCGCGATGATGTCGTCCGAGTCCTCCAGTCCGATGGAAAATCTCAGGAAGCCATCGGGAATGCCAGCCCGGGCCCGGGCGTCGGGCGTGAGCATCGCGTGGGACGTGAGGCGGGGCTCGGAGACGAGCGTCTCCACGCCGCCGAGACTGGGCGCGTGGGTCGCGAGTGTGAGCGCGCGCAGGAACCGCTCCGCCGCCCGCGCCCCGCCCTTGAGCTCGACCCCCAGCATACCCCCGAAGCCGTTGAGGATCCGTTTCGCGACGCCGTGATCGGCGTGGGAGGGCAGCCCGGGGTAGTGCACCGCGGCGAACTGGGACTGCTGGGCGCACCACTCGGCCACCGCCAGCGCGGTCTCGTTCTGGCGCGCGACGCGCACGGCGAGGGTCTTCATCCCGCGCTCGATCAGCCAGGCGGCCATCGGGTCCAGCGCTTGGCCCCATACCTGCAGCAGCTTGCGCACCTCTTCGATCACCGACTCGCTGCCCGCGACCGCCCCCGCCAGCACGTCGGAGTGGCCGTTCAGGTATTTCGTGGCGCTGTGGATCACGACGTCCGCACCGTGCTCGAGCGGCCGGTAGTTGAGGGGCGTGGCGAAGGTCGCGTCGACCAGTAATGCGACCCCCTCGGTCTTGCAGAGCGAAGCGATCGGCTCGAGATCGAGCACGCGGAGCAGGGGATTGGTGGGGGTCTCGACGAAGATGGCCCGCGTGTTCTTCTTGAGCCCGCGCTTCCAGGTGCGCGGCTCCAGCGGGTTCACGAACGACACCTCGATGCCGAAGCGACCGAACTCCTGTGCGAACAACCGGTACACGCCGCCGTAGATCCACTCACTCGAGAGCAGGTGGTCGCCGGGCCGCAGCACGGCGAGGTGCGACAGGGCGATCGCGCCCATGCCGCTGCCCACGAACAGCGCCGCCTCGGCGCCCTCGAGCAGCGCGAGGCGTTTGGCGATCGCTAGGTGGTTGGGGTTGTTGCCGTAGCGGGCGTAGATGACTTCCTGCGCCGAGCCGATGGGATTGGTGAAGGTGGCGCTCTGGTACAGCGGCGCCACCACCGGCGCCCAGTCGGGGCGCGCTTCCGGGTCGCCGTGGACGGCGCGCGTGGAAAAGCCGAGGCGACGCTTCACGTCAGCGTGAGGGTCCCTCCGGGCGTGCGCGCGGCGAGCCGCCGGGCCAAGAGCTCCTCGAGCAGCGCCGCCGCCGCGTCCGGGGCCCCGACCGCTTCCAGCGTGCCGTCGGGTCGCTCGATCAACACCGCGAGCCGATGGCCCGCGAGCACCGGCTCGATCGCTTCGCGGTGCCCGTCCGAGACGCCCATGAGGACCAGCACCCCCGGCCGGCTCCGCAACAGCTTCGCCACGATCTCGTCGGCGCACGAGTAGTCGATGCACCCCACGCCCGTGAAATCGATGCGGGCGACGGCCACCTCCGCTGCGCCGGTCGCCATCGCCCGCTCGATGCACTCACGCACGACGCGCCCCGTCGGACGGGTCACCAGGTCCGTGTAGACGCCCGACACTGATTCCTGGAGCACCGCATGCACGTCGATGTGCTGTATCACCGCTTGGTGGACCCCTGCTCGGGTATGATGATGAGCACCTGGGCACCCGGGAACGCCGGGAGGCCGTCCTTCAAGGGCACGTCGTCGTCCCACTTGGGCACGATCGCGATGCGGGCCGTCCCGCTGCGGATCGCGATCTTGCCGTCCCACCGGGCGAGATAGCGGCGGATCCCGGCGAGCCCCTGGCCGCGGCCCGGATCGCGGAACCGGCTCACGCCCTGGATCAGCGCGGCCTCGAGCGCGGCCGCGTCCCCCCAGCGCGTCCCGAAGCGCTTGCTCTGCGTCGGTTCGAGGGAGTGGCGGAACCCTACCCCCGCGTCCGCCACCGCGATCACGACCACCCGCTTCGCGAGCTTGCGGCGCCAGTGGTAGGCCTGCACCGCTACCCAGCCGCCCGTGCCCGCGTGTTCTACAATATTCTGACACGCCTCTGAAAGCGCCATAGCGAAGCCCATTGTCGCCTTCGGCTCGAGCCCCAGCTCGGACGCCAGGATGGCAGACGCGCGCTGCTGGATGTTCGAGACCACGGCGTGCACGTCCTCCGCCGCGCGCACCGGCGTCACGGGGAGCAGCACGTCGCTCTCCTCCGCGGCTTTCACTCGCGGCACCTTCCCATGGATCTCGAACAGCTCGGCTGCTTCGCGGAAGAATCCGGCGCGCGTCCAATAGGTCAGGACGTCGGCGTGCGTCGGCGCGGTGAGCAGCGGTCGCTCCCCGCTGCCCCCGCTCCCGCCTCCTGCGCCGCGCGCCGCTTGTCCCGCCGCGAGCAGGCCGACCAGCCCGTACGGTGACGCCCATTCCGCCGCATGCGCATCGAACAAGAGCCGCTCGCCGTCCTTCGCCGCTTCGGCGAACGCGCTCGCGAACTGGTCGAACGAGCGATCGTCGAATTGGGCTGGGACTTCGACGAGCCGCGTCACACCACCGAGAGCCTGCCCAGCAGGTGGTCGCGCAATCCGGTGGCGCCGCGGTGGGTCACGTTGCGCGCGCCCATGCGCGTGCCGAGCCGCAGCGCGTCCTCGAGGCTCGCACCGGCGACGCGCGACGCTGCCACCGTCGCGCCGAGCACGTCGCCGCATCCGGTCGGGTCGCCCTCGGGAACCGGTAACCCCTCTGCGGGGATCAGCTCAGTGCGGACCGGATCGCCGGTGAAGTACGCCGCGCCCCGCGCGCCCAGCGTGACGACCAGGGTGCTGCACCCACGCGCCAGGGCGCCCGCCGCAACCGCGAGCGGATCGGGGCCCAACTGCTCCATCTCTTCGGCGTTCAGCTGGACGGTGTCGAAGCAGCCGAACCAGGCGGGAGCGTCGAGCAGCGGCTGCGGGACGCGGGTGCCGTCTGGCTCCTTCCCGAGGAACAGGCTGTGCAGATCGGCATAGAGGAATCGCGGGAAGCCGCGACGCAACAGCTGCGCCGTCTCCAGGTCCATCTCGTAGCCCGAGATGAAGTTGACGTACAGCGCGTCGAGGTCCCTCACCTGGGCCCCGAGCTCGGGCCAGGTCCAGGGCGGCACGCCGCCCGACATCTGCTCGCAGCGGCGCTCGCGCTGGAGGTAGCGGAGCGTGACGCGGTTGTTCGCCGCCGGCACCTCGACGAACCGCGCCGCGGGCGCCACATGGTGGAGCGTGCCGAGGAACTCCGCGGCGCGCGGGGCCAGGTCGCGACCCACCTTGATCAGGGGAACGATCTGCCAGTCGTCGCCCAGGGTCGCGTCGAAGGCCGCGAGGGAATACGAGATTCCACCCCACTCTTCGACCGCCGGCTGCGCGGGGTCGCGTCCGTAGATCGTGTCCCACACCATGGACCCGATGACGCCGAGCCGCTTCACACCCGCCCCCACGTGTGCTTCATGAACACCGCGGCCGCGCCGTACACGCCGGCCGTGCCGGTCAGCTCGCCGGGCACGATCCGGCACACGTCCACGGCCGGCTTGAACGCGCGCCGCTTGACCTCGCTGCGCAGCGGGCCGAACAGCCGCTCGCCCGCGAGCGTCACGCCTCCGCAGATCACGACCACTTGCGGGTTGAAGATGTTGATGATGTTCGCGACTCCTGCGCCCAGGAACTTCGACGTGTCCTTGACGACCTCGAGGGCGTAGTCGTCGCCGTCGTGCGCCGCCTCGTACACCAGCTGGGCGGTGATCTTCGCCAGGTCGCCGTTCACGTACTTCGGCAGAGACGTTTCGGCGCCGGCTTCGACCCCTTCGACGGCGCGCGCCGCGATCGCGGGCCCCGAGGCATAGGCCTCGAGGCAGCCGTAGTTGCCGCACTTGCAGCGCCGCCCGTTCAGATCGATGGTCATGTGGCCGATCTCACCCGCGATGTCCGACGCCCCGCGGTAGATCTCCCCATCCAGCACGATGCCGCCGCCAATCCCCGTCCCGATCGTCAACCCGACGACATGCTGCGCGCCCCGCGCCGCCCCGCGCCACCATTCGCCGAAAATGGCGCAGTTGGCGTCGTTGTCGAGCGTGGCGGGCAGCTCCAGGGCGCGTGCCAGCCGATCGCGCAGCGGGAAGTTCGTCCATCCGAGGTTGGGGGTGAGCAGCACGATGCCGGTCTTCGTATCGAGCGGGCCGGGCGAGCCGATGCCGACGCCCGCGACCTCTTTGCCCCGGGCCGCCGCCATCGACGCGCGCGCCAACTTCACGATCCGCCCGAGCACGGCGTCCGCACCCTGTTCGGAGATGGTGGGCTCGGACACCAGCCCTAGCACCTCCGAGCCGTCCTCGGCCACCGTCCCCGCGACGATGTTCGTTCCGCCGATGTCAATCCCGACGACGTAGCGCACCGGTCTCCTCGATCGCCTGAAGGACGTGCTGCACCGAGAGCGACTTCATGCACAGGTGATGCCCCAGCGGGCAGCTGGGCGGCCCGTGTGCCGAGCACGGGCGGCACGGCAGGCCGTCGAGCTGGACCACACGGTCCCGCGGTCCCCGCGGCCCGAACCCGAAGCTCGGCGCGGTGGACCCGAAGATCGCCACCGTCGGCGTGTCGACCGCCTGCGCGAGGTGGAGCGGGGCGCTGTCGTTGGTCACGAGCACCGCCGCCCGCCGGATCGCTTCCGCTGACTGACGGACGCCCAGCCGGCCGCACGCACTGACCGCCTGACCTCCTGACCGCGCAACCGCCTCGGTGATCTCCGCGGCGAGGCCCGCATCTTCGGGCCCGCCGACGACCAGGATCGCTACGCTCCCCGCCAGCCGCTCCGCCAGCTCTCTATAGTACGGCCAGCGCTTCGAGCCCCAGATCGATCCCGGCGCGAGCGCGACGAACGGTTCCCGCATGCCGTGCTCCCGCAGGAACCCCTCGGTCGCCGCGCGATCGGCGAGGGTGACGTGCAGCGCCGGGCGGGCACGGTGCACCGTGCCGCCAGCGAGCGCGAGCAACCGGTCGATCTCGTGACCCTGCTTGGCCCGCCCTCGGACGTCGGTGTAGAGCGACCGCCAGCCGTCGTCGAAGCCGACCCGCCGCGGGATGCGGGCGAGCCATGCCGCCAGCGCCGTCCGCAGGGAACGATGCGGAAGATACGCGCATTCGTACTGCTCCGCGCGCAGGGCGCGGGCCAGTCTGAGCAGGCCACGCACGCCGCGATCGCGGCCCTTCTTGTCGTACGGGATCACCCGCCGGACCGCGGGGTGCGGCTCGATCAGCGGCGCCGCAGCCGGGGTGGTCACCACATCCACCGGCCCGTGGCGGGCGGCGAGCACCTCGAGCAGCGGCGTCGTGAGCACGACGTCTCCCAGAAAGGCGGTCTGGATGACGAGGCTAGTCAACCTGCAAGACCGCCAAGAATGCCTCCTGCGGGATCTCGACGGTCCCCACCTGCTTCATCCGCTTCTTTCCTTCTTTTTGCTTCTCGAGCAGCTTGCGCTTGCGCGTGACGTCGCCGCCGTAGCACTTCGCGGTCACGTTCTTGCGCAACGGGCGGACTGTCTCGCGGGCGATCACCTTGGTCCCGATCGCGGCTTGGATCACGACCTCGAACAGCTGGCGCGGGATCAGCTCCTTCAGCTTCTCGGCGATCTTCTTGCCCCACTCGTACGCCTTGTCGCGGTGGATGATGACCGAGAACGCGTCCACGGCCTCGCCGTTCAGCAGCATGTCGAGCTTGACGAGATCGGCCGGGCGGTACTCGAGGAACCCGTAGTCGAGCGACGCGTAGCCGCGTGAGATGGTCTTCAGCTTGTCGTAGAAGTCGAGGATGATCTCGGCCAGCGGGAATTCCCAGGTGAATTCGACGCGCGTCGGGTCCACGTAGTGCATGCCCTGGTACACGCCGCGCCGCTCCTGGCCCAGCTTCATGATGGCGCCGATGTACTCGGCGGGTGCCACGATCCGCGCCTTGACGTATGGCTCCTCGATGTGGTCGACCGCCGAGCCGTGCGGCATCAGGCTCGGATTCTCGACCAGCTCCACGGTGCCGTCCGTCTTGTGGACGTGGTACTCGACGTTCGGCACGGTGCTGATCAGGTCGAGGTTGAACTCCCGCTCGAGCCGCTCCCGCACGATCTCCATGTGGAGCAGGCCGAGGAACCCGCAGCGAAACCCGAAGCCGAGCGCCACCGAAGACTCGGGCTCGTAGTGCAGCGATCCGTCGTTGAGCTGGAGCTTGCCCAGCGCGTCGCGCAGCTCCTCGAACTGCTCGGCGTTCGTCGGGTACAGGCCGGCGAACACCATCGACATGATGTCGCGGTACCCGGGCAAGAGCGGCACGTCGCGATGGTCCGCCTCGAGCACTGTATCGCCGGGGCGGGTGTCGCGCACGCCGCGCACGTTGGCCACGAAGTAGCCGACTTCGCCGGCTTCGAGCTGCTCGGTCGGCTTGTGCCCGAGCTGCAGGTACCCGACCTCGTCCACCTCGTAGACGTCGTCCTTGTGCGCCCCGAAGGCGATCTTCATGCCGGGTCGGATCGTGCCGTCCACGACGCGGATGCTGGGGATCGCGCCGCGGTACCGATCGTAGTAGGAGTCGAAGATGAGGGCGCGGAGCGGCGCGTCCGCCACCCCACGAGGCGGAGGGATGCGCTGCACCACGGCCTCGAGCAGCTCGGGCACGTTGGTGCCTTCTTTGGCGGAAATGCGGAGGATTTCTTCGGGCTTCGCTCCGATGAGCTCATGCAGCTCCTGCGCCCGGCGGTCCGGCTCGGCTCCGGGGAGGTCGATCTTGTTGAGCACGGGGATGATCTCCAACCCGGCGTCCATCGCGAGGAACAGGTTGGACAGCGTCTGCGCCTGGATCCCCTGCGACGCGTCCACCACGAGGATGGCCCCCTCGCACGCCTGCAGCGAGCGCGACACTTCGTAGGTGAAGTCGACGTGCCCCGGCGTGTCGATCAGATTGAGCTCGTACACCCCCCCGTCGCGGGCATGGTAGTTCATCCGCACCGCGTTGAGCTTGATCGTGATGCCGCGCTCGCGCTCCAGGTCCATCGTGTCGAGGACCTGCTCTCGCATCAGGCGCTTGTCCAGCGTGCCCGTGAGCTCGATGAGGCGGTCGGCCAGGGTCGACTTCCCGTGGTCGATGTGGGCCACGATACAGAAGTTGCGGATGTGATCTTGGCGCATGTGGGGCTAAAATATAGTCATCCGTCGTCCGTCATCCGTCGTGGCCCGTCGCTTGCGGATGACGGATGACGGATGACGGATGACGGATGACGGATGACGGATGACGGAGAACACGGTATACTCCGAGAGGAACGCTCCTGGCTCCCATCACCGGCTGGTTCGACCCCACCTCCAACGGCGGCGCCGTGCGGCTCGCCGCCAACAGCTATTTGCCCGCCAAGGGCGATCCCGGCGTACGTCTCCCCGGACTGCGGCGCGGCGATCTCGTCACGGTGGAGAACGGACGCGTGGTGAGCGTCAACGGGCTGCCGCCCGCCCGCCTGGGCGAGCGGCCCGAGTTCGCAAAGCTCGGTGCCGTGCACCCGTCGCGGCCCCTGCGACTCGAGACCCCCCAAGCGTCGAGCCCGCGCACGGCCGAGATCCAGCGCGTCGTCGACTTGATCTGCCCGCTCGGCTTCGGTCAGCGTGCGCTGATCGTGTCGCCGCCGAAGGCGGGAAAGACGGTGATGCTGCAGGCCGTGGCCGAGGGCGTCGCGCTCAACCATCCCGCCGCGATCCTCCTCATCCTGCTCGTGGACGAGCGGCCGGAGGAGGTGAGCGAAATGGTGGACTGGGGTCGGGGCGAGGTCATCGCGTCGAGCTTCGACCTTTCCCATGAGCGGCATGTCGCCGTAGCCGACATGGCGTTTGAGCACGCGCGGCGCCAGGTGGAGCTCGGCAAGGACGTCGTGATCGTGCTCGACTCGCTCACACGCCTTGCGCGCTCCCACAACACGACGGGGCGAGGGAGCGGGCGCACGATGTCGGGTGGTCTGGACGCCAACGCACTGGCCAAGCCCAAGGGACTGTTCGGGGCCGCGCGCGCCGTGCCGGAGGGCGGCTCGCTCACCGTGATCGCCACCGCGCTGATCGAGACGGAGAGCCGGATGGACGACGTGATCTTCGAGGAGTTCAAGGCTGTCTCGCGCGCTGGCGGACCGCCGCCTGTACCCGGCGGTGGATGTGGCCGCAAGCGGCACACGGCGCGAGGAGCTGCTTGCCGACCCCCCGACGGTGGCGGCCAAACAGCAGCTCCGGCGGGTCCTGGTCGGGCTCCCGCCGGAGAAGGCGATGGACGTCCTGCTGGCACAGCTGCGGCGCGCCAAGACGAACGCCGAGTTGCTCGCAGGCGTCAGCTAGTCGTCAGTTTCCGCCGCCGACGATCCGCTTGTAGCTGTCGGGGTTCCAGCGGGGTCGCTGCGGAGTGTTCGCGACGGCCAGCCCCAGATGGAACACGAGCCGTGCGAACCGCGCCTCCTTCTCGGCGTCGATCTTGTCCGGGGAATCGCTCACCTGGTGGTAGTCCGGATGCAACCCGGTCGTGAAGAAGAGGATGGGCACGCCCTTCTTCGCGAAGTTGTAGTGGTCCGAGCGGAAGAAGAGCCCTTCCTGTGGCCAGAGATCGCCGACCGGCTTGATGTTCAGCTCGCGGTGTGCCGCGGCGACGCTGTCGAGCGTCACGCCGAGATTGGAGTGCTCGCGGCCGATCACGGCAACCGTGTCTTTTGCATTGCGGCCGACCATGTCGATGTTCAGGTCGGCGATCACATCCGCGAGCGGTACGGTGGGATGGTCGGCGAAGTACGCGCTTCCCCAGAGGCCCCGCTCCTCACCGCTCACGGTCATGAACACCACGGAGCGCTTCGGGCGCTCACGGGCCGAGGCGAACGCCTCCGCCAGCTCGATCACGGCCACCGTGCCCGAGCCGTCGTCGTCCGCTCCGTTGCAGATCGAGTCGGCGCCGCGGGGCGTGCAGCCCTCCCCGGCGCTCGGTGTGCCGATGTGGTCCATGTGGGCGGTGACCAGGACGTATTCCTTCTTCAGCGCGGCATCACTGCCCTCGAGAATCCCGATCGTGTTGGGAGCCGACGCGTGTTGCACTCGCCCGCGCATATCCAGTTGCAGCGTGACGTCGGTCAAGGGACGCGCCGCGAGGGGCCGGTCGCCCCATGCCCGGAGCGAGTCGACGCTCACGCCCCCCTGCGCAAACAGCGCCCCGGCGGTCGGCGTCCGCACCGCGAGCACGGCAGGGACCTGAGGCCCGCTCGCGGAGCTCGGATTGCGCACGCTCACGCTCGCCGCGTGACCGGGGAGCTTGGCCCAGATCGAGTCGGGGAAGCCGGCCACGAGCACGACGGCGAGGGGTCGGAGCGGGAGGATCTTCGTCGCGATCGCGTTCAGCCCGGGCCCGTAGGCCAGGAACACGGTCTTCCCCGTGACGGCGGCGGAATCGAGCGCCCCCCCGGCATCGGCAGAGCCGGTGATCACGACGGCCGGGCCTGCCGCCGCCCCCGCCGGCGGCTGTCCCTCCACGAGCAGCACGTCCTGGCCCGCCCGCCAAACGCCCGGTGTGCGGCTCGTGATCCGGATGGTCGAGCTTTCGGGGTCGAACCGCAGCACCTCGAGGGGATAGTGCTGGAAGTAGGTGCCGCTATCGCCGCCCGGCTTTAGGCCGAAGCGTTGGAACTCGCCCGCTACATAGGCCGCGACGGCGTCGAGCTGCGGGCTCGGCGTGGCGCGGCCGAGCATCGAGTCGTCGGCGATGATTCCGATGCGGCGCTGCACGTCCGCGATCGTGATGGAAGCCGCACCACGGGCGTCCGGTCGCTGCCGCTGCGCGGCCGCCAGTCCGGGGAGCCCCGCGAGCAGCAGCGCCAGGCGGTATCGCATCGCTAAGACCTTGAGGTTGGGGGAACGAAAGCTAACGCGCCCGACCGCGGGGAACTACGGTCGGGCGCGCGCGCACTGCGGTGTCGATCACGGCTTGCGCCGCTTGAGCTCGGGTTCGGCCCGTGGCTTCTCTTTGGGGGGCTCACGCTTCGGCTCGACCCGCGGCTCGCTACGCGGCGGCGGAGCCTCGCGCCGCGGCTCGGCGCGCGGGGGCGGCTCGGCACGCCGCCGCTCTTCCGGGACCGCTTTGCGCTCCGGCTGCGCCGGCCGATCAGGTTGCTCGGGCCGCTCGGGGTGGTCGGGGTGGTCGGGACGGTCGCGCCGCTCCGGGCGATCGGGATTCTGAGGATTTTCCGGGCGGTCCGGACGCTCGCGGCGATCGGGTTGATCGGGCCGGTCGGGCCGGTCGGGCCGGTGGGGCTGGTCGGGCGGGTCGGGCGGGTCCCGATGGTCGCGCTGTTCAGGTCGGCGGCGGCCGCGATCCCCATTGTCCCGCTGGTCTTCAGAACCGGGGCGACGCCGTGGCGGCTGGATGTTGGGCGGCGGGATGACACCCGTGCCGCCGAGGTCTCGCCCGCGGACCCCGACATCGCGCCGGCGATCGTCGTTCGCGGGCCGCTCCCGCACCCGCGTGATGAATGCATCGGACGCCTGCCGGTCCTTGAAGATGAACCGGGGCTCCGGCCGGAACGGGCGCGTGAACACCACCCGGGTTCCGCCGTAATACCGATAGGGGTAGTAGTACGGATCGTCGAACACCACGATCCGAAAGCGCACGCACGTGTAATCGTACGTGTTCCAGTACGGATAGCTCGCGTACGTGTGGCAGTCGTAGCACAGGAACCGAGGATAGTCGTAGTGCCGTTGGACGTAGTACGGAGCGATGTCGTAATCCCAATCGGAATAGCCGTCGGGCACGATGCGCTGCGCCAGGTCGGTGAGGGCGACGTAAGGATCGCCGCGGACCCGCCCGTCGGCGATCAACCGATAATCCCAGTGCTCCTTACTCTGGATGCCGTCGTAGACGAACGGGTCGGCCGAGGCGACCGCGAACAGGTAGCCGACACCCGGATAGTCATCGACGTAGAAGGCGTCGCGGTCGTATCCGCCCTGCACTTCGTAGTCGCGACCGCCGCGGGCGAAGTTGTCCTCCCACGGCTCGCGCGGAAACAGCACGCGCACCCGGCCGTCGGTGTCGACGCGCAGGATGGTGACGAAGGCGTCCCGGTCGGCGCGGAAGTGCACGCGCACGCCCTGGCCGCTGGCATAGGGACCGTCGCCCCGGTCGGTCCAGACCTCGACGCGGGGACGATACTCGACCGACACCGGCCGGATCGAGGGGCTTCCGGCGTGCGCGGCGACGAGGCTGAGCAACCAGATGGTGTTCAACATGGGGCCTCCGTTCGCGCGAGGGAGGGGGCAGGTTGCATGCCAACCCGACGCTTGCTCGCACGGGCGCTAAGTAGCTATGAGACTTGATGTTCGACCGCTGACTGATGGGGGTCACCGGACTCGGGTTGTCCTCTACCCGGGACATTCGGCTGTTCATTAGCTTCCGCGAGGCCATGGCCGACGTGCAGCGCATCGATCTACTGGATCCCGCCGAGGTGGCTCGCTTTGGTGGGATCGAGATCGTGGCGCAGGGGGTCGTGGAAGGCTTTCTCAGCGGGATCCACCGCTCGCCGTTCCGCGGGTTCTCCGTCGAGTTTACGGAGCACCGTGCCTATCAACCCGGCGACGAGCTGCGCTACCTCGATTGGAAGATCCTCGCGCGAGCCGACCGCCTGTTCGTGAAGCAGTTCGAGCAAGAGACGAACCTGCGCGCGATGATTCTGGTCGACGCAAGCCGCTCGATGGCGTGGCGCGGCGTGCCCCACCGGCTCACCAAACGGGCCTATGCCGACCGGCTGGCGGCGGCGCTCGCACTGATCCTGCTGCGCCAGCGCGATGCCACTGGGCTGATCACCTTCGACGAAGTCGTGCGCGAGGTAGTGCCGGCGCGAGTGAAGGCGGGACAATGGGCGCGACTGGTGCGAGGTCTGGTCGACACGCCAGACGGTCGAGGGACGGCGGCGCAGGCCGCCCTGGTGCGCCTCACGTCGCTGCTCGCCCGCCGTGGGCTCGTGGTGCTCGTCTCCGATTTGCTGTTCGACCGTGACCTGGCGCTCACGGCCTTGCGCTACCTGCGTCATCGTGGCCATCAAGTCATCGTGCTGCACCTGATGGATCCCGCGGAGGCCCACCTGTCTGGCCCGCCCGAGGTGCGGTACCGGGATCCTGAATCCGGGGCGAGCCTGGTGGTTCGGCCGCGTGAGCTGGCTCGGGCCTACCGGGCAACGGTGCGTCGGGAGATCGACGCATGGCGCACGGCGTGCCGGCGGCACGGCATCGCGTACCACCACATCCTAACCGACATGCCATTCGGCATGGCGCTTCGGCTGCTGGCGTGACGTTCTTGCATCCGTTGGCGCTCGTGGGGCTCGCCGCCGCGGCGATCCCCACCTTGCTGCATTTGCTCGAGCGCCGGGTGCCGCCGGAGGCCGAGTTTCCGCCGCTCCGCTATCTGAGCGAAGCGGAGCGCCAAAACGCCCGTCGCTTGAAGCTGCGACACCTGCTGCTCCTGATTTTGCGGACGGCGGTGATTGTGCTGATCGTGCTCGCCGCGGCGCGCCCCCTCTTCCCCACGCAGGGGAGCGCCGGGTCGCTGCACGAGCCGACGGCGCTCGTCGTGATCCTCGACAACTCGGCGTCCTCCGGGCTCGTGGTGGACGGGCGTCCCGTGCTCGAGCACCTGAAAGGCGTGGCGCGAAGCTCGCTGGCGCGCGCGAGGGCGTCCGATCGTCTCTGGCTGGTGCTCGCCGATGGTGTGGCGCGGGCGGGGACGCGGGAAGCGCTGCTCGCGACCGTAGATAGCGCCGGTGTCTCGGCGCGTCGCTTGGACCTCACGGCCGCTGTGCGGGCAGCGACGCGGCTGGTCGACGCGGAGCCGTTCCCGGCGCGCGAGGTACATGCGGTCAGTGACCTGCAGCGCACGGCGCTCGGCCCCGGCCGGGCGGGCGTGCCGCGGGGGGTGCGAGTGCTCGCCCTCGCGCCGCCGAGCCAGTCGCCTGCGAACCGCGGTGTCGGCGCCGCCCGGGTGACCGACGGGGCCGCGGCTGTGGGCATCGTCGGGACGCCCGGCGCACGGGGCGAAGGAGACGCCGCGCCGGTGACGCTGCGTATCGGCGGCCGCGAGGTCGGCCGCGCCCTGGCTGCACCCGGATCGACGCTATCGATCACGCTGCCGCCTCTCGGACCGGGTTGGTGGGTGGGCGAAGCGGTGCTCGAGGCCGACGAGCTGCGCTGGGGGAAGCCCGTTCGTGGCCACGGCGCTCGCCGTGTTGGAAGAAGGGCAGCGGGTCCGGCGGGGAGGGGGAGGGGGAGGGGGAGGCACCGAGGTGGCGATTGGAGACCGGCCGGAAGCGGGGACGCTGGTGAGCGTCGTGATCCCACCCTCGGAGCCGGCGCTGATCGGCCAGGCGAATCGCGCGCTCCGAGCGCGGGGAGGGCGGTGGCGGTTCGCGTCGGCGGGCACGCCCGGCCCGATTGCCGGGCCCGCCGTGCCGGCGATCGCCGGGGTGCAGGTGACGCGGAGGTACCGGATCGAAACCGTGACGGGGGACGCGGGACGGGGGACGGCTGCAGACAGCGCCGTACTCGCGACGGTGAACGGAGAGCCGTGGCTGGTGCGGGACGGCAGCGTCCTGCTTCTCGGCAGCCGGCTCGACACGGCGTGGACCGCGCTGCCAGCGGCCCCCGCGTTTGTCCCGTTCGTGGACGCTCTGGTGAACCGCCTGGCACGGGGGGAGGCACCCATCTCCGAGGTGGAAGGTGCACCGCGCGTGGAGTTCCGGACCCGCGGCGCCGATACGATCGGCGCGATCGTGTACGGGCTCGACCCGCGAGAATCGGATCTCACGCCGGCATCGCCGGCGCTCGCGCACGACGTGCTGGGCGCGGAGGTGCTCGACAGCGCGGCGTTCGCGGCCGCCCGGTTCGCGGGAGCCGGGCGCCGCGATGGCAGCGGGCTGCTGCTGATGCTGGCGTTGCTCCTCGCGCTCGGGGAGCTCGGGGTCGCGACGCGCACGCGCTGATGCCGCTCGACTTCGTGATCGACCGGGTGGACGCGCTCCCGGCCACGCGGGCGTTGGCGGAGGGGTTGCCCGCGCCCGGCACGCGACAGGGTATCGCCGGCCTCCCCGGCTCGAGTCCCGCCGTGCTGCTCGCCGCGCTCGCGCGGCGACTCGCGCAGCGCGTCTTTGTCGTGATCACGCCCACGCCGACCGATGCGGAGCGGTGGCTCGCAGATCTGCGGGCCCTGACGGGGACCGCGGTCGCGTTGTATCCGCAACGCGAGGCGCTCGGCGCCGAAGAGCCGCACTTCGAAATCGCCGGCGAGCGGGTGGAGACGCTCGAACTGCTGCTATCCGGGCAAGTCCGAGTGCTGGTCACGACCGCACGCGCTGCGGCCGAGCGCACCGGGGTGCCGGGGACGCTTCAGTCCATGCGTCTCGTCTTGGCGAAGGGGGAGCAGGGAGCGGGGAGCGGTACCCTCCGCGAGACGGTCCAGCGACTTGAGGCCATGGGCTACGTTCGGGTCCCGACCGTCACAGAAGTAGCGCAGTTCAGCGTACGCGGCGGGATTGGGATGGCGGCACCGGCGCGGCTCGAGTGGTGGGGAGACGATATCGAGTCGCTGCGGACGTTCGATCTCGACTCGCAGCGTTCCGGCGAAGCGATCGAGCGGGTGACGATTCTCCCCGTGAGAACGGAGGGACCGGTTATGTCGCCGGTAGGGGCGCAGCATGCTGCGCCCCTACAACGGCAGACCCTGTTGGATCTCCTGCCGACCGATGCGCTCGTCGTGCTCGAGCAGGAGTCGGCGCTGGGGCAGGAAGTGGATCGCGCGTGGGCCGAGGCGGCCCACCACCTCGAGGTCGCGCGGCGGCTGGGCGAGGAGCCGCCGGCGCGGGAGGCGCTGTTCGTCGATCCAGCGGCGTGGCGGGCGCAGCTCGCCCTGTTCCCACGCATCGCGCTCGACCCCGCGGGCGCTGGTGTGCGGTTCCCGATCGCGCCGCCCGAGCCGGTCGACCGCGACATCAAGCGGCTGCGCCAAATCGTCGCGACCGAGCCGCCGACCGTGATCTTGTGCGACAACGAAGGCCAGCTCGAGCGCCTGGAGGAACTGCTGGCCGGCGACCGGGCGACCCTCGCCGTGGGGGCGTTGGACGGCGGATTCGTGCTGCCTGGGCTGCGTGTGCTCACGGATCACGAGATCTTCCGCCGGGCCCGCCGGCTGCGGCGGCCGCGCCGGTACCGCGAAGCGACGGCCAGCGCCGCGACGCGGGCGCTCAGGGCCGGCGATTACGTGGTCCATCTCGAGCACGGCATCGGGATCTACCGCGGGATCCAGACGATCCCCGTCGGGGCGGAGGGCGGGACCCTCGAGGTGGCCGTCGTAGAGTACGAGGGCGGGTCCCGCCTGAACGTGCCGCTGTACCGGTTGGATCAGCTCGAGCCGTACCGGGCCGCAGCCGATGGGGACGCGCCGCCGCCGCGGCTGCACCGGCTCGGCACGACGACGTGGCAGCGGCAGCGAGACAAGACGCGCGCCGCGATCCGCCAGATGGCGATCGAGCTGCTCGACCTGTACGCCCGGCGGCAGCTCGCGGCCGGATTCGGGTTTCCTCCCGATACGCCATGGCAGCGCGAGCTCGAGTCGGCGTTCCTGTACGAGGATACGCCGGACCAACGGCGGGCTTCCGAGGAAGTGAAGCGGGACATGGAGCGTGCCCAACCGATGGATCGGCTCCTGGTGGGTGATGTGGGGTACGGCAAGACCGAGGTCGCATTGCGCGCCGCCTTCAAGGCCGTGCAGGCAGGTAAGCAGGTCGCGGTCCTGGTTCCCACCACGATTCTCGCCGAGCAACACGGGCGCACCTTCCGCGAGCGGCTCGCCGACTATCCCGTCCGGATCGAGGTGCTGTCGCGGTTCCGGGGCCCGAAGGACACGAAGCAGGTGACGCGCCAGCTCGGGACCGGCGAAGTGGACGTCGTGATCGGGACGCACCGCGTGTTGTCACGCGACGTCGCGTTCCACGATCTCGGACTGCTCATCGTCGACGAAGAGCATCGCTTCGGCGTGCGGCACAAGGAGCGGCTCAAGGCGCTGAAGCTCGCCGTGCGGGGCAGGTGTACTTCGTGCACAATCGGATCGAAACGATCGACACGATCGCGGAGCGGGTGCGGGCGCTCGCCCCGCCACGGGCGCGGATCGCGGTGGCGCACGGGAAGCTGAGGGAAGCGGAGCTCGATGCCGTGATGGCCCGGTTCGTCCGGGGCGAAGTGGACATCCTCGTATCTACGATGATCGTCGAGTCCGGACTCGACGTGCCGAACGCGAACACGATGATCGTGAACCGCGCGGACCAGCTCGGGCTGGCGCAGCTGTACCAGCTGCGCGGGCGCGTGGGGCGGAGTCACCGACGCGCCTACTGCTATCTGCTCGTGCCCGACCTGGTGGACGCCGAGGCGGAAGAGCGGCTCCGTGTGTTGGAGCATCACACCGATCTCGGCTCGGGCTACCGAATCGCGTTGCGCGATCTCGAGCTTCGCGGGGCCGGCAACCTGCTCGGTGCCGCGCAATCGGGCCACGCCCAGGCGGTCGGGTTCGATACATACCTCCGGTGGCTCCAGGAAACCGTGGACGCCCTCAAGTCCGGGAAGGGGGATGAGGGAACAGGGACGGGTGTGCCCCCCGAGGTGATCCTGGATTTGCCGGCGCACCTCTCCGATGCCTACGTGCCGGATGAAGCGGTGAAGCTCGAGCTGTACCGGCGGCTGGCGCGCGCCGAGGCGCCTAGCGAGATTCAAGCGGTGCGCGAGGAATTGCGCGATCGGTTCGGGCCGCTCCCCGACGACGCGCAACGCTTGCTCCTCGTCTCCGAGCTCCGCGCACTCGGCGCCCGGGTCGGACTGGAGATGGTCCTGGTGAAGGGCGACGAGGCGCGGCTCACGTTTGCGCGGGACGCAAGCCCGCGGCTGGCCGGCCTGACGGCGGCGCTCGACGCGGTGCAGTTCGAGGCCGAGGTCCGGCGGGCGGCGCCGCTCTCCCTGCGACTCCGCCGGCTCGGCGGAGAGCCCATCGGATCGGGGCTCGTCCGAGCTCTCACCGCGGTTCTCGCGGACGCTCACCTCTAAGGAGTTGGCATGGTACGGCTGGGTCTGATCGTCCTGGTGCTCGCGGTGGCGGGGTGTTCCGCGCTGCGGGACGCGTTCTCGGCACACGCGCAGGTCGCCGGCACGGCCGCCGGCCAGACCCTGACGGTCGACCGCCTGGCGCACATGGTCGGACATGCGCAGCGCATACCCATCCGACCGGACGTCCTCACCGGCGTCGCGAACGTCTATCTGGACTACGCGGTGTTCGCGACGGCGCTCGGTCGCGGGCGCGACCTGCACGATTCGACCCTGGTGCTCGCCGCGGAGTGGCCGGTGGTGGCACAGCTCAAGTGGGAGCGCTATCACGCCCAGCTGCTCGCGACGCGCGCCAAGCTCACGCCCACCCAGGCGGATTCGGCGTTCCAGGCAGGCACCGTGCGCCTGTTCCAGCACATCCTCATCCGGATTCCGCAGAGCGCCGTGCCGATGGTGGAGCAGCAAAAGCAGAAGCAGGCCACTGCGGTCCTGATGCAGGCCGCGGCGCAGCGTGGGTTCAACTTCGCGCAGCTCGCCCGTCGCTACTCGGAGGACCCGGGAACAAAGACGAAGGGAGGGTATCTGCCCGCGACGCCGCGGGGGCAGTTCGTCCCCGCGTTCGACAGTGCCGCGTGGACGCTCCCACCGGGCGCGATGACCGCCGTGGTCCGGACGCCGTTCGGCTTCCACATCATTCGCCGGCCGCCGCTCGCCGAGGTGCGGGACTCGTTCCGGGTCGATCTCGAGAACTCGCGCACCGCCCAACTCGACTCCCTGTACCTGGACAGCCTCGCGAACGGGCGACAGCTCAAGATCGCGTCCGGAGCGCCGGGGCTGGTGCGCCAGGCGGTGCCGCAGATCGTGTCCGCCCGGAGCGACAACCGGACGCTGGCTACCTATCGCGGAGGCACGTTCCAGGTGAAGGACCTGGCGCGGTGGCTGTTGGCGCTCGACCCGAACGACGTGCGTGGCATCTCCACGGCGAGCGACGCCCAGCTGAACCAGTTCCTCAAGGTGCTGGCGCAGCGCGACATGCTGCTCGTCGAGGTGGACAAGGCCGGCGTGCAGCTCACCCCGGGCGACTGGGGGCGGCTGCGCGCCGAGCACGACTCGGGCGTGGCGCGGCTCGAGGGGCTGCTCGGTGTGACGCCCCAAATGCTCAACGACTCCGCCGGGACCCCGGCCGCGCGCGTGCAGCTGGCCATGGCGCACGTCGACCGGTACGTGGACCAGGCGGTCACCCAGGGCAGCACGCCGTTCTTCCCGGTCCCGCCCTTCCTGGCCAGCGCGCTGCGGCAGGGGCAGCCGTGGTCGCTCAACGAGGCGGGCATCGCGCGCGCGGCGGAGAGCGCGCAGGCCATCCGGGCAGCGGACACGACGGTGCGCGCGGCCCCGCCCACCGGTCTGAAACGGGCACCGGGCCCGCCGCCCGTCGCGGCGGAGAGCGCCGGCCGGCAGGCACCGCGCTGACATGCGGACGCTCGTCGTGACCGTCGTCGTGGCGGCGCTCACCGCCGTCTCCCTGTCGGCGCCGGGCGCGGCGGCGCAGGGTCGGGCTGCGACCGACCGCCCGGTGGACCGCATCGTGGCGGTCGTCGGCACGAAGGCGATCCTCGCGTCGCAGGTGGAAGAGCAGCTCGTCCTGGCGCAGTCGCAGGGTGCGAAGGTCCCGGAGGACTCCGCGGGGCGGGACGCCGCGCGGCGCCAGATCCTCTCGCAGATGGTGGACGAAGAGCTGCTGGTGCAGCAGGCGGAGCGGGACACCACCATCAAGGTGACGGACCAGGAAGTGCAGGACGCGGTCGAGCAGACGGTGCAAAACGTGCGTAAGCAGTTCACCTCGATCCCGGAGTTCCAGACGCAGCTGCGCGCGGCCGGGTTCGTGTCCGAGGAGGAATGGCGCCGTTGGCTCGCTGACCAGCAGCGTCGCGCGATCCTGCAGCAACGGCTGATCGAGGGGCTGAAGCAGAAGGGGAAACTCCGGCCGATTCCGCCGTCGGACGCCGAGATGCGGGTGTTCTGGGAGGCCAACCGGGCGCAGCAGCCCAAGCGTCCGGCCGCCATCTCCTTCCGCCAGATCGTGATCGTGCCGAAACCGGACTCGGCGGCGAGCGCCCGCGCGCTGCAGCTGGCAGAATCCCTCGTGGTGGTGCTGCGCCAGGGTGGGGGGGCCGCCTTCGCCGACCTTGCGAAGAAGTATTCGGCCGACAGCGTCTCTCGGGAGCAGGGCGGCGCGCTGGGCTGGTTCCGCCGCGGCGTGATGGTCAAGGAGTTCGAGGACGTCGCGTTTCACCTGCGGCCGGGAGCGATCTCCGACGTCGTGCGCACCGAGTTCGGCTTCCACATCATCCAGGTGGAGCGCGCGCAGCCGGCGGAGATCCTGGCGCGCCACATCCTGATCCAGCCCACCATCTCCGCGGCGCAGGTCGCCATCGCCCGGCGGCAGGCCGATTCGGTGCACGACGCGCTCGCCCACGGCGCGTCGTTCGACTCGCTGGCCCGTCGCTACGCCGACCCGAGCGAGCCCAAGCTCGCCGATGCCCTCCCCATTTCCCAGCTCCCGCCCGATTACGACAAGGCCATCGGGCAAGACACCATCCCCGGATTGAAGCCGGTGTTTGAAGTCGGCATCGGGACGGCGCGGCCGAGGTTCGTGGTGTTCGAGCTGATAAAGCGCCTTCCAGAAGGCGAGCTGGGGTTCGACGAAGTGAAGGATCGCATCCGCGACGGGCTGAGCCAGCAGCTCGCCATCAAGCACCATCTCGACTTGCTGCGTCGCACCACGTACGTCGACGTCCGTTTCTAGCCGCCGTCCCCGACTCGCGGTCACGCTCGGCGATCCGCGGGGGATCGGGCCGGAGGTGATCCACAAGGCGCTCGCCCTCGGTCCGCTTGACGCGGATCTCACCTTCATAGGGAGCGGGGAGCAGGGAGCAGGGAGCAGGAAAGACGTGCAGTTCCCGCTCCCTGCTCCCCGCTCCCTCCTCCCCGAGCAGGCCGGGAAGATCGCTGGGGAGGCGGTGACCGAAGCGGTTCGCCTGGCGCTCGCAGGCGACGTGGACGCCATCGTGACCGGCCCGGTGCACAAGCACGCCCTACACCTCGCCGGATTCCGCTATCCCGGCCTCACCGAGCTCCTGTCCCATCTCGCCGGCGACGTGGACGTCGCGATGATGCTCGCGGCCGGCGCGCTGCGCGTAGTGCTCGTCACGACGCACATTGCCCTCAAGGACGTGCCGACGCAGGTGACCACCGATCGCGTGGTGCGCTGCGGGCGGATCACCGAGCGCGCGCTGCGCGACTGGTGGGGCATCGCGGCGCCGCGGCTCGCCGTCTGCGCCCTCAATCCCCATGCCGGCGAGTCCGGCCTGTTCGGCGACGAGGACGCGCGCGTGCTCGCGCCCGCCGCCCGAACGCTCGGCGCCGCCGGGCCGCTGCCGGCGGACACCGTGTTCGTGCGGGCGCTCAAGGGTGAGTTCGACGCCGTCCTCACACCGTATCACGACGTCGGAATGACCGCCGTGAAGGTCGCGGGATTCGGCAAGGGCGTGAACGTGACGCTGGGGTTGCCGTTCCCCCGCGTCGCGCCGGACCACGGGACGGCGCTCGACATCGCCGGCAAGGGGGTGGCCGACCCCGGCTCCATGCGGGCGGCGCTCGAGCTTGCGACCCAATTGGCGCGACGCGTGCCACGGGCCGCCGCCCCGCTGCGACGCTAGGCTTCCGCCGCCGGCCCGCGCCGCAGCACCCGCACCGTGCCGACGCGGCGTCCCTCCACCTCGACGATCTCGAACACGGCGCCTTTCACCGCCACCTGGTCGCCCGGCCTCGGGAGGCGGCCGATCGCGCCGAACAGGAACCCCCCGATGGTGGTGTAGTCCTCGTCGCCGAGCTCCAGTCCAAACGCGTTGTTGACCTCGCGGATCGGGACGGAGCCGGCGATGATGGGCGCCACGCCGGCGGGGGCGGCGCGCAGCTCGCCCGAGGGCCGGTCGTATTCGTCGTAGATCTGGCCGACGATCTCTTCCAGCAGGTCTTCCATGGTGACGAGACCCGCCGTGCCGCCGAACTCGTCGAGCACGATCGCGAGGTGGATCTTCTGCCGCTTCATGTCGGCGAGCACGTCCTCGACCTCGCGCGTCCCCGGAACGAACACGGCCGGGCGGAGCACCGCGCGCAGGCTGCCGCCCTTCGCCGAGCGGAGGCCGGCGAGGATGTCCTTCGCGTGCACGATGCCGAGGATGTCGTCGAGCGACTCCCCGTACACGGGATACCGCGACCGGCCCGCGACGGCCACCTGATCGGCCGCTTCCTCGAGCGTCAAATCCGCCGGCAGGGCCACCATCTCGGTGCGCGGCGTCATGACTTCACGGGCGGTTTTCTCGCTGAACTCGAACACGCCCTGCAGCAGGCGGGCGTCGTCGGCGTCGAGCTTGCCCCGCTGCCGGCTCTGCTCGACCAGCATGCGGAGCTCTTCGGGAGAGTGGATCGCCTCGAGCTCGGCGCTGGTGCCCTTCAGCCCCAGCATCCGCACCACCCGGCCGGCGCTCCAGTTGAGGAGATCGGTAAACGGTCGCGTGATCCACGAGAAGAAGATGAGCGGCCCGGCGATCCAGCGGCTGGTCCGCTCGGGATGCGTGATCGCCCACGCCTTGGGCGCCTGCTCGCCGAACACGACGTGGAGGAAGGAGACCAGCGCCACCGCGACCGTGGAGGCTATGCCGCCGCGCGCGAGGAACTCGAGGGCGGGCGGCAACGCGGCGAACCAGTCGCGGAACAGCTGCGCCACGGTATCCTCGGCGACGTAGCCCAGCAGAATCGAGGCGACCGTGATGCCGAGCTGCGCCGCGGACAGTTGGCGGTACAGATCCTGCAAGGCGGCCTGTACCGTCCTCGCCTTCCGGTCGCCGCGCCGGACGAGCGCCTCGATGCGCGTGCGGCGTGCGGCGACCAGCGCGAACTCCGCGGCCACGAAGAACGCGTTCGCCAACACGAGCGCCAGCACCGCCAGCAGGCGCAGGCCGAGCGATTCCGAAGCGGGGCCGGGCATAGAGGCGGGAACATAGAGCGTGTTGCCCGGGGGCGGAACCGCCGGATATGTTGTGAGGAAGAGGGACGAGCGAAGGGGGACGGGTGAGCGCAACGCTCCCACTGGATGTCCAGTGCACGCATCGGGCTCCGCTGCGCGGGGAAAGCCGGCGGCGGATAAAGGTCGTGCTGGCGATCACAGCGGCGGTGATGGTGGCCGAAGCCGTGGGCGGGTGGCTCGCTCACTCGCTGGCCCTGCTCGCGGACGCGGGCCACATGCTGGCCGACGTGGCGGCGCTGGGCCTGTCGCTCGTCGTGACGGCGCTCGCGCAGCGGCCGGTGACGGCGGAGCGGACGTTCGGACTGCTGCGCTTGGAGATCCTGGCTGCGCTCGTGAATGGGGCGGCCTTGATCGTGATCGCGCTCGGCATCGGCGTCGAGGCCTACCGCCGGTTCCGCTCACCCGCCGAGGTGCAGGGCGCGTTGCTCCTGATCATCGCGGGGGTGGGATTGGTGGCGAACGCGGTCGGCACCGCGATTCTGCACCGCGGGCACGACCACTCGCTCAACCAGCGCGGCGCGTACCTCCATATCGTGAGCGACCTGCTCGGCTCGGTTGGCGCGCTCGTCGCCGGCGTGATCATCCTCGCCACCGGGTGGGTGCAGGCCGATCCCGTCATCTCCGTGCTGATCTCGCTCCTGATCCTCGGCAGCGCCTGGCGGCTCGTGAAGGAGAGCACGGACGTGCTGCTCGAGGCGGCGCCCGCGCACATCGCCCTCTCGGACGTCCACGACCGGATCGCGTCCATCCCCGGCGTGGCGTCGGTGCACGACCTCCACGTGTGGACGGTCACCAGCGGGGTGATCGCGATGAGCGGCCACCTGGTCGTCCAAAATCCGGGCGACAACCAGCGGGTGCTCGAAGCCGTGCAGGCATGCCTGGGGGACATGGGTATCCGGCATGTGACGGTGCAGATGGAGCGGGATCCGACCTGTGAATAGGGCGGCATAGGCGGCAAGGGGCGGCAGAAAGCGGCAATGGTCGTGCCGCCCTTGCCGCCCCTTGCCGCCTTTTTGGTGATGCATTGCCTTGTCTTTTCCGAGCCCCCCTCCTATACTGCGCCCCTCACAGACGGCGCCCCTCACATAGGTACTGTCAGGACCTAGCCCCTTGCAGATCCGCAACATCGCCATCATCGCGCACGTGGACCATGGGAAAACCACGCTGGTGGACCAGATGCTCCGCCAGGCGGGCGTGTTCCGCGCCAACCAGCAGGTCAACGAGCGGGTCATGGACTCGAACCCGCTGGAGCGCGAGCGCGGGATCACGATCCTGTCGAAGAACACCGCGGTGCGGTGGGGCGACACGAAGATCAACATCGTGGACACCCCGGGGCACGCCGACTTCGGCGGCGAGGTGGAGCGGATCCTGCGCATGGTGGACGGGTTCCTCTTGCTGGTCGATGCCGCCGAGGGCCCCATGCCGCAAACGCGGTTCGTGGCGGGGAAGGCGCTGGCGCTCGGCCTGAAGCCGATCGTGCTGGTCAACAAGATCGACCGCCAGGACGCCGAGCCGCTGCGGGTGCACGATGAGGTGCTGGAGCTGTTCCTGGACCTGGAGGCGACGCCGGAGCAGTTCAACTGCCCTTTCCTTTATACGTCGAGCCGCGCGGGGACCGCCACGCTCGATCTCAAGTCCCCGGGGACGGATCTCAACCCCTTGTTCCAGACGATCCTGGACACGATCCCGGCGCCGCAGGCCGACCCGAACGGGCCGTTTCAGATGCTCGTCTCGACGCTCGACTATTCCTCGTATCTGGGCCGGATCGCGATCGGCCGGATCGAGCGGGGGCACGTGCGGGTCGGCGAGACGGTCGCGTTACTTCCCCTGGGCGAGCCCGGTCCTCTGGGAGATGCTCCGTACGAGCAGGCCAAGGTGGTGAAGCTGTTTTCGTTCGACGGGCTGGAGCGAATCGAGGTCCAGGAAGCGTCGGCCGGCGACATCGTGGCGCTCGCAGGCCTGGTCGGCGTCGAGATCGGTAAGACGGTCACGGCGCCCGACTATCTGGAGCGGCTCACGGGTATCGCGGTGGAGGAGCCCACGATTTCCGTGGACTTCAAGGTGAACGACTCGCCGTTCGCCGGACGCGAGGGGAAGTTCGTCACGGGCCGGCAGCTGCGCGATCGGCTGTTTCGGGAGCTCGAGAAGAACGTGGCCCTGCGGGTGGAGGAAACGGACGACCCTCAGACCTTCACTGTCTCGGGCCGGGGCGAGCTGCACCTCGGCATCCTGATGGAGACGATGCGGCGCGAGGGGTTCGAGTTCCAGGTGAGCCGGCCGCGCATCATTCCGCGCGAGGGGCCGAACGGGGAGCGGCTGGAGCCGTACGAGGAGCTGATGATCGACTGCCCCGAGGGGTATCTGGGGGTGGTGATGGAGAAGCTGGGCCCGCGCCGTGCGGAGCTCCTGGACATGCGGAACCCGGGCGTGGGTATGGTGCGGATGCGCTTCAAGATCCCCGCGCGGGGGCTGCTCGGGTACCGCTCGGAGTTCTTGACGGACACGCGGGGGACGGGGATCATGCACCACCGGTTCTTCGACTACGGGCCGTGGGCGGGCCCGTTGCAAGGGCGGAGCCGCGGGGTACTGGTGGCGGACCGGGAGGGGGTGGCGGTGGGGTACGCGCTCTTTAATCTGCAGGAGCGCGGGACGATGTTTGTCAAACCGGGGGATCCGGTGTACGAGGGCATGGTCGTGGGGGAGAACGCGCGGGTGGGAGACATGGACGTGAACCCGTCAAAGGAGAAGAAGCTCACGAACATGCGGACGACCGCGTCGGACGAGATGATCATGCTCGAGCCGCCGCGGCAAGTGACGCTCGAGCTGGCGCTCGAATACATCGAGGACGACGAGCTGATCGAGGTCACGCCGTCGTCCATCCGGCTGCGCAAGCGCGCGCTGGGCGCCAC
>WNGA01001333.1_pt1 | contig 37901 bp, 48 predicted proteins | sample 5400061 | NCBI WGS metagenome assembly WNGA01 (sample SAMN13153366, study PRJNA577476) | soil metagenome | isolation source: 100 cm soil or saprolite under grassland replicate 2 | place: USA:California | collected 2016-06-15
CCACTCGCCCTCGAGCGCGAGCCGCGAGAGGCGCTCGTCCAGGGCGGCCTTGCGCGCGACCAGGCCGTCGACGGCGGCGAGCGTGTCCAGGTAGGCCAGCTCGGTCTCGGTCTCCTCGAAGCGTTGACGGGCCAGCCACCGGCGGTGCCGCTCGTTCCAGGTCGTCGGCTCCGCGTAGACACGCCCGTGCAAAAGCAGCAGCTTGGAGACGCGGTGGCGGCAGCGCATCAGGTCCGAGCGCACCTGCTCGCGCGCACGGCAGAGGTGACGGGCGGCCTCGAGCGCCGGGCTAGGGACGCTGATCGGCTTCAGCTGGCCGGCAAGCAGCAGCCGCGCAAGCAACTCGGCGTCCTTACGGTCGCTCTTGATGCGGTCGCCGGGCGCGCGCGGCGTCTTCGAGGGAGCAACAACGTCGAGCTGGACGCCGGCGTCCGCGGCGGCCCGATAGAGCGCGAAGCCGGTTGGACCTGCCTCGTAGCAGCCGCGCAGCGGCTGGGGCAGCGCCTGCAGCCACGCGAGCACCTCGTCGCTGCCGAGGCCGAAGCGACTTCGGCGAAGCTCGCCGCTGTGCACGTCGATCGCGGCGGCATGGGTCGAGCGGGCGTGGACATCGAGGCCCACGTACGTCATCGTTGTAGTCACGGCCGGGCCCTCCTTCCTTGTATGGGGTCAGCCGGAGCCAGTCTCCGGCCAGACAAACCCCCGATCTACAAGCACAGGGCCCGGCCTCTACTCGCTCGCGGCAACTCGCCGCCATAGGGTCTAAACCGCTACGCCGGCGATGGCGACGCTTCAGCGCCGCCGTCGCCGCGGTTGAGCGCGATCGCCCACAGCAACCCCAAAATGGAGTGCGCGGGCTCCGCCCGCGCACATTCCGCGCGAAGCGCCGTACCAAATCACCGCGTGAAAGCGCGAGCTTTCACGCGGTTCTAAAAGCCGACAGCCTCCGGTGGATCGAGAGGGCTCTGCGGCAGCCCCGGGCGCGGGTCACCCATGTTGTACTCGCGCGGCGCGACGTCGTTCGGTCCGTCGGGATAGAAGAGTGACGCGAGCACCTGGATGTGGCGGCGTCCGACACCGAGCTCGAACTGGCCGCCGCCGTACATGTGGATGTCCTCGGCGGCGCAGCGCTCGATGCACTCCAGGAGCCGCTCGATCGTGCCGAAGCGCGACGGCTTGATGTTCAGCCAGCCCGGCTCGACCGGAAGCGCTCGCACATCCGCTACCGAGTGAATCGGCGCGTCGAAGCTCATCCTCGCCTCCTGCCCTCGCAGCATCTCTCCGCACTCGCCGTCGAGGGACGCGTCCTCCAACACGGCAGCGGGAAAGAGCTCGACCGCCGCGCGATACAGCACAGGGTCCGGCACGACGTCGACGGGCGTGCCCGTGTAATACGCCTTGAAGTCGAGGACACGGACGCGACCGGTTGCGGCTAGACGTTCCATGAACGGCCTGTCCCAATCATTCTCCGGATCGAGCTTCAGCTCGAGCCCGGGATTGTGCTCCAGCCACGCGAACGCGTCGCCGCGCGTCGAGACGACAAACCGGACCGGGCGGTAGTCACGCTCCACCGCAGCGCCGAGCGAAAGGTCGCTCTGGCGCAGCGCAAGGTCGAGCGCGGCGCTCTCGAACGCCCAGCGCCGGTAATCCGCGGACGCCTTCATCTTCGGCTCCGCCTCGAATAGCCGCCGCCCGTCGAGCTGGGCCGAGAGCTCTCCAAGCGTCGTGCGCCCGGGAGGATCGAGCTCAGGGAATCGGTCGTGCTCCTCCGCGGTGTACGTCACATCTTCGCCTCGTCCCTGCTCTCCTTCCCCAGCAAGCACGACCGTGGTCGTGACGCGTGTGAACTGCGTCGAGACGTCGATGGACTTCCGTTCGGTGGTGACCTCCTCGACGTTGAGCTCGAGCCCGCGAAGCCGGTTCCAGACGGACATCAACCCGGGCTCGGTTCGGGCCGACCCGGCTGCTCGATGCGCATCAGGCGATACACGAGTGGAATCGCAGCGAGAATCGGAATCCCGCACACCGGCCAGAGAACCTGGTACCCGTCCGTCGCATCGAGGTACGGCCGGGCGAGGTCGATTGCGGCGCCCGCCACCGGCGCACCGAGCAGGAGGCCGAGCCCCTTCGTCGTGGTCGCCAGCCCGGAGACCGCGCCTCGGTGCTGTTCGGGCATCAGCTTGAAGAGCAGCCCCCAGGCAAGCGTCATCACGAGACCGCCGGCAATCGAAAGCGGGACGATGAACGCGAAGTACCAGTTGTGCCACGTGGTCGCCACTCCGGCGAACACGAATCCGCCGCCGTAGAGGAAGGATGACCAGAAGATCACGCGGGCAATGCCGAAGCGATCACCCAGCCGACTCGCGAGCAACGCGGCGATGACGTAGCCGGCGGCCACGGCGCCGAGCAGTGCCGAGGAGATCGCCTTCGTCTCGTGCAGGCCGTCCAACACATATAGGACGACGAACGTGCGCGCGGCGGCGAACGTTCCTTCCCAAGCGGCGTTCGCGACCAGAAAGCGCCGCACCTCGGCTTCCTCCCGAAAGATGCGCCAGCTCCGCCTGAAGTACGCGCGCACACCCTCGAACACCCGACCGTGACCACCGTCCTCGCGGACCCAGAGGATCGGGATCGCACACGCCGCGGTCGTCACGAAGGCCGCGAGGACGAACGGCGCGGCGTGCCAGACCTTGAGGAGGAACCCACCGCCCACGAGCGCGGTGCCGAGAGCGACCCCGCGCATCACGTGCTGGATGCCCTGAGCGCGCCCATAGGTCGAAGGCGGCAGGAGATCCGGATAGAGACCACGGTACGGCGGCTCGTACACGTAGTACGCGAAGAAAAACGCCAGCACGATGAGCGTCGTCGTCCAGAGATTGGGCATGAACGCCATCAACAGGAGACAGAAGCCCATCGGCCCGAGCGCGGCGAGCATGAATGGACGCCGACGTCCGAGCGGCGTGTGGAACGAGTCGCTCCAAGGGCCGATGACCGGCGAGAGCAGGAGCGCGAACACGCCTTCGGCACCAAGGACGAGACCGATCAGCGTTCCCGATTCCGTAAAGCGATGCAGCAGAGGCGGCAAGTACGCCGCCGTCGTCGTGATCGAGAATGCGAGCCCGAAGGCTCCGGATCCCAGGATCCAGAATAGGCTCCTCCTCACTGACTCCGAACGCCGCGCACCCTCCGCGGTGACCTGTGTCACGCGGTCAGACCTTGGCGGCTTCTCGATCGGCGGCCAGGCCGCCGCAGATGACCTCTACCACCGTCTGCTCGGCGCGAGCGATCGCCTCGTCGCCGTCCTCGAGCTGGCCGAGCACCCAGCCCGTCAGGATCTCTTCGAGTGCGCCGTAGAAGACGTAGCTGGCCATGCGCGGGTCGAGGTCGGAACGGAACTCCCCCTCTTGTTGTCCGCGCACGATGATCCGCTCGAGCCCGGCAAACGCCGCGTCGATCTCGTCGATGCGTTCCTGCAGATGCGAGCTGCGCGTCACTTCGCGCACCAGCACGCGCACGAGGTCGGGATCGCGCCGCCACGCACGCAGGAGGATCTTCGCAACGCCGGCAAGCCGGTCGCGTGCGCTCTCGTCTGTCTCCTCGACTGCGCGCACTGCATCGAGCACGTCTCGCCACGTCTCACGGAAGATCGTCTCGAGCAGCTCCTCCTTGGAGCGGAAGTAGTGGTACAGCAAGCCGTGCGCAACGCCTGCCTCTTCCGCGATGTCACCGACGCGAGAGGTGTGGTAGCCCTTGTGCGCGAACACGCGCACGGCCGCGTCGAGAATGAGCCGCCGCTTGTCTTCCTGGCCTGTTGAACGGTCAGTCAACGTTCGGAGTGTAGTGCTAGCGTCGCCACTAGTGGTATTACGCGGCTTGCTGGTGGTCGATTTCACGCGCTACCTGCCCGGCCCCTTCGCCAGCCGCGAGCTCCTGCGGCTCGGCGCACGGGTCGTGCGGGTGGAAACGCCGGACGGCGATCCCCTGCGGACGGTCGCTCCAGGCTGGGACGCTGCGCTCAACGCAGGCAAGGAGTCGGTGATCTGGAATCTCGAGCAGGATCCGGGGTTCGGGCACGTCCTCGCCGCCCGTGCAGATGTCGTCCTGGAGGGCTTTCGTCCCGGCGTCGCCGATCGGTTGGGGATCGGCGCCTCCGCTCTGCCGGAGTCCGTTGTGTACTGCTCGGTCACGGGCTTCGGCGCCGGGAACATGCGCGCCGGTCACGATCTCAATTACGCGGGCTGGGCCGGCCTGCTCGCAGACACCGCACCGGCAATGCCGCCCGTGCAGGTCGCCGACCTCGCCGGCGGCTCGCTCTTCGCCGTGATCGAGATTCTCGCTGCGCTGCTCGAGCGTCAACTCACCGACCGCGGCAAGCACCTCATCGTTTCGATGACGCACAACGCTCACCGGCTCGCGGCGCACCGGCTGCGCGGGGAGCCCGAGCGCACGCTCACCGGCGGTCTCGCGTGCTATCGCATGTACGGGGCGGCCGACGGCCGCTTCCTCACGGTGACGGCGGTCGAGCGGAAGTTCTGGCAACGCCTCTGCGAGCTGATCGGCCGCCCCGAGCTCGTCGAGCGCCACTACGAGCAGGACCAGGAGGCGCTGGCCGCGGAGCTCGAGGGGGTGTTCAGGTCGCGGCCGCTCTCGGAGTGGCTCGACCTCTTCGACGGCGAAGATGTGATGGCAGGCCCGGTCGCGACGCTCGCCGAGGCGTCGGAGTTGCTCGGCGAAGCGGTTGCCACGGGCAAAGCGCCTGCTCTCGGCGAGCACACGGCGCGTTGGCGCGACGAGCTGGCCTCATTCGAGGGGTAGCGGCTCGCACTGCCGACGACGATTTCAACCGCGGATGACTCCCGGCCGCAGCCTCTCCCTGCTCTGCCTCGCACTGCAGCTGCAGGAAGCGGCAGGCTCAGTCTCGGCACCGGCCGAGGCCTGGATCGACGCCCAGGGCCGCGTCCGGCGGCTGGTAGTCACGATGTCGCTGGGCGGGCAACTCGCGACGCCGATGACGATGACGATGACCGAAGACCTCTACGACTTCGGCGTACGCACGAACGTCACCCCGCCGTCCGACGACCTCGTCGTCGACCTCTCCTCGCTCAGCGGCTCTTAGCCCTCGTCCTGGCGGCGCGGCAGAGCGTCGGTGAGCTGGCCGAGCGCCCGCGTGACCTCGCTCGGGATGATCCAGACCTTGTTGGACTCGCCCTGCGCGATCTTCGGCAGAACCTGCAGATACTGGTAGGCGAGCAGCTTCGGGTCGGCGTCGCCCTCGTGAATCGCCCGGAAGACCGTGTCGATCGCCTTTGCCTGGCCCTCCGCCTGCAGGATCGCCGCCTGTCGTTGCCCTTCCGCACGGAGAATGGCACTCTGCTTCTCTCCCTCCGCGGTAAGAATCTGTGCCTGCTTCACGCCTTCGGCTTCGAGGATCGTCGCGCGCTTCTCCCGGTCGGCGCGCATCTGCTTCTCCATCGTCTCTTTGATCGACCCCGGCGGATCGATCGCTTTCAGCTCGACGCGGTTGACGCGAATGCCCCACTTTCCGGTCGCCTCGTCGAGAACGCCGCGGAGCTGGTTGTTGATCTCGTCGCGTGACGTCAGTGTCTTCTCGAGCGCCATGCCGCCGATGACGTTGCGGAGGGTGGTGACCGTCAGCTGCTCGATTCCCTGGATGTAGTTCGCGATCTCGTACGTCGCGGCCTTCGCATCGGTGACCTGGAAGTAGATGACCGTGTCGATGCTGACGACGAGGTTGTCCTCGGTGATGACCGGTTGCGGGTCGAACGAGACGACCTGCTCTCGGAGATCCATCATGTCGCGCACGCGGTCGACGAAGGGCACGACGATCGCCAGCCCCGGCGTGAGCGTGCGCGAGTACCGGCCGAGGCGCTCGACGACCCCTGCCCGTGCCTGAGGCACGATGCGAACGGTGCGGCCGAGCGTGAGCAGCACGAGCCCTGCAACCACGAGCAGAACGATCAATCCAGCGGACATGTCTTCACCTTCCTACTCGTAGACAAGAGCTGTTGCTCCCTCGATCTTGACGACCTCGACGCGCGTGCCGGGCTCCATGACCTGATCCTCCATGTAAGCCCGCGCCGACCATTCCTCGCCACCGATGCGCACGCGGCCGCCGTTGACATCGACGCGCTGGAGGACAACGGCCTTCGTCCCTTCGAGCGCGGCGGTGCCGGTACGGAGAGCGGCCGGCATGTGCAGGTGACGCCGGGCGATCGGCCGCAGGAACGCCACAGTCGCGATCGACCCGATGATGAACGCCAGCAGTTGACCCACGACGCCGACGTCCACGAGGGCGACGACCGCAGCGGCAACGGCTGCGAGCGCCACCGGGCCAAGGAAGAACATGCCCGGCGTCAAGATCTCGCCGACGGACAGGAGAACTGCCGCGATCGCCCAGATCAGCCAGGCAGGCACGATGGGATCGTAGATGGGTTCACGTGGGCCGCGGGAGGCCGAGCGCCGCGGGGAGGCCGTACAGGTCCGTCAAGCGCTCGTCCACGTCGGCATGGCGCTCCTCGCGGTCGATCAGGATCGCGCGCATCCCGAGCGCCCGCGCGCCCTCGATGTCCTCCTCGAGCGAGTCGCCGACCATGACGGCGTCCCAGGGCGCCACGCCGAGCGCCGCCAGGGCCGCCTGGAAGATCGTCGGGTGCGGCTTGACGCGCCCGTGCGAGCGGGAGTCGACGATCGCGTCGACGTCGAGCCGATGGTGGGCGACGAACTCGCTCAGGTCGCGGATGCCGTTCGAGACCAGGGCAATACGGAGCTCTGCTTTCCTCAGCTCTTCGAGCACCGGCATGACGTCCTCGAAGAGCTCGAAGTTCTCCGACACGCCCCAGCCTTCCTCGATCTCCGTCGCGCACTCACTCGCGATCGCCTCGGGGCCTCCCATGCCGACGAAGATCTCCTCGGTGAAGCGATGCCAGATCGACTCGTCGTGCAACAGCTCCGGGTGGCGCTTGAGGTTGAGGACCGCCGCGTCGCGCGCAGCGCCGTAACGGCTAGTGTCGAGCGTGATGCCGTGCCGTGCCGCGATGCGCGCGTAGCGGTCGGCGGAGAGCTCGGGCCCGGGACGGCAGAGCGTGAAGTCGACATCGAAGAGGACTGCGCGAAGGTTCACTCTGTGTCCTCCAGGAGCCAGCGGACGAGCTCGAGATGCTGCGGATAACGCGAGGTGTCCGTTGACCAGGCGAGCGTCTGCCCGATCGTCCACCAACGCGCGCGCTCCTTGTCGAGCCCGAGCTCAGACGTCAACCGGTCGAGCCGGTAGAGGGCGTCGGCGCGGGTCTCGCCGAGCTCGTCCGAGCGAACGATCGGTGCGAGGGCGAACTCACGCTCGCCGATGAGGGGCGTCGGGTCGATGACGAGCCAGGGCTCACGCTGCGCGGCGAGCACGTTGTCGCCGTGAAGATCCTGGTTGACCAGCACCTGCTCTCCTTGTGTCCCCGCCAAGTCGACCAGCGCACCGATGGCGGCATCGAGAATGCGACGCTCGAACGGTCGGCCGAGCCGTTCCCACTCGCTCGGGAGGTATTGCACCCACCACTCTGCCTCGTCGGCCAGCGTGCCGAACGGTGATCCTGCAGGCTTCCACAGGCGTGGCAGCAGCTCGACGAGCACGTCGAGCGCCTGCGCGGCACCGATCGCGCTGAGCGTGGTCCCGGGCTCGCAACGTTCGATCAGTAGCGCCGAGCGCGACGGGTCGTGTGCCAGGAGTCGTACGGCGCCTTCGCCGTTCCACAAGGCAAGCGCATCGGGCTCGTGCTCGCTCTCGCGATGCGGGAACCAGACCTTCAGGACGCCCGGCGTGCCGTCGGGCAACTCGACCCGGTGGACGTGCCCCGCTGCTCCCCCGACGTACGAGTCACCCAGCTCCAGCCCCCACTCCTCGACGCATTGGGCAACGAGGTCAGGGGCACGGTCGAGCCAGACGCCGTGCGTCAGACTCGCGTCGGCCACCGGTACGCGCTCGGCTGCCTGTTCGCGAGCGACGGCAGCTTCGCGCGGATGTTCTGCAGGTGCCCACGATCGAGCTCGGCGGCAATCACGGTTTCCTCGTCCGGCGCCTGCGCAATGACCACTCCCCACGGGTCGGCGATGAGCGAGCGGCCGTACGCCGGTTTGCCCGGCAGCGTCTCGCCGATCTGGGCGGCCGCGATGACGTAAAGCTGGCTCTCGATCGCGCGCGCGCGTAGAAGAACGTGCCAGTGATCCTTGCCGGTCGGCGTCGTGAAGTGCGCGGGCACGGTCACGAGCTGAGCGCCTTCGAGCGTGAGGATGCGATACAGCTCGGGGAAGCGCACGTCGTAACAGATCGACAGACCGATCTTCCAGTCCTCGACGTCGGCCACGACCGGCTCGTCGCCGGGCTCCTCCGCCTCGGACTCTCTGTAGAGGACACCGCCGACCTCCACGTCGAAGAGGTGGATCTTGCGATAGGTCGCCACGAGTTGTCCTTCAGGGTCGAAGACGACACAGGTGTTCGAAAGCTTCTCGCGTCCCTCGCGACGCTCCGCGATCGAGCCGCCGACGAGCGTGATCCCGTGCGTCCGCGCCCACTCGGACATGGCCGCGACGGACTCGCCTCCTTCGAGCGGCTCGGCTGTTGCGTGGTACACGGCGGCGTCGCCGATCGCGTTCCACTTCTCGGGCAGGACGACGACGTCGGCGCCGGTCGCGGCCGCCTGAGCGACCAGACGCTCCGCCTTCTCGAGGTTCGCCGCCTTGTCGGCGCGACTCGTCATCTGCACGGCTGCGACTCGGATCCGATCCGGCATGCCCTCAGGATAGCTTTGCCCCGGTGAGCGCCCCGCCGCGACTTCGCGTCCTCGAGGCGCTCAGACACCGCGATTTCCGCCTCCTCTGGATCGGGCAGACCGTGTCGCAGATCGGCGACGCGGCGTTCATCGTCGCACTGGGCTGGCGCGCGTTCACGCTGACCGGCAAGGCGAGCTCGCTGGGGATCGTGCTGATGGTGGAGGCGCTCGGCCTCGTGACGACGCTCCTGATCGGCGGCGTCCTCGCCGACCGTTACTCCCGCCGGCTCCTGCTGATCGGCTCGGACGTCGCGCGGGCAGTGATCATCGGCGGGCTCGCGTTGGCCGATGCGACGGGACATCTGAGCTTCGGTGCGATGGTCGCCTTTGTCGCGCTGCACGGTCTCGGCAGCGGCCTGTTCCAGCCTGCGTTCGGCGGCATCCTCCCGCTGCTCGTCGAGGAGCCGAGCCTCGGTTCGGCGAACGCGCTGGTCGGTGTCTCGCGCCAGGCTGCGTTCGTGGTCGGCCCGGCGGTCGCGGGTGGGATCTACGGCCTCGCGGGCTCGAGTGCGATCTTCGCGGTGGACGCGGCCTCCTTCCTCGTCTCCGCGGCCGTGCTCGCGCCTGCACGCCCACGGGCGTTCGAGCGCGCACCGTCGGAGGGACTGCGTCATGAGCTCGCCGTCGGCTTGCGTTATGTGCTGCACGTGCCGTGGCTCTGGATCACGATCCGCACGTTCTCGGTCGTGCTGATGGTCGGGTTCGCGGCGTTGCAGGTGTTGTTGCCCAAGCTGGTCGAGCAGGAGTGGCACGGCGGCGTCGGCTCATATGGCCTGCTCTTCACGCTCCAGGGTCTCGGCATGGTGCTCGGCTCGGTCGTGCTCGCGCAGACCTCGCCGACGCGGCGTCGCGGGCCGCTGATCTACTGGCTGTTCTTCATCAACAGTGGGCTCACGGTGCTGATCGGCCTTTCCCCGTGGTACTGGGGTGCGGCGGCGGCCCAGGTCGGACGCGGCTTCTGCATCGGATTTGCCATCACGCTGTGGGACACGATGCTGATGCAGCTCGTTCCGAAACACATGTTGTCGCGCGTGATCAGCATGGACTGGTTCGGCTCCATCGGGCTCCTGCCGGCAGGGCTCGGGCTCTGGGCATTGCTCTCCGGCCTAGCGCCACCGGGCACGCTGATCGCAGCGAGCTCGGCCTTCTGCGCGTTCCTCTTCCTGCTCGGCCTCGCCGACCGCCGGATCCGCAGCGTGGACTGACGCGGGGGAACCGAGGCTCCCCCGCAATGCAGTCGGGGTGCCCAGATTCGAACTGGGGACCTCTCCGACCCGAACGGAGCGCGCTACCAGGCTGCGCCACACCCCGAGGCGGCCCAAAGAGTAGCCGCTGTCGGCACAGATAGGTCACATCTTGCCCGCTACGTTGCCTTCATCGACAACTTGGAGGGCAGCGCGCATGAACAGCGTGAACTTGATCGGAAACCTGACGACGGACGTCGAGCTGCGAGAGTTCGGCCCGGAGAAGCACCTTGCGACGTTCGGGCTCGCAGTCGACCGCGGCGGGAAAGACAGCGAGACCGATTTCTTCCGGATCTCGGTCTGGGACCGCCAGGCCCAGGTCTGCGCCGACTACCTCGCGAAGGGCCGGAAGATCGCGCTCGAGGGACGGCTGAAATACCGCACGTGGGAGGACGAGGGAAAGAAACGAAGTGCCGTCGAAGTCGTGGCGTATCGCGTGGAGTTCCTCTCCGCTCCGGCAGGCTCAGGTGCGGAGGTGGTGCCATTCGAGGCCGCCGTCGCCTAGAAAGTCCTCGATTGCTCTGTTGCACGCGTCCGGCCGCTCGCCGATCAGCAAATGTCCGCAGCCGGGAATCACCCGCAGTCGCGCACGTAGGCGTCGCGCGTACTCGAACGCGTCGTCGAGCGGCAGCTGCGCGTCCTCGGCGCCCCAGAGGACGAGCACCGGGCAACGAACCGCCCCGAGCTCCTCGCGGGGATCGTCCGCGCGGAGCGCATGCCAGGCGCTGCCTATGTCGGTGTGCAGCAGGTGGGCCGCGAGGAATCCCTCGACCGCCTGGTCGGTCAAACCGACCGGGTCGGCAACCGACACGAACCCGAACACGAACCGGCGCAGAAGCGGCGAGCGCGATACGCGTCCGCGGTAGCGCGCGGCGAGGCGACCCGGTCGAATCGTGCTGAACAGCGAGAGCAAGTTCCTCCCCCAGATGTTGCCAATGCTGAGCCCTGCTGCCGCGGCTAGCACGATGGCGGGAACGTCCTCTGGCCGCCGAAGCGCCAGGCGCAGCACGATCATTCCCCCCAGCGAGTGGCCGACGACCGCCGCCGGCAGCATGGCCTCACGCTCGGCGACGAGGGCCACGCGGTCGGCGAACGGCTCGAGGCCGGCGACTGCCGGCAGGGCGGTCGAGCCGCCGTGACCGGGGAGATCCGGCACCAGCAGCCTGTGACGCCTGATCAGGAGCGGGACGAGCTCCGTCCAGTTCGCCGCTGCGCCGCCGAGGCCGTGGACGAGGATGAGCGGCGGCCCCTGCCCGCCCACGAAGTACCGCATGCGGACGCCCTTGATCTCGGCGAAACGCTCCTCCAAACCGGGCAGTTTTGCGTCCGTCATGAGGGGCGATTATCCTTTGGACCAATGACTGTGTTGGGAGTGCCGGCCCGTTGAATCCGGCGACGACATATGGAGGCTCGACTTAGCCCGCTGAGCGCATCTTGCGCCGGCGGGCTTTTTCGTACGACAGAGAGGAGCGTCGATGGCGAACCACCTAACGCCCGAGGAGCTGTCCAAGGAACTCGGGATCGACCGCCAAGAGGTCATCCGCGTCTGCGTCGAGGAAGGCGTGCCCATCTATCAGGGCAAGATCGACAAGACGCTGTTCCAGGCGCAGCTCGAGGCGCTGGGGGTTTTGCAGAAGCACTGAGCTCGGCGGGGGAGCTACGTTTCCCCCGCAAACCCCTTTTCCCTGTGGACTCTCGTCCGCGGTCGTCGTAACGTTCGGCTGTGCCCGAAGTCCCATGGTCTCCGGTTGCATGGTGGCGCACGGTCGTCAGAAATTGGCAGGCCGAAGGACCAGTCGAGCCGCGCGAGCGCCGCGGCTACTGGTTCTGGGGACCGACCATCCTCATCATCCTGGCCGTCGAGCTCCTCGGTGCGCTCTCCTCGACGTTCAAGGACAAGATCCCGTGGCCGACGATCTCGGCGACAGTCGGTCACCTCGAGAAGCGCTGGGACTGGGTCGGCGTAATCGTGGTCGGCGTGATCACTGCCACCGCCTTCCAGGCGCTTGCCTACAAGGCCGGAGCGCGCACCGCCACCGGTCGGGCGCAGCGGCCGGGTGCGCCGGCGGCGCAGCGAAGCGGGTACAGCTGGCTGTTCGTGTTGATCCCGGGGCTCATCGCCCTCGGGCTGGCGATTGCGCTCGACGCGAGCAAGATCCAACTGGGTTACACGATCTACGGCGTCCTCGCCGTGTTCGGCATCGTCATTCCGAGCGTGCTCGCGTTTGCGCTCAACAAGGAAGTTCGATTTCCGACCCTGTTCTTCACCCTCGACCGTCTGCGGCGACGCTTCCATGCTGCGGCGCTGATCCTCGTCACCGGCCTGGCGATCCTCGTCGTCCATCTCGCCTTCTATCCGTGGCCGGACATCACGCATGAGTCAGCCAGCTTCGCGGGCTTGACCGCGCAGAAGGCGCGCGAGAAGGCCGAGCGAGAGGTCAAGGGCCTCCGAGGATCGCTGGCCCAGCTCCAGTACTCCACCCAGAGCCGGGCCGTCTCCGATGGGCACGATGTCTGGCTGGTCTACTTCCGAACCGCGAGCGGCGCATCGTCTGCATGTGTCGTGACGCTGACCCGCGAATCGGCCGAGACGACCGACGCCTGCTCGAAGTAAGGGGGCTAGGCCGACTTACGCGCGGGTGCGCGCTTCGAGGCACCGTTCTTCGCCGCAGCCTTCTTCTTCGGTGCGGCTGCCGCCGTCTTGCGGCCCTTCGCGTCGGCGACGCTGCGCTTGAGCGCTTCCATCAGATCCAGGACCGGCGCGTCCGGCACGGGCTCCGGCTTCGCGATCTCCTGGCCGTCCAGCTTCGCCTCGAGCAGTTGACGCAGATCGCTGCGGTACTGGCTGTGGAGCTCCGACGGGTCGAACTCGCCGACGAGGCTCTGCATCACCTGCTGGGCGAGATCGAGCTCGGCCTTCTTCACCTCGGTGCCGGCGACTGCCTCCTCGATCTCCGCCTGCGAGCGCACATCCTCCGCGAGGAAGAGGGTCTCGAGCACGAGCGCGTCGCCCTTCGGGCGGATCAGCGCAAAGTGCTCCGCGCCGCGTAGCACGAAGCGGCCGATCCCTCCCATCTCCGCCTGCTTCATCGACTCGAGCAGCAACACGTAGGGGCGGCGCTGCGCGGGCGCCTGGGCAGGCGCGAGGTAATAGGTGCGGTCGAGGTAGACCGGATCGACATCGTCGAGCGGGACGAAACGCGTGATCTCGATCGAGCGTGACTCGTCGTGCAGCGCAATCGCCTCGAGGTCAGCGTCCTCGACGATCACGAACTCGCCCTTGGCTACCTCCCAGCCTTTGACGATCTCGTCAGGGCCGACCTCACGCTCGTGCGTCGGGCACCAGCGCTTTTGCCGAATCGGGGTCTTGCACTCCCGGTGGAGCGTGCGGAAGCTGACGTCCGACTGCTTCGCCTTCGCCGTGGTCGCCAAGGCCAGGCCAACGGGGATGTTGACGAGGCCGAAGGAGATGGATCCGTTCCAGATAGTGCGCATGGCCGCCCTGTAATTGTAGAGGGACCGGGTTGATTCGCCCTCGGAGAACCCTTCCCTTCAAGGCGCGGACTCGGCGGCGCCACCATAGAGGCCATACGGGCTCCGCCCGTGTGGCCGTCTGAGGCGCCGACTCGGCGGCGCCGCCATAGAGGCCATACGGGCTCCGCCCGTGTGGCCGTCTGAAATTACGATGAGGGCGTGGCGACAACAACGAAGGTGACCGGAACGAGGACGATCGCCCGCCTGTGGCAGGATGCCGTCGCCAGGGACCTCGACGGCCCGGCCTATCTCGTCCAGGAGGGCGAGGACTGGTGCCCGGTGTCCTGGGCCGAGGCGGCCGAGGCGGTCGACGAGATCGCCCACGGCCTGCTTGCTGTCGGGGTGCGGAAAGGAGACACGTTCGCGATCCTCGGCTCGACCCGCCTCGAGTGGGTGCTCTTCGATTTCGCGCTGGGGCTGATCGGCGCCGTCGGCGCCCCGATCTATATGAACAACTCGCCGAAGGACGCCCGGTACGTCGCCGAGCACTCCGAGGCCGTCGGCGTGCTCTTCGAGGACGAGGAACAGCGAGCGAAGCTCGACGGGCTGGAGCTCGAGCACGTGCTGACATTTGCCGACCTCCCCGCGCTGCGGGAGCGGGGACGCGCACACGCTGCCGAGAATCCGAGTGCTGTCGAAGAGGCCGCCGCGGCGATCGACGAGAACGATCTCTTCACCTTCATCTACACGTCGGGCACCACCGGCCCGCCGAAGGCCTGCATGATCCTGCATCGCAACTACTACGCGATGGTGGACGAGGTGCGGCAGGTAAAGGACTTCACCGTCACCGACGACGTGATGCTGCTGTATCTCCCCCTCGCACACAACTTTGGCCGTTGCCTGACGCTTCTCGGCGCGCACATCGGGTACACGATCGCGTTCTGCCCCGATCCGTACGCGGTCGGGGACGCGCTTCCAGCCGTGCGGCCGACAGTCTTCCCGAGCGTGCCTCGCGTGTACGAGAAGGTGCACACCGCGGTCACCGCCAAGTTCGACGAGGCCACGGGCGTGAAGCGGCGGCTGATCACGTGGGCGCTTCGGGTCGGCGGCAAGGTCAGCAAGTTGCGCGAGGCGGAGCGCCCCGTGCCGGCCACGCTGGCCCTGCAGCACAAGCTCGCCGACCGGCTGGTCTACTCCAAGGTGAAGGCGCGCCTCGGTGGCAATCTCCGGATCGGAGTGTCGGGCGGTGCGCCGCTGGCGAAGGAGATCATCGATTTCTTCGCCGCGCTCGACGTCATCATCCTCGAGGGTTACGGCCTGACCGAGTGCACGACCGGCGCGACGATCAACCGCCCGACGCGCTACCGCTTCGGCAGCGTCGGGCCGGCCCTGCCCGGCGTCGAATTGCGTGTGGCAGAGGACGGCGAGGTATTGATCAAGAGCGACACGGTCTTCGGCGGGTATTTCAAAGACGAGGCGGCGACGCGCGAGGTCCTTTCGGACGATGGTTGGCTGCGCTCTGGCGACGTGGGCCACCTGGATGAGGACGGCTTCCTCACAATCACCGACCGGTTGAAGGACATCCTCGTCACCGCGGGCGGGAAGAACGTCGCGCCGCAGAATCTAGAGAACGCGCTCAAGACGCATGCGGTGATCTCGCAGGCCCTCGTAGTCGGCGACCGGCGCCCCTACGTCGCGGCGCTGATCACGCTTTCGGAGGACGTCGATCCCGGAGGCGCCGCTCCCGCCGTGCAACGTGCCGTCGACGAGGTCAACAGCGATCTTTCGCGCCACGAGCAGATCAAGCGGTTCACGATCCTGCCTCGCGATTTCACGCTCGAGGCCGGAGAGGTGACGCCGACTCTGAAGCTGAAGCGCCGTGTGTGCGTTGAGCACTTCGCCGCCGAGATAGAGGCTCTCTACTCCTGAAGGACGTTTTTCTCTTTCTCTCGGCGTTCCTCGCCAGCGCGGTCGAGACGGTCGAGGCGCTCACGATCGTGCTCGCTATGGGCCTCACGCGCGGCTGGCGGTCGGCGCTTGTCGGTGCGGGCGCTGCGACGCTCGCCCTCGCCGCCATCGTTGCGGCGCTCGGCCCCGCGCTCACCGTGATCCCGATCGAGGTGCTCCGGCTCGTCGTCGGAGCACTGCTGCTCGTCTTCGGCCTGCAGTGGCTGCGGAAGGCGATCCTGCGCGCAAGCGGCTGGCGTGCCGTGCGCGACGAGGCCGCCGTGTTCGCCCGCGAGCGGGCGGAGGCCGCGAGCGCCCCACGTGTGGAACACGCCGGGCTCGACTGGTACGCGTTCACGATCTCGTTCAAGGGCGTGCTCCTCGAGGGGCTCGAGGTCGCCTTCATCGTGCTGACGTTCGGGAGCACGCAGGGAAGCATTCCGCTGGCCGCGCTCGGCGCAGGCGCTGCCGTCGCGCTCGTCGTCTTGACCGGGATCGTCGTGCGCGAGCCGCTCAGCCGCGTTCCCGAGAACACGCTTGCGTTCGCGGTCGGCGTCATGCTGACGACGTTCGGGATCTTCTGGGGCGCCGAGGGAGCAGGAGTCGACTGGCCGGGCGGCGACGCGTCGCTGCCGGGAGTGCTCGCCTTCGTCTTGCTGATCTCGCTCGGCTTCGTTACCGCCCTGCGCCGCCGGAAGCTCGCGATCGCATGAAGCGGTTCGCGAAGTTCTGGTGGGACTTCCTGGTCGGCGACGACTGGCGTGTCGCCGCCGGAATCGTCGTGGCGTTCGGGCTCACTACGCTGCTCGCGGCCACCTCGCTCCCGGCATGGTGGGTGCTGCCGCTTGGGGTGGCGACTGTGCTGTGGCTGTCGCTGCTGCGGGTCGCGCGCTAGCTAGACGCGCCGCGCGCCAACGTAGTTGGACGAGTAGTAGCCGCTCATACTCGAGATCTTGACGACGTCCCCGGTGTGCGGGGCATGGATGAACTGCCCGTTGCCGATGTAGATCCCCATGTGCCCGAGCCCGCTGAAGAAAACGAGATCGCCTGGCTGCAGTTGATCGCGCGACACGGGACTTCCGACATTCCAGAGCGCGTAGGTGCTATGCGGAAGCGAGATACCGATCTGCGCGAAGGCGTAGACGACCAGTCCGGAGCAATCGAATCCACGGGGCGACGACCCACCCCAGACGTACGGTACGCCGAGGTACTGCATCGCAATCCCGACGACGCCGCCGTGGACGTTCGGAGGCGCAACGATCGAGCCTTCAGGCGTCGAGGCCGAAACACCGACGCCGTCTGCCGACGGAAATTGCTGGCCGGCGAGTCGCGAGCGCGCTGAGGCGGCGAGCTGGCGCTGCTGCGCCTCCTCCGCGGCCCTGATCCGGGCAATCTCGCCCTTGATCGACGAGAGCAGTTGGCGGCGCGAAGCCAGCTGGGACTCGATCCGCTGCTTCTGCGCGGCCTTCTGCGCCACGATGGTCCGCTGCTCCGAGTGCGCCCTGCGCAACTCGGCCCGGTGCTGCTGGATGGCAGCCTTGAACGACGTCACCTGCTGGACGATGCTCGCGTCCTGCCGCGAGGTCGAGTTGACGGCCTCAATGCGATTGAGGAGATCGTCGAGGCTCGTCGCGCCGAGCAGCACCGACAGCGTCGAGTTGTCCTGGGTCGACGTGTAGGCGCTCACTAGCCGCGCCGCGAGCGAGTCCTGCGCGACCTTCAGGTTGGCGCGCGTGAGCTTCAACTGCAGGCGGTTCTCGCGCTGGTCGCTCTCGATCTTCTTCAACTGCACGTTGGCGAGGTTGTAGGACTCGATGGCCGGCCCGAGGCTGTCGTCGATCTGCTGGATCTGGGCGAGGACCTGCTGCGCCTGCGCCTGCTTCGAGGCGACCGTCCCGGGCGTCGCATTAGCCGATGCCGCTGCACACAGCGCCGCGAGAACGGCCGCGCCGGCCAAGCCGGCACGGCCTCTTACGTTCGGCGTCGCAAGCGAACGCCGAAGGCAGAAAACGAACGCCTGCGCCTGTCGTTTCCTGCCGCTCGCTGCCAGCACGCGGAAGATCCGGTTCGACGGGCGCACCGGAGGGGGCCGGTACGTCACAAGTGGCGCACCCTAGCAACGTATTCGGATGTCTGCAACCGCTTTCCGACTGTAAAAGTGACCATTTCTCCCATGTGTGAAGACCGCACAAAGTCCGAGGCTTGCTAGGGTCACGAGCCTTGCGTTGGCGTAGGGAGAGACGCCTCGCGCTCGGGCTGGCGCTCGGAGCCGCGCTTCTCCTCGGTGTGTTTCTCCCGGGGGCTGAAGGCGCGGGCCCGGAAGGCGGAGTCGGGTCGTTGCGCCAGCAGCAGAAAGGGCTTGCCGCCCGCTCGCAGACGGCGCTCCTGAGCCTCTACGCCCTTGATTCGCGCCTCGCGAGGGCCCGGAACGAGCTGGCCGGCCTCCGTAGCCGGGCCCAGGGCCTCGAACTCGAACGGGAACGGGTTCGGCAGGAGATCGAGGTCGTCGCGGGCAACCTCAGGGCCTCCCAGCGCCTCCTCGGCGACCGTCTGAGGTCTCTCTACGAGGAGGGAGAGCCCGATGCGATCGCGGTCCTTCTCGGCGCCGCGTCGCTCGATGACGCCGTCACCCGGCTCGACGAGCTCGAACGGAGTGCCCGCCAGGGCGCGCAGGCGGCAAGGGACGCCCGGGACGGGCGCACAAAACTGCAGGGGCTCGCGCTCGAGCTCGCCGCTCGCATCCGGGAGGTTCAAGCCCTCGAGGCCCGAACAGGACGGACTGCCACGGTGCTGCAGAGCGCGCGGGCCCACCGGGTCTCATATCTCAAGGCCCTCGCCCGGCAGCAGCGCCTGACGGCCCGTCAGATCGCGGCCCTCGATTCACGCGCTCGAAAGGTCGTGGCAAAGGCGCAGGTAGTTCAGTCCCAGACCGCTCCGGCTCCGGCCCCGATCGCGGCCACGGCCCCTTCCGTCACAGACGGCACAAGGACCCTGACCGTGTCCTCGACCGGGTACTCGTTGGCGGGGCGGACGGCCACTGGACTTCCGGTCGGCTTCGGGATCGTCGCCGTCGATCCGGCCGTGATCCCGCTCGGGACCCGGATCTCCATCCCGGGTTACGGCGAAGGGGTAGCTGCCGACACGGGCGGCGCCGTGCAGGGCCTGACCATCGACTTATGGTTCCCGACCCTGGCCGAGGCCCTCGCCTGGGGCCGGCGCACGGTCACGATCACCCTCCACTAAACTGTCGTCCGTTCGCGGCCCGGGGAAGGGGAAACGCCCAGGATGAGTCAGCCCCTACAAGTCGACGAGCACGCGCTGGCCCAGGTGCGCGTCCTGATCGTCGACGACCACGATCTCTTCAGGAGTGGGCTTCGCAACCTCCTGGAAGACGAGGGCGTCCAGGTCGTCGGGGAGGCCTCCGCGGGTCAAGAGGCCCTGAACATCGTTCGCGAGGTGGCGCCCGACGTCGTCGTGATGGATCTGAACATGCCCGGCATGGGCGGCGTGGAAGCGACACGCCACATCTCGACGATCGCGCCGCTCACGCGCGTCGTGATGCTGACGATCTCCGACCAAGACAACGACGTGATCGACGCCATCCTGGCGGGGGCGTGTGGCTACCTGCTGAAGGACTCGTCGATTCACGAGCTGATCGCGGGAATCAAGGCGGCGTCGATGGGTGAGTCTCTGATCTCCCCGACGATCGCCTCGAAGGTCCTGCAGCGCGTGCGGGCGTCCAGCACTCAGCCGGAAATCGAGAGCACCATCCGTGCCGAGCTCTCGGAGCGCGAGATCGAGGTGCTGAAGCTGATCGCCAACGGCAAGGACAATGCGATGATCGCCGGCGAGCTCCACATCAGTCCGAAGACGGTCAAGAACCACATCTCGAACATCCTGATGAAGCTGCAGATCGACAACCGCATCCAGGCCGCCGTTTACGCGGTCAGAAGCGGGATCGTCTAGACAGTTGCCCGGACCTCGTCCGCGCGACTGCGCAGCGAGGAGAGAAGCCCGCGAAGATTGCTGAGGTCGCCGTCGGCCACGGACAGCCGCTGGCCGAGCAGGGTGAGCTCGGAGTGCTCGTCGTCCCGCGACTTCCCGCCGAGCTCCGCCGCGACCCGGGCGATCCGGCGCTCGAGCCGCCAGCGCTCCGCCTCGAGCGCGAGGGCTCTTGCATACCCGGCTGTGAGCGTGTCCTCGATCGCGTCGATGGTCGGCGCATCCTCGCCGTCCGGCGGAGAATCGAGCAGTGAGCGGATCTCGTCGTGGATCATCGTGGGGGCTTGAGCCTCGGTTTCCGGGCTTCCGTCAAGTATCGAGTCTCGGGCCGTCCGCGCACATGGGCCGCCCGGACTATCTTTTGCCCTGCATCGGCCCATCTTCTTGACTCGATCCGATCTGGGTCGAAAAATGGGTTCCGCGTGAACCGCCGTCTTCTCGCAACCCTCTTCGCGCTCGTCGCCCTCGCGGCACCGGCGGCGACGCCCGCGAGGCCGATGCAGGATTCGCAGCTGCAGATCCGGCTCGCCCGTGCGCTCCACGTTCCCCATGTCGCCTTTGCGCGGTCAGCTGCCGTCGCCCTCGATCTCACGACCGGCACTGTCCTCTTCGAGCAGAACGGGAACCGGGCGCTGGCGCCGGCGTCGAACGAGAAGCTGCCTCTGACCTACGCGGCCCTCGTGCGGCTTGGTACCGCGTTCCGGATCGAGACCGACGTGCTCGGTCAGGGCGAGCAGGATGGGACACAGTGGATCGGCACCCTGGTCCTGAAAGGGAACGGCGATCCGACCTTGTCCCGCGCCGACCTGCGCGCGCTCGCCGTGCAGGTGAAGTCCCTGGGTATTCGGAGCGTGACGGGAGGCGTGAGCGGCGACGAGAGCGCGTACGACGCGCGACGCACCGTCGCCGGGTGGAAGCCGAGCTTCTTCATCGGCGAGTCTCCGCCTCTTTCGGCACTGGTCGTCGACCGCGCTCGTGTGGGCCCCGTCGTCACTCGCACGCCGGCGCTCGCGGCTGCAACGGCTTTCCGCGACGCGCTGCGAGGCGCAGGCATCACGGTCGACGGGCCCGTCCGCACGGAGCCGGCCGACGAGTGGTCGGAGCTGCTGGCCAGCGTGTCGTCGCCGACGCTCGCGGCGATGGTGCGCGTCATGGACCGGGAGAGCGACAACTTCACCGCGGAGATGCTGCTGAAGCAGCTCGGGCTCGCCGAGCTCAACCGCGGCACGAGCGCCGCAGGAGCAACGGTGGTCATGCAGGCGCTCGCCGAGGCCGGAGTGCCGATGATGGGCGTGCGCATCGTCGACGGCTCGGGCCTTTCGCGGCTCGACCGGCTGACGACCAGTGCACTCGGAAGCCTGTTGAAGATCGCGTGGGCGGACCCTGTCGTGCGCCCGGCCCTACTCGCCGCTCTGCCGGTGGCAGGAGTGAACGGGACGCTGCAACACCGTCTGAGCAAGCCGCCGGCGCGAGGCCGCGTCCTGGCGAAGACAGGCACAACAGACAGTGCGTCGTCACTGTCCGGCTATGTGAGCGACCGCTACGCGTTCGCAGTAATGCAGAACGGCCATCCCCTGTCGTACTGGTGGGCCCGCCGAGCGCAAGACCGCTTCGCCCAGATCCTGGCCGGCTCCTAGCTGCGCAGGAGCTCGACCAGGTCGGCTTCGGAGAGGAGCGGGACTTCGGCCTTGCGGGCCTTCGTCAGCTTCGAGTTGCCCGGCTCTTCACCGATGATCAGTCCCGTCGTCTTGCCGGAGACTGAGTTCACGACTTTGGCGCCCTTCGCTTCCAGCGCCGCCGCCGCTTCGTCACGCGTGAAAGCTTCGAGAGTTCCGGTGATCACGTACGTGTTGCCGGTCAACGGTCCTTCAACCGGCTTCAACTCGTCGCCGATCTCGAAATTGAGGCCTAGTGACCGTAGTTCGGCCACCAGCGCGCGGTTCGCCTCGTCGGAGAACCACTCCGCGATCGCCTCGGCTCGCTCGGGGCCGATGCCTTCCACCTCGAGGATGTCCTCCTGTGCGGCAGCCAGCAGCCGGTCGACGTTCTCGAAGTGACGCGCGAGATTCACGGCGGTCACCCAGCCGACGTCCGGGATGTTGAGGCCGAAGAGGATCCGGTTGAAGGTGATCTCCTTCGACGCTCTGATCGATGCGATCGCGTTGGTCGCCGAGATCTCGCCGTAGCCCTCCACCTCCAGCAACTGCTCCTTCGTCAGCCGATACAGATCGGGCAGGGAGCGCACGAGCCCGAGATCCCACAAACGGCGCACGGATTGCTCGCCTACTCCCTCGATGTCAGCCGCGGCCTGCACCCAGTTGATCAGCGACTCGAGCCCGCGGGAGGGGCAGGCGCGGTTCGGACACCGGTGCATCGCCTCGCCCTCCGGCTTGACGATGTCAGCGCCGCAGAGCGGGCACTTCTTCGGCATCTTGAACGGCTTCGTCCCCTTCGCATGCGGCAACACCGGCCCGACGACCTGAGGGATGACGTCACCCGCGCGCTGGACGATCACGTTGTCGCCCTCGCGGATGTCCTTGCGGTTGATGTCCTCCTCGTTGTGCAACGTTGCCTGCGACACCGTGACGCCGCCGACCTCGACCGGCTCGAGTTGCGCCCACGGGTTCAGCGCGCCCGTGCGGCCGACGCGGATGTGGATCTTGTTCAGCTTCGTCTGCGAGGTCATCGGCGCCCACTTGAAGGCGCGCGCCCAGCGTGGCCTGTCGTGCAGCGCCCCGAGGCGGCGCTGCTGGTCGAAGGAGTCGACCTTGATCACGATCCCGTCGATCTCGTAGTCGAGCTCGATGCGCCGCTTCTCCCAGGCACGGCAGGCCGCCGCGACAGACTCGACCGTTTCATGCCGCTCCGCGTACGGGTTCGTGCGGAAGCCGTGCGCGCGCAGCCACTCGAGCGACTCCCAGTGACCGTTCGCGGGCAGGCCCTCGCGGTGGCCAAGGCCGTGGACCCAGATCGAGAGGGGGCGCTCGGCGGTGATCGCGGAGTCCTTCAGCCGCAACGAGCCCGCCGCAGCGTTGCGCGGGTTCGGCGTCGGCTTCTTGCCTTCGGCGACGAGACGCTCGTTCAGCTCGTTGAAGCCGCTGAGCGGGAGGTAGACCTCGCCGCGCACTTCGAGTAGCGATGGCGGCGTCTCGCCCTCGGCGAGCTGCATGCGCATCGAGATCGCCTTGATCGTGCGCACGTTCGGCGTTACATCCTCGCCTAGCCGGCCATCGCCTCGCGTGGCGCCGCGAACGAAGACCCCGTCCTCGTAGAGGAGATTGATCGAGAGCCCGTCGATCTTCGGTTCGGTCACGTACGCGACGTCGCTCGTGCCGAGCCGCTTGACCACGTCCTGGTGCCACTTCTCGACTGCCTCGTCCGTCGTGACCTTCTCGAGGGATCCCATCGGAGACGGGTGCTCGACCTTCTGGAACTTCTCCGAAGGCGGCGCGCCCACGCGCTGCGTCGGCGAATCTGGGGTGACGAGTGTGGGGTCCGCCTCCTCAAGGCGGACGAGCTCGTCGTAGAGCGTGTCGTACTCGGCGTCGGAGACCTCCGGATCGTCGAGGACGTGGTAGCGGTAGAGGTGGTACGTGAGCACGTCGCGCAGCTCGGCCATGCGCTTCTCCGCCTTAGAGGACGCCAAGAAGCTCCTCGGGTGTATCGACGAGCGCATCCGGTTCCTCGGATTCGATCCGTTCGCGCGCATGGATGCCACCCCACGTGACGCCGACCGCGAACAAGCCCGCCGCCTTCGCCGCTTTGACGTCGAACGGCGCATCTCCGACGTACGCGGCCTCGTCAGGACGTGCGCCCATACGGTCGAGTGCGAGCAACAGCGGTTCCGGATCAGGCTTGTGCCGTGCGGTCTCGTCCCCCCCGACGACCGCCTCGAACAGATGCTCGATCGGAATGCGGGCGAACGCAAGCTCGACGGTCTGACGGCGCTTCGCGGTCACGATCCCGAGCCGACGGCCTTCGTCCTTCAGCCTGACCAGCACGTCGTCCATCCCCGCGCAGCAGACGAGCTCGTCGTGCAGCGGCTCGTTGTGCGCGCGATAGACGTCGACGAGCTCGTTGACCTTGTCGGGATCGAGGGCGTGCATCTGCGCCTCCAGCCCGGGCCCACCGACCGCCGCCATCAGCTCTTCGTCGGGAACCTCGGCGCCGAGGACCTCCTTGGCGGCGTGCCGCATCGAGGCGAGGATGATCGCGCCGGAGTCGATCACTGTGCCGTCGAGATCGAAGAGAACTACGGGAAAGCGCATGGGACCGATGCTAGTCAGTCGTATGCCACTGACGTGAGGTACAGCCCCCACGGCGGAGCGGTCGGCCCTGCCTCGGATCTGGTGCGCCCTTCGAGCAGGGGCACGATCCGCTCCGGGGGCATCTGGAGCATCGTGCCGACGAGCGTCCGCACCATGTGCCTGAGGAAGCTGTTCGCAGTGATCTCGAACTCGAGTGCGTCACCGCGCCTGTGCCAGGCCGCTGCCGTGACGTCGCGCCGGAACGACTTGTGCTGCGTCTCGGTCGGCGTGAACGCCCGGAAGTCGTGCCCGCCCACCAGGAGATCGGCCGCAACCGCCAGAAGCTCCTCGTCGAGCGGCCGCGAGTACCACCAGGAGCGCCGGTGCTCGAACGGTGACGACTCGCGGCGGCGCCAGATGCGATAGCGGTAGCTCCGCAAGCGCGCCGAATGACGCGCGTTGAAGTCCGGCGGCGCTTCCTCGGCCGCGACGACCGCAACGTCGTCCGGCAACGCCGCGTTGATCGTTTCTGCGACCCGCTGCGCAGGCGGGCCGCCTTCGACGTCGACGCTGATGACGTTGCCGAGTGCATGCACGCCCGTGTCGGTTCGACCTGCGACGGCGAGGCCGTCATAGGAGGGAAAGACATCGAGCGCGTCGCGCACGACTCCTTCGATCGTGCGCAAGCCCGGCTGCATCGCCCAGCCATGGAAGTGGGTGCCCTCATACTCGAGCGTTAGCTTCAGCCGCACGTCAGGTCTCCCTGACTTTGTTTGTCAGGATTGCCTTATGTTCTACTGATTTGCGATTAGTTTGATATACTCTAGTCAATGACCGACCACCAGGCCTTCCTTCTGCAGCGAGTGCAGCCGGCGATGGTGGGGCTCATCGACGGCTCGCTCTCGACGCTGGCGCCGATCTTCTCCGTCGCTGTCGTCACTCACAAGCCTCACTTCGCCTTCATCGCAGGCGTCGCCACCGCGTTCGGAGCGGGCGTATCGATGGCGTTCTCCGAAGGCCTTTCGGATACGGGCGAGTTGACCGGCCGCGGGAGCCCGATGGTTCGCGGCGCGATCACCGGGGCCGGAACGTTCGTGGGAGGCATTTTGCATACCCTGCCGTTCCTCATCCCGCACTATCAGGCAGCGCTCTACTCCGCGGTCGCGGTCGTCGCACTCGAGCTACTGATCCTGGCCTGGCTGCGCTGGAAGTTCTTCCAAGTCGGTTTCATCCGCGCGCTCGCGTCCGTCACGCTGGGCGGCATCATCATCGCAGCGGTCAGCGCGGCTCTCGGCTCCGTGGGCTAGTTGTAAGACCCAGCCACGTTGTTCCTGGTGAGCGCCTCCAACCGCCGTAGTGGTGGTTGGTGGCCGAGGGAGCCGTGTGGTCGTCGTCGATTGTAGAAGTTGAGCCAGCCAGCGAGTGCTTGCCGTCGTTCTTCGGAGCTGGCGTAGATCGCGCCGTAGGCCCAGCCGCCGAGCATGGTGCGGATGAAGCGCTCGGCCTTGCCGTTGGTGCGCGGCCGGTACGGCTGGGTGCGCAGGTGCTTGATCCGGAGCGCTTGGCAGGCGAGCGTGTGGATGACGGCGCGGTAACAGGAGCCGTTGTCGGTCATCACCCGCTCGACGCGGATCCCGTAGGCGCGGAAGTGGGCGACCGCGCGGCGCAAGAAGCCGGCTGCAGTTGTCGCTTTCTCGTCTTCGAGCACCTCGACGTAGGCGAGCCGGGTCGCGTCGTCGACGCAGATGTGCACGAACTCCCAGCCGACGCCGCGGCTGCGTGCGCTGCGGTCGCCGTTGACGCGATGGCCGGGGCGGCCGATCCGGCCGAGCTTCTTGACGTCGATGTGCAGCAGCTCGCCCGGCCGTTTGCGTTCGTACCGGTTGGCAGGCTCTGGCGGCTCGAGCCGGGAGCGCTTCCCGAGCCCGATCCGGGTCAGCACCGCCGACACGGTCGAGAGCGGCATCCGCAGACACTCGCCGATCTCGGCCGCGGTCATCCGCAGCCGCCGCAGCGCCGCGATCGCCTGCACCCGCTCCTCCGACGTGCGATGCGGGATCGACCGCGGCGCCGAGGAGCGGTCGAGTAAACCGTCCTCGCCCTCGGCCCGGTAACACGCCAACCACTTCGAAACGGTGCGCACGCTCACGCCCGCGGCCTCGGCCGCCGCCGCGAGCGTCCATCGCTCTTCCTCGACCCGCCGCACGATCAGCCGGCGCGTATGTGGACAGGTCCTAGCGTTACCGTGCAGCTTCATCCGGGTCCTCCTCGGGACTGGGTGGCGTTGACACCCCCAGCCTCCAAGGAGGCCCGGATGGAACAACCTGCCTAGGACTTACAGCTAGTCCAGGCTCAGAGACTCGTTCGCCCCGCTGACGAACAACCCCGGGCGCGGACCGCCGCCGATCACGAACACGCGTTTCCCAATGGCCACCGCCGCAAGCCCATGCCTCGGCGTCGGCAGGTCCGGCAGACGCTCCCAACCCCGAGACGCAGGCGCGTACGCGAACACCGACGCGATTGTTCCAGCCGGGGCCTCGCCGCCGACGGAGATCAAACGGCCTGCGGCCGCCGCGGCGCCGGTCCCGCCACGCGCCTCGGGGATCGCAGTCACTCGCCTCCAGGAGCGCGCACCCGGCGTAAGCGACTCGACCGTCATCTGGTTCGTGTCGATGCCGCCCAACCGGCCTGCGACCGCGTAGACCTTCCCGCCCAAAGACGCGGCGGCGAGGTGCTCGCGTGGAGTCGGCCCCGGAACCGTGAGCCAGCGCCGCCGGCGCAGGTCGAATGCGAACGCGACCCGCGCGAGCACACCCTGCCGCAGCACTCCGCCGACGACGTAGACCCTTCCACCGGCGACCGCGGCCGCTGCGGCTGCGCGCGGACCGGGCATCTGTGGCGCGACGCGCCAGCTTCCGTTCGTAAACACGAACGTTGATCGGAGCGCTCTTCCGTTCCCGCCATAACCGCCAATGATGTAAAGCCGTCCCCGATAAGCGGCGGCCGTAGCGTGGCTGACCGCCAGAGGTAGGTCACGGGTGCGACGCCAGCGCTGTGTCGCCGGCGAGTAAACGTCCACCCGCCGGGAAGACTGCCCGTCTGCGAGATAGCCGCCAACCACGTAGACCTCGCCACGCACGACCGCTCCGGCGACCTCCGTGCGCGGAAGGGGCAACGAGGGTTCGCTCTGCCAGGTCCCGGCGACGACTCCCGCTGCCGCGACGAGCTCCGCGAGCATCGCGACTCAGTCTACGAGCAGCGTCAAGCCATCGACACCGTGAACGACGACCTCGCCACCGGGAACGAGCGCGCGATCCGACCGGGCCTCCCAGAGCTCCCCGGCCACGCGGACCTGCGTCGGCGAGCTGATCACCGCGGTCTTGCCGATCAGCGCCTCGACGCCGGTGACGGTGCGACGGCGACGGGACCACTTGAGCAACACGAGCGACTCGGCGATGTCGATGAGGCCACCGGCGAGGATGGCCACGATGCCCCACGGGGAGGGCAGGAAGAAGATCGCCAGCAGGATCGCTCCGAGGAGGAGCATCCGTTCGCTGCGCTACGACGCGGCGGTTGCCGCCCGCGACGAGCCGGCCGGCTCGTAGTCCACGAGCTCGAGGTAGACCATCTCCGCAGCGTCACCCAGCCGTGGCCCGAGCTTGACGATCCGCGTGTAGCCGCCGGGACGTTCCGCGAAGCGCGGGGCGACCTCGGCGAACAGTTGGTGGACGACGTCCTGCGAGCGCAGCTCGGCCAGCGCGAGCCTCCGGGCGTGGAGGTCGCCGCGCTTGCCGAGCGTGATCATCTGCTCTGCGAACGGCTTGACCGCCTTGGCCTTGGCCTGGGTGGTCTTGATCCGGCCGTGCTCGATCAGCGCGCCCGCGAGGTTCGAGTAGAGCGCCCGGCGGTGCGCCGAGTCGCGCCCGAGCTTCTTTCCGGCCCGGCGATGGCGCATTAGTGGCCCTGCCGGTCGCGCTCGTGGATGCCGCGGTCGCGAGCACCAAGCGAGACAAGGACGCAGGGAGCGCTCGGGCTGTGTTGCCCGAGTGCGACTGAGGACGCAGGATCGCGCCGCGTGATCGCGGGCGCGGCGCCGCGAAGTGCGGCCGGCAGGGCCACTTAGAGGGCGCCTCCGCCGCTCTCGTCGCCGCGCAGCGTCAGACCGTGCGCCGACAGAGTTTCCTTGACCTCCTCGACCGACTTCTTGCCGAAATTCGGAATAGCGGCAAGCTCGTTCTCGGTCTTGACGACCAGGTCGCCGATCGTCTCGATGCCGACGCGCTTGAGGCAGTTGTACGAGCGCACGCCGAGCTCGAGCTCCTCGATCGGGAAGTTCTCCATCCCGTGCGCGAGCGGCATCTCGGCCTGTGCTCCGTCGCCGCCCGGAGCTGCGGCGGACTCGCCGTAGCCCTCCATGCGATCGAGGTCGGTGAAGATCGCGAGCTGCCTGATCAGGATCTCCGACGCCTGCCCGATCGCGTCCTTCGGACTGATCGAGCCGTCGGTCGTCACGTCGAGACGCAGCTTGTCGTAGTCGGTGCGCTGACCGACGCGCGCCGCCTCGACGTCATATGCAACCCGCCGAACGGGCGAGAAGATCGAGTCGATCGGAATGACGCCGATCGTGTGCTCGGGCCCGCGGTTCATCTCGGCCGGGACATAGCCGCGACCGCGACCGATCGTCAGCGTCATCTCCAGCTTGCCCTTGTCGGAGAGATGCGCGATCTCGAGGTCCGAGTTGAGGATCTCGAGCTCCGCCGGAGCCTCGATGTCGGACGCCTTGACGGCACCGGCGCCCCGCTTGGCAACGTGCACTTCGATCTCCGGCGATTCGCCGTGCAGGCGGCAGACGAGGTTCTTGAGGTTGAGGATGATGTCCGTGACGTCCTCACGAACACCCTGAAGCGTCGTGAACTCGTGCGAGATCCCCTCGATCTTGACCGAGGTGACCGCAGCGCCCTCGAGCGACGAGAGCAGAACGCGACGTAGCGAGTTGCCGAACGTGTAACCGAAGCCGCGGTCGAGCGGCTCGATCTCGAAAACCCCGCGCTGTTCGTCCAACTCCTCGTGGACGATCTTCGGGATCTGAAACTCCATCAAACTTGAGCGAGTAGCCAATGCGATTCCTTCCTTACTTCGAGTAGAGCTCGACGATGAGCGATTCCTGGACCGGCGTGTCGATCTCGTCACGCGACGGCCACTTGAGGATCTTTCCGGTCAGCCCGTCATGGTCGGCCTGCAACCATGGGGCTACTGAGGCGGTGAGGTCGGTCGCGTCGCGGATGACCTGCTCCGCTGACGAGCCCGGCGCGACGGTGATGATGTCATCGGGCTTGACCTGATAGCTGGGGATGTTGACCCGGCGGGCGTTGACGTGGAAGTGGCCGTGGCGAACCAGCTGTCGCGCCTGGGCGCGCGACGCGGCGAACCCGAGGCGGTAGACGACGTTGTCGAGGCGCGTCTCGAGCATGCGCAGCAGGTTCTCGCCCGTGACGCCGGTGCCTTTCGCCGCCTTGCTGTAGTAGGTGCGGAACTGCTTCTCGAGCAGGCCGTAGTACCGGCGCGCCTTCTGCTTCTCGCGCAGCTGCAAGAGGTACTCGGACTGCTTGATGCGGCCTCGGCCGTGGTCGCCCGGCGGATACGAGCGGCGCTCGATCGCGCACTTTTCCGTCAGGCAGCGCTCTCCCTTGAGGAAGAGCTTGAGGCCCTCACGACGGCACTGCTTGCACTTGGGGGACGTGTCTCGGGCCACTAGACTCGCCTTCGCTTTCGGGGGCGAACGCCGTTGTGTGCCTGGGGCGTCACGTCCTTGACACCGAGAATCTCGAGTCCTGCGGCCTGCAGGGAGCGGATCGCCGTCTCACGGCCCGAGCCTGGGCCCTTCACGAAGACCTCGACCTTCTGCAGCCCGTGCTCCATGCCCTTGCGCGCGCACGAGTCGGCGGTCACCTGCGCGGCGAACGGCGTCGACTTGCGCGAGCCCTTGAATCCGGCCGAGCCGGCGGACTCCCACGCGATCACGTTTCCGTCCTTGTCGGTGAGCGCGACGATCGTGTTGTTGAACGACGTCTTGATGTGCGCCTGTCCGATCGCGATGTTCTTGCGGACGCGGCGACGCGTGCGGCCCCTGGCCGCTGTTTTGCGAGGAGGCGCCATTAGCGGTCACCTTTCGTGGCACGCGTGCTCTGCGGCCGCGAAAACCAAGTCTGGGAAGGACGCAGGGAGCGTTCGTAGCCGGAGGCTACGGGCGCGACTGAGGACGCCCCCAGACGCAGGTTTGCAGCGCCCCGCAGAGTGCGCGGGACGCGGAAGGTGGCCGCATCCATCAGGTTTTCGCCGTCGCCTTCTTGCCGCGGCTCACAGGCTTGGCCGGGCCCTTGCGGGTGCGCGCGTTGGTGCGGGTGCGCTGTCCGTTGACGGGAAGCCCGCGGCGATGGCGGATGCCGCGGTACGAGCCAATCTCACCCAGGCGCTTGATCGCCTGCGAGCGGTCGCGACGCAGGTCACCTTCCACCTGGAGTTTCTCGTCGATGTACTGGCGAAGCTTCGTGACCTCCTCGTCGGTGAGGTCCTTGATCTTCGTGTCGGGATCGAGGCTCAGTGCGATCGCGACCTTGCGGGCCGTCGACTGGCCGATGCCGTAGATGTAGGTCAGCCCGATCTCGAGCCGCTTCTGGTTCGGAAGATTGACGCCTGCGATTCTTGCCACTCAGTGCTCCTTCCAGTGATGCTGTCGAGTCCCTGGGTCGTGAGCACCAAGCCAGAGGCCGCGCTCGTCCGCGGCCAAGGCCGGATGCCTTGGCAAGGGCGAGGGTGGGCTCTGACGCCGCGTGATCGCGGGCCAGAGGCCGACACGTATTGCTGGGAGGAGCACTAACCCTGCCTTTGCTTGTGTTTTGGATCTTTGCTGCAGATGACCATGGTGATGCCGTGCCGCTTGATCACGCGGCAGCGGTCGCAGATGGGCTTGACTGAGGCTCGTACTTTCATCGGTGTCGGTAAGTGATTCGGCCGCGAGTGAGGTCGTAGGGCGAGAGCTCCACTTTCACCTTGTCGCCGGGGAGAATGCGGATGTAGTGCTTGCGCATCTTCCCGGAGATCGTGGCGAGCACTGATGGCCCGCCTTCTAGCTGCACCCGGAACATCGTGCTCGGGAGCGCCTCGGTGATCTCGCCTTCCATCTCGATCTTCTCGTCTTGCTTGGTCATCGCCTTTCTTGTCAACGCACGAAAAGACGGCGGGACGCCCCGCCGCGAACCGATTATGGTACCAAACCAGCCTTTTCCCTCGACTTGGCGGCAGTGAGGATCCTGGGCGGGCCCTCCTCGGCGACCGCCACCGTGTGCTCGAAATGGGCGGCCAGGGAGCCGTCCGCAGTCGAGATCGACCATTCGTCGTCGTGGAGGTACACCTCCGGGCCCCCGGCGGTGATCATCGGCTCGATGGCGAGGGTCATGCCGGGCTGGAGCTGCGGCCCCCGGCCCGGCTGGCCGAAGTTCGGGATCTGAGGCTCCTCGTGGTAGGAGCGGCCCACCCCGTGGCCGACGAGGGAGCGGACGACGGAGAAGCCGGCGCCTTCCACAACCCTCTGGACGGCATTGGAGATGTCGCCGACACGGTTACCCGCGCGCGCCTGGTTGATGCCGGCCGCGAGAGCCTGCTTGCCCACCTCGAGCAGCCGCTGGGCCTCGGGGTCGATCTCTCCGATCCCATAGGTGTAGGCACTGTCCGCGACGAGCCCGTCGAGAGTGACCCCGACATCCACGGAGATGAGGTCGCCGTCCTCGATGCGGTGCCGGCCGGGGATGCCGTGGACGACCATTGCATTCGGCGAGATGCACGTCGCCGCGGGAAAGCCGCGGTAACCCATTGAGGTCGGGACGCCGCCATGCTCACGGATGAAGTCCTCGGCGATCTTGTCAAGCTCGCCGGTGGTGATGCCGGGCTGAGCGTGCTCGCCCATGAGCGCGATCGTTGCAGCGACGATCTGTCCGGCACGCTCCATCCCCTCGATCTCGGCAGCGGATTTACGAATGATCACGTTTCGGGTCTCCCGCTGGGGGAACCTCCCGATTCCCCCAGACCCCTCCACTGGTCCGCTTCGCGGACAGGCGACTACGTCGCCTCACGCCGGCACCTGCTCGAGAGCACGCTGGATCTCTGCGAACACTTCGTTCTCGCTGCGATTCCCGTGGATCGGGACGAGATTTCCACGCGTGCGGTAGTACTCGATCAAGGGCTCCGTCTCGCGATGGTAGTTGTCGAGCCGCCTCTGGATCGCCTCGTCGGTGTCGTCCGCACGGCCTTCGACCTCGGCGCGGAGGCGCAGCCGGTCGAACGCGACTCCGTCGGGAATCTGGAGCGCGAACGTGACGCTGAAGTTCCGTCCGATGTCATTGAACATCGACTCGAGCGCCTCCGCCTGCACCGTCGTCCGGGGGAAGCCGTCGAGAACGAAGCCCGCCTCGGTGTCGGGTTGCTCGAGCCGGTTGCGGATCAGCTCGATCATCAGGTCGTCCGAGACGAGATCGCCACGGTCGTAGACGTCCTTCACGCGCCTGCCGAGCTCGGTGCCCGCGTCCATCTCCGCGCGCAGGATCTCGCCGCTGGCGATATGAGGAATGCCGTACTCCGCAGAGATCCTCTTCGCCTGCGTGCCTTTGCCGGCCCCCTGCGGGCCGAGGAGCAGAACGTTCAAGGGCACTATTTAAGCCGCCCACCTGTTCGCATCGTGCGCGCTGGCCGCGAAAAGCCCGCGTCGCAAGGACGCAGGGAGCGTGCGCAGCCGGAGGCTACGGGCGCGACTGAGGACGCGGCGAGGCGGAGCTTTGCAGCGCCCCAGCGCGTGCGAGGCGGGCAGGTGGTCGGCGTCACTTAAGGAAGCCCTCGTAGTTGCGCATCATCATCTGGGACTCCATCTGTCGCATCGTGTCCAGCGCGACGCCGACGACGATGAGGACCGACGTGCCGCCGAGGGCTCGCGATGTTGCCTGCGAGAACCCGCCGTACTTGATGAAGATGCTCGGCAGCACCGCGACGGAGGCCAGGTAGAGCGACCCGGGCAGCGTGAGCCGCGTGAGCACGCGGTCGAGATACTGCGCCGTGGGCGCGCCCGGACGGATGCCCGGGATGTAGCCGCCGTATTTGCGCAGGTTGTCGGCCTGGTCGACCGGGTTGAACTGGACCGCGGTGTAGAAGTAGGTGAAGACGATGATCAGCACGCCCTCGAGGACGATGTAGAGCAGCGAGCCGTATGAGAAGTGCGCGTTGATCCAGCCCTGCGTCGCCGGGAAGAACTGCGCGATCGTCGGCGGGAACGCCATCACCGCGGCGGCGAAGATCACCGGAATGACCCCGGCCATGTTCACGCGCAGCGGCATGTACGTCGAGCCGCCCGCGGTCTGGCGGCGGCCGACCATCCGCTTCGCGTACTGGATCGGGATGCGGCGCTGGCCTTCCTGCATGAACACGACCGCTGCGACGATCGCCAGCGCGACGAGCGGGAAGAACAGCCGCTCCATCGTGCCGCCGTTGTACCAGGCGGTGATTCCGGTGGGTGCGGACGAGAGGATCGACGCGAAGATCAGCAGCGAGATGCCGTTGCCGACGCCACGCTTGGTGATCAGCTCGCCCAGCCACATCAGCAGCGTCGTACCGGCGGTGAGCGTGACGACGATCAGGACGATGCGGCCCGTGTTCGCGTCGAGGTTCCCCGCCCGCTTGAAGAGATACGCGTACCCCGTCGACTGCGCCGCCGCCAGCGCGACCGTGAGGTAGCGCGTGTACTGGTTGATCTTGGCGTACCCCGACTCGCCTTCCTTCTGCAGCTGCTCAAGCTGCGGGACGACGACCGTCATGAGCTGCAGGATGATCGAGGCGGTGACATAGGGCATGATCCCGAGCGCGAACAGCGCGAACTGCGACAGCGCGCCGCCCGAGAAGACGTTCAGCAGGCCGAGGATCGTCCCGCCCTGGCCGTTGAAGTAGTCCTTGATCGTCTGCGAGTCGACGCCCGGGGCCGGTATCCACGACCCCAGCCGGTACAGGGCCAGGATCATGAAGGTGAAGAGGACCCGCTTGCGAAGCTCGGGGACGCGCCAGGCGTTGGCGAGCCAGGACAGCATTAGCTACTCCGCCTCAGGAGCTTGTTCTTCGGTCGAGTCGGGCTCGGGCGCAACGTTTTCATCCACTGGGGCGGCCTCGGGGGTCTCGGTTTTCTCGGCAGCTTCCGGCGCGGGGGCCGCGGCCGCCGGCTTCGTGTGCTTCTTCCGCTTCTTGACCTTCGGCTCCTTCAGGAGCGAGACGCTTCCACCCGCCTTCTCGACCTTGTCGCGCGCGGTGGCGGAGATCCCGTGCACGCGGACGGTCAGCTTCTTCTTCAGCTCCCCGTTGCCGAGCAGCTTCACATCGGTCTTCGTGTTCTTGAGCAGCCCCTTCTCAACCAGGCTCTCCGGCGTGACCTCGGCGCCGTCGTCGAAGCGATCGAGCGAGCCGACGTTGATGGGCGCGGTGGAAGTCCGGAACGGGCCGATCGGCATCGCATCCTTCGACGTCGCGCCGCGCAGCTTGCCCAGGCGCATGTAGATCGGCATCTGGCCGCCTTCGAACCCGGCGCGCATCTTGTGTGATCCCGCGCGGGACTTTTGGCCCTTGATGCCGCGGCCGGAGTACCGGCCCTTGCCAGAGCCGATCCCGCGACCGACGCGCTTCCGGTCCTTCTGGCTCTGCGCAGGCTTCAGCGAGCTGAGGTTGAGGTCTTTAGGCATCGTCGACTTTCACGAGGTGGCGAACCTTTCGCAGCATGCCTGCGAAGACCGGGCCGTCGTCGTGCTCGGCGGTCTTGCCGATCCTGCCGAGCCCGAGCGCCCGGAGCGTGCCGCGGTGCTTCTGGCTCTGGCCGATCTGGCTACGAACCTGCGTTATCCGCACTTTCGCCATCGCTTCCACTTAGTGGCTCTGAGCCACTAAGTCCCTTCTCCTTCAGGGGCCTCGATCACGGCTTGTGGCTCTGAGCCACTAACTACGGCTTCGTCCTGCTCCGGGGCCTTGTACGGCAGAACCTGGCTGATCGTGAGCCCGCGCGCCCTCGCGACGTCCTCGGGCCGGCGGAGGTGCTTCAGCCCGTCCACGGTCGCCTTCGCCATGTTGATCGGGTTCGTCGTACCGAGGCTCTTGGCGAGGATGTCGCGAATGCCGGCGAGCTCCAACACAGCGCGAACGCCGCCGCCGGCGATCACGCCGGTTCCTTCGCTCGCGGGACGCAGGAGCACGCGTGCCGCGTCCGAGCGGCCGAGGATCTCGTGCGTGATCGTGGTGCCGTGTTTGGGCACGGTGAAGAGGTTCTTCTTCGCGTCCTCGACGGCCTTCGTGATCGCGAGCGGTACCTCGCGCGCCTTGCCGTAGCCGACGCCGACGCGGTCAACCTCGTCGCCGATGACGACGAGCGCCGTGAATGAGAACCGCCGGCCGCCCTTGACGACTTTCGCGACACGGTTGATCTCGACCACGCGCTCCTTGAGCTCGCGGCTCTCTTCGCGCTCGATCACTGCGCGCTCGACGCTCGTGAACTCGGGTCTAGTGCTCAAAACTTCAGTCCTCCCTCGCGTGCAGCATCGGCGAGCGCCTTGACGCGCCCGTGGTACAGGTAGCCGCCGCGGTCGAACACGACGCTTTCGATCTTCGCCTGCTTCGCGCTCTCGGCCAGCAGCTTCCCGACCTCGGCCGCCTGGGCCTTCTTGTCGCCCTTGAAGGTCTTCTTCACCTGCAGCCAGGTGGCGGACGCGAGCGTGCGCCCTTCCATGTCGTCAACCAGTTGCGCGACGATGCCGCGGTTCGAGCGCGTCACGACGAGGCGAGGCCGCTCGGCCGTTCCGGACACCTTGCCGCGCACACGCTTGTGGCGGCGCTCACGCGCTTTGCTGACGGTCAGGGTTGCCACTAAGCCCTCTTGCCAACCTTCCTGCGCACGTACTCGCCCTCGTAGCGGATGCCCTTGCCCTTGTACGGCTCGGGGGGGCGCACCTTCCGGATCTCCGCCGCGGTTTGCCCGACCTGCTGCTTGTCGACGCCCTTGACGACGATCTCAGTGTTCGTCGGCACCTCGAAGGAGATGCCCTGCGGCGCCTTCATCACAACGGGATGCGAGTAGCCGACGTCGAGCCGGAGATCCGAGCCCTGCAGGGCAGCGCGGTAGCCGACTCCCTGCAGCTGGAGACGCTTCTCGAAGCCTTTCGTGACGCCCTCCACCATGTTGGCGATCAGGGTCCGGGTCAGACCGTGCAGCGCGCGATCGTCCCCGCGCTCGGTCGGACGCGCAACGGTGATCGTCCCCTCGGCGTGCTCGATTTTCATCCGCGCCGGTACCTGCTGCGAGAGCTCGCCGAGCGGGCCGTTGACCATCACGCGGCCAGGCGACAACGAGACGTTCACGCCTGTCGGAAGTTCAATTGGTTGTCTACCGATTCGACTCAATCTTGTTCTTTCGCTTGTACCTTTCTACCCGAAGAAGATCGTGAGATCTTCCCCGGCTTTACCAGATGAAGCACACGACTTCGCCGCCGATCCCTTTCTCTTCGGCGGTGCGTGACGTGATCAGACCCGTCGACGTGGACAGAATCGCCACGCCCATTCCACCCAGCACGCGCGGAAGGCGGTCCTTGCCCGCGTAGACACGGCGGCCGGGCTTGGACACCCGCTTGAGGTCGGTGATGATCCTCTCGCGGCTCCGGCCGTACTTCAGCTGGATGACCAGGGTATCGAAGCTCTCGCCCTTCTTCACGTGGAAGTCCGTGATGTAGCCCTCCTCCTTGAGGATGCGGGCGATGCCCTCCTTGAGACGGGAGGTCGGCATCTCGGCGTGCTCGTGCAGCGCCTTGTTGGCGTTGCGGATTCGTGCCAGCATGTCCGCTACTGGATCGGTAAGCATCTCGTCACCAGCTCGATTTGGTCATGCCCGGAATCACGCCCTGGTGCGCCAGGTCCCGCAGGCAGATCCGGCAGAGGCCGAATTTGCGGAAGACGGCGCGCGGGCGCCCGCAGCGGTTGCAGCGGGAGTAGGCCCGCACGGGATACTTCTGCGGGCGCTGCTGCTTGATCCGGAGTGATGTCTTTGCCACTACTGTTGCTCCCTTCCGTCCGCCGCGAACGGCATGCCGAACCCGCGCAGAAGCGCGAACCCGTGCTCGTTCGTCTTCGCGGAGGTCGTGATCGCGACATCGAGGCCGCGAACCTGCTGGATGTCGTCGTAGTCGATCTCCGGGAAGATGATCTGCTCCCGGAGGCCGAGTGAATAGTTACCGCGTCCGTCGAACGACTGCGGGCTCAACCCGCGGAAGTCACGGATGCGCGGGAGTGCGATTGCGATCAGCCGGTCGAGGAACTCGTACATGCGAGTGCCGCGCAGCGTGACGCGCGCACCGATCGGCATCCCCTCGCGGATCTTGAACTGGGCGATCGACTTGCGGGCCTTGCGCACCTGGGCTCGCTGTCCGGCGATGATCGAGAGCTCCTCGATCGCTGCGTCGAGCTGCTTCGCGTCGGTCTTCGCCTCTCCGACGCCCATGTTCAGCGTGATCTTCTCGAGGCGCGGAACCTCCATCGGCGACGACAGGCCGAGCTCGTCCTTCAGCTTGGCGCGTAGCTCACGCTCGTAGAGCAGCTTCAGACGCGGCTGGTAATCAGCGCGCGCGGCTTCCTTGCGAGCTTCGCGGACCCTGGTGCTCATCGGTCGATGTCCTCGCCGCAGTCGGCGCGCTTGCAGACGCGGACCTTCACGTTCTGCCCATGGGAATCCTTGTCTCTCACACCGACACGCGTCGGCCTGTTGCAGACGGGGCACACGACCATGACGTTGCCGACGTGGAGTGGCGACGGCTTCTCGATCACGCCGCCAGGCGTCATGCCGGCAGCCCCCATGCGGCTGGTGTTCTGGATTGGGCGGGGCTTTGTGTGCCGCTTGACGATATTGATGTTCTCGACGATGACCTTGCGGTCCTTCGGCCGTGCGTCGATGACGCGGCCCTGCTTGCCGCGGTCCTTGCCGCTCAGCACATGGACGAGGTCGCCCTTGCGAATTCGCATGGTGTGAGACATAGCTAGAGCACCTCCGGTGCGAGCGAGACGATCTTCATGAAGTTCTTCTCACGCAACTC
>WNGA01001425.1_pt1 | contig 37893 bp, 37 predicted proteins | sample 5400061 | NCBI WGS metagenome assembly WNGA01 (sample SAMN13153366, study PRJNA577476) | soil metagenome | isolation source: 100 cm soil or saprolite under grassland replicate 2 | place: USA:California | collected 2016-06-15
AGCGCCTGCTGCGGGCGACCGACGGAAACCTGAGCGTTCACGCGCGCAAGCTCGAGAGCGCCGGATACGTCGCCTGCGCGAAGAGGTTCGATGGCCGTCTGCCGAAGACGACTTATCGGCTGACCACGGCCGGACGCCGGGCATTGTCCCGATATCTCGACCACATGGAGGCCGTCATCCGCGCGGCTCGCCGGGGCTAGCTTTTTTTTGAGACTCTACTTTGAATCGCAAAGCTCTTTGCAGAAACCAGAGAGGAAAGTCCCATGCGGCATGTCTTCTTCAACTTCCAGGGGAACGCGGTGCTCGCGGTCCTCGCTTTTCTCGGGTCCGGTTTCGCCGGGTTTCTCGCCGTCGTGACGGCTCTCGTTCTGTTCGCGCGCCGAAAGCGCCGGGCTGCCCTCCGGGTTCTGGCCGGCCTACTCACTGCCTCCGGGCTCTACGTGGCGGTGCTCGTCGCTTTTTCTCTCGCCAGCCGTAATCAGATTGCCGAACGGGGAGAGGAGAAGTACTTCTGCGAGGTGGACTGCCATCTCGCCTACTCGGTCGTCGACGTCCGCGAATCGAAGAACCTGGGGAACGGGCCTTCTCGCGCGACTGCCGGCGGTCTCTATCGCATCGTGACGCTCAAGGTGCGCTTCGACGAGGAGACCATCTCTCTCCACCGGCCGAAGGACGTGTCGTTGACGCCCAACCCGCGGTTCGTGCGGGTCGTGGACGCCTCGGGAACGATTTACCGCCCAGACCCCGCCGGCCAGCGGGCGCTCGAATCGATCGAAGGTCCGGCCGTTCCGCTGACGCGTGCTCTTGTGCCCGGCGAGTCTTACGTGACCCGACTCATATTCGATCTGCCCGAGAAGGCGCGGGACCCGCGCTTGCTCATCACGGAATCCGACTGGATCACCCGGCTGCTGATCGGACACGAGAACAGTCCTCTGCACGGCAAGACGAGCTTCCGGTTGGGTTGAACCTGTTAGCGGCGGCTCGACGCCGCTGGAAGAGAGCAAGAGGCGGCGTACTTGGCTACTCGATCCTCAGGTCCGCCTTCGCCGTCCCCATTCGTCCCGTCGCCCGGTCGCGCACGTTGACGACGATCCGGTGGTTGCCCTTACGCGTCTCCAGAGTCGCCGTGTAGACGAGGGGAGCGGTCTCGTCCTTCCCCTCCGGAAGCGTGAATGTCGCCTCTTCGCGTGCGATGTCGCTCATCCGCCCCGCGTCGTCCATCGCTCCGATGTAGACGTCGGCGGCGGCGTGCCGGGCGGCGCCTTCTCCCGTGAACGTCAGCCCGGAACGGCGCCGTGCGAAGCGCCACCGGAATGCCGGAATAGGAGAGGTTGGTCTTCAACGTCGCTTGCACGCGGTCGCGGGCGCGGTCGGCGTCGTTGCGCGCCGCGTAGCCGCGCCGGGACCGCACCGTGACGCCGGGGCGGTTCACGTCCACGCGCACCTGCTGGTAGCCGGTCGAGGGGAGCTTGGAGAGCGTCACGCCGATCGAGTAGTAAGCCGACGTGTCCTGGTAGACGCGCGACAGACCTTTCGCGAAGTCGTTCGAGTTTAGAAGCGCGAGGCCTCCCGTCTCGCGGGCGAGCTGCACGAGACCCGCCTGGCTGTCCTGGCGGGCGATGAACGAAACGCCCGGACGGGCGAGGAGCGGATCGTCGTTGGAGGCCGAGATTCCCTCGGCTTCGAGGCCGCGAGCATCCACGGTATAGAACGTGATTTCGGACGCATTCGCCCGACGCACGACTCTATCGAGCTCGGAAGAGACGTTGCGGACGTCGAGCGCGAGAAGGCTCGGCTGCCCCAGGGCGTAGCTCGCCATCGCGTAGCCGGGCTGGAAGTCGAAGCCGCCCGAGACGAACAGGATCGCCTTCTTTCCAACAAGTGGCGCGAGCGTGGCGAGCTCGGAGCCGATGTCGTCGAGCATCTGGCGGACCTCCGCCCTCTCCTGCTCGGCGTACTGTCTCGCGAGAAACTCGCGCGTGGATCGCCGGCCGGTCGAGTCGATGTCCCTCAGGGTCTGCCGCTCGGTCAGGAGCCGCGACATCCCGACGCCGGCCTTCTCGATTCGCGTGAGCGCCGCGAAGAGGTCCTCCTTGCTCGAGGTCCATTCGGTCAGCTCCTTCGAGCGCCGGTCGAACATCAGGACGCGCCCCCGGTCGTTCGGCCCCATGCGGGTGATCAAGTCGCGCAGGCCATCGAGCGCGCGCTTCCGGCCGCCGGGAGCGAGGTGACCGAGATCGACGTACATCAGGAAGTGCCGCGGGACGAACGCCTCGTCGCCGCGCCGGTAAGCCGCAAGGACCTGGTCGGGAGAAGCCGTCGCGAGGTCGGGAGCGTGGATCGTGCCCTCGTCTACGCGGGCGAAGTAGTCGATCGGAACCGGTTTACCGTCGACGCGGACGGTGAAATCTTCGCGCTTCAAATCCGGTACGGGCCGGCCGCTCGAGTCGTTGACCGCGACGTCCAAGTCCATGACGCGGACCTCGACCTCTTCGGTGAAGGTCGGCGCCTGCTGGGCTGGCGCGAGGGCCGGTGCGATTGCGATCGAAGCCGCGAGAGCAGCGCGGAGAAATGGTCGTTGGATCATCGTTTCGTCCTCGGTTCTGCGAAACGCTTTCCGCGCGCCGGGGAATTCCTCCGGAGGCCCTCTTCCGATGAAGGTTTCCTTAAAGCAGGCATCTGATTTCAGTGAGCGCGCGGGGCCGCGCCGTGGACCGCGGCAGAGGGCAGGCCGAGGAACTCGAACAGACGGTTGACCTCGATCGCGATCTCCCGCGAGTCGCGACCGGAATCTGCCCCGGCCGGAAGGGGGCCGAGCGCGCAGTCCGGCAGCGCCGCCCGCGCCGCGCGCACGAGCGCCGCCGCGGGGCGCGGGTCCGTTCCGTCGTCGGTCAGGACGGCTTCGAGGTCGGAAGGAAGGCTCCATCCCTCCGCGCGCAGCCGTCCGACGAGCGGCCGGTGCGCTTCGATGAGCGCTCTTCGGAAGGGCCCGGGGACGAGCTCCATCTTCTCGACGACCGCGAGGAGGTCCGCATAGGGGACCGTGTGGAGAAGGCCGAGCGCGTAGGCGTGCTCCGCCGGGATCCCGAACTCCGGAGCCAGCCGCCGAGCAGCGACCGCGGCGGCGATGCTGGCCCGCCGCACCGCCATCACCGCGCGGTCCTCCTGCGCGGCTCGCGGGAAACTCGAAACGGCGAGACGTTCCACCAGAACCGCAATCGAAGCCTGTCCGAGGCGCTCGAGCGCCTCGGACGCCGTCAGGACCGATCTCCTGCGGCTGACGACGAGGCTGTTGGCGAGAACGATCAGGTCGAGCGTCAGGGAGGAATCGAGGGAAGCGATCTGCGCGATCGCCGACAGCTCGAGAGGCTCGCGCTTGACGAGATCCCGGAGGAGGGCCGCGGAATCCTCGTGAATCGGGCGAAGCGATTCGATACGGCCGAGCCGCCGACGAAGGCGGTCGGCGAACTCCCGGAGCTGATCGAGGTGGCGCCGCGCCTCCGCCGCCTCGACGAGACTTCCCAACCGCTCGAGCACCTCCCAGAAGCGGCGGTCGAGCTCGTCCTCCTCGAAGACTGGTTCGCGGAATCCGCGGGGGGTGGGAGGGCGTCGGCGGCGGCGTTTGTCGTCGATCCTCTTGATGGCCTGGAACGCGAGGGCCTGAGGCCGCATCTTGAGGCGGATGCGCAGAATCTTTTCGACCGGCGAGTAAGGGTCGTACCGGAAGACGCCGTCCCGCCACTCGAAGACCTCGAACAGCAGACGACGCGCGAGCGCCTCGACTCGCCGGGACAGCCCTGCGAGCGTGTCGTGATGGCCGTCTAAGATGAGCCGGGTCAGGTTCGTGCCCGAGGTGAAGTTGCGCGCGAGGAGGGCATGGAGCGTCGCGGTCGGGATCGCGCGGGTCTGGTTCAGGAAAACGCCGAGCCTTTCGCGCGGATGGGAGCCCGACACGTAAGCGATCTCGCCGTCCTTCCAGTCGACGATCCTGCGGTCTCTTCCCCGCATCAACGTCAAGCGACCGGACCGGCGGTTCATCTCCATCCACTGGAGCAAGTCGGCGAAGCCGAACGTGGAAAACTGTCCCTGGAAAGGCGGAATCACGCCCCGATTGTAGAGCGCGAAGAGGCAATCTTTCCCCGGCGGGGGGTGTGCAACAATCGAAGAGTGAAGGAGAAACGGGCGCCCTCGCCGATCGAATCGCGGCGCCCGGAGCGCCCGAGGGACTCTTCTGCCGCCGCCGAAACCACGTCCGGTATCCCGATCCGACCGGTTTACGGAGGGCCTTCTCCCGGCGAGTTCCCATACACCCGGGGAATCACGGCCGAGATGTACCGATCGCGACTCTGGACGATGCGCCAGTACGCGGGGTACGGCTCCGCGCGGGAGTCGAACCGACGCTACCGGTACCTTCTCGAACAGGGCCAGACGGGTCTGTCGGTTGCGTTCGACCTGCCGACGCAGATGGGGCTCGACTCCGACGATCCGCTCGCGCGCGGCGAAGTCGGGAAGGCTGGCGTCGCGATCTCGACGATCGAAGACATGCGCCTGCTGATGGAAGGCCTTCCGCTCGATCGGGTCTCAATCTCGATGACCATCAATTCGACCGCGGCCGTCCTGCTCGCGCTGCTCCTGGCAGTCGCTCGGGAGCGCGGGATCGCGTGGGAGGAGCTCTCGGGAACCGTTCAGAACGACCTGTTGAAGGAGTACGCCGCCCGCGGAACATACGTCTTTCCACCCCGGCCGTCACTCAAGATCGCGACCGACATCTTCGAGTTCTGCGGCCGCGAGGTTCCGCGGTGGAACACGATCTCGATCTCCGGGTACCACATCCGGGAGGCGGGGGCGACGGCCGTGCAGGAGGTCGCCTTCACTCTCGCCAACGGGATCGCCTACGTCGAGGCCGCGGTCGGCCGGGGACTGCCGGTCGATTCCTTCGCTCCCCGGATCTCGTTCTTCTTCAACGCGCATTCCAATTTCTTCGAGGAGGTCGCGAAGTTTCGCGCGGCACGGTCGCTCTGGGCGGAGATCATGCGGGACCGCTTCGGAGCGTCCGACCCGCGCTCTCACCGGATGCGTTTCCACACGCAGACCGCCGGATCGACGCTCACCGCGCAGCAGCCGGACGTCAACGTCGTCCGCGTGGCGCTGCAGGCGCTCTCAGCGGTGCTCGGAGGGACGCAGTCCCTGCACACCAACGCCGCCGACGAGGCGCTCGCGCTCCCGACCGAACGCGCGGCCCGACTCGCCCTCCGGACGCAGCAGGTGATCGCTTTCGAGACCGGAGTGGCGGATGTCACGGATCCCCTCGGCGGATCCGCGCTCATCGAGGAGTGGACCGGGGAGATCCGCGAGCGTGCGCGGAAGACGATCGAGAAGATCGACGCACTGGGCGGCGCGGTCGCGGCGATCGAGAAAGGCTGGGTGCAGCGGGAGATCGAGGAGTCCGCCTACGCGGCACAGCGGGCAATCGAGGAAGGAAGGCGGATCGTCGTCGGAATGAACGCCTTTCGGGAGGAGGAGATGGGGCCTCCCCCTGTTCTTACGGTCGATCCCGAGATCGAGCGCGATCAGATCGCCCGCTTGCAGGCGTTCCGCGCCTCGTGCGACCGAGCACGGGTCTCGGCAGCTCTTTCGGCGCTCGAGCGGGAGGCGCGCGGGGACCGTAACCTGATGCCGGCCCTGATCACGGGTGTCGGCTCGGGGGCAACCGTGGGGGAGATCGTCTCGACTTTGAAAACCGTCTACGGCGAGCACCGGCCGACGGCCTAGACCGAAACCGACGGTCCAACGCGGCGCGGGGAGGTCGGATGCGGGTGAATTCGCTGTTAAGTCCTAGCGTCAAAAGCGCTTGTCTATGTGGAAAAAAAATGAACGCTCTTTCCAGGTCGATCCGTGGCGCGCGGAAATTTGCGGCTTTCGAGCTAAATCCTTGATGGAGGCTGAGTTGTTGCTTCGCACAGGACTCGGTGCAAACTGGGCGGGGACCGCGAAACGGCGCGGGTTTCCGACGCTTTCCACAGAGATTTCGGCAGGCTTTTCCGCCGCCGTTTCGGAAAACCGGTTTGTCACCCGTTTTTGGAGGCTTTTCCGCGAGATGAGCGGCTCCGAGCCGGAAACGATCCGACGAGCCTCGGTATCTCAGCCCCGGGAAGGCGGCTCGAAGCAGCGGCGGCAACGTGCCTCATAGACGCCCTGGGCGCCCACCACGACGAGCTCGTCGCTCTCGACTAACCGCTGCGTGTTGTTGGCGGGCGAGCCGCAGCGGACGCAGATCGCGAGCGTCTTGGTGACGTCCTCCGCGACCGCCATCAACGAGGGGATCGGTCCGAAAGGCTCTCCCCGGTAGTCCTTGTCCAACCCGGCCACGATCACGCGTTTTCCCTGATCGGCGAGCTGCTGCGCAACGGAGACCAGTCCGGCATCGAAGAACTGGGCCTCGTCGATCCCGATGACCTCGGTGCGATGATCGACTTTTTCGAGGAGCTCGTCGCTCGACGCGACCGAGATCGACGGCATGCGCATCTCGCTGTGGGAAACGATCTCCGCCTCCGAGAAGCGCGAGTCGATGGTCGGCTTGAAAATCTGAACGCGCTGCTTCGCGATGATCACGCGGCGCAGCCGCCGGATGAGCTCTTCGCTCTTGCCCGAGAACATGCTCCCGCAGATCACCTCGATCCAGCCGAGCTGCGTCTTGACCAGCGCCATGGGAGGCGGATCTTATCGGACGGAGGCGGCAGCGCCGTCCCGGCGTGACGGCGCACCGAATCGCTCGCGAAGGCGGCTCTCGAGCGCTGCCACGCTGTCGAAGACTTCCGTTGCGGCGCCGAGGACCCAGCCGGAGGCCTCCGCCGCCGGCATTCCGAGGAGGAGGTAGACCGGCTTGCCAAGCCGGTATGCGAGCGTGACCTCCGCGGCGGTGCCGCCGCCGGCTGCGGCAGCGCGATCCCAAAGCGCGACCACGTAGTCCGTCTCGTTTTCGATGCGTTCGAGGTCCCAGGCGATGATCTTGCGGACCACCTCCTGGAACCGTTCCCGGTCTTCGAGTTTCCATCGGCGGAATCCGGCGAGCTCCTCGTCGGTCAGGTTCTTCTTTTCGTCGGCGGCCGGATCGTAGACCTCGTGACGAAGCTCGCCGCGTAGGAAAGTCACGAATTCCTCGCGCCAGCTCCTTCCGCCGTCGGCGGCATGCTCGATGGCGCCCGAAAGATAGACCCTCACAGGGAGACCCCGATCTTCGGGCACAGAGGTTTCACCGGACAGACCTCGCAGCGGGGGCGCCGCGCGACGCAGATCTGGCGGCCGTGAAAGATCAGCCGGTGAGCCGCCATGGTGCGGCGCCCCTTCGGCACGAGCACACTCAAGTCCTCTTCGATCCGGACGGGGTCGGTCTGGCGCGTGAAGCCGAGTCGGCGCGCCACGCGCGCCACGTGAGTGTCGACGACGAACCCCTCGTCCTTGCCGAAGGCGTTGCCGAGAATGACGTTGGCAGTCTTGCGCCCGACGCCGGGGAGCGCGACCAGCTCTTCCATCGTGTCGGGGACGCGTCCGCCGTGTTCGGCGGCGATCGCCGCGCCGGCTCGGCGGAGGCTTCGTGCCTTGGCGTTGAAGAAGCCGGTTTGGCGGATGTCGTCCTCGAGCGCTCCCGCCGGCGCGCGGGCGTAGTCCGCGGCCGTCCGGTACTTGCGGAAGAGCGTTGGAGTGACCTGGTTGACGCGGACATCGGTGCACTGGGCAGAGAGTACGGTCGCGACGAGAAGCTCGAGCGGACTCGAGTAATCGAGGGAACAGCGCGCGTCGGGATAGGCGCGGGCCAGACGGCGAAAGACGGCGGACGCACGGCGGCGTTTCTCCGCGAGAGTCTCGCGCCGTCGTGCTCTCCGGGACTTCGCTCGTGGCGTCGCGGTCGTTCTCCCTTGTGGTCTCGCCAAGAACTGCGATTCTAACGACGCCGGATGCACACGTCCCGTTGCATTGACGCGTGTTGAGACCGGTGGTATCTACGCGCGAGGACGCCGACACAAACAAGGAGGCTGCGATGATCCGGTCCGGATCGAACTCCCTTCGCCCTGCGTTTCTTCTGCTTTTCACCGCGGCGTCGTTCGCCTTCGGCCAGAGCACGACGGGCTCGATAAGCGGGACCGTCGTGGATACATCGGGTGCGGCGATTCCGAACGTTGCCGTGACTGCGCGAAACGTGGACACGGGCGCCGTGCGGAACACGACCTCCGGGTCGGTGGGGACTTTCACGATCCCGATCGTGCCGGTTGGAACGTACGAAGTCGGGGCCGAGCGCGCCGGGTTCTCAGCCGCTCGGGTGGCGAACGTCGTGGTGGCTATCGGCAGCGACGCCAACGTCCGGCTCGTCCTGGAGCCCGCGGGAGTCCAGGCGGCCGTGACGGTCTCGAGCGAGGCGCCGTTGATCGAGACGTCGAAGTCTGCGGTCAGCTCGGTCGTCAGCGAACGTATGATCGCGAACCTGCCCGCCAACGGGCGCAATTTCATCGACTTCGTCCTCTCCACGCCCGGCGTCGTGCGCGACGAAGCCCGCCTCGGGGACATCGTCTTCGCGGGACAGCGGGGAACTTTGAACAGCCTGGTCGTGGACGGCGCCGACAACAACAACACGTTCTTTGGACAGGCGCTCGGCCGCACGGGATCGGGGCGCGCGCCCTACCAGTTCAGCCAGGACGCGGTGAAGGAGTTCCAGGTCAACATGAACGCCTACTCCGCCGAGTACGGACGCGCGGGAGGGGCCGTGATCAACGTCGTGACGAAGTCCGGCACGAACGACTTCCACGGCGGCGGGTTCTATTTCTACCGGGACAAGAGCATCAAGTCGATCGATTACATCGACGAAATCAACCACCGCCCGGAGGCGCCTTACCACTTCGATCAGTTCGGGGCGAGCCTCGGCGGACCGATCATGCGAGACCGACTCTTCTTCTTCGCGAATTACGACGGGCAGCGAAACAAGACGCCGAACACCGTCATCCTGAACGTCCCGGCGGGAACGCCGACGGACCCAGATACGGTCGCCGGCATCGCGCGCCTGACCCCGCTCGCCGTATCCTGGGATCGCAAGCAGGATCAGGACGTCTTTCTGCTCAAGACCGATTTCGAGGTCTCTTCGAGCCACCATCTGTCGCTGCGCTACAACCGCCAGGATTTCACCGGTAAGGGATTCGAGAACGGCGGCACGCAAAACTCCTTCGAGCACACCGGCGATTCACTGGTGAAGACGGACACTGTGAGCGGATCGCTCGCGAGCTCGCTCTCCCAGCGGATGTTCAACGAGCTCCGGGGGCAGTACGCCAAGGACAGCGAGCCGGGCACTGCGAACAGCACGAACCCGGAGGCGACGATCCGGCAGGCCGGGACTCTCGTGTTGACGATCGGGCGCAACTTCTTCTCGCCCCGCGAGACCACCATCAAGCGGTGGCAGGGCGCCGACACGGCGACGGTTCTCTTCGGGGACCACACGCTGAAGGGGGGCTTCGACTACAACCGGGACGAGATCCTGAACTTCTTTCCGGGGAACTTCTCCGGCTCCTACACGTTCGCGAGCATCGCGTCCTTCGAGCGCGGCGTGCCGAACGGCGCAGGCGAACGGTACGTTCAGGCGTTCGCCGGCCCCGGAACGTCGGGCGCGACCACGAACCCGGACCTGACCGACTATGCGGGGTTCGTGACGGACGAGTGGCGAGTCACCCCGGCTCTCACCGTGAACCTCGGCCTTCGGTACGACTACCAGAAGATCGCGCAAAGCGACGTCCGAAATCCGGACGCCCAGCTTCTGGCGGCGGGACTGGACACGCGCCGGGTCCCCCTGGACAAGAACAACTGGGCGCCGCGCCTCGGCTTCGCGTGGAGTCCCGGAACCGACAGCCGAACGGTTGTGCGTGGAGGCTACGGCATCTTCTACGGCCGCACGACGGGAATCATGGTCGGCACCGCGCATTCCAACAACGGGATCACCGTCCAGACGATCACGTTCACGGGCAGCCAGGTCCCGACGTATCCGAACACGTTCGCATCGATCCCGACTGGCGCGTCGATTCCGAAGCCGACGATCTTCGTGTTCGATCCGGATTTCGAGAACCCGAGAGTCCAGCAGGCGAGCCTCGGACTGGATCGCGCTCTGACGAACGACCTGGGGGTCTCGGTCTCGTACATCTACGTCAAGGCCGACGACCTGCCGCGCTCGGCCGACATCAACCTCGGACCGCCGTCCATCGTGGCGGTGCCGATCGTCGGAAACGGTACGGCGATGGTCAAGCAGTACTCGAGCGCGCGGCCCTTCACGAACTTCGCCCGGGTCATCGAGTTCCAGAGCTCGGCCGAATCGGAGTACAACGGCGTGACCCTCGAGATCGTCAAGCGGTTCTCGCACAACTGGACCGCCCGAGTGGCCTATACGTACGGAAAGGTCACCGACACCAAGCCGGACGCCACTGCGGTCGTGCCGCAGGGCTCCGACGACAACAAGTTCGCCTCGGACCCGCTGGATTTCGGTGCGGATGATGCGCCGGGAGACCTCGACGCGCGCCATCGAGTCGTGCTCTCCGGAGTCTGGGACCTCGGCGATCGCGGCTCCGGCTTCTCCGGTTTCCTCGCCTCCGGCTGGGCGCTTTCCGGCGTTTTCATCGTCCAGACCGGACAGCCCTACTCGGCTCTCGTGAACGGCGACTTGAACGGTGACGGCAACACCCGCAACGACCGGGCGCCCGGTTTCTCCCGAAACAGTTTCCGTCTTCCGACCCAGGTCTCGTTCAACCCGCGGATCGCCAAGCGGATCCCGATCGGGCCGGTCAGTCTCGAGCTCATCGGAGAGGCGTTCAACCTGTTCAACCGAACGAACCTGATCGGGGTCCAGGAGAACTACTACAGCTTCGCGAATGGGCAGCTTACCCGCGTGGCGACGTTCGGGACGCCGTGCGGTGGAAGCCTTCCCTGCACCGCGGTGTCGGCGTCCTCGGGACCGCGCACCTATCAGCTCGCGGCGAAGGTGACGTTCTAGAAGAAGTCCGGCCGGAGACGTCGTGTACGTCGACTGACACTCTCGGATGTGTCGGATTCGGGGGCCCGGCGCTTCGCCGCCGGGCTTTCGTTTTTTCGGGCAGCGCGGTCCGCCGGTCGGATTTTCGGCTGAGGTAGCATGGCGACGAACGGACGGGAGGCGAAGATGCTCAACCTCTTGCCGCGGGACGAAAAGTACTTCGAACGGTTCACCGAGATGGCGGAGCGCATCCACGAGAGCGCGCGAATCTTGGACGAGTTCTTCAACAACTCCTCCCCGGTTTCGACAGTCGCCGACCAGATCAAACGGCTCGAACACCAGTGCGACGAAATCTCCCACGAAATCCTCCGCGGGATCGACCGGACCTTCATCACGCCGATCGACCGGGAAGACATTCACCGCCTGGCGGTCCGGTTGGACGACGTCATCGACCTGATCGACGGGACCGTGCGCCGTCTCTCGGTCTTCAACATCTCGGAGCCGACCGCCCCGGGCCGCAAGCTTTCGGCCATCATCGTTCAGATCACCCGGGAGATGGTCGAGGCCGTCGGCGACCTTCGGAAGCAGAAAGGGGTCATCGAGCATTGCATCCGCATGAAGAAGCTCGAGAACGAGGGGGACGTCGCCTACCAGGAAGCGGTCGCGTCGCTCTTCAGCGAGCCGATCCCTCCCATCGAGGTCATCAAGTGGAAGGACATCTACGAGCACATGGAAGAGTGCATCGATCAGTGCGAAGTCGTCGCCCACGTGCTCGAGAGCGTCATCCTGAAGCACTCCTAGAACGACGAGCTCGAATCTCCGAGATCCCGGCAAACCGCCAGCTTCGTCGATGACCTACGTTCTCCTCATCATCGCGATCGCGCTCGTTTTCGACTTCATCAATGGGATGCACGACTCGGCGAACTCGATCGCGACGGTGGTATCGACGCGCGTCCTCTCCCCGTTCCAGGCGGTCTTCTGGGCGGCCTTCTTCAATTTCGTCGCCGCTTTTTCCTTCGGCACCGCCGTCGCAAAGACGATGGGAAAGGGGTTGATCGACGTCTCCGTCGTCAACTCGGACGTCGTGCTGGGCGGCCTTCTCGGCGCGATCATCTGGAACGTTCTCACGTGGTATTTCGGGATTCCATCTTCTTCTTCTCACGCTCTGATCGGCGGCTATACCGGCGCCGCGGTTGCGCGCGTGGGGATTCGCGCGATCGTGCCGGGCGCAGCCTGGGTGAAGACGCTCTCCTTCATCGTCTTTTCGCCGCTCATCGGCATGGCGGTCGGCTGGTCGCTCATGGTCGCCGTTTCGTGGATCTTCCACCGCGCCACCTATGGATCGGTGGACCGATGGTTTCGGCGGGCCCAGCTCGCCTCCGCGGCGGCCTTTTCCTGGTCGCACGGGACCAACGACGCGCAGAAGACGATGGGAATCATCGCGGGACTGCTCGTAGCGAACCAGAACCTCTTCGCCGACGCGTCGCACCCCTTTCACTGGATGTACCTGCCGGATCTGAAAGAGATACCGCTCTGGATCATCCTGGCGGCTCACGCCGCGATCGCGCTGGGAACACTGACCGGAGGGTGGCGCATCGTCCGGACGATGGGCACGCGCATCACCAAGTTGAAGCCGTTCTCCGGGTTCTGCGCCGAGGCTGGGGCCGCGACAGCAGTTCTCGCCGCCTCGCACTGGGGCATTCCCGTCTCGACGACCCACACGATTACAGGAGCGGTCGTGGGCGTAGGCGCCGCTCAGCGTTTCTCGGCGGTGCGCTGGGGCGTGGCGGGCAGGATTCTCTACGCCTGGGTTCTGACGATCCCGATGGCGGCCGCCATCGGGGCGATTTCCTTCGGTGTTCTGTCCGTCTTCAACCGCTGACCTCGGGAGAGGGTCCCCATGAAGAAGCTCGCGATTCTCGTTCTCTGTTTCGTGAGCGCGCCGGCGCCCTCCGGAGCCGGCCTGCCGGATCCGGCGCCGTTCGACGCGGTGCTCTCGGCGGGAGCGGCAAACGGCGGCTTCGATTATCGCGGTGCGACCGGACAGGAGAAGAAGCGCCTCGCAGCGTACCTCGCGAACCTGGGAGACGCTCGGCCCGCGGAAATGAGCACCGGAGAGAAGAAAGCGTTCTACATCAACGCCTACAACGCGATGGCGATCTCGATCGTTCTCGACCGATACCCGATCCGGAGCATCCGGGACGTGGAAGGGGCTTTCCAGAGGATCCATCGGAAGATCGGCGGCGAAGGCCTCTCGCTGGACGCGATCGAGAACAGGCTTCGGACGCTCGGCGACCCACGGATCCACTTCGCGATCGTCTGCGCCTCGGAGTCGTGCCCGCCGCTCGCGGCGCGCGCTTACACGGCGGAATCCGTCTCGGCGACGCTCGACCGGCAGGCCCGCCTCTTCGTCAACGACCGGAAGCGGAACGCAATCGACCGCGCCAGAGGGACGATCGCCTTATCGAGGATCTTCGACTGGAATCGGAAGGAGTTCGAGCGCGAGGCGGGAAGCGTGACGAAATACGTCGCCCGATACGTCGAGGACCGGGAAACGGCCTCCTGGCTCGCCTCGACGTCGGAGACTCCGAGTTTCCTGGAGTACGACTGGGCGCTCAACCAAACGGAGTCGCCCCGGACTCCGTAGACCCAGACGATCTCCTTTTCTCCAGGCCCCGCTCGCGGGGCCTTTTCTTTCGGATTCGACGTTTCGCGGCCGCGGGCCCGCCGGTTCCGTATATTTTGGGTCCGGGCATGGTCGAACGCCGCCGTTTCGCTTGATTCGCCTGGCCTTGAAACCGGGTCGCGAGGGCTCCGTCCTGCGCCGCCATCCCTGGGTCTTTTCGGGTGCGATCGCGTCGGCGAAGGGCGACGGGTCCGACGGGCGCGCGGAGGTCGTCGATGCGGCCGGCAGGCCGATCGCGCTCGGCGCCTACTCCCCGCAATCTCAGATCGTCGCGCGACTCTGGAGCTTCGACGGCCGCAGTCCGGATCTCCACCTTTTCCGGGAGCGTTTCGAGGCGGCGGGTCGGCTCCGGAAGGACGTCCTGCCGGCCGAGACGACCGGCTTCCGCGCGGTGAACTCCGAGGGGGACCTCTGCCCCGGGGTGCTCGTGGACGTCTTCGGAGAGGTCGTGGTGATGGAGCTCCTGACGGAAGGGACCGAGAGCTGGCGGGAGGACCTGGAGGTCGCAACGCGAGAGATCTTCTCCCCGCAAAAGCTCGTCGTGCGGGAGAGTGGCGTGGAACGGGACCGCGGCTCGAGGGTATCCGCGAAATCGGCGGGCTTCGAGCCGGTCCTCTTCTTCGAAAACGGACTTCGATTCTTCGCCGACGTCTCCTCCGGTCAGAAGACCGGCTTCTATCTCGATCAGCGCGAGAACCGCTCCCGCCTCCGCTCGCTCGCGCGGGGAAAGATGGTTCTCGACCTCTTCTCGTACTCCGGGGCGTTCTCCGTCGCCGCGCTCGCGGGAGGGGCACGCCGCGCCGTGGACGTCGACTCCTCGGAGTCCGCGCTCGCTCTCTCCCGCGAGCACCGGCGCGCGAACGGCTTCCCCGTCGACGACACGGACTTCGTCCGCGCCGACGTCTTCGAGGATCTGCGCCGCCGGGCGGCGGCGCATGAGTCGTGGGACGTGGTCGTCTGCGATCCCCCTGCCTTCGCGAAGAAGCGTGGAGACCTCCGCAGAGCGGCGCGCGGCTACCAGGACGTCAACCGCATCGCGATGTCGCTCGTTCGACCGGGAGGCTGGCTCCTCACGTGTTCCTGCTCCGGGTTGCTCCCGGCCAACCTTTTCCAGAAGATCGTATTCTCGGCCAGCATCGAAGCCGGTGCCGCCTTCACGATCGTCGCGCGCCAGGGCGCCGGAGCGGACCATCCGGTGTCGATCGACTGTCCGGAAGGGGAGTATCTGAAGGGTCTCTGGCTGCGCCGGGCGGGCTGATGGGAGTCGAGCGGATCGCGCTGCTCGGCCCGGCGCCTCCCGACCGCGGCGGGATCGCGCGCGAGACGGCCCTGCTCGCAAACGAGCTCGCCCCGCGCACGACCCTGTCCTACTTCACGTTCTCGCGACCGTATCCGCGCTGGCTCGACCCGCGGCGTTTCGACTCGGTGCCGGGTGCCGGCCGCGCCGTCCCGCCGGCCCGACCGGTCCTCGATTACCGCTCGCCACTTTCGTGGCGAATGACCGCGAGCGAGATCGCCGACTTCGCGCCGGATGTCCTCCTCGCGCCGTGGTGGACATCCTTCTGGGGACTTCCGCTGCGCGCGATTTTCCGTCGCGTGCGCGCCCGGTCTCCGAGAACACTGCGGTCGCTTCTCTGCCACAACGTGGACGATCACGAGTCCGGATCGCTCCAGCGATTCCTGGCGCTCGGCGCCTTCCTTTCGTCCGACGCTTTCGTCGTCCACGCCGAGGAGGACCGCCGCCGCCTGGCGCGGCGCGTGCGGGAGGTGCCCATCGCTGTCCTGCCGCATCCCGTGGTCGCCGGGCCGCGATTCGAGCGTGAGACGGCGCGGCACGAGCTCGGGATCACGAGGCCGCTCGTCCTCTTTCTCGGCCTGGTACGCCGTTACAAGGGCGTCGACGTTCTTCTCGAAGCGGCCCCTTCGATCGTCCGCGAGACAGGGGCACGGATCGCCGTCGTCGGCGAGGTCTTTTCGGAAGCTCGCGAGCTCGAGGATCGCTGGAGGCAGAGCCCTGTTCGGGAGGCAATCCTCTGGCGCGACGAGTATGTTTCCGAAGAGGAGATGGCGCGCTGGCTGGCGGCGTGCGACGTCGTCGTGCTGCCGTACCGGTATGTCTCCGGCAGCGGAATCGCCGCACGCGCGATCGCCGCGCGCCGGCCGATCTGCGCGGCGGGAGTGGGCGGCCTCGCGGAGACGGTCGAGCCCGGCGTCACCGGCGAGCTGTTCGAGCCGGGAGACGCCGGTGCGCTCGCGAGAGCGGTGCGCTGCGCGCTCGAGCGCGGTCTCTCGGCCTACGCGCCGGGACTTGAGCGCGCCGCGGAGGAAGCCTCATGGCCGCGTTACGTCGACCGGCTTCTCGGATTTCTCGGTTCGGTCGAGACGCGAGCGCAGCGGCGAGAGCGCCGTGCGAGCGCGCGGTAAACTGCCGCGCGGACATGGACTTCCAGCTCACCGAGGACCAATCGCTCCTGCTCTCCGCGGTCCGGGAGTTCGCGGAAGACGTGGTCCGGCCGTGCGCGGCGCGGATCGACCAGACGGGCGAGTTCCCACGGGAGATTTTCGGCCAGGCGGGCCAGCTCGGGCTCGCCGGCGTCTCGGTCCCGACGGAATACGGCGGCTCCGGGATGGACACGATCTCCTACTCGATCGTGATCGAGGAGATTTCCCGGGTCTGCGCGAACACCGGGGTCATTCTCTCGGTCAACAACTCTCTGGTCTGCGACCCGATCGAGAGGTTCGGGAACGAAGATCAGAAGATTCGGTTCCTCGTTCCGCTCGCTCGGGGTGAGAAGCTCGGGTGTTTCGCGCTGACCGAGCCGGACGCCGGGTCGGACGCAGCGAACCAGAAGACGAGGGCGATCCGCGAGGGCGACTTCTACCGGATCTCCGGCCAGAAGGTGTTCATCACCTGCGGTGAGAAGGCCGACGTGTGCCTTCTCTTCGCGATGACGCAGCCAGAGAAGGGACCGCGGGGGATCTCCGCCTTCTTGGTCGACGCGAACAGCCCTGGCTTCGACCGGTCCCGCCACCAGATCAAACTCGGGGTCAACGCGTCGGGAACCGTCGAGATCTTTCTTTCCGACGTCCGGGTCCCCGTGGAAAACCGGCTGGGCGAGGAGGGGGACGGATTCAAGATCGCGATGACGACGCTGGACGGCGGCCGGATCGGGATCGCGGCGCAGGCGGTCGGAATCGCGACAGAGGCCTACGAGGCCGCCTTGAACTACTCTCGGGCCCGCCGGGCGTTCGGCCGGGCGATCGCCGAGTTCCAGGTGATCCGTTTCTACCTCGCCGACATGGCCACCGACGTCGACGCGGCGCGTCTCCTGACGCGTCGAGCCGCCGCGGCGAAGGACTGCGCGAGAGAGCGGGGAGGGAGGTTTTCTCTCGAAGCGGCAGTTGCGAAGCTCTTCGCGGCGGAGATGGCTCAGCGGGTGACCACCCGCGCGCTGCAGATTCACGGGGGTTACGGCTATACGAAGGAGTATCCGGTCGAGCGAAATTTCCGGGACGCCCGGATCACGGAGATCTACGAAGGCACCAGCGAGATTCACCGGCTGATCATCGCGAGGGAGATTTTCAAAGACGCCGAGTTGATGATCGGATGAGTCCTCGGGATTTCGGGACGAGTACTCAGTAAAAGGACGTCAGGGAATGCCACAGACGCGAATGTTCCGGGACCGGGTCGTTTCGATGGAGCAGACCCTCGAAGGGGGAGAGAAGCACCTCGACCTCCTGAAGGCACTCTGCCGGGAGGCGCTGCCGGAGCTCGAATACGCGGGGCACTTCCTCGACCACGAGCGCGATCTCTTCGTGATCGAGCTCCTCGGGCGCGATGGCCGCCGTAAGCTCGTCGGGTGGACTCGAATGGTTCTCTTCGACTCGGAGCGCATCCCGATCCTGTTGAGCGATCCACGAAGCCTGTTGAGAGAAAAGATCGTCCAGCATCTGCGGACGCATGGAAGCCGGCCCGAGATCGTGGTGACGTTCCGGCACCTCGAGGAAGGATGGACCGACACGCCCGAGCCGCGCCGCGATCGCCGGAGGCGCCGCAGAGGCCGCGGCGAAGCGAGGCGCGCCGGAGGCGCCGAAAAGTCCGCCGCACGCCCCCGCGTCGCTCTCCCGGCTCCTTCCCCGAAGCTCCCGCGTTCCGCCCGTCCGGCGACGGCAACTTCTCCCGCACCGCCTCCGCAGACGGCGCGCCCTCCGGAAGCTGGTCGGCCGGAAGGGCGGGAAGGACGTCGCCGCCGGTTCCGCCGTCGCCGCCGCGGCGGGGGAACCGGGGGCGGAGGGCAGCCGCCTCCGTCTTCCCCATGAACTTTCAGCTCTCCGAGGACCAGCAGCGCATTCGCGACGCCGTCCGCGAATTCGCCGAGCAGGAGATCGCGCCGGGGGTCGCCGAGCGGGAAAGGGAAGAGCGGTTCCCCCGGGACGTCGTCGGCAAGCTCGGCGAGATGGGAATCCTCGGGATGATGGTTCCCGAGGAGTACGGCGGCGCCGGACTCGATGCGCTCTCTTACATCCTCGCGGTCGAAGAGCTGGCGCGCGTGTGCGCCTCGACGGCCGTGATCATGTCGGTCAACAATTCGGTGTTCTGCTACCCGGTCTGGAAGTACGGCTCGGAGCGACAGAAGCGCGAGATCCTCTCGGAGGTCGCCTCGGGCCGCGTTCTCGGCGCGTACGCGCTTTCCGAGCCGCAGTCCGGCTCGGACGCCGCCAACCAGAAGACGCGAGCGCGGCGCGACGGCGACGATTACGTTCTCGACGGCGCGAAGTCGTGGATCACCAACGCCGGAGAGGCGGCGTGGTACCTGGTGATGACGATGACACAGCCGGAGCAGGGAACGCGCGGCATCACGGGTTTCCTAGTTTCCTCGGAGGACCCCGGGGTTCGCTTCGGCGCGCCCGAGGCGAAGATGGGGCTCCGCGCTTCCAAGACCGCTGCGGTCTACCTCGAGAACGTCCGGGTTCCCGCCTGGCGGCGACTCGGCGAGGAGGGGCAGGGCTTTCCGATCGCGATGGCGACGCTGGACCATTCGAGGATCGGGATCGCCGCGCAGGGAGTTGGAATCGCTCGCGCGGCGTACGAGGCCTCCGTGGAGTACGCGCAGACGCGCGAGACGTTCGGAAAGAAGATCGCCGAGCACGAGGCGATCGCCTTCCAGATCGCGGACATGCGGGTGCAGATCGAGGCCGCGAGGTGGCTGACTTACCGCGCCGCGGTGCGGTCGGAGCTGCCCGGAGCACGCTACTCAAAAGAGTCTTCGATGGCGAAGGTATTCGCGACCGAGATGGCGAACGTCGTCGCCGCTCGCGCGGTGGCCATCTTCGGAGGGTACGGTTACTCGCGGGAATATCCCGTCGAGCGCTATTACCGCGATGCGCGGGTGACGACGATCTACGAGGGCACGAGCGAGATCCAACGCATCGTGATCTCGAAGAACATCCTGGCGGGGAGATGAGCGATCCCGAGGACGGGGTCCCCCCGCCACCCGGTCCCGAGGCGCCGGCGTCCGCGCCGCGGTCGGAAGCCGCCGCCCCCGGCGGCAGACCGCCGTCGCGTCCCACGCTTTCCGTCGAGCGCGCTTCGGTGTCCCGGGAACAGGCGGGCTACTCGTTTCAACTCGAGCCGCCGGACCTGGCCAACCTGCGCGAGCTGCCGAACGCGCGCGGCAAGACCGACGAAGAGCTCGGGAGGGAATTCCTCGAAGCGCAGGGTGATCGGCTCGTTGCCGCGATTGCGGACGACGTGTCCGCGCCCGCTTCGATCCGCGTCCTCGTCGACCCCTACTCCCGTCAGGCCTTTCTCGCCTTCGGAAACCGGGTGCGCGGGATCGTCAGCTTCTGACGTCTTAGAGATCTCTCACAGGTCCGCCGAGAAGACGAGCAGCCCACCACGCGATAAGTGTGCCTTCCCCTGGCGTCCGTCGACGCGGACCGAGTACTCGCCCCGCGCCGCTCCGGCCGCCGCGAGCGCATCCGCCCAATCCTCGGCGCGCGTTCGAAGGAATTCCTCCGCGACCGCGGGCTCCTCGCGCCCCTCGAAGTCGGGAAGCGCCTTGACGTCGCGGACCCCCACGGGATCGAGGACGAACGCGAATCCTTCCCGCTCGACGCGATAGCTGCGGGGCTTCCTTCCCGAAGGCGTCATTCCGGGGAATTTTAACGGTCGGGCCGCGCTTTTTCTGCGCGATGTTCCGGGCTCGAATCGCGGCGTCTCTTGCGCTCGGCGCGCTTCTTTTCGTGTCTGCGGCCCGAGCCGAGAAGATCCGCAATCACTTCGACTCCGACGCCCCGATGCGCGAGCCGGGGTTCTTCGATCTCGTCGTGTGGGGCGCCCCCGGCGAGGCGGAGTGGAAGGTGCTCGCGGACTTCAACCCTCCCTCCGCTCCCAACAAGCTCTTGCAGTCGCGCGAGACGAGGCCCGCCGGCTCGATCGCAGTCGCGCTGCGCAGGAACTACGCCTTCGAAGACGGGACTCTCTCGGTGGGCCTGCGAAAGGGCTCCGGTCTGGGCGGGCTCGTCCTGAGAGCCGCCGGTACGAAGGATTTCCTCCTGCTCTTGGTCGACGTCGGGAGCGGCGATGCCCGCCTCTGGTCTTATCGGGGCGGGAAGGGAGCCGAGCTCGCTCGCGGGAAAGCGGAGATTTCGCAGGAATGGGGGACGCTCTCGGTCACAGCTTCGGGACCGACAGTTGCCGCGCGCTGGAACGACAAGCCGCTCCTGAAGGCGAGCGATCCGCATCCCATCGCCGGGCGCACGGGCCTGGCGACCCTGGGTCCGGGGGCGGTCTCGTTCGACGAGTTCGTTTTCGAGGCCGCGTCAACCTCTTCGAGATAACGTCTCGCATCCGCCGGGATACGACCGGATTCGATCTCACCACAATGCTCGCGATTCGACCCTCGGGGACGGTAACTGTCACGTTCTGCCGCTATGGCGCGTCCGTTGCATCGACGGCCGTGACTGCTGCGCTCACGAGCGACTTCGGGGCGACTGGGTCCCGTTGAAAGGCGTCGGCGCGCAACAGGAGCGGGAAGAGGAGCGAAAGGGCATCGGAAGCCGCGAAGCCAGCACGATCTTCGGGGCGTCATCCGATCGCGATGATTATGAGTTGGATAGGTGCGCAGCAGGGGGTGCCCGATGAAATCGAAGCGATTCTGGATCCTTTCCGGAGTTGGGCTGGCGATGGCCTTCGCAGTAGCTTCGGTCGCCACGGCGACGGTTCACCCGCCGGATATCGACCCCGCCAACTTCGTCTACCCGATTAGCAACCCCAATCCCTTCTTCCCGCTCATACCGGGCACGACCTTCTTCTACGAGGGTGAGGAGAACGGAGTTCCGACCAACAACGTCACGGAAGTCGTCTGCAACCCGAATCCCCCCAAAGTGATCCTGGGCGTGACCACGACCGTCGTTCACGACCAGGTTTTCGACGAAAACGGGAAGCTCGTCGAAGACACGTTCGACTGGTACGCGCAGGACGTCGCCGGCAACGTCTGGTATTTCGGGGAAGACACGAAGGAACTGGATCCCTCGACCGGCGCAGTGATCAGCACGGAAGGTTCCTGGGAGGGCGGAGTGGCCGACGCGGACCCGGGCATCATCATGGAAGCGGATTCGCAGGTGGGCGATCGCTACTACCAGGAATTCGCCCCCCGAGTGGCGGTGGACCAGGCTAAGGTCATCAGTCTCGATGGATCCGCGTGCGTCCCATATCAGACTCCGGATTTCTGCTCCGACAAGCTTCTCGTGACGAAAGAGACGAGCCAGCTGGATCCGGGCGTTGTGGAAAACAAGTACTACGCGGAGGGCATCGGATTTATCCTCGCCGAGATCGTCAAAGGCGGTGACGAGCGGAGCGAGCTGGTGAACGTCACAACCGGCAACTGCACCCCTTAGTCTCGAGGCGCCATCGACGTCACGAACCGGAAGCGGCCGCCCTCGACCTTCAGGACGACCGCCGGCTTGACCGGGTTGCGATCGGCGTCCATCGAGATCGTGCCGGTGACACCGGCGAAATTCTTCGTATCGGCCAGCTCGTCGCGCACGCGCTTCCCCTCGGTGGAGCCCGCGCGCCGGATCGCATCCGCGAGCAGGCGGACGGCGTCGTAGGAGAGCGCCGCGATCGAATCGGGATCCGCGCGGTACAGCTTGTGGTACGCGTCCACGAACCGGCGCACCGCCGCTGAAGGTTCCTCGACGGAGTAGTGGTTCGAGAAGTATGCGCCCTCGACGGCATCGCCGCCGATCTCCGTCAGCTTCGGTGAGTCGAAGCCGTCCGCTCCGAGCAACACGGCGTTCACTCCGAGGGCCTTCGCCTGCCGGGCGATCAATCCCGCATCGGTGTAGTAACCGGGAACCACGAGCACGTCGGGGACGAGGGCGCGGATGGCAGTCAGCTCCGCGGAAAAGTCGCTGTCGCCCTCCGTGTACTTGAGCTCCCCCACGACGTGGCCGCCCTGCCTCTCGAAAGCATCCCGGAAAGCCTTCGCCAGGCCGACGCTGTAGTCGTTGCGGGCATCGACGAGGAGCGCCGCGGTCTTCGCCGCCAGGTTGCTCCGGGCGAACGTTGCGATCACCGAGCCCTGATACGAGTCGATGAAGCAGACGCGGAAGATGTAGTCCCCCTTCTTCGTCACCTCCACGTTCGTCGAAGACGGGGAGATCATTGGAACTCCGTAGCTCTGCGCGATCGGCGCTGCCGCGAGACTGCGCGACGACGCGTTCTCTCCGATCAGAGCGATCACGTGGTCGCGGGTGATCAGCTTCGACACCGCCGAGGCCGCTTCGGCCGCTTCACCACGATCGTCTTCCACCAGGAGCTCGATGTGCTTGCCGAGGATCCCGCCGGCACTGTTGATCTCCGCCGCGGCGAGCGTCGCGCCGTTTCGGCCCGACAGCGCGAAGGTGGCGGTGGGTCCGGTCAGCGCGCCGAAGAAGCCGACCTGGATTCCTTCCGCCCCGGGTGTCTTCTCGCCTCCGCAATTTGCAAAGGAAAGAATGCCGCCGAGCGCCATCAGGGCAATCGGTGATCGGCGCCCGAACACGCGCGGATTATAGAGGGGGGAAAATCCAACGCCTGATAGGCTTCGCGCGCACTTTAAGAGAAGCGGATGAACGGATCGAAAACCTACGACGTCGCGATCATCGGTTCGGGTCCGGGCGGTTACGTCGCCGCGATCCGCGCGGCCCAGCTCGGCATGTCGATCCTGCTGATCGAGCGGGATCCGAAGCTGGGAGGGGTCTGCACCCTGCGCGGGTGCATTCCGACGAAGGCGCTCCTCCACACGGCCGACGTCCTCGAGGAAGCCCGGCACGGCGCAGAAGTCGGAGTCGCCACGCGCGAGGTCCGGCTCGACTTTCCGGCCGCCATGAAGCACAAGGAAAAAGTGGTCCGCCAATCGACGAACGGCGTCTCGTACCTGATGAAGAAGAACAAGGTCGACGTCGCGACCGGCTTCGGGCGGATCGCGGGGCCCGGAAAGGTTTCCGTCGCCGGCCCGGACGGCGCGGAAACGACTTACGCCGCGAAGAACATCGTGATCGCGACGGGATCGACTCCGCGGTCACTTCCCGGCATCGAGATCGACCACAAAGGAGTGCTCTCCTCCGACTCGATCCTCGAGCTCGCGGAGATCCCCAAGTCGCTCGTTGTGATCGGGTCGGGGGCGGTCGGAGTCGAGTTCGCATCGATGTACTCGCGCTTCGGCTCGAAGACGACGGTCGTCGAGATCCTGCCGCGAATCGTCCCGCTCGAGGACGAGGAGGTCTCCCGTGAGCTCGCGGCTTCGTTCAAGCGGCAGGGTATCGCGGTCTATGTGGATACCCGTGTCGAGCGCGTTACGCAGAGCGATGCCGGAGTCGAGGTGATCGCGCGTTCCCCGGGGGGGAAGACCGAGACCTTCCGCGCGGAAAAGATCCTCCTCGCGGTGGGACGAAAGCCTCTTTCCGAAGGGATCGGCCTCGAGGCCTTGGGCGTCGCGACCGACCGCGGCTATGTCCGGGTCGACCGGTGGATGCAGACGAACGTGCCGAACGTCTACGCGATCGGCGACGTCGTTCCCACTCCGTGGCTCGCGCACGTCGCGATGGCGGAAGGGGTCGTGGCCGTGGAGCACATGGCGAAGGGCGAGACGAGACCCCTGAATTACGACCAGATCCCGGGTTGCACCTACTGCGCGCCGGAGGTCGCCTCGATCGGGCTGACGGAGGCCGCGGCCCGCGAGCGGGGCTACGACGTCGCGGTGGGGAAGTTTCCGTTCTCCGCGAGCGGAAAGGCGCGCATCGTCAACGAGACTGCCGGGTTCGTGAAGATCGTGGCCGAGAAGAAGTACGACGAAGTCTTGGGCGTGCACATCGTGGGGCCGAAGGCGACCGAGCTGATTGCCGAGGCCGGCGCCGCGTTGAAGCTAGAAGCCACTTCCGAGGAGCTCGTTCGCACGATCCACGCGCATCCGACGCTGTCGGAGGCGATCCACGAGGCCGCGGGAGCCGTTTCCGGCCACGCGATCCACATCTGAGTCGCGGCCGCGGCGCGCTGCCTGAGCCGGGACCGGTCGAACCCGCCGGCTAGTCGGGGGAAGCGGTCCGCGCTTGTGTGCCCGCGTTCGCGGCCGCGGCCGCACCCCGAGCGCGATCGATGACCGTCGTCCTGCGCGGGCCGGTCTTGCTGCCCTGCATGGGAAGATCGCCGATCCGCACGATCCGGGTTGGATGCACCGCCGCCGCAGCGGTCGAAGACATTCGGGTGATCTGCTTCACGGTCGACTTGCGAACGCTGATGAGCGTGCCCGTTGGGTATTGATGGAAGAGGTAGGTCGTTCCCTTCAGTGCCGGGAGGTCCCGGGAGATCAGCTTTCCCGAAGGAACGAGATCGATCTGGTAAAGCGCGTCTTCCGCGCCGAGCGCGAATGCGAAAGCAAGAAGAACCGAGGTCACCGCGAGACGTTTCAGCATGTCGTCACTCCCGCCAGAAACCTATCACTCTTTCTCGCGGGGGCCGGGGCTTAGGAGCAGGTGCACGCCCGCAGGGTCTGTCCCCGCAGCTGACTACTGGGGCGACTTCGGAGGCTCTCCCGTCGGCACGCCCGTTGGAGGCTGCCCCGGCCCCGACTGCACGGCGGTTCCCGGCGGATACGCGAAGGTCTTGCCCTCACGGTAATCCCCGGGCGACGCCGGAAACGGGAGCGTCTGCCCCGGAACCTGCTTCGCGTCCCAGTCGGGACGATAGTCGCGAGCGGGGTTCAAGAGAGCCTTTCCATCCGGGGCTTCTCCGGGGCGGGTCGGGCTCGTCGTGTTGCTCGCCGTCGTACCGGCTCCGCCTTCGCCCGTGGGTCCCAGAACGATGACTTCTCCGGGCCGGAATTTCCGAGCGTCCGCTTTCGCGAGCGGAACGGTCACCACGCGCCGGACGTCGGAGCGCTTCAGGCTCATGACCGCGCCGTCGGGGTGGCGCGAGAAAACGAGGCGAGTTCCCTGCGGAACCGGAGGCGTGCGCGCGAGGAGCTGCTGCCCGCCCGCGAGCTCGAGCCGGTAGACCGTCGGCTCGGCGCCGCCCGCGGCAAGAGGGGCGACGAGCGCGGCGAACACCGTCGCGACGAGAAGGCGGACCACGTACCGCATGCCCATGACTCTTGCACGTTCCGGGCCGTACCGCGTCCGCGGTTGCGCCGCCGCAACCTGCTCCGGGCGCGACGCGTATATGGCTACGAGTGAATAGAATGGGCGGCTTCCGAGAAATGAACCAGGAGAATCCCCGTCCTGCCGCAGACCTCTCCGCCCTCCGCATCCGGAGGGAGCCGGAGAGGTCCGGACGGCCGAAAGGATTGCTGCTCGCGGGCGCGATCCTGGTCGTCGCGGCGGGAGCGGCGGCGTACTTTTTCGCGGGCCGGACGCTCCGCCCGCGGAGCGTCGAGGCGGTGACTGCGTCTCTTCTGACCGAGGGTCAGGCCACCACTCTTTTGACGTCCACCGGTTACGTCGAGGCGGAGCGCAAAGCGGACCTGTCCCCCAAGATCACGTCCCGGATCACGGAGCTGAAAGTCACCGAAGGCTCGCGCGTGAAGACGGGGGACGTCATCGCCCGGCTGGACCACACGGATTTGGACGCGCAGCTGGCGGAAAAAGAGGCTGCATGGGTGAACGCGCGGGCGGAGCTCGAGAGACAGCACGCCCTTCACGGACAGGGGCTCGCGCCGAAGGCGTCGCTCGACGCGGCGGTGGCCGCGGAAGCGACGAGCCGCGCCGCCGTCCGCTACGTCCGCGCGCTGCTCGACTACACGGTGATCCGGGCGCCGTTTGGCGGAGTCGTCACCGCCAAGCGCGCCTTCGTCGGGGAAGCGGTTTCGCCGTTCGGCTCGTCGCCATCAGGCGGAGGCTCGGGTGGCGCGATCGTGACGCTGGTGGAATTCTCGACGCTCTACGTGGGAGCGGACGTCAACGAAGCGAACCTGTCGAAGCTCGCCGGCAAGCAGCCGGCCGAGATCACGCTCGATGCGGTGCCCGACAAGACGTATCACGGATACCTGAGGCAGATCGTGCCGGCGGCCGACCGTCAGAAGGCGACGGTCCGGGTGAAAGTCGCCTTCCTCGACGCGGACGAAAAGATCCTTCCGGACCTTTCGGCGCGCGTATCGTTCACCGCGGAGCCGACCGCCGGAAAAACCGGCCGCACGCGCGTGCTGGTCCCGAAGTCGGCGATCCGCACGGTGGATGGGCGGACCGGCGTTTTCCGGATCGTCGACGGACGCGCGCGGTTCCAGGCGGTGAAAGCAGGCGGGCAGATCGAGGGCCAGCTCGAGATCGTCGAGGGCCTCTCGGGGGGCGAGCGGCTGGTTTCCACGTCTAACGGCGAGATCCGCGACGGCGACCGGGTCCGGGTCGAGGGGGAAAAATCGTGAGCTCGGTTGCCGTGGGAGGAGGAAGAGAGATGAGCGACCTCATCATCGTCGACCACGTCGAGAAGGTCTACCACCGGGACGCCCTTGAAATCCCGGTCCTGAAGGACATTCACCTGAAGGTCCCGCAGGGCGAGTTCCTCGCCTTGATGGGCCCGTCCGGCTCCGGCAAGACGACACTTCTGAATCTCATCGCCGGCATCGATCAGCCCACTCGAGGCCGCATCCTCGTCGGGGGCGTCGACATCTCGACGATCTCGCAGACGCAGCTCGCGCGGTGGCGGTCGCAGACGATCGGGTTCATCTTCCAGCTCTACAACCTGATCCCGGTCCTGACGGCTTTCGAAAACGTCGAGCTACCGCTACTTCTGACGAAACTCTCCCGGGCCGAGAGACGCCGGCACGTGGAGACGGCGCTGTCGATCGTCGCGCTCTCGGACCGGATGGATCATTACCCGCGGCAGCTCTCCGGAGGCCAGGAACAGCGGGTCGCGATCGCCCGGGCGATCGTCTCGGATCCGTCCATTCTCGTCGCCGACGAGCCGACCGGCGACCTCGACGCAAAGTCGGCGGAGGAAATCTTGGTGCTCTTGAAGCGCCTGAACGAGGAGTTCGGCAAGACCATCGTCATGGTCACGCACGACCCGAAGGCGGCATCGCGCGCGCACCGGATGGTGCACCTCGACAAGGGCGTGCTCGAGTCGGACGAGCTGACCGAGACGGGCCACCTCCGGCGGGTGTGAGGAGCGGAGAATGAAGTACTTCCGCCTGATCTGGAAGAACGTCTTCCGAAAGAAAACGCGGATGGTCCTGACGACCGGCTCAATCGTCCTCGTACTGGTCCTGATCGTCGTCCTGGTCTCGCTCTTGAACGCGATGGAGGCCGACCCGTCGGGAGGCCGTGGCGCGAACCGGCTGGTCGTTCAGCACGCCACGGGACTCGCGTCGTTCCTCCCGCTCTCCCAGCGACAGCGCATCGAGCAAATTCCCGGCGTCGTCGCGGTGTCGCCTCAGATCTGGTTCGGCGGTGTTTACAAGGACGAGAAGCCGGAGAACTGGTTCGGGCAGCTCTCCTGCGATCCCGAGGTGTTTTTCAAGATCTTCGACGACGCGACGATCGATCCCGCGGTCGAGAAAGCTTGGCGCGCAGAGCGCAACTCGTTCGTTGCAGGCAAGAGCCTGGAGGACAAGTTCCACTGGAAGCCGGGGGACCACATCATTCTCCGGGGTACGTACATCCCGATCAGCCTCGACCTGGTCTACAAGGGAAGCTTCCACGCCGGAGACGAGTCGAACGTGTTCTTTCACAACGAGTACCTGAATCAGGGCCAGTGGTTCGGCGCGAACCGCGTGACCGGGATCTACTACCTGAAGGTCGCTTCGACGCAGGATCTTCCGCGAGTGGCCGCTGTGATCGACCGCATGTTCGAGAACAGCGACGCCCCGACGAAGACGATGACCGAGAAACAGTTCCAGGCTCAGTTCCTGGAGATGATGGGCAACGTGAAGGGGATGATCCGCTGGATCTCGCTCATTATCCTTTTCGCGGTCACTCTGATCGTCGCGAACACGGTCGCGATGTCCGCGCGCGAGCGCGTCACGGAAATCGCGGTCATGCGCGTCCTCGGCTTCCGCCGCTCCCATATCCTTTCGTTCATCCTGTCCGAATCCGTTCTGATGTCGTTGCTGGGAGGCCTACTCGGGATCTTCCTCGCGAAGTTCCTGCTGATTCCGGCGATCGTCGCCGGGGGGGCCAAGACCTCCCTCTCCGTTTTCCTCATCAACTTCAAGGTCACATGGCAGGTCTTCCTGGGCGCGTTCTTGGTCGCGGTCGGAATCGGTGTCCTGGCGGGATTCGTCCCGGCGATCCGGTCCTCTCAGGTCCGGATCGTCGACGGCCTGCGGCAGGTCGTGTGAGATGGCCATCCCTCTGAAATACAACCTCCGGAACCTCCTGGTCCGCCGGGTCTCGACGGCGATGACGGTCTTCGTAATCTGCCTCGTCGTGACCGTGTTTCTCTTCGTGCTGTCGCTCTGGAACGGCGTCACCCGAACGCTCTCGACGAACGCGTCGGATCGCAACGTCGTCACGATGCGCGTCGGGGCGCAGGCGGAAATGCAGAGCGTCGTGACGCGCGACTCCGCGGACCTGATCCGCGCGCTGCCCGGGATCGAGCGCGACGCGGGTGGGCAGCCCCTCGTCTCCGGCGAGCTCCTGACGCTGGTGAACATTCCGAAGACGGACGGTAAGAGCACCAACGTCCAGGTCCGCGGTACGTCTGCGGCCGGGATGGCATTGCGGCCGGGGATCCACATCGTCGAAGGGCGGATGTTCCGGCCCGGCACGAACGAGGCGGTCGTCTCGAAGGTCCTCCCCTTGCGGATCGCGGGCGTCTCGATCGGCGACACCGTCAAATCCGGGAGTTTCCGCTGGAAGATCGTCGGCTATTTCGACGCCTCCGGCTCCGCCTACGACTCGGAGATCTGGACGGACGTCGCGGACCTTCAGGCGCAGGTCAAGCGGCCGATCTATTCGATCGTCTACGTCCGAACTCCGGACGCGGAGAGCGCGCAGCGCTACATCGAGGCTGTCAAGGGCGACCAGCGTTTGAAGCTCGAAGGCAAGACCGAGCGGAAGTACTTCGAGGAGCAGATGGTCACCGGGGCGCCGATCAAGGTGCTCGCGGTCCTGGTGGGCCTCTTCACGGCGATCGGGGCGTCTTTCGGAGCGATGAACACGATGTACGCGCAGGTTTCCGCTCGCATCCGCGAGATCGGAACGCTGCGCGCGATCGGCTTCTCGCGCCGCTCGGTCCTGATCTCCTTCGTGATGGAAGCGCTGCTGCTCTGTCTGATCGGCGGGGTGCTCGGGACGGCCCTCGCGTTCATCCTCTTCAACCTGGTCATCACGAAGCCGACCGGAACGATGAACTTCCGGACGTTCTCCGAAATCCTGTTCAACTTCCGGCTGACGCCGCCGCTCATCGCCGGGGGCCTCGCCTTCTCGCTCGCGATGGGTCTCGTCGGCGGTCTCTTTCCGGCGGCCCGGGCGGCGAGGTTGAAGATCACGACGGCACTCCGGGAAATCTGAGGATTATATTGCTTCGATATATTTTAGTTAATCACGGCGATTAAGCTGATATTATGCACCGGTGGATGCCGGGAGCCTTCTCCGGTACGCAAGAGACAAGGCACGACTCTCCCAACGCGAGCTCGGCCGACGGGCTGGAATCTCGCAGACGACGATCTCGCTGATCGAAGACGGCAAGACATCGCCCCGGTTCGAAACGCTCGACCGCCTCCTCGACATCTGCGGATTCGAACTGGAAATCGTCCCCCGCGCTGGTGTCGGAATCGACCGGACGCGTATGCGGGAGTTTCTCCGGCTCGCCCCCGCGGAACGGGCGAAGATCGCGATCGAAGAAGCGCGAAATCTCGAAAAGATCTTCCCGCGCCGCGAACCGTGAGCTCCGTACAATTCGATCCGATTCCGATACTGCAGCATCTCTCAGAGCACCGCGTTCGCTTCGTCCTGATCGGGGGCTTCGCGGGCCGTCTGTGGGGCTCCAACACGATCACCAACGATCTCGACATCTGTTATGCCCGGGACCGCCCCAACCTCAAGGCTCTTGCCGCGTGCCTTCGCGGGTTCGGCGCCACCTTGCGCGGCGCGCCGAAGGACCTTCCATTTCTGCTCGATGCACAGACGCTCGAGCGGGGCGACCGTTTCACGTTCGAGACGAGATACGGAGACCTCGATTGTCTCGGCACCCCGGCGGGGTCGAGAGGCTTCCAGGATCTCGTCGACGGAAGCGCCGAGATGGTCGTGGATTCAGTTCGCGTCCTCGTCGCGGCGCTGCCAGACTTGATCCGCTTGAAACGCGCCGCGGGTCGACCGAAGGACTTAGTCGAAGTCGAGATACTCGCTGCGCTGGGCGAGGAAATCGAGCGCAATCGGCGCGACGATCGCTAGTCGGGGCTGACAATAGGTCTCGTGAATCTCCGGTTCTACGGGACGAAGGGCTACGTCGAGGAGTCTTCCCGCGCCCACGCCGGGCACTCCGCCTTCACGATCGAAGCGGATGGGTTCCGCCTCCTCTGCGACTTCGGCGAGAACCGCAAAGGGCTGCTGAAGAAGATCCGGCCCGACGCGATCTTCGTCTCGCACGCGCATCCGGACCACTCCTGGGGACTCGAGGAGGGCACCGGGGTCACCGTCTACGCGTCGGAGATCACCCACGCTCTCACGGAGAAGTTCTCGATCGAGGAGCGCGTCGTGCTCGCGCCGGGAAAGCGCGTCCGCGTCGGCCCGTTCTGGTTGACCGCTTTTCCTGTCGTTCACTCCGTCCGCTGCCCCTGCACCGCGGCGCGGCTGGAGATCTCGGCTCGCGTTCTGGTTTACTCCGGCGACGTCGTGTCGTTCGAGAATCCGGAGGGAGCTCTTTCCGGAGCCGACGTCTACGTCGGGGACGGCTCGACGCTGAAAGGCTCGCTCGTCCGGCGGCATCCGAGCGGTGCGCTCATCGGACATACGACGGTCCGCGCGCAACTCGGCTGGCTCCAGAAGTACGAAATCCGGCGGGCGGTCTTCTCCCATTTCGGAAAGGGGCCGATCGAGATGGGGGAGGAAGCTCTCGCGGAAGCCCTCGGAAAGCTCGTTTCCGAGCGCTTTCCCGAATGCGAGGTTACCCCGGCGAGCGACGGATCGACGATCGAGGTCTGATCGTCCGTCAGCGCGGCGAGGTTCCCCCGGCGGTCGCCGTCATGCCCGAGCTCGCCGTACTCGCTGTCGCCGGGGCAGCGGAACCTCCCAACGTTGCGGCACTTGCCCCGACCCTCGTCACCGGTGCAGCGGTCGTCGGGAGGGCCGTGGCGCTCGTGGCGCCCCCCGTCGTGGTCAGCCCCGTCTGCGCGAACGCCGCGCCGGTTCCGGTCGGGAAGCCGTTCGTGTCGATCGTCTGAGTCGCGCCTGCCGAGCCGACCACCGGGAAGCCGTTCGATCCGATCGTGGGCGTGCCGGCTGCGCCTGGAGACGCTGCGGTCACGGGGACCGGGAACCCGTTGGCGCCGAAGATGAAGCCGCCGGCCGTTCCCGCGGAGCCGAGAGTCAAACCGCTCGCGCCTGGAGTCGCCCGGATGAGGTCGCCGCGGAACACCTGTTGCTCGATCGTCGCGGCGAGCGGAGAGACGACCACCACGTCGGCCGCCGTCGACGAAGTCCTCGCGCCGCCGGTCGGTCCGAAGAAGACGACTTGACCCGGAATGAGAGTCGATTTCACGGAAGCCAGGAGGCTCGCGGTCTTTCCGGAAGCCAGAGTCGCGGCGGCCTTCCCGGCTTCGAGACGTCCGGGAATGATCGAGATCTGCTTTCCGGCGCCGGTGATCGTGATGACCGGCGCGACCGACTTCACCACCGGGGTCTTTCCAGCGGCCGCGACGACGAGAACGCCGACTGAGAAAACTGCAAGAACGAGAGCTTTCGTCTTCATGGCAAATACCTCACGGAAAAGGATTCGCAATACGTCATACCGATCATGGCGAGGGCGTTGCAGGATCCGTTCCGGCGCCTATCTCCTTGCGCTCGAACGGGCTGCGAGTGGACTAGCGCGGAGACGCGTCCCGCGGCGAAACTCAGGCTTCGGTGGGAAGGCTCGGGCCGGGGGCGGAGACGGGCCGGGCGGCGGGCGTCGGCGGTCGCGTCTGCAACGTCTCCGCAACGACGACGGCCCGGCGCGCCTCGCGCGCTCGTTTGACGAGCGCGAGCAGGCCTCCGGCCATCATCACATAGAAGCCTCCCCACACGAGGTTGATGAGCGGCTTCTCGGTGACTTCGACGGAGAGCGACTCGCGTGTTGCGGCCTGGTGGTCCGCGCTCGGGTCCTTCGAGAGACCTCGAAGGCGAAGGACGACCGAGCCGTCGGAGGGCGAGACCGCCATCACCTTCATGTAGGCACCGGAATGTCCGGGGATCTCGAGCTCCGGCGCTTCTGGCTCGGCTCCATCCAGGTGGTAGACGTAGCGCAGTGTGGCATCGTGCTTCGAGCCGTCGGGCGGCGTGATCGTGAGCTCGGTCAGCACGAGGACCTCCTTGCCTCCCGAGAGCATCGCGGAACGGTCCGCGTTGAACTCCCGGAAAGTGAAGCCGGTTCCCTCGACGTTCGACGTCGTCCCCTTCGCGAGAGAGACGTCGCGGCCGATCCGCTCCGGCTGTCCCGGATCGTACTGCTGCGGCGAGACGTAGTCGTCGAGCACCGCCGACCGGCGGATTGCCGGGTTCGCCATCAGCTGGCCGGTCTTCGTGTTCACGTACATCTTCGGATACGCGTATCCGACCTTTCCGGCCGCCGTCTCGACGCGAATCTCCATCGCCTGCTTGCGGGTCGCGGTGCCCGGCACGACGCGCAGGAACGTCAGGGTCTTGTCACCGACCTTCGTCGGCTGGTCGCGAACGAGAGTGATCCTCAGCGAGCGGGCGTAGACGCCGGAGACCACGATCCCGGCGAGCATGATGCCGACGCCGAGGTGAGCAAGATATCCGCCGGCGCCGCCGAGCTTTCCGTTTTTCGCTTTGCGCAGAACCGCCCGGAGATTCATGTCCGCCGCGAAGCCGCAGACGAAGAGGAGCATCAGGCTCGCGGGATCGCGGGCGCCGAGCGCGAGCGCGAGAACGACCACGCCGGCGCCGACGGCGAGGGACCGGCGGGCATTTCGGAGAAGCTCGCGAGTCGGCACGGCCTTCCACGAGACGAACGGGACGAGGCCGGACAGAACGACCAGCAGGAGCGCCGCCGGCGTCGCCGTCCTTCCATAGAACGAGGTCTGCACTTGTGAAGGATTTCCGGACAGCCTGGTCAGGAGCGGGGCGGACGTTCCGAGCAGGATGACGAACGCGAGCGCGCAGAAGACGGCGATTCCGAGAATGAAGAGCACGCTTCGGGAGAGCAATCCCGGCTCCTCCTCTGCCATCACCGGGATCGACTTCCACCGGATCGCGATCAAGGCAATCGAGAGGACGATGAACGTCAGCAGGATCCCGACGAGCCATCCCGTGATTCCGAGGTCGATGAACGAGTGGACCGAGAAATCCGCGAGAACGCCGGAGCGCGTCAGGAACGTCCCGTAGAGAATCGTCGCAAACGCGGAAGAGGCGAGGATCAGGTTGATCTTCCGGTGTCGCTGCCGGACCCTCTGGAGGAACATCCCGTGGACGAGCGCGGCGGTGAACAGCCACGGAACGAGGCTGGTGTTCTCGACGGGATCCCACCCCCAGTAGCCTCCCCAGCCGAGCGTCTTGTAGGCCCAGTAGCCGCCCATCAGGATCGCCGTTCCGAGCGTCACGAAGGTCAGGAGCGCCCACGGGATCGCCCGCGTCACCCAGCCGTCCCAACGCTTCTTCCAAAGCGCTGCGATCGCGAAGGAGAAGGGGACCGACAGGGACGCGAAGCCGAGGAACATCACGGGCGGGTGGATCACCATCCAGGGATCCTGGAGCAGGGGATTCAGCCCGACCCCGTCTTCGGCAACGGGCGGCGGCAGGAGCTTGAAGGGAGACTGCTTGCAGAGGATCGCGACTAGCCCGAGAAAGGTGGCGAGATAGACGATCATCACCGGAGCTTCCTGCTCTTTCGCGCTCCTCCAAACGACCAGCCCGATGAGCGCTCCCCAGAAACACCAGAGCAGGAACGAACCCTCCTGACCCGCCCAGAGCGTCGAGATCAGGAAGTGGAGCGGGAGATCGCGGCTCGAGTAGGAGTTGACGTAGGAGACGTCGAAGCGATGCTGCAGGAGCAACGTGAGGAGAACTGCGCTCGACGCGACAATCGATGTCGCGAAAGCGGCATAGGCGCTGCGGGCAAAACCGATAAGGTCGCTTCGGCCCCGGTCGACGCGGACGTAGGCGACGAGAGAAACGAGCCCGAAGAGAAGCGCCGCCCAGATCGCGGCGACGCCCGGCCAGAAATACATCCGGAATCGCTCCTCAGGACTTCGACGGCGGCGGGCCGGAGGAGTAGGCTCTCTCGACTTCCGCCCCCTGATACTTGGAAGGGCACTTCACGAGGAGCTTCTCCGCCTCGATTCGGCCTTCCCGGTACCGTCCGATGGCCACGATCGAGATCGCGTCCTTGAAGTTCGCGGGACGGATGCCACCGTAGACGACCGGCATCCGACGACCCTTCTGGTCCACGAGGTCGAAGGAGAGCCGCTGGGTGGCCGTGTCGTACCGATCGCTCGTCTTGTCGAGGCCGCCCATGACCTGGACCACGCCTCGCGCCTTGCGCGCCTCGTCGAATGTCAGGTAGGGCGTCAACGTCTTCGTGAAGGACGTCACGCCCAGGAGGACGAAGACGATCGCGAGACCGGCCGCGACCCAGTATCCTTTTTTCATCGGTTTCGTTCCCGTTGGGTCAGGCGACGGTCGAGCCGCCAGACGTAGAAGAACAGCCCGATCCAGATGACGATGTTGACCGCAGCGAGAAAGGCGAGGCTGCTCATCGAACGATTCTTTCTTCCGGACCCGAGAAAATCAACGTCGTCGGCTGTCTCCGTGATGCAAACGCATCAGCACGCAGGACATTCCCTCATCGTCTCTCCATCCGCGCGAGCCGCGTCTCGAGCTGGAGCAGCCACAGAAAGATGGCGGTGAACCCCGCGAGGCTGGCGAAGAAAACGGTCTTGGTGGGAGCGTCCATCAGAATCTTTCCCTGCGGGTTGATCACGGTCTGGGGATGGAGCGAAGCGGTGACGCGGGGCGCGACGAAGACGAGGAAGGGCATCAAAACCATCGCGAAAAGGGCATACGCCGCGGCGATTCGCGCACGACGCTCGGGATCGTCGACGGCGGCGCGGAGAAACAGATAGGCGCCGTAGAGGAAGACGAGGAGGAGATAAGAAGACTCCCGAGGGTCCCAGTTCCAGAACGAGCCCCACATGATGCGCGCGAAGAGAGATCCGGTCACGAGCGTCAGCATCGCGAAGAGAAGCCCGAGCCGGACCGCCGCATGGGCGATTTGGTCGAGGCGCGGGTTCCTGGAGAGCAGATAGGCGAGCGAGTATCCGGCGGCGAATAAGAACGCGAGTGCCGCCGTCCAGGCGCAAGGGACGTGGAAGAACACGATTCGCGAGGACTCGCCCAGGAATCCCTGCGCCGGCGCGACCCAGAGGAAGGCCCCGACGATGACCGCAGCCATGTACGGCAGCAAGAGAAGCTTCAACGGTTTCATTCTGTCGTTTTCAATCCTCCCATGCCGCGGAAGCCAGCAGATACGCGGCGCAGCTTGCCGCGCCGTCGTAGGCCGCGATCACTCGGAGCGGCGTTCCCGCGAAAGAGCCTTGCGCCGCGCCGACGGTGGCGGCGATCGCCGGCAGGAGCAGCGGCACCAGCAGGGGAAACGAGATGACGAGGAAGAGCACGTTTCGCTGTCCCGCTCGCGCCACGAGCGCCGAGAGAAACGTCGAGACGATCGAGAGTCCCCAGCCTCCCAGGAGAACGACGGTCGCGAGAGCGGCCGGCGATCCGACGCGCCACTCGAGGAGAAGCGCGAACGCCGGGACGGCGAGCGCGGCGATCGCGAGAAAGAGAAGGAGGTTGAAGAGGGCCTTTCCGGCGAGGACGACGATTCCCGGAGCGACTGCGCGAAGCGCAATGCCGGTTCCCGTCTCCTCCTCTCTCACGAACGCCCGGGGGAGGCCGGTCGCGGCGGAGAAGAAGAGGATGATCCAGAGGAGCGACGCGTTGAGCCCCGCCCTCGCCTCCGGGGGCAGCCCGAACGGTCCCACCGCATACGAAACGAGCGCGAGCGCGGTCGCGGCGAAAAAAAAGACCGAGCCGAGCGCGACGCGGCGGCGCAGCTCCTGCGCGGCGTCCTTGGCGCAAACCGCCCAGGCGCGGGAGAGAAACCCGCGACGGACGTCGGGAGCCGTCACCGGTTGCGCGGTCCGAGCTCGAGAATGTCATCGGCGCCCGGCAATTCGCTCCGGTCGGCGGCCGCCAAGACGACGGGACCCCGCAGGGAGGCGGATGCGACGAGGCGCCGGACCGCCTCACGACCGTCCCCGTCGAGCCCGGACATCGGCTCATCTAAGAGCAGGACGTCGGGATCCAGCAGAAACGAGAACGCGATCCGCAGTCTCTGCTTCATGCCCGTCGAGAAGTGTTCGACCGGACCCGCGGCACCGGCGAGGCCGACGCTCGAGAGGCGCGCCCGGAGGTCGTCGGGCGCGGAAAGGAAGCCGGCGGCTCTTCGGAAGAACGCGAGGTTCTCCTCCGCGGTGAGCTCGGGATAGAAAGCGAGATCGGGCCCCGACCACCCCACGCCGGACCGGCGCTCCTCTCGCGAAAGCTCTCTGCCGTCGCGCTCCACGCGGACCGCGCCGCCCGAGGGGCGGAGGAGCCCGGCGAGGATCTTCAAGAGCGTGGTCTTTCCGGTCCCGTTCGCCCCGGTGACGGCGAGGATTCCCCGTTCGACCGAGAAAGAAATTCCGGCGAAGAGCGGGACCTCCGCGAACGACTTCGAGAGGTCCATCGCCTCGATTCGCGGAGAAGCCACGACTTCCCGGCACGATACCAGAGCACCCGCCGGCCTTCGGCTTGAAATACGGTCCGCGCTTCTCCTATGATCCGCCCGGTTCAGAGTCTTGCGGGGTCAGGATTTATCCTGACCCCTCTTCGCTGGACTCGGTCCGACGTTGCTACGAGCACCGAGCCGCGGCCAGGTTGATTAACGCATTCGTAGGAGTACCGATGGTCAAGCGCGCGCTCGTTTTGCTCCTGACGCTCGTCGTTCCCATCTCGTTTACCGCCTGCGGCGGTGGCAAGGACGAGGATGAGCTGCTCCAAGAGGAAGCGACTCCCGCTCCGGCTGCCGCGGCTCCCGCCGCGGGAGCGCCGGCCGCAGGAGCTCCTGCCGCCGCTCCCGCCGCCACGGGCAGCGCGACGTTGACCGGCAAAGTCGCCTTCCAGGGCACCGCGCCGACCATGGAAAAGATCAAGATGGAGGCGGACGCTTTCTGCAAGTCGGCGCACACGACGCCCGTCTATTCGCAGGAAGTCGTGGTGAACCCGAACAACACCCTTCAGTGGGTTTTCGTCTACGTCAAGGAAGGGATCACAGGATCGTACCCGCCGCCTACGACCCCGGTCACGATCGATCAGCAGGGCTGCCAGTATCATCCACACATCTTCGGGATCCAGGCCGGTCAGCCGTTGAGGATCCTCAATAGTGACTCGACACTGCACAATATTCACGCCCTCCCGAAGAAGAACCCGGAGTTCAACATCGGCCAGCCGTTCAAGGGGATGGAGACCCTCA
>WNGA01004574.1_pt1 | contig 37860 bp, 30 predicted proteins | sample 5400061 | NCBI WGS metagenome assembly WNGA01 (sample SAMN13153366, study PRJNA577476) | soil metagenome | isolation source: 100 cm soil or saprolite under grassland replicate 2 | place: USA:California | collected 2016-06-15
GAGGAGTGCGAGGCGGCCGAGCTGATTGCGTTCGAAAACGGACGCCTGAAGTTCCGGCAGCCGCTTGTCCGCGAGGCGGTCTATCACGCTGCCTCGCCTCCGAAGCAGCGGGCGGCCCACAAAGCGCTCGCGGCAGCGAGTTCCGGGGAACGGCGCGCGCTTCATCTGGCCGCGGCCGCCACGGGCCCGGACGAGGCAGTCGCCCTCGAGTTGGAGAAGGCGGCGGAAAGCTCGCTGCATCGTGGCAGCCACGTCATTGCGTCGCAGTGGTTCTTGCGTGCGGCGAGTTTCTCACCCGCGCGCGAGGCTTGGCTCCGCAGGATGTACCGGGCCGCCGACGCGGCTTGGCGCGGTGGGCACTCGACACGCGCCCAGCAAGTCGTTGAGCAGGCGAGCGAGCGCGTCGAAGGGCCGAAGCTCCGCGCCGACCTCGAACACCTTCGCGCGAAGATCGAGCTCGAGAGCAACGAGACGTCGGCCTATCGACGGCTCCTTAGGGAGGCCGAGCGGATTGAGGCCCTCGACGCGGGGCGCGCGTCGCGTTTGCTTACGACCGCCGTCGCGGCGGCGCCCCTGGAGGAGCGGACTACGATCGGGCGCCGCGCATACGAGCTTGCCCCGCGTGACGGCGGCGAGACCGAGTTCAATGCGACCGTCACGCTCGTGCGTGCCCTGACCGGGGCGGGCGGGCGCCGAGAGAGGATCGACTTGCTCGCGCGCGCCACGTCCCTGCTCGAGTCGAATCATCAGCTCGCAAACGACCCCAACGCGCTCCTCGCTTACGCGGACGCGCTTGTCCAAAATGGACACGACGATGAGCGCGTACGCAACCTCGTCGGCCACGCGGTCGCGATCGCCCGCGACCGCGGAGCGCTCGCCACTCTTCCACTCGCGCTCCTTCATCTCGCCCGCTTCGAGTTCGCAGCGGGACACTGGCTAGACGCGTACGCCGCGGGCTCGGAAGCGCTTCAGCTCGCGCAAGACGCACTGCAACAACGAACGAGCGCGAATGCTCTTGCCCTCCTCGCAAGGCTGGACGCACTGCGCGGACGCGGCCCGGAATGCCTGCAACGTATTGCGGAGATCGGCAACCTCCCCGGCTCAAAAAGCGCCGCCGCGGGTATCGAGACGACCCTCGGCCTTCTCGCTCTCGCGCGATGCAAGCTCTCTGACGCAGTCGCACACCTCGAAGCCGGCGTGCCCGAGCAAACGCCGGACCTCGTCGAGGCGTACATGCGCGCCGGGCGCAGCGAAGATGCCAAGCGCGCCGCCGCGATCGACAGGGACGCTGCACGCGAACCGCGGGATCCGTGGGCCCGCGTCCGCGCCGCCTGGGCAGAGGCGCTCGTCGCGGACGACGATGAGTACGAGGAGGCATTCGCGCACGCGATCGCGGCGCTGACACCGCTGACCGTCGAGCATTCTTTCGAGCGCGCTCGTCTGCGGCTGAACCTGGGCGAGCGGCTGCGGCGGTCAGGCCGCCGGCGCGACGCGCGCGACGAGCTGCGCGCCGCCCACGACGTATTCGAGCTACTCGGCGCCGAGCCGTGGGCCGAACGCGCTCGTGCTGAACTGCGGGCGAGCGGCGAGACGGCACGCAGGCGAAATCCCGGCACCCTCGACGAGCTGACGCCGCAGGAGCTCCAGGTTCTGCGCGAGATCGCCGCGGGAGCGACATACCGGCAGGCGGCGCAAAACCTCTTCCTGAGCCCGAAGACGATCGAGTTCCACCTGCACAAGATCTATCGAAAGCTCGGCGTTGAGTCGCGGCAGCAACTCCTCGCGCGCCTGGAAACGATCGACGGCGTTCCTGACGCCGCAATGGAGAAGCGTTGATCGGTCGCTACGAAATCGTGCGCGAGATCGGCCGCGGTGCGAACGCCGCCGTCTACCTTGCGCGTCACTCGGCTCTGAACAAGTTCGTGGCGCTGAAGGAGCTTTCGAGGTTCGACGCGGGCGACGAGACAGCTGCGGCGAGATTCCTCCACGAGGCACAGCTGGCCGCGAGCTTGACACATCCAAACACCGTCACCGTTTACGACTACTTCGAGCACGAGGGGACGCCCTATATCGCGATGGAGTACTTCGAACGAGGCTCGCTGCGTCCGCTCGTAGGGCGGCTCTCGCCGGCCGAGATCTTCACAGTCCTCGAGGGGTTGCTGGCGGGACTCGCCTGCGCGGAGGGCCACGGCGTTGTCCACCGCGACCTGAAGCCGGAGAACCTGATGCTGACGGACGACGGCCAGATCAAGATTGCCGACTTCGGGATCGCCAAGGCGAGCGCCACCGCAACCGCGAACCTGACGCGCACGGGACTGGTCGTCGGAGCACCGGCGTACATGGCACCCGAACAGGCGAGGGGCGAAGAGACGGGACCGGGGGCAGATCTCTACTCGGCCGGCATCATCGCCTACGAGCTCGTCACCGGGACCGTTCCCTATTCAGGGGCCGATCCGATGTCAATCCTGTGGTGCCACGTCCACGAGCCGCTTCCGCCGCTTGCGTCTCGCGAGCCGGACGTCGACGCGCGGTTCGCGCGGTGGATTGAGCATTTGCTCGAGAAGGAACCGTCTCGTCGCCCCGTGGGCGCACGCGAAGCATTGGAGGAGCTCAGGGCGATCAAAGACGAGGTCGTCGAACGGCCAATGCCTGTCCGTCCGCCGAGGCGCACGGTCAGCGCAATACTCAGTCCCCTTAACCTCGCGGTGGCGCTCGCCGTGGCGGTCGCCGCCGCGGTCTTGGACGCCATCTGGCTCTTCGCCGTTGGGGGCGCCGCGTATGCGGCTCTGGTCGGCATCGCGTATCTCTCCGCACCCGCCCCACCCGCGAAGACTAGGGACGAGACTGGGGAGCGTCCCCGGCGCGATCGTGGGCCTTCCCGACCACGCTTCGGTGCATGACAACCGCACAAGCGAGGTGACCATGATGGCGACGGCAACCGACTCCCTCTTCAGCCTGACGGGCGCGTGGCAGCGCGTCGATACGCAGCGCCCGACTGTTCAGCACCGCCGGCGCACGAAGATTGTTTGCACGCTCGGTCCCGCCTCGGCAGACGGCGGCGTCGAGCGGCTCGCCCGGGCGGGGATGGACGCCGCGCGGCTGAACTTCTCGCATGGAACCCTTGACCACCACCTCGACCAGTTGCGCGCCGTCCGGCTTGCGCAGGACTGTGTCGGCCGACCGCTCGCCGTCATCGCGGATCTGTGTGGGCCGAAGATCCGAGTCGGCCCGCTCTCCGAGCCTCGGGTGGTCGAGCCCGATGACCTCCTGACGCTGGCAGCGAACGCAGCCAACGGCGATCTCGGCGTGACGTACGCGGATCTCCACCGCGCTGTCGAGCCCGGGCGGTCGATCCTGATCAACGACGGAAGGATCAGGCTGCGCGTCGTCGACGTCGAGGGCCAGCGCGTGTCCTGCCGGGTTGAGATCGGCGGGACGATCTCGTCGGGGAAGGGTGTGAACCTCCCGGGAGCTGCGCTCCCGATTCCTGCGTTGACGGCCAAGGACGTCGCCGACCTCGAATTCGCGCTCGCGCACGGCGTCGACTACGTCGCACTCTCTTTCGTTCAGTCCGCCGAGGACGTGTTCGAGCTGCGAGAGCGGATTCAGGCCGCGCGCTCGAACGCGAGGATCATCGCGAAGATCGAGAAGGCCGAGGCGATCCGCAATCTCGACGCGATCATCGAGGCCACGGACGCCGTGATGGTCGCGCGAGGCGATCTCGGCGTTGAGATCGGCGTCTCGGAAGTGCCGCTCCTCCAGAAGCTGATGATCGCGAAGGCGCGGGCGGCGAACCGAATGGTCGTCACCGCGACGCAGATGCTCGAGTCGATGATCGAGAACGCGGAGCCGACGCGGGCGGAGGCCTCCGACGTGGCGAATGCGATCATCGACGGAACTTCCGCGGTCATGTTGTCCGCGGAAACCGCCGTCGGCAAGCATCCGGTCGCGGCAGTCGAGTTCCTCGACACGATCGGCCGCTCTGTCGAGGCCTCGCTCGAATACGAATCGACCGGACCGCGTGGCGACCTCGAGACGGCTGCGATCCTGACCCACGCTGCCTGTGACATCGCCGAGGAGATGGACGCCGCAGCGATCGCCGTTCCCACCGAGACGGGCACGACCGCCCGCCAGGTCTCGAAATGTCGACCCCGCCGTCCGATCGTGGCCGCCGGCGCGAACACACAGGTCCTGCGGCAGCTCGCGCTCGATTGGGGCGTGATCCCGATCCACGTCCAACCCGTTCAGACAATCGAAGAGATGTCCGCGCAAATCGTCGAGCGGATCCACGCAAGCAACCTCGCGGAGGCAGGCGACGTCGTCGTCATGACCGGAAGGACCGATCTCGACGCTCCGGGGGCGACAAACCATGTCCTCGTCCACCGGGTCGCTGGAGGCTAAGCACGGGTGACGATTCCGCGGCCATTGCTCCGACCGAGCGGCGCCACGAAGGCGCGCCTCCTGGTGATCGCTCTTGCCGCAGCCGCGGTCGGCGTGGCGATCGCCGAGAGCGGCGGGTCGGCGTCGGCAGCGGCTCCCCTGCGGCTCGAATTCGTCTACTCACCCGACACCGAGGACCTCCTCGCTCCGCTCATCGAGCGCTTCAACCGTGCCGCGGTCAATGTTCGAGGCCGATCCGTCCGCGTCACCGGCCGCGCGATCACATCCGGCGAAGCGGAGCGCATGATCGCTGACGGCACGCTCAAACCCGCCGTCTGGGGACCGGCATCGTCGCTTTGGGGCGGCCTGCTCAACGCCGACGTTCGCGAAGAGTGGGTCCCACTAGACAACCCCTCGATCGTGCAGTCACCGCAGGTGATCGCAATGCCCGAGCGTACGGCAAGGAAACTTGGTTGGCCCCACCGCCCGATCGGGTGGAAGGACATCCCGAACTTCGCAGCCAACGGCGCGTTCCGGTTCGCCCATCCCAATCCGACTACCTCGACCTCTGGGCTCTCCGCCGTCGCCGCGGAGTACTACGCCGTCACGGGCAAGCTCGCCGGGCTCACGATCGACGACGTCAACCATGCTCGCCACGACGTTCGAAAAATCGAGGCGTCGATCGTCCATTACGCGCCGACCGCCGACGACCTACTTGCCCAACTTGCCCGCTACGGCCCGGCGTACGCATCCGCGGTCGTCGTGCAGGAGACCTCGGTCGTTCACTTCAACGAGCAAAGCCCGTGGCGGCTGGTCGCCATCTATCCGGCCGACGGAACGTTCATGGCCGACTACCCGTACATCGTGCTCGACGGCGCGTGGGTGAACACCGACGAACGGGCGGCCGCGCATACATTCGGGAAGTGGCTCCGCGCCCAGGTAACGCCGAAGGCCGCCGCGCGAAATGGCTACCGGGTGGCGATCCCGGGAGCGCCCGTCCTGCCTCCGATCGACCCGCAGCACGGCGCCGATCCGAGCAAACCGGACATGGTCCTGCGGCCGCCGGCGCCCGACGTCCTCACCGCTATCCCGGCCACGTGGAAAGAGGACCGCAGGCTCGCAGACGTCGTGCTCGTTATCGACGCCTCGGCGTCGATGGGCCAAGCGGGTAAGGCGGCGAAGATGAGGCGCGGCGCCCAGATTTTTCTCGATTCGCTGCCGCGCCGTGACCGCGTCGGGCTCGTCGCGTTCAACGGCCGCGCCACGACTGTCGCCCCGCTCGCGCGGCTCGGCGCCAACGAGCACACGCTTCGCGCTGGCCTGGCGGGATGGGCTCCCAGCGGGGGCACCGCGCTCTACGACGCGATCGCGGAAGGCGTCAGGCAGGTCGTTCCGAACGGCTCAGGCAGAACGACCGCGCTCCTCGTGATCACGGACGGAAAGGACGATCGAAGCTACCTCGATCTCGAGGCCTTAACACCGCTCATTCGCCACTCGGGTGTTCCCATCTTCACGATCGCGATCGGAAGTGCGGCTGATCGAGACGCGCTCGAGAAGATCGCAGCGGCGTCGCGGGGCAAGGCATTTACCTCGTCTGCGGACGGCGTCGGAGACGTCTTTCGCGACATCGCGCTCTATTTCTGAACCAGGCGGCCGATGAAAACCGAACTCGAGAGAGCGAACGAGGCTCTTGCGGACGGTCGGGCGGACGAGGCCTCTGTACACGCATGGAACGCGCTCGCCGGCATCGGCCGGGACGGAGCGCCCGAGTTGGCCCGCATCGCGCGACTGCTTGGCGATTCACAACTCCTGCTCGAGATCGAGCGTCGCGGCTTCGCCATTCCAGCCGAGCACGCTCCGGAACCGGAGCCCGGCAAGCGCAAGCCGCTTCTCCGCGTCCTGCGGCTATTGCCGCCTCTAGCGATCGTGCTGATCGTGCTGACTGCCGTCGTCACGAGCATCCCAACGGAATCGGGGGAGCGCCGGCCGACCGACGCGGACGCAGCGTCCAAGGTGAGGTTCACCCGGCCGATCCTCACCAAGATGTCCGGCGTCTGGCTGGTGCCGCTCGGAGATCCGAGAAGCGTGAACGTCGCCCAACTCGCGGCCGACCTCTCCCTGCGCTACCGGATACCGGTCGCGCTGCTGCCAGGCATCGCGTTGCCGAGGTGGACCCTCGATGCGAATGAGAAAAGTCTCGTCGCGGAGCAGCTGATTCTGCTCTTGACGCAGGCCTACCGAGCCAAGGGCGGCGCCGCCATCATCGGGATCACGGACTACGAGATGTATGCGACGGAAGATGGCATCACGCACGTCTTTTCGTGGCGCGCTCAACCTCACTACGGCGTCGTTTCGACCTCGTCGCTCGCCGCCAACATCATCGACCGGCTACGCAGGCATTCGAGGTACGAGCGCACGCGCAAACTCGTTGCGCGCAACATCGGCTTCCTGTACTACCGCCGCCGCATGGTCGACGACCCGCAGAGTCTCCTTCGCCCCCCGATGCACGGCGCCGGCGACATCGACAAGCTGAAGGAGAAGCTCTAAACCTGAGACTCAAAGTCTGATCTCGATGCGGTGTCTTTCGCGGGTTCGAGTCCCGTCGCTCCCGCTGTACGTCCGGTAGCCGGTGACCCGCTCCAGGATCGCCCGGCCAGAGCTACTTGGCGCGGCGATGCCTGCGTTCTACGCTTCGGCGGTGGCTGCCTGCGTGAGCTGCGGCATCGAGAACCCGCCGGGGGCACGCTTCTGCGGCGGCTGCGGCGCGCCTCTCGCCCGCCTCTGCCCGGCGTGCGGCGAGGCCAACGACGCGGCGATGCGGTTCTGCAACCAATGCGGTGCGGCTCTCGATGAGACGGCTGCAGCGCCCACTCCGATCCCTCAGCCGGCGGCCGCTCAGTCCGTGGCCGAACGTCGCCTCGTCTCCGTCCTGTTCGCTGACCTCGTTGGCTTCACCTCGGCGTCGGAGAAGCGTGACGCCGAGGAGACGCGCGAGCTGCTCTCACGATATTTCGATACCTGCCGGCGCCTGATCGAGCTCTACGGCGGGACGGTCGAGAAGTTCATCGGCGATGCGGTGATGGCCGTCTGGGGGACGCCGGTCGCGACCGAAGACGACGCCGAGCGTGCCGTCCGTGCCGCGCTCGACCTCGTAGCCGCCGTCTCCGCACTCGGGGACGAGGTGGGCGCCGAGGAGCTGCGGGCTCGCGCCGGCGTCCTGACCGGAGAGGCGGCGGTCACGCTCGGGGCCGAGGGCGAGGGGATGGTCGCCGGTGACCTCGTCAACACGGCGTCGCGGATCCAGTCTGTCGCCCCACCGGGCGCCGTCTACGCGGGCGAAGCGACCAGACGCGCGACGGAGCAGACGATCGCGTACGAGGACGCCGGAGCGCACGAGCTGCAGGGCAAGGGCGGGCTCTTCCCGCTCTTTCGGGCGCTCCGCGTTGTGTCCGGCGCGCGCGGCTCGCTGAAGGCCGAGGGGCTTGAGGCGCCGTTCGTCGGCCGCGACCGGGAACTGCGGCTCGTAAAGGAACTCTTCCACGGCTCAGTCGACGACGGCACCGCGCATCTCGTCTCGATCATCGGAATCGCAGGAATCGGCAAGTCGAGGCTTGCTTGGGAGTTCTTCAAGTACATGGATGGGCTGCCCCAGCTCACCTACTGGCACCGCGGTCGCTGCCTCTCCTACGGCGAGGGTGTCACGTATTGGGCGCTGGCGGACATGGTCAGGATGCGTTGTCGGATCGCCGAGGATGAACAGCCGGCGTCCGCGCTCGAGAAGTTGAGGGCGGTGCTCAGCGAGCACGTTCTCGACGACGAGGAGCGCCGCTTCGTCGAGCCGCGCGTCGCGCACCTGCTCGGCCTGGAGGAAGGACCGCACTATGAGCGCGACGACCTCTTCGCGGCCTGGCGCATCTTCTTCGAGCGCCTGGCCACCGTCAACCCGGTCGCGATGGTGTTCGAGGACATGCAGTGGGCCGACGACTCGCTGCTCGACTTCATCGACTACCTGCTCGAATGGTCGCGCCAGCATCCAATCTTCGTTTGCACGCTCGCGCGGCCGGAGATCCACGAGCGACGCCCGACCTGGGGCGCGGGCCAGCGCAGCTTCACGTCGCTCTACCTGGAGCCGCTCTCGCACCAGGCGATGGAGCAACTCCTCGGCGGGCTCGTGCCGGGCCTGCCCGACGATCTCAGGGCGCGGATCCTCGAACGGGCGGAGGGCGTCCCCCTCTACGCAGTCGAGACGGTCCGGATGATGCTCGACCGCGGTGCGCTCGTTCAAGACGGCCCTGTCTACCGCCCCGCCGCGCCGATCGCCCAGCTCGAGGTGCCGGAGACGCTGCACGCGCTGATCGCCGCGCGGCTCGACGGGCTTGCGCCCGACGAGCGGCACTTGCTCCAAAACGCCGCGGTGCTCGGCAAGACTTTCACCCGCCACGGGCTCGCCACGCTCGCCGGACTCGACGACGAGGAGCTGGAGCCGCTCCTACGCGCGCTCGTGCGCAAGGAGATCCTGTCGGTGCAGGCCGACCCGCGCTCGCCCGAGCACGGCCAGTACTCCTTCGTCCAGGACCTTCTCCGCCACGTCGCCTATGAGACCCTGTCCCGGGCCGACCGCAAGAGCCGGCACCTGGCAGCCGCCGCCCACCTCGAATCCGCGTTCCCGGAAGAGGAGGAGGTCGTCGAGGTGCTTGCCTCTCACTACCTGGACGCCTACCGGGAAGCGCCGGAGGCGCCGGACGCCGACGAGATCAAGGTCAAGGCGCGCGAGATGCTCGCCCGTGCCGGCGATCGGGCCGCCTCGCTTGCCGCGGCGCGGGAGGCGCAGCGCTACTACCAGCAGGCGGCCGAGCTCGCCGACGACCCGCTCGTCTGCGCCGACCTCGAGCACCGTGCCGGCCGGATGGCGTGGCGCCGAGGGCGCGCCGAGGAGGCGCGGTCGCTCTTTGCGCAGGCGCTCGAGATCTTCGATGGCCAGGGCCTGAAGCGTCCGGCTGCGCGAAGTGCCTCCGTCCTCGCAGAGATCGATTTCCGCGACGGCCATACATCGGAGTCGGTTGCTCGTCTCGAGCATGCGCTCGAGACGCTCACGGGAGAAGAGCCGGACGCCGACGTCGCCGCGGTCGCGGCTCAGCTCGGACGCTTCCTGGCGCTCGACTCGCAGTTGGACGCCGCGGCGCCACATCTCGAGCTCGCGCTCGAGCTGGCCGAGGCGCTGAAGCTTCCTGAAGTCTTGACTCAGGCGCTGACGACGAAAGGAGTCGTTCTGACGCGGCGGAACCGTCTCGAGGAGGCTCGCATCCTTCTCGACGGCGCGCTGACGATCGCGCTCGAACACGATATCCCTGCGGCCGCGATCCGTGCGAGCAACAACCTGGCTGTTGTCTTCGAGTCGTCTGACCGCTACGCAGACGCGTTCGCGATCGCCGATGGGGCCGCGGCAATCGCGCGGAGAATCGGAGACAGGAATTGGGAGTCGATGCTGTTCGCCGGACCGATCAGCGCGCTCGTCTTGCTCGGCCGGTGGGACGAGGCGCTGGCGCGCGAGGCGGAGGTCAACGCAGCAGGGATGGTCTCCGTCGAACATCTCCTCGTGCACCTCGTGGAGATCGACTGCTGGAGAGGCAACGTCGAGCAAGCACGCTCTCGCCTCGAGCGAAGTGCCGAGCTCAAGACGCACGAGAGCGTGGATTACGCCACGGGCTATCGGCTGCACGAGGCGCAGCTGCTTCGAACGGAAGGGAGTCTGCGCGCGGCGCAAGAGGCTCTCGAGCCGGTGCTCGCGGCTCGGTCGGAACTCGGCATCAGCTACCTCCACGTGAAGCTCGGCTTCGTCGAGGCGCTCGAATGTGCGTTCGAGCTCGGAGACAACGGCAAGCTCGAGCAGCTGCTGGAGATCATCGAAGCCTTACGGCCGGGCGAGCGACCGCCACTGCTGGAGGCGCACGCTGTCCGCTTCCGCGCCAAGCTCGCCGGTGACGAGGCGGCAGCCGAGAAAGATTTTCGCCGTGCGGCCGATATCTTCCGCGAGCGCGAGCTGATCTTCTGGCTCGCGGTCACGCAGCTCGAGCAGGCCGAGTGGCTGAGCGGCCTAGGACAATCCGACGAGGCTCAACCGCTTCTCGTGAACGCGCGCGAGACGTTCAAGCAGCTCGAAGCGAAACCCTGGCTGGAGCGAGTCGACGCAGCCCGGATCGCCACCCTAGACGAGATCCCCGCCTAACTCCGGTCTCGGCTTCTTCGCAACCGGATCGCGGGGGTAAAGCGCGGGTTCGAGTCCCGTCGCTCCCGCCTTTGACACCGCGCTTGCTTCGCGGCGACGAGCTGTCTGGAAGTAGCGCAGGAAGCGCCTCACGATGCGCGCAGGTCCCAGACGCGCAGATCCTCCTTCATGGAATGTTGGACTCAGAAGGACGCGAGCGGGCCGTAGACCCGCTCGCGTATCCGCCGGAGGCGGCGTCGTGAAAAGCCCGTCAGGCGGGCATGCTTGCCCGGCGGTGGTTCCGTCGTAGCATCAGTGCCCAGCTGAGGAGCAGCACAAGCGCCGTTGCCGCGCCGGCGCCTGTGCCGGCGGCAGTCCAGTCAAAGCCGCCCGCAGTTGCGGCCGCCGCCTGCTGGTCGGCGAACGCGGTGTTGTGCGGCTCGCCGCCAGCCCCGCGAAACCCCGCTCGGTCGTCCGGCCGGAGCGGGCTGTCAGCGCCAAGGAGCGAGCGACCGTCGGGCCGGCCGATCAGCGACGGATTCGTGGCGCCTACGACGCGAAGGCCAGCCCGGTCGTCGGGGCGGACATATGTCGGGCCGGGTGTTGCACCGATGCCGCGGAGGCCGGCGCGATCGTCCGGCCGGACTCCGGCGACCGCCGTGACCCCGAGCGCAAGGGACGCCAGGATCACTGAGATCGGTGCCCCGACCCTTTTCATCGTCATGTGTTTCATGGTCTGCCTCCTTTGGATCTCGAACCACCCTGTGTGGCTCGCTCCAAGCAGACCGCGCGGCGCTTAAGACGAGGCAAGCGCACGGCAAGAAGCGGCTTAAAGCTGTCCCTTGTCGGTCTTTCGAGCCCCTGCTAGCGTCAGCGCGAGAGCATGGACTTCAGGATCCTCGGGCCGCTCGAGGTTTGCGACAACGAGCGAGTCCTACCGCTCGGCGGCGCGAAGCAGCGCGCGCTGCTCGCGATTTTGATCTTGCATGCGAACGAGGTCGTATCGGTCGAGCGGCTACTGGACGACATATGGGGCGAGCGCCAACCCGCGAGTGGTGCGAAGGCGCTCCACGTTTACGTCTCTCAGCTGCGTAAGGTGATCGGGGACGATCGGCTGCTGACGCGGGCGCCGGGCTACATGCTCCGCCTCGATCCCGACGAGCTCGACGTGAAGCGGTTCCAGCAGCTCCGAGAGCAGGCTGATACCGCGGACCCAGAGGAGGCCGGCGTGCTCCTCCGCGAGGCGACCTCGCTGTGGCGGGGCGCTCCCCTAGCCGATGTCGCGTACGAGAGCTTCGCGCAGTCCGAGATAGCCCGCCTGGAGGAGTTGCGCACGAGCGCGATCGAGGAGCGCATCGATGCGGACCTGGCGCTCGGCGGCCACGCTGAGCTCGTCGGCGAACTGGAAGCGCTGGTACGGGATCATCCGCTGCGGGAGCGCTTACGCGGGCAGCTGATGCTCGCCCTCTATCGCTCCGGCCGCCAGGCGGAGGCCCTTCGCGTGTACCAGGACGCTCGCCGCGCGCTCGTCGAGGAACTCGGAATAGAGCCGGGTAAGTTCCTGCGTGAGCTCCATCAGACGATCCTCCGGCAGGATCCGGTACTCGAGATTCCGGCGGCGGCAGAACCGCCACGCACAGTCTTCGTCGGCCGGGAGGAGGAGCTATCCGAGCTTCTCATCGGGCTCGATGAGGCATTCGCCGGCCACGGGCGACTCTTCCTTCTGGTTGGAGAACCGGGAATCGGCAAGAGCCGGCTCGCAGACGAAGTGATCGCACACGCCAGGGCGCGCGGCGCACGGATCCTCGTCGGGCGCTGCTGGGAGGCAGGTGGAGCCCCCGCGTACTGGCCGTGGGTCGAGCCGCTCCGCACGTATGTGCGGGAGACCGATGCTGTCGCGTTAGGCACGCAACTCAGAGCAGGCGCGGCAAACATCGCCCAGATCGTCCCCGAGGTTCGGGAGCACTTCCCCGATTTGCCGAAGCCGCCGTCGCTCGAGTCCGAAGGAGCTCGCTTCCGTCTCTTCGATGCGGTCGCCGAGTTCATGCGAAACGCTTCGGCAAGCCAGCCGATCGTGCTCTTCCTGGACGACCTTCACGCGGCCGACACCGCGTCGCTGCTCCTCCTCCAGTTCGTCGCCCGGCAGCTCGCCGAGAGCCGCCTACTAGTGCTCGGCGCGTATCGCGATGTCGATCCAACTCCCGGGGAGCCCCTGGCCGCGATGCTGGCCGACGTCGCCCGAGAGCCCACGACCCACCGGCTCTCCCTCGGCGGCCTCAGCCGAGACGAGGTCACCGCGTACGTCGAGTTGGTCGCGGAGAACATCGCCTCCTCCGAGCTCGCTACCGCTCTGCACGAGCAGACCGAAGGAAACCCGCTCTTCCTCGGCGAGACAGTGCGTCTGCTCGCCCGCGAAGAGAGCAACGCTCGGCAGGGAGCAATTCCACAGACTATCCGCGACGTGATCACCCGCCGGCTTGGCCGTCTCTCGCCGGAGTGCAACCACCTCCTCACGCTCGCTTCGGTGCTCGGCCGGGAATTCAGTCTCGGCGCGCTCGAGCTCATGAGCGAGCGCCCGCGCGAAAGCCTCCTCGAGGTTCTCGACGAGGCGACAGCGGAGCGCGTAGTCGACGAGGTGCCGGGCGCCGCCGGACGTCTGCGATTCGATCACGCTCTCATCCGCGAAACGCTCTACGACGACCTTCCGGCGACGCGCCGCGTCCGGTTCCACGCTCGAGCCGGGGCGGCACTGGAGCGTCTCTACTTCGAGAACGCCGAACCGCACCTTGCGGAGCTCGCCCACCACTTCTCCGAGGCGGCTTCGGCCGGCAACGTCGGAAAAGCGATCAACTATGCACAGCGTGCGGGTGACCGAGCCGTCAGCCTGCTCGCGTTCGAGGAGGCCGTGGCTCTTTACCTGTTGGCGCTCCAACTCTCGGAGGACGCCGGCGCGGCGCGCTGCGAGCTCCTGCTCGCGCTGGGAGAAGCCCAGGCGCGGGCGGGGGACACGCCTGCGGCGAACGCCAGCTTCCGAGAGGCCGCGGACCTCGCCGCGTCGCAGAGACTTCCCGAGCAGCTCGCCCGAGCCGCACTTGGGTACGGTGGCAGGCTCATCTGGGACGTCTCGCGGGACGACGCACAGCTCGTCTCCCTGCTCGAGGGAGCGCTCAGCGCCCTCGGCCACGAGGACAGCGTCCTGCGGGTCAGGCTCCTCGCCCGGCTCGCGGGCGGCCCGCTCCGCGATTCGACCGCCCACGCGGAACGACGACGGTCGCTGGGAGCGGAGGCGTTGGACATGGCCCGCCGCATCGGCGAGCCATCGCCGCTCGCCTACGCTCTCCACGGTCACATCGCAAGTCACCACGCCCCCGACTTCACGCCAGAGCAGGCCAACAAGGCAAAGGAACTTGTCGCGGTCGCGCTTCAGGCTAGAGATCTCGAGCGCGCCGTCGAAGGGTACGAGATCCACCTCTTGTCCTCGATCGAGCTCGGGGATCTCTCCTCCGCCTACGCGGATCTCGACGCGATGGCCACACTCGCCGAGGAGTTGCGCCAGCCGGCGCAGCGATGGATCGTCGGTGTCTACCGTGCCATGTTGGCGTTGCTCGAGGGGCGACTCGAAGAGGCCGAGCACCTGATCATCGAGACCCGCCCGATCGGCGAGCGGGCTATGAGTTGGAACGCGGCGGTCACCTACGGACTCCAGCTGTACGTGCTCCGCCGCGAGCAGGGACGCGTCGAGGAAGTCGAGAAACTCGTGCGTCGCGCTTCGGCAGACAGTCCCACGTATCCGATCTGGCGTTGCGTTCTCGCCAACATGCAGACCGAGCTCGGCACGGCGGACGAGGCTCGGAGGGAGCTCGAGTCGCTCGGCGCAGACGACTTCAGTCTCCTCCCCTTCGACGAGGAGTGGACGGTCAGCATGTGTCTCCTGGGCGAGACGGCCGCACGACTCGCCGACAGCGCCCGCGCCGCGACGATCTACGGGCTACTGCTCCCCTACGCCGACAGAGTTGCCGTCAGCTACCCGGAGATCAGCCTCGGCCCCGTCTCGCGCTTTCTCGGGATGCTCGCGGCGGCCACAGCGCAGTGGAACGACGCCGAGCGCCACTTCGCTGATGCCCTGGATCTCAGCGCACGCATCAGTGCACGTCCCTCGCTCGCCCACACCCAAACCGAATACGCGCGGATGCTGCTCGCACGTGAGGAGCCTTCCTGCTCCGAGCGAGCCGGCATCCTTCTCGATCAAGCGCTGGCGACGTACCGTGACCTCGGCATGGACTCACATTCGATGAGCGCCGTTCGCCTTCGAAAGCGCGCGACCGTTGGTTCCGCTTGAGGTAAGGAGGCCGGTGCCGGACCCGTTAACGGCAACCAACGACGCCATCCCCGCCCTCGAGCTCGTGCTCGAGCATGCTCGCAGGTACGTAGCGGAACTCGACGGCCCCGTTCGTGCGCAAGGCGCTGATGAAGCCGCCCGCAGTTTCGACGGCGCCCTGCCTGAGGAGGGCAGCGGCACCCTGGCCGCGCTCCACCAGTTGCTCGAACGGGGGACGGAGGCGCATGTTCGCTCGGGAGGTCCTCGGTTCTTCCACTGGGTGATCGGCGGCTCGACACCAGCCGCGCTCGCTGCCGACTGGTTCGCCTCCCTGATCGACCAGAACGCGGGCGCGTGGGACTCGAGCCCGCTTGCGACGCAGCTGGAGACGACCTCACTCGCCTGGCTCCAGGACTTGTTCGGTCTCCCCGCCGCCTGGGGCGGCGTGTTGACGACCGGCGCCACAACTGCGAATTTCACGGCACTCGCCGCGGCGCGCCAGTGGTGGGGCGGCGTCCACGGCGTGGACGTCGCGCAGCGAGGGCTGGCCCGGCTCCCACCGGTCCCGATCCTGACGAGCGGCTTTGTTCACGTGACGTCGCTGAAGGCGCTCGCGATGCTCGGCATCGGCCGCGACCAGGTGACGTACTGGCAAGCCGACGAGACCGGGCGCGTCGACCTTGCAGGGCTCGAGCGCGAGCTGAAACGCCTCGGAGGCGCACCGGCGATCGTGATCGCAAACGCGGGCGAGGTGAACGCCGGCCACTTCGACCCCATCGCGGATATGAGCCGCCTTGCGCACGAGCACAACGCATGGCTGCACGTCGATGGCGCGTTTGGGCTCTTTGCGCGTGTCTCGCCACGCACCGCTGACCTCGCAGAGGGCGTCGAGAGCGCCGACTCGGTCATCTCGGACGGGCACAAGTGGCTGAACGTCCCCCACGACTGCGGCTTCGCCTTCGTGCGGGACCCCACACTCCTGACGGCAGTCTTCTCGGCTGAAGCGAGCTACCTGTCCGACGAGGAGGTCTTCGCCTTCCGAGGCCCGGAGCTCTCGCGCCGCGCGCGTTCGCTCGCGGTCTGGGCGACGCTCGCCGCTTACGGGCGAAGCGGCTACAGGGCGATCGTCGAGCGCTGCTTGGACGTCGCGGCGCATGTCGCCCGCGAAGTGGAGGCCGCAGATGACCTCGAGCTACTCGCGCCGGCCCCGCTGAACATCGTCTGCTTTCGGTACCGGCCGCCAGGCGAGCCCGAGGAGACCCTCGACGAGCTAAACCTCGCCATCGGGCGCGCCGTCCTCACCGACGGCCGCGTCTACGTCGGCACGACCCGCTGGGCTGGGACGGTCGGCTTCCGGCCGGCCTTCGTCAACTGGAGAACCACGACCGCGGACGCGAATCTGATGCTCGAGACGGTGCGGGACCTCGGCCGCCGGCTCATCCGCTAGCGGCAGCAGCTGTCGGCGAGATGGCGTTCAGGTGCTAGCACGGAATCTCGGCGGTGAGCCGTGTGCCCTGCCCGCGCGGGCTTTCGATGCGCAGCCGGCCACCGAGTGCCTCGACGCGATCCGAGAGGCCGACCAGCCCCGAGCCCGGGACCGGTTCCGCACCGCCGATGCCGTCGTCGCTCACGACGACCGTCGCGATGCCGTTCGATCGTTCGACTTCGACGCTTGCGCGTGTCGCTTGCGCGTACTTCGCGACATTCGTGATCGCCTCCGCGACGAGGTAATAGATCGCGGCCTCGACGGAATCGGGCAGGCGCTCGTCCGGGATTCGCGTAAGCTCGATCGGGATCGGAGCGCGCTCGGCGAGCGCGTACATAGCAGCCGCGAGGCCGCGTTCGGTGAGAACAACCGGGTGGATCCCACGCGCGAGCTCGCGCAGTTCCTCGAGCGCTTGATCGAGCTCGTTGTCCGCGTTGGCGAGGAGCGTTTCTGCGGAGTCGGGATCTTCCCGCAGGGTTGCCTTGATGATGCGCAGCTGAAGAGCGAGCGAGACGAGCCGTTGCTGCGCACCGTCGTGCAGGTTCCGCTCCAGCCGTCGGCGCTCCGTGTCGCCTGCCTCGACGATCCGGACGCGTGAAGCGGCAAGCTTCCGGTAGGCGTCTGCATTCGCCAGCGCCTGCGCGACGAGCTCCGCGAAGTCCGTGAGCCTGCGCTCCGAGTCAGCTGGGAGGGGTTGGTCGCGCGACGCCGCGGCGACGAGTGCGCCCCAGACCTGGCCGCGAACCTTGACGGGCGCGGTGCCCCGCTTGTCGAAGACGATCAGGCGGCTAAAAGACACGAGGCGGAGGTAGAACTCGGCAAGCCCGGGCTCCTCGCACGCGTACTCGACGTTCGACACGAAGCCAGGGACGAGGACCAGGTCGAGCGTGCCGTCGCCGATGACCTGGTAGGCGATGTTGATCTCACCGCTCTTCGCGTACCGCGTCTCCGGGCACACGCGCCTATTCTGGCGCCCTCGTCGTCCCCGGAGCTCGATGCGGTGTCTTTGGCGGGTTCGAGTCCCGTCGCTCCCAGGCCGGCACCCATGCCGCGTCGCCGCCGCAGTCGGTTGACGCACCTCGGGAAACGCCCGAGAATCGTCCCCTCATTCCCTCGAAGGAGGTTCGGCATGGCCTGGAGTCTCAAAGGCAGCTACGTCGAGACGTGCTCGTGCGACTTGATCTGTCCGTGCAATGCAACGTTCGACCACGGCGCGACGTACGACTACTGCCGTGTCACGCTCGTCTTCAACATTCGCGAAGGCGAGATCGAGGGCACCGACATAGGCGGGCTCAAGATCGCTGCGATTGCAGACACGCCCAAGATCATGACCGAGGGGAACTGGCGGCTGGGGGTGTTCGTCGACGAGAATGCGACAGATGAACAGGCGGACAAGCTCGTAAAGGTGTTCACCGGCCAACTCGGTGGGCCAATGGCCGGCCTCGCGCCGCTCGTCGGAGAGATGCTCGGCGTCGAGCGAACAACTATCGACGTTCGCGATGACGGAGTTCGTCACAGTGTGCGCATCGGAGATGTCATCGACTTCGAGATCGAGGACATCGTCCCGTTCGGCGTCGAGACCGGAGAGCCGGTGCGTTTCTCCGGCATGTTCCACCCGGTCGCGTCGGACCTCACCATCGCTGAGGCGAGACGCTCGCGGATCAACGCCTTCGGCATCGAGTACGAGGGAAAAACAGGCCTTTCGACGTCCGAGTTCTCCTGGGCCGCCTGAGCGCTTGATCGCCTCGGCGGACGAACAGCTCCGCGGCCGCGGTGACCTTGCCGTTGCCTTCGCGGCCGCACGCATTCGGCTCGGACTCGTCGCTGTGCTCTTCCTCCTTGCCGGCATCGGCTGGTGGTGGACGGTCGATCAGATGAGCGGCATGGACAATGGTCCGTGGACCGAGCTCGGAACGCTGGGGTGGTTCCTCGGCGTCTGGGTGGTGATGATGGCCGCGATGATGTTCCCGTCGGTTTCGCCGACGGTCGCCTTATACGCCCGAATGACGAGTGAGCAGTCTGGCGTTCGTCTACTGCTGTTCGCAGTCGGGTATCTCGTTACGTGGGCTGCGGCGGGAGCCCTCGCCTTTGTCGTTGCGTTCGCCGGCGGCCGAGCAGCCGGTGACGTGCTCTCGTGGGATCGCGCAGGCCGCTGGGTCGCGGGCGCGACGCTCATCGTCGCGGCCGCGTACGAACTGACGCCACTGAAGGATGCCTGCCTGGGTAAATGCCGCAGTCCGCTCGGCTTGTTACTCGGCTCCTGGCGCGACGGCCGGTCCGGAGCGTTGCGCATGGGCATGAAGAACGGCGCTTGGTGCGTTGGCTGCTGCTGGGCGTTGATGGCGTCGTTCTTCGCGCTGGGGATCATGAGCATCGTCTGGATGACGGTGATCGCCGGTCTGATCTCGATCGAGAAGACGCTCCCATGGAGGCGTGTTGCGGCATACGGGACGACAGCGGTACTGCTCGCGCTCGGCTTTCTCTTGCTCGCAGCCCCGCATGCCGTCCCAGGTCTCACCGTCCCTGCGAGCGGTTCGATGTCACAGATGAACCAGATGGGCCCTTAGGCGTACGCGAATCCGGTTGCGTCGTCGCCTCGTAGAACAGGCGAGAAAGGAGATGGGCCCATGAAAGAGATGCGACAGCGAGGAGGGGCAGACGTCGACGTGGTCACCCGGGAGGCGATGACCCGCATGGTCGTCATGGTGGCGCTGACCGCGATTCTTGGGGTGATCGGGTTCCTTGTCGCGGGATCGGTGGCGCGAAGTGCCACCGAGTCGAACGCGACCGTCTCGCTACGCAAGACGACACTCGGTCTGATACTGGTGAACTCGAGAGGTCATACCCTCTACTTGTTCGCGAAGGACAGGAACGGCAAGAGTGCGTGTACCGGGAGTTGCGCGAAGTTTTGGCCGCCGTTGCTCAGTCAAGGCAAGCCAAGTGCCGGTTCGGGTGTCAAGCCGTCATTGCTCGGCACGACGTCGAGAAGCAACGGAAGCCGGCAGGTGACGTACAACAAGCACCCGCTCTACACCTACGTGCTCGACAAGCGGGCGGGTCAAACGAAGGGCGAAGGCATCTCCGCGTTCGGTGCCAGATGGTACGCCGTCTCCGCCAGAGGAAGGGCGGTCGTCAAAGCCTCCACCACCACCTCCACGACCACGACGAATACGACCCCCTACCCCTAATTAGGGCATTGACATGCTTGACTCACCCCCCGGCAGGGGGAGCTTCATTCCGCTTTACCGGTGAGAGCGGTCTAGCTGAGGGATTGGCGAAGCGCTCTAGCCCGTATGGGCAGGGCGGTCGCGTAGCGAACCGGCTTACGGCTTCATCTTCTCCGAGAACGCGCCTGCCTCGGGCCTACGCATCGCCTCGTATACCGCGTCCCAGTGCTGCGAGATCTCAATCATGGCGCGCGCCGTCGTCAGAGCCGCCGCCTCTAGGCGAGCGTTCACCTTCTCGACCTCGTCAAGACGCTTCTCGATCGCCTCAAAGCGAGTCTGATACCCGCTGACCTCGCGAGCGATGATGTCGAACTCGGTCACCCCTTTGAATCCTACGCGGGAGAATCGCGATCGGGCACCCGTTTCGCCAACTGTTCCGCCAAGCCCTCAGCTAGAGGTCTTGCGGGCGGCGCGGCGGCGCTTGTTCTGCTGTTCGCGCTTCTTCAAGGCGTCAATCTCGGCCTTCGGAACCTTCACGAGCCGCTTGGTCAAGCTCTCGAAACGTTCGAAGGCCCCAGGCCCTGAGGGTTCTGCGCCGTTGCTGGAATCGGCCACGGATTCAGTGTAGACGGCTGGCCGGGGGTTGTCCGTCATGTGCCTCAGGCACACTCAGGCGAACCGGAACAGCGAAATACCGGTGTTGTCCGAACCGGGGATCAAGATGGAGGATCTACGACACCCTCACCGATCTACTGATTGACCAGCCGGAGCGCAGACTCAAGCGACTGGAGAAGAACCTCATTGGAGAGCTCGCCCGTCTCGGCGATGAGCTGAAGGTCGTTCAGCAGGCGATTGCACGAAAGGCGAGCGCCGCGAACAGCAACGGTGTTGCTCCGATTGCTCCTCGAAAGAAGGCTGTCGGCAACACGGGTCCAACGGGCCGGTTCGAGGGTCTCTCCCGGCAGGACCTTCTGCGGCACGCCGAACAGATGAACAGACCGGTGTTCCGTGCGCCTGATCTACAGCAGTACCTGGCGACAAAAGGCATTGATCGCCGCGTGGAGGCGATCCGCACCGGCCTCGGTCGGCTAGCAAAGGACGGTCTGCTTGTACGAACACCGGATGGAGCTTTTGCTGTGCATCCCGCAAACGGTGATGGGCACGGCACAAAGGTCGAGGCCGGGATTTCCCCGGCCTCGAAAGTGGTCAGGTCTGACTCAGCCTGGCCCTAGCGCTAGGAGGCCCCTCTGGTCGCCAGCCAGGGGGGTCTCGCCCTTTTGTGGTATCGCGATATCACGATTCTAGAGAGCGGGTCGGACCTCCTCCCCGCATGTGAGTCGGTCAGGTCGCGTGGCCCGTCAGTTGCGCTACGTCAAGCGTCGACCAGCAACCGCACGCAGCACGGCCTGGAACCGACCGAGATCGTCGAGGTGACGCTCGTTGAACGTGAAGCAGCGTTCGTCGAGATAGCGGAAAAGATGGAAGGGCTGGACGCTGACGTAGGTGCCGTTCAGACCACGCTTGAGCAAGCTCCAGAAGTTCTCCAAGCCGTTCGTGTGGATGCGACCGTCTACGTACTTCTCTACGTGGTCGATGGTCTCGTGCGTGTAACCGAGAGCGCCTAGACCGATGTACGCCTTGTTGTTGTCGGTGTAGACCGACGAGCCTTCATTGACGTGCTGCTGCACGATGCCGTGCAACGTCCTGCGAGAGATGTTCGGAACGACTGTTGTTCGCACCCTGCCGCCGCGTTGCAAAACGCCGGCGACGAGCGTCTTACCGGACGCGCCCGTTCCCGTGATCTTCTGCTTGCGAATGTGCTTGTGCATGTTGCGAGCCTTGGCACCGATGAAGCTCTCATCTACCTCTATCCCACCGTCGAACTTGTCGAACGATTCCGCTTGCATCGCAAGACGGACACGGTGAAGAAGATGCCAGGCCGATTTCTGAGTGATGCCGAGCGCACGGCCAAGCTCGTGCGAGGAGATGCCGTTTTTGCTGTTCGCGATCAGCCATATGCCGACCAGCCATTTGTCGAGCGGGATCGCGGAGTCCTCGAAGATCGAGCCGACCTTGACGGAGTACTGCTTCTTGCAGCTCTTGCACTTCCAAAGCCTGCGGGTGGTGAGGTAGGAGTACTCGGTTCCACCGCACCGAGGGCAGACAGGGCCCTCAGGCCAGCGAAGTTTCGCCACGAACTGGACACAGATCTCAGGGTCTGAGAAGTACCTCGTGGCCTCAAGAAGTGTGGTGGGAAGCGGGGTCTCGCTCACACAGGTGAGTCTACTACCTCACTCTAGGTGTGTCAAGTATGTCAATGCCCTAATTAGCGGGGGACTACCGGCGACGGCCGGCACTTGAAATCCGTAGACGCAGCTTGGCGGGCGGAAGGAGGATCCTTCCGCCCGCGATCCCCGGCCTAGAGTACGACCATGGACCCGCCCTCGCGCTCAACCGAGTTCGTCGCGCTCGGCCACGCCGGCTCGGATCACTACGCCGGGCTCGAGACGTTCGCCAATCCCGGAGTTACTCAGGTCGAGATGACAAGCGACGAGCTCACGGCCGTCTGTCCGATTACGGGCCAACCCGACCTCTACACCGCCACCATCGAGTACTGGCCCGCGACCCTCTGCGTCGAGTCGAAGTCGCTCAAGCTGTATCTGCACGGCTATCGGGATGAAGGACACTTCTGCGAGGCGCTCGCGGTCAAGATTCGTGACGACATCGCCGAGGCGCTCGAACTCCCGCCCGACAAGGTGCGCGTGACGCTCAAGCAGAAGGCACGCGGCGGGATCACGATCACCGCGACCGCCTAAGAGCCCTCCCCGCCCCGAGCGCGTCCGAAATCGAAACCAAAGATGCGGGATCGGCGTATCTTGGCCGTAGTCACCTTGGAATCGCCCGTTCGACCGGCGACTCCGTCAGCCGACGGGCACGATGCGTGAGGGGGGAGATATGAAGCGAAAGCTACGGCTCGTGGCCGCGGCAGCAGGAGCGGTCCTCGCCGCGGTCGCGGCGGCGTCGACCGCTTCGGCGACGACGGTGACCGAGCACGTCGTGAGCCCGGCTGCGACGCACTTCCCGCAGAACAAGCAGAACGAGTCGACAGTCGCGGTCAACCCGACGAACCCGTCGATCGCGGTGGCGGGGGCGAACGACGAGATCCAGGAACCCGACTGCACACCGGCGACAGGCGGGTCCTCGAGCTGCCCGTTTAGCCCGACCGTCGACACGATGGGTGTGTACATCACGACGAACGGTGGCTCGAGCTGGACGCAGCAGATCCTGGATGCGTTTCCCGCGACTCAGTTCACGACGGATGGCGATCCCGCGCTCGCGTGGGGACCGAAGCCGACCGGCGGTGGCTTTTCGTTCGGGAGCGGCGCTCGTCTGTACGCGGCAACGCTGCTCGGTTCGCCGGTGTTCGGCCCGGCAAAGGAGCAGATCGGGGTCTTCTTCTCCGACAACAACGGCACGAGCTGGACCGGGCCGATCGTCATCTCGACGCGGGATAACCCGGTCAGCTTCAACGACAAGATCGCAATCGCGACCGACACCAACCCGCTGAGCCCGAACTTCGGGAACCTCTACGTGAGCTGGACGCTGTTCACGGGCAACCCGACCCTCAACTTCGGCGAGGCTCCCGTCTTCTCGCCGGAGCCGATCGTGATCGCGCATTCGACGGACGGGGGGAATACGTTCTCGAAGCCGGTGCAGCTGACGCAGGCTGCGAACAACGGCTTCGTCGGCGGGCGGCAGGGCTCGACCCCGGAGGTCGCCCCGAACGGCGACGTGTACGTCTTCTGGAGCGGGGCGATCGACCGTCAAAGCGCGGTGATGGGGGCTCGCTCGACGGACGGCGGCCGCACATTTGCGAGGCCGTTCGCCGTTTCACTCAAGAGCAACAATCCGTCGCCGCTTCCCGGGGCGAGCTTCCGCGACAACAGCTTCCCGAGCGCCGATATCGGCTCCGACGGCAAGCTGTACGTCGTCTGGACCGACTACACGAGCGGACACGGGGTGGTGAAGCTGGCTACGTCGACGAACAACGGAGCGAACTGGAGCACGAGCACCGCCGCGAACGTCGCGAGCCGTAGCGCCTTCTACCCGGCGGTGGCTGTGAACGGGTCGAGCCTGCTAATCGGCTTCAACGCACTCGACGACGTGGCGGCCGGCACTACTCCGGGTGCGGGCGTCGTCTTCTACGACGCGTACTACGTGCTGTCGAGCAACGCCGGGGCGAGCTTCGGCGGGCCGGTCAAGATCAGCGTAACGCACTCCGATCCGGATGCGGCGTCGACGAACGGCCTCACAGGCCAGTTCCTCGGCGACTACAACGGCGCGGACGTCGGCTCTGACGGAACCTTCTGGTTCACGTGGACCGACACGCGGAATGGGGCGACGTGCCCGGCGATCGATTCGTGGCGCGCGTCAGGCTTCACCACGACGAGGCCGAACATCTACGACTCGTGCCCCGCTGCGTTCGGCAACTCCGACATCTTCGTCGCGACCGTCTCGTAGCAACCTCGAAGCTGGAACTGAGAGGGCGCCACCCGGCGCCCTCTCAGCGTTCAATCCTCGCCGTTCAGGCCCGCGCCTACGAGTGTCCGGCGACCTTGATGATCGGGCAGTCGAGCCTGATCGAGGTCGCTCGTTCGCCGAGCTTGCCCTTCTTCTCGAGCTTGTCGATCTGTGTGTCGCTCGTGATCAGGGTCGGCTTCGCGCTCGCTTTCCACGTCAGAATCGTCTCCTTCCAGATCGGCGAGTAGCTTGCTTCGCCAGGCTCAGAGCCGAAGACGGCGAGCTGCCCGGTTGCTGCCTTGCCCTGGACGAGATACATCTCCGGCGCTGACTTCAGCGGCACCGCCTTGAGCACTGGCGCATAGTTGACGTGCATCGCCTTCGCCTCGGTCCGGTCGGAGACATCGGTGTTCAGATAGGTGTCCTTGTGCCCGTCGTAATAGCCCTGGAAGGCGGGGCGGCTGATCGGGCTGGACGGGCCCATCCTGGGGCCGCTCCCCGCCAGGGATGCGTAGGCGCCGGCCGTCACGGCAAAGGTGGCGAGACTCAGCACCGATAGGAAGAGGATCTTCTGCGGCATCGGTCACCTCCATGATCGGGGCATTACGATCTCAATACGGCCTCACACGAGCTGCGGTTTGTCAGATCTCGCAGGCCGGATCTCGATAGGTGTCGTTCGCGGGTTCGAGCCCCGTCGCTCCCGTGCTTGAGCCATTTCCGCTGCCGGACTGGAGTGCGATGCTACGCGCATGCTCTCCGAAGTCCGGTACGCACGCAGCGGAGACGTCAACATCGCCTACCGCGTCTTCGGCGACGGGCCGTTCGACGTGGTCTTCGTTCCGGGCACAACGTCGCACGTCGACTTCGTAACGGACGTTCCGGGAATCCGCACGATCTTCGAGCAGCTGGCCTCGACTTCACGTCTGATCTTCTTCGACAAACGCGGGACGGGGCTGTCTGATCCCGTTGATGCCGGCACGCCGCTCGAGGTGCGCATGGACGACGTCCGCGCAGTCATGGATGCGGCGGGCTCCGAGCATGCAGCTGTCATGGGCGTCTCCGAAGGCGGCCCGATGAGCATCCTCTTCGCTGCCACGTATCCCGAGCGGGCCTGGGCGCTCGTCCTGTACGGAACGTATGCGCGCGAGCTCTGGGCACACGACTACCCGTGGGGAACCCCTGAAGCGGAGTACCGGTCCGCGCTCGAAACCATGCCCACACGCGCGGCTCGGCCCGAGCGATTCGACGAGGTTGCGCGCTCTGGCTGCCCGAACGGCACCGAGGAGGAGCTTGCGGCACTGAGCCGTTATCTCCGGATCGGCGGAAGCCTCGCCGCACACGTCGCGCTCGCACGAATGAACATGGGAATCGACGTCCGCGATGTGCTCGGCGCGATTCGCATGCCGACGTTCGTGTTGCACTGCGCGCGCGACCCGTGGGTGTCGGTCGAGCAGGGCCAGTACATCGCGGAGCGGATCCCCGGTTCGACCTACGTCGAGCTCGATTGCGACACACACATCCCAGCCGAAGCGGAAGTGCCGATGATCGTCGACGCGGTCCGGCCGTTCTTGGAGCGCGCATGGACCACGCGCGTGGACGAGGCAGCCGAACCCGACCGCGTGCTCGCGACCGTCCTGTTCACCGACATCGCGGGTTCGAGTGAACATGCGGCGAAGCTCGGCGACCGCGCCTGGCGGCAGATGCTCGAGCAGCATCACGAGCTCGTGCGCCGACAGTTGGTTCGCTTTCGCGGCGTCGAGGTCGACACCGCCGGCGACGGATTCTTCGCTTCTTTCGACGGGCCGGCGCGCGCGATTCGCTGCGCGTCGGCGATCACGTCCGGCGTGCACGAGCTCGGCCTCGACGTACGGGCAGGCTTGCACACGGGCGAATGCGAGCTCGTCGACGGCAAGGTGGCGGGCATCGCCGTCCACACCGGCGCACGCGTTGCGTCGCAGGCGCAGCCCGGAGAGGTCCTCGTTTCGAGCACAGTCAAGGATCTCGTCGCCGGCTCCGGCATTGCCTTCGAAGATCGCGGAGTCAGCGAGCTGAAAGGCATTCCCGGCGAATGGCGGCTCTTCGCCGTCGCGCACGGCTAAGCACGGCGATTCACGATTCGATCAGACGGTTCTCTCGCGGAGGTCTCCGATGTCTACAAGTCGCAGCACACCGATCGTCCTCGTTCCCGGCTTCTGGCTCGGTGCCTGGGCGTGGGACGAGGTCGCGGCCGCCTTGCGCGCCGACCGCCACGCGGTCACCGCGCTGACGCTGCCCGGTCTCGAGTCGGCCGACGCCGACCGTTCCTCGATCACCTTGGCCGACCACGTCGACGCGATCTGCCAGGCGGTCGAGGCGGCGGGGAGTCCGGTCGTCCTCGCCGTGCACAGCGCGGCCGGGTACCCCGGTTATGCAGCGAGCGACCGCATCCCCGAGAAGATCGCGGCCATGGTCTACGTCGACACCGGCCCGGGGATCGGAGCGATGGATCCCGACTTCGACGGACTCGAGAAGCCCCTGGTCTGGGAGGAGCTCGCGGCGGAGGAGAACCTGGACGGTCTCAGCGAAGAGCAGCTCGAGACGTTCCGACGGCGAGCCGTGCCGCAGCCAGGCGGCGTCCTCCGCGAAGCCGTCGAGCTGACGAACGACGCCCGGCTCGACATTCCCAGCACGGCCATCTGCACCGGGTACACGTCCGAGCAGTACAAGGACGCCATCAGGGAGGGCTACGGGTTCGTCCGCGGCTTCAACGAGCTCCGCGACGTCACCTGGATCGACCTGCCGACGAGCCATTGGCCGATGTGGTCCCGCCCGCAAGAGCTCGCCGCGATCCTCGGCGACGTTGCCAAGGGCACAGACGTTATGCCGGAAGGAGGCGAATCTTGACCCTGAGGGTTCCGCTCGCTCCGCAGCGGACATTGACCGGCCAGCGCCCTGGGCGCGTGTTCGATCCGACCTTCCAGCGCCAGGTGATCCGACCGCCCGTCTTCGGGCCAAGCCCGGTGTCTTTCGAGACGCGGTCGTAGCTCACCTGGATCGTGCAGCGCGCACGCGGCGTCACCTTCACGGTGAGCTGTGCGTAGTGACCGGCACGCACCGGCGTGGTCAGGGACACCTTGAGAACACCCGAAATGTCCGAGCGCGTGATCTGGCTCCCGGGGTAGATGTCGTGGGTCGCGATGCGACCCTTGAGCTGCGCCGGATCGGTGAGCGCGCCGTCCCGGCGGTCCGCGCATGGGATCGAAGCGACTGCGTACATCTTCTTCTTCAGAATCACCAGGCCGAGTGTCCCCTCGGGAATGAACCGGCTCGCAACGAGCACCAACGCCGGATTCTGCTGCGGAGTACAGGCAGCCGGTCCTGAGACGAGAGGCGTGCGCGGTGTTGGGCGCGCCATCGCGGATGGGGTCAGCGCCGCGACGACCAACACAGCGAGGAGAACCGCACGTCTCATTGCCGTGCCCGGATCTTCATCGCCCTGAGGGGCCGAGGTCAACCCAATCGCGTCGTCGCGCCGAGGCGGGTCAACAGTGTGTCGAGAGAGCGACGGACACTTTCGGCGCGGGCCGCTCTGCTCTATCCAGGAGAACGACTCGTCGTTCGACTCGATCGGAGCGCACACATGCCCAGATTCCTGTTGCTCGTTCTCCTTTCCGCATTCCTCCTCTTGCCTGCCGCGGCGCGGGCATCCACGACCGGCGTTGTCGTCAGCCAGCTCTACGGCGGCGGCGGCAACAGCGGCGCCACCTTCCGCAACGACTTCGTCGAGCTCTTCAACGCGGGCACGGGGCCTGTCGACATCAGCGGCTGGACGGTCCAGTACGCGACCGCGACCGGCAGCACGTGGCAAACGACGGCGTTGTCCGGAACGGTTCCGGCCGGGCGTTATTACCTCGTTCAGCTTGCCTCGGGCGGCAGCACCGGCGCGGCGCTCCCGCCCGCCGATGCGACGGGCACGAGCAACCTCGCGGCGGCGAGCGGCAAGGTCGCGCTCGTTCGTGACGCGACTGCGCTCACGTGCGGGGCCTCCGCCGGGAGTTGCTCGGCGAACGCGCTCGTCGAGGATCTCGTCGGCTACGGCGACGCCGCCGACTTCGAGGGCGCGGGATCGGCGACCCCACCCTCGAACACGCTCGCGGCGCAGCGTGCTGACAGTGGCTGCACGGATACCGGCGAGAACGCAACCGATTTTGCAACCGCCGCGCCGGACCCGCGGAATGCTGCGTCGGCACCGCATGCTTGCGGGTCCTCGTCGTCGGGCTCGAGTGCCTCTGCGCATGTCGATCTCGACGTCGCGTCGGTTCTCGCCATCGCGCTCGATCGTCCGTCGCTGAGCTTTGGCGCGGCGGCGGCGGGCTCAACGCCTGCGCCGCTGCCGGAGAACGTCACGGTGTCGAGCAACAACGCGACGGGTTATTCGCTGGCGGTCGCTCGCACGGCGTTCTCACCGAAGGACCTGCCCCTCGCGGTGACGGCGACTGCGCCCGCGGGTGCGACGCTCGCGCCGCCGCTCGCAGGAGGAACGCTCGCGCCGATCCCGATCTTTCCTGCGTCCCCGCTGACCATCGGCACGAAAGACGGACCGAGTGGCGCCACCGGTGACGTGTGGCCGGCGAAGCTCGGCTTCTCCGCTCCGTTGCCGCTCGTGGCGACCGGCCGCTACAGCGCAACGGTGACATTCACCCTGGTCGCGCGATGATCGTCGCCGTACCCCACGTCGCGCTCGCGGTCTCGCCGGCACGCGTCGCGGTCGTCGCGCCGGCCTCCAGGAGGCTCGAGCTGCGGAACGACGGCGTGGCGATGCTTGTCGTCGACATAGCCGGGCCCAAAGCGTGGCTCAGGATCCGGCCCGATCGGCTTGTCTTGCCGGGCCGCTCGAAGGCGGTGGTCACGATGCGGGTGCGCGCGCGTGCTCCAGGCGATAACCGGGTCCTCGTCCTCGTCACCGCACGACCCCGTACCAGGGGGAGCGTTGCCCTCCGTATGCGACTGGGCATCCGTGTTCGCATCCACGTGCGCGGACGAGTCGTGCGAGGCCTCGATGTCGGCACGCCGCGTGTGCGCAGGCGGAACGGAGCGCGCGTGATCGTTCTGCCGGTGGCGAACCGCGGCAACGTGGCGGAGCACCTGCGCAAATGCCTCACCCTCTCGCTGTTCCGCAGCGGTCGGCTCGTGGCGCGCCTACAGCCGCGGTCGCGCGGCGAGCTGTTTCCCCGGGAACGCACGGTTGTTGCGCTGCCGTACTCAGGCGGGATGCGCGGCGTCGTCAGCGCCGTCGTCGCCGTCCACGCCGGTGAAAAGCTCGTCCGGCGCTACCGGCTGCGGCTCTGACAAGCGACGGCGTCGCTTCAGATCATTGGCTGACCGTGAACTGGTAGCAGGCGCTCTGCAGCACTACGGTCGAGGTCGCCGCGTCCACGACTCGGAAGTGGATGTCGAACTCCGTCCCCAGCGGAATCGCGGCCAGGTCACGCGGGGCACTCCGTCGGCTGCGGCTGGGTCGACCCTGATGCCGGTGTTCGGCGTCCCGTGCGGGAGCACGTAGAGCGTGTACACCATGAACGGGAAAGAGCCCTCGTTGTTGACCGACGCAGTTCGGCGTCAGTCCGGGTATTCGTCCTTGCGCCACGCGCGGGGTTCGGGGGGTTGCGGTTTCGGCGTTCGCGCGAGTAGGAAGTTGAAGTACGGCGCGACGAACGGGTCGGGCGCCGTCACCGTGTACGTGTGGTAGACGGTCCCATCGTCACGAGCGAACGCGATCCAGCCCGGAGCCTCGCGCAACCCGTCTTTCAGCTCGGCGCCGACCTGGTCTGACCACTCTTCGAGCCATTCGGGCGGGTTCTCGATGAGCTGCTTGACCTCGGGGACCTGCTCCGACTGCTCTTCGGTCATCGCAAGGCCGAAGTCGAACGCGAAGTCCGTGTCGTAGGTGGAGACGTAGGGGAACTGCCACCCCATCCGCCGCTTGTAGGCGGTCAGGCGCTCGATCGGCGCACGCGAGAAACAGAGCAGCGTCACGTCGCGATGGTTCAGATGGACGAGCGAGCCGTCGAGCCCGTCGGCCAGGCTGGTGCAACCGGGACAAGCGCCATTTGCGTAGTCGGGGCCGAACATGATGTTGTAGGCGAGCAGCTGTGAGCGCCCGTCGAAGAGCTCGGCGAGAGTCTTCCTGCCGTCCTCGGTGTCGAACTCGTACTCCTTCTCGACCCGGACCCAGGGGAGCTCGAGCCGCCTTCTCTTGATCTCCTCGTTCCGCTCCGCTTGCTCGCCCTCGAGCTTGGCGAGCTCGTCGCGTGCCGCCTGCCATTCCTCGCGGGTTCCGATCTTGTTTTCAGGCATCTCAGCTCCTCCAGTCGAACTCGTTTCGAGTCGGACGCTAGCGCGATCACCAACTGAGACTCCTCGCGGCCCGAAAACTCATCGGGCGCGTCGTCGCCGGCTGCACGCCGCGACGTTGCCCGGGCCACTCTGGTTCCGCCAGACCCAGACGGGTCGGTCTGGGCTAGCTCCCCTCCAGCCAGTCCGTCACGAAACGGCCGCTGAGATGAACGTCGATCTGCCGCAGCGGACCCTCGCCGGAGCTGACGAACGCGTGCGGCTGCTCCGGGGGAACGATCACGACTTCTCCCGCGCCGACGACGCGGCTGTCTGTGCCGTCGGAGAACGTCCCTTCCCCTTCGAGCACGAAGAAGAGCTCCGCGTACGGATGCTTGTGCAGGCTCGGCCCGCGACCTGGCGCCGCCTCGACGAAGATCACGCTCGCGGGCACGCCGCCGTGGTCGTCACCGACGAGCTCGCGGGAGAAGTTCGACTTGGGCAGGTCCGTCAGGCTGAGGAATTGGATACTCATCGGGCGATCATGTCTGACCACCCAGCTCTGCGCGCCTCCGACGACGACCGCGAACAAACGGTCATGGCACTCCGCGACCATGCGGTCGCCGGCCGGTTGACGCTCGAAGAGTTCACCGAGCGGATGTCGACGGCTTACCAAGCACGGACGACCGCCGAGCTCGTGGAGCTCGTGCGCGATCTGCCGGCGCGCAGCGCACCGGCAGATCGGCGCCGACCGACGAGCTTCCTCCTTTCGATCTTCGGCTCGAGCGAGCGCGAAGGACGCATACGCATCCGCCGCCGCGTCACCTGCCTGAGCGTCTTCGGCAACGTCGACCTCGATCTTCGACAGGCGACGCTCGAGCAGGACGTCGTGACGGTTGTGGCGCTCGGGATCTTCGGCGCAATCGACCTCTACGTCCCCGAAGGAGTGGAGGTCGACCTACACGGGCTCGCGGTCGGCGGGCACAAACGCGCGCGTGGGAACGACCCCGCGCCGCGGCCGGGCACGCCGCTCGTGCGCGTCTTCGCGATCTCGGTCTTCGCCGGCATCGACGTCTGGCGCGTGCCTCTGGCCTGGACGCAGAAGACCTGGCGCGAGGTGATCCGCGGCATCCGCTCGGGCTCGCACCGACAGCTCGAGCCGTAGCGGCGGCGAGATCAACGCGTCCACACCGCGCGAGAAGTGCACCAATGGTGGACCGGTGAACTCGATGCCGGGAGGGGCAAGCGTGTTCAGCTCGATGCGCGCGTCGGCGGTCTGCAGGAGCCAGGGAGCGTGGGCGACCTCGGCCGTGACGAGGTGGCCGGCGCGAAGCGCGAACAGGCGATACCGCTCGCACAGCCAATGCTGGAGCGAGCCTGCGTCGGCTGCGCTCGGAGGCCCGACGGGCTCGTAGCTCGCGACGAACGAGGCGTGTCCGTGCACGCTCGCGTAGTGGATCCGCCCGCCGTGCCGCACCACGATCATGCTCGCCAGCCGGTAGCTGAGCCCATACAGGCCGCGGCCGACGCCCGCGAACAGCGGACTCGACGTGTCCAGCGTGAGGAACCAGACGCCGGGTCGTCCGCCGACGGTCACGTAGGTGCGCACATTGAGCTCGGGAATCGACCCGAGCCCACGGGGCGGGAAGAGGCCGCCGGCGCGCGTGTCGGTCATCTGAAATGCGACGACGCCCACCCAGGAGCGGCCGTCGCGGACATCGGGCTCGACCCCCGCCGGCAGCAAAGGACGAAGCGCGCTAGGCGCGACCGGCCAGTGCGCGAAGAGCAGGTCGTCCCATCGTTGCGAGAGAAGCGTCTTAATCAATTGATTAAAGCATATGATTAAAAGCGATGCAAGCGACGAAACAGCAGATCCTGGAGGCCGCCTTCGAGACGCTGAAGGAAGAGGGGTTCGCGGCCACGACGTCGCGCGCGGTCGCGCGCCGCGGCGGCTTCAACCCGGCGCTGGTCTTCTACTACTTCGGCAGCATGGACGCGCTGCTGCTCGCGGCGCTCGACTGGACGAACGAACTGCGCCTGACCGCGTATCGCGAGCGGCTGGCCGACGCGACCACGGTCGAGGCCGTTCTCTCAGCAGCGGAACAGCTCTTCGAGGAGGACCTCGCGTCGGGACACATCACGGTCGTCTCGCAGATGATCGCCGGAAGCGTCGGCCGTCTGGAGCTCGCGCCGCAGATGCTCGAACGCATGCAGCCCTGGCTCGAGCTCTGTGAGCAGACGCTCGAACGTGTCGCAGCCGACTCGCCACTGACCGCAGCGTTCCCGCGCAAGGAGCTCGCGTACGGGATCGTCACGTTCTACCTCGGCGCCAACCTGCTGACGCACCTCGAAGCAGACCGCGCGCGCATCGACGCATTGGCCACGCGCCTGCGCGAGCTCGAGCCGCTCGTCAGCGGTCTGCTGGGTTTCTAGCCGCAAACCGGTATCGCCCCTTCTGCGTAAGGGATGCGAGGGGTCTTGCTGTGATCCCAACCAGAGGGGGGAATATGGAGAAGGCTCTTACCCAGCGTCTCCTTACGGCCGCCGGAGCTGCCCTTGTCGTGGCGGTACTGGTCGCCGGTGGCGTACCGGCAACCGCCGTGGGCGCCAGTGACAACGTGTACACGACGAGCAACCTCGTTTCCGATGTCGCGGGGATGGCGGCCAACACGGACTCGAACCTCGTGAACGCGTGGGGACTCACGTCTCTGCCGGGCTCGCCGTGGTGGGTGGCCGACAACGAGACCGACGTCTCCACCATCTACCGAGCGAACGGCACGACCGCGCGTCCTCCCGTCCATGTGCCGGGCAGCCCGACGGGTGCCGTTTCGAACACGGGCTCGAGCTTTGTCGTGTCCAACGGCACGACCTCGGGGCCGGCCGCGTTCCTCTTCGCGACAGAGGACGGGACGATCCTCGGCTGGAACCCGAGCGTCGACCCGAACAACGCCGTGCTCGCCGTTCCGGCAGCGGGTGCGATCTACAAAGGGCTCGCCGTTGCGGGCGACACGCTCTATGCGACCGACTTCAAGAACGCACGCGTGGACGTCTTCGACGGGAGCTTCCACGCCGTCAATACCCCGGGGGCATTCGTCGATCCGGGGATCCCTGACGGCTACGCACCGTTCGGGATCCAGAACGTCAACGGAACGCTTGTGGTCACGTACGCCAAGCAGGACGCCGAGGGCGAGGATGACGTGGCCGGTCAGGGACACGGCTTCGTCGACAGGTTCAGCACGACCGGGACCTTCCTCAGCCGCGTCGCGACGCACGGCCAGCTGAACTCCCCGTGGGGAATCGCCATGGCGCCGGAGAATTTCGGGCGCTTCAGCGGCGATCTGCTCATCGGGAACTTCGGTGACGGCCAGATCAGTGCATTCGAGCGGCAATCTGACGGCACGTTCGAGCTCGTTGGACAGCTCCGGACGAGCGACCGGAAGGTGCTGACCATCGACGGTCTGTGGGCGCTTCAGTTCGGCAAGGGCACGATGAACAACGGACCGACGACCACGCTGTTCTTCACGGCCGGGCCGGACGACGAATCGCACGGCCTGTTCGGGACGATCATCGCCGGATAGCTGCGAATCCAGGTGGAGCGGGCCCATCCCGGGACCCGCTCCACCGCGCGTCAGGGGACATACCAGACCGTCAGCTTCGGCCGCATCGCCGCCACGGCGTAACGCGAGCTCGGGAATAGCGGCCCGCTGACCGCGAAGTCCTCCTGGCCGTCGACGAGCTTGACCAGCAACCCGTCGTTCGCGAGCCCGCCGGAAGCCCAGTCCGCAACGAGATCGGTGACGTCCCACACCACCCACTGCGCACGGGCGAACGCGCCGAGCGAGGCGAAGCCGACCTGCGGGCCGTACTCGACCTCGCGTTCGGAGTACCAGCGCGGGGTGAAGATCGGATGCAAGCCCAAGTCGAAGCCGCGCCCGTCGCAGGGACGGCTCTCCTTCCGCGGGGCGATGCACGTGCCGTCGTACCAGAGGGCGAGCTCGGCAGTGACCACCGTCGCGCCCGCCGGGATCGCCGCGGTGGAGAAGCGCAGCGCGGTGCGCCAAACCTTGTCCGGCTCGCCGCCGCCCACCCCGAGCCGCGCGCTGTCGAGACGGTAGCACCGCTCATCCCAGTCATAGCCCCAGTCGCAGAAGAACGGGAATGAGACGTCGTCCACTGGAGCGATCGTTGCGACGCGCAGATCAGCAGCATGCGCGGCGCCGGCAAAAACGAGGGCCGTGAGAACGATGAGCAAGAGCTTCACTCATCGAGCGTGCCCACGAACATGTCACGCGTGTGTGATCGCTCCTTGCCGAATCTGTGTCAGCCGACCGCGTCGGCGCCGCGCACGAGCACGCGCACGATCTCGAGCGAGTCGTCGAGCACGACGACGTCCGCAGCCGACCCGGGCGCGAGCGTGCCCAGCTCCGGCCGCCCGGCGATCCGCGCCGGAACCGACGTCGCCGCTGCGAGCGCATCCTCCACGGACGCGCCCAGCGCGACGAGGTTGCGCACCGCGTCGATCATGCAGACGGTGCTCCCCGCCAAAACCTGATCCGCATTGCGTGCAACGCCGTCCTCGACTTCGAAGTCGACCCCGGCGAGCCTGTAGGCACCGTCGCCCGCATGCGCGGCTGCGATCGCGTCCGTCACGAGCGCAACCCGCCCGCCCGCCGCCTGCCAGACCAGCCGCGCCGTGTCGTCCGCGAGATGGACGCCGTCGAGGATGACCTGCACCACCACGTCACTCGACACGAGCGCCGCGCCCGCGAGCCCGGGCTCGCGGGCCGCGAACGGCCGCATCGCGTTGAAGATGTGCGTAACGGTCTTCGCGCCGCGGGCGAACGCTTCGCGCGCCTCCGCCGCCGTCGCGTTCGAGTGCCCGCACGACACGGTCACGCCGCGCTCGTGCAAGAGGTCGACCAGGTCGAACGCACCGGTCAGCTCCGGCGCCAGCGTCATGTGACTGACGTGACCGGCCGCCAGCAACCGCTCCAGCAGCGCACGATCCGGATCGCGCCGCGACTCCGCCGGATGCGTGCCGAGTCGCTCCGGTGCGATGAACGGCCCCTCGAGGTGCGCGCCGAGGATGCGCGGCGCGGCGCCGTTCGCCGGCACCTCGGCCAGCGCGGCGACGAGCTCCTCCTCCGGCGAGGTGATGAACGTCGGCTGGTACGCCGTCACGCCGCACTCCAGGAGCGACTCGCCGGCGCGGCGGTAGCCCTCCGCATCGGCGGAGAAGAAATCAACGCCCGCGAAACCATTCACCTGCAGGTCGACGAAACCCGGCGAGGCGATGCCCTTCCCGTTCGCGGAGTTCAGCCCCACGGAGGCGACGTGCCCGTCCGCGACCTCGACGTCGCCCGGAACGAGCTTGCCGTCGACGAGCGCTGCCCCGACGCCGAGCCGCATCGCCTAGCCCGCCACGCCGGCCACGAGCGGAGCGTCCACGGTCGGCAGGGCCAGACCCGTCTCGAGATCGAAGAAATGAAGTAGCCGCGGGTCGATCGCCACCTCGACCGCTTCGCCCGGCGTGAGGAGGAGGTGCCGGTCGAAGCGGCCGAGGAGCGTCACCGACCGCTCGAGGTCCTCGACGCCGAGGGAGGGACCAGGGGGCTGGGCCGCGGCGTCGACGAGATCTGCCCGCTCGAGCGGCGTTGCGGCGACCTCGATGTGGACGAGCTGTTCTGCACCGAGTGCTTCGACGAGGAGGACGCTTCCCCGCACGCGCGCACCATCCCAGCTGGACGCCTCGCGCACCTCCTCGGGACGGATACCGACGGCGACGCGCCTGCCGGCGTATTCGCGCAACACGCGGCCGGGCACGTCGAGCTGTGTTTCGCCGAACACGAGGCGCGTCCCATCGGCGTCGACTGCTGCCTCGAAGATGTTCATCGGGGGGGAGCCGACGAAGCTGGCGACGAACAGGTTGGCCGGCGCGTCGTACAGGTGCTGCGGCGTGTCGACCTGTTGCAGGATGCCGTCGCGCATGACGGCGACGCGGTCGCCCATCGTCATCGCCTCGACCTGGTCGTGCGTGACGTACAGGGTCGTCACGTGCAAGGCCTTCTGGATGCGCGCGATCTCCGCGCGCATCTGCACGCGCAGCTTGGCGTCCAGGTTCGAGAGCGGCTCGTCCATCAGAAATGCCTTCGGCTCGCGGACGATCGCGCGACCCATGGCGACGCGCTGGCGCTGGCCGCCGGAGAGCTGCGCAGGGCGGCGCTCCAACATGTCGGCGAGACCGAGCTTGTGCGCGATCTCCTCGACGCGCTTGCGCTGCTCCTCCTTCGGGACTTTGCGCATACGCAGTCCGAACGCGAGGTTGTCGTAGACGCTCTTGTGCGGATAGAGCGCGTAGTTCTGAAAGACCATCGCGATGTCCCGGTCGCGCGGCGCCAGCTCGTTGACCACCCGGTCGCCGATCCGGATCTCGCCGGAGCTGATCTCCTCCAGCCCCGCAACCATCCGCAACGCGGTCGTCTTGCCGCAGCCTGACGGGCCGACGAGCACGACGAACTCTCCCTCTTCGACCTGCAGGTTGAGGTCGCGCACCGCGGGTGTGTCGCCCCCGTAGGTCTTGTTGACGTGGATGAACTCGAGCTCGGCCATCAGCCTTTCACCGCTCCGGCTGTGAGCCCGAACGCGATCCGCCGCTGCACGAGCAGGAAGAAGACGATCACCGGCAGCGCGCACAGCGTCGCACCGGCCATCAGCGGGCCCCAGTCCGTCCCGCGCAGCGTCGTGAACGACGCGAGCCACACCATCAACGTCTGCTTCTCAGGCGTGTGCAGGAACACGTACGCGATGATGAACTCGTTCCACGCCTGGATGAACGCGAAGATCGACGTCGCGACGAGGCCCGGGCCGACGAGCGGCAGCAGGATCCGCACGAACGCCCCGAAGCGCGTGGCGCCGTCGACCATCGCCGACTCCTCGAGCTCCTTCGGGACGCCGAGCAGGAAGCCGCGCAACGTCCAGACCGCGAACGGGAGCACGAAAGTCAGGTACATGACGATCACGCCGGACAGCTTGTCTACCTGCCCCAGCCGCGACATCAAGATGTATAGCGGGATGATCAGCGCGGCGAGCGGGACCATCTGCACACCGAGGATGATCACGATGAACCCCTTGCGCCCGTAGAAGTTGAACTTCGCCAGCGCCAGCGCGGCGAGGAACGCGAGCGCGAGCGACAGCGCCACCACGACGGAGACCACGATCAGGCTGTTCTTGACCGCGTCCCAGAAGAACGGCTGGTGCACCGCGTCGGTGAAGTTCGAAAGCGTCGGATGCGCCGGGAACCACTGCGGCGTGTAGCTGAGGATGTCGTGCCCAGGCTTGAACGCCGTCGCGACCATCCAGTAGACGGGGAACACCATCACGACCAGTACCAGCAGCCCGAGCGCGTTCCAGCCCGCCTTGCGCAACCGCTTGCGAGCTCTCGGCCTCGTCACGACCGGGGCGACGGGCGTCG